>Ga0181525_10000571_pt1 | contig 31930 bp, 27 predicted proteins | sample PEATcosm2014_Bin_48_FD_121100 | JGI IMG/M metagenome (GOLD analysis project Ga0181525, IMG submission 121100) | Peatland microbial communities from MTU Mesocosm Facility, Houghton, MI, USA - PEATcosm2014_Bin06_10_metaG | ecosystem: Environmental > Terrestrial > Soil > Wetlands > Peat | place... | reverse complement strand
CGTGGTGCCCCTAGCGGTTCCCGTGCCGGTGGTTGCCAACTCGAAGTTCCGCGAGGACCAGTTCAATACGAATCTGGACTTCAAGCTATCGACGGCAAACCGATTTTCCGCCAAATTCTTTGCGGCAAACAACCCCGCTACTCAGGGCTTATTCGACTTGTTCGGACTGGCGAATGAGCTTCCGGTTCCGGGTTTCGGCGGGACCGCAAATCTGAACCAAAGGGTGCTCTCGCTCGATGACACTCACGTTATCTCTTCGCACTTGGTGAACGACGCGCGGTTCGGGCTAAGCATCATCACCACGGGTTCGAGCCCCCAGGAACCCTTCACGGCATCGCAGCTGGGAATCACATCGCCACTAGGGAACCTATTCGCCGGCATGCCGGAAATCTCTGTCGCTAACTATTTCGATGTCGGCGCCAACCCTTTCTCCGATAACGGCGGAATCGAAAAGACGTATACCGCTGGGGACACATTGACGTGGCAGAAGGGCCGCCATAGCTTGAGCTTCGGAGTTGAGTATAAACATCACAATTTGCAGGAGGAGTTCAACCTCTACACGCGCGGCCAGATATTCTTCCTCGGGTCCTTGACCAGCGGGCCGTTCGCGGGAAATGGCTTTTACGATTTTCTCGGCGGGCTGTTCGACTCTACCGGACTCACCATCATTGGTTCCGGCGTGAACAATCGGAATTTCAGCGCGCAAGATTGGGGCAGTTTCGTCAATGATAACTGGCATTTGACCGACAGGCTCACGGTCACGCTGGGCCTTCGTTACGAGTACTTCGGTCCTTTCACCGAGTCTCAGGGACGCATGATCGGGTTTGATCCGTCCCGGCTAACCACTGTTCCCATTGCCGGATTTCCTGCAGGCGACAACGTTGCGATCACCGGCGGGTTCGTTCAAGCATCCAATGCAAAGAATCCCTTGCCGGGAGTCCCGGAAATCCAATCATCGCTGGTTCCTCCCGACAAAAACAATTTTGCGCCGCGAATCGGTTTTGCCTGGCAACCTCTCTCCAACTCGAACCGCCTGGTAGTGCGCGGCGGTTATGGGATCTACTACGACCGGGCGAATTCCCGTCTGCTCAACAATCAGATCCTCAACTTCCCCTACTACACGCTGGCGCAAACGTTTGAGACCCCCATCGCAACACCCTTCGTTCAGGTTCCACAGCCCAGCAGCTATCCACTGCTGTTCAATAATCCCGCGATCTTTCCCTACGGCGGGCCGCCGGCATTTCTGCCGCAATCTCCAACCCCGATCTCCCCAGGAATCGCGCCGGTTTCCGCCAACGGTATTTACCCGGACATTCACGACTTCCGCACGCCTTATATCCAGCAATACAGCCTGGGCGTTCAAAATGAGTTTGCGAATAACTGGATGCTCGATGTGAGTTATGTGGGCTCGGCCGGCCGAAAATTGTATCGCCTGGTGGACCTCAACCAGGCGCTTAGCCCGATACCAGGTACCCCTGGGCTATTGAGTCCCGGATTGTCGAGTCTCGCTGTGCAGGGTTTTGGCGTCCACGCGATGCAAAGCTCGGCAAATTCGAACTATAACTCTCTGCAGGTAGGCGTGACCAAGCGATTCTCCTACGGGCTGCAATTCCTCGCCTCATACACGTACAGCCACTCGCTCGATGATTATTCGGGTGATCCCACGGGAACGAGCGACGTGACCGTTGTTCCTGGAAACCAAGCACCAGGTTTCCTCAACAACTACGGAAGTTCCGACTTTGACCGCCGCCATCGCTTCGTTTTTAGTGGCATTTACGACTTGCCGAAATTCTATAAGGGCGAGTCGCGTCTGGCCCGGTACGCCGTAAATGGCTGGCAACTGGCGAGCATCGTCACGCTACAGAGCGGCACGCCATTTTCAGTGCTGACCAACGCGAATGCCTTCACACAGGCTCGCGCCGACCTGGTGCCGGGATGCAATCCTGCTCTGTCAGGTAGCGTCCAGTCGCGTTTGAACGAGTATTTCAACATTAACTGCTTCACGCCTGCGACGGCGGTAGGTGATTTCGGCGATTCAGGGAGAAATATCCTGCGAGGTCCCGATCAGAGAAATGTGGATATTTCCATCATCAAGTTCTTTTCAATAACGGAGCGGATCAAAATGGAATTTCGGACCGAGTTTTTCAACGCCTTCAATAACGTGAACTTCGCAAATCCGATCACTCTTCCGGCCTCGGTTCCTCCGGTGTTACCTCAAACGACGATTTTCGGCCACATCGTGGCCACAACGACAGGGCCGCGGGTGCTTCAGTTCGCTCTCAAGTTTAATTTTTAGCCCTACCCGACTCGAGGACCACAAATTTGCCGCCACAACACATTACACCGTGACCCTGGGCGAGCGCGCCGCCGAGTAGCGGCCCACAAGAAGGACTGGGAACTATCCAGCGGAGGCAGCTTACCGCCATGGCAGAACGGGGATGGATAGCCGGGACCGCTCACGCAATCGGGGGCTCGCGCAATTTCAAGCTCTGGATGCCAGGAACACTGGAAAAGGGACACGCCTCGCCTCTCGTCGTGCTGCTGCATGGCTGCACACACGATGCGGAAGATATGGCAGAGATCTCAGGAATGAATGAGGTCGCGAGAGCGAATAGGTTCCTGGTCGTATATCCCGAACAGTCGCGCTTAGCCAATCTGATGAAGTGCTGGAACTGGTTTCATCCCAAACACCAGTCGCGCGATGCAGGTGAACCCTCGATTCTTGCAGCGGTCGTCCACCAAGTTTGCTCCGCTCACAATGTCGACCTAGATCGGGTTTACGTCGCGGGCGTTTCCGCCGGTGGCGCCATGGCTCCCATTCTTGCAGCGGCCTACCCGGATCTTTTCGCAGCCGCTGCTGTGTTTGCTGGGGCGGAATTCAAGGCCGCCACGAATGTCTCCGAGGGATTGGCCGCGATGAAACGAGGCGGTCCGGATCCTGTCCGGCAAGGCCAGCTTGCTTTTGAAGCGATGCGCGGTGGCCTCGCGCATAAGAAGAGGCGGCGCATGCCCGTTATCGTATTTCACGGAACCGAAGACTCTACAGTGAACCCGGTCAACGCCGACCAGGTCATTGCTCAGTGGAGTGAGACGAATGCGCGTCTTGCGACACAGTCACTGGATACTGATTTTGCCCTGTCCGAGAAGCTCGTGAGCGGCGAGGTGCCCGAAGGTTATCCCTACCGGAAGTACATCTACACAGATCAGGCTGGCTGTTTGTTAATGGAAAAGTGGCTTGTCGCAGGCCTTGGCCATGCGTGGTCCGGCTCGCCTAAGGCAAGCAAATATGGCGATCCAAAAGGCCCCAATGCCAGCGCGGAAATCTGGCGCTTCTTCTGCGAAGCTGGCTCGAGCCCGACAACTTCCTTGTCGGCCCCAGAGTCGTTGCACCAAGAACCGAGTGAGACAACGTAATGAACATTGGCTCGCTTCTTCCCAGGCACGCCCGCTGTCGTCCGGAACACACCGCAGTGGTGTTCGAAGATTCGCGGCTGACTTTTCGAGAATTCAATGTGGGTGTCAATCGTCTGGCAAACGCGCTTTCCAGTATGAATGTCAGAAAGGGAGACAAAGTCGCCACGATCCTACCCAATTGTCTGAACTTGCTCGAGACTTACTGGGCTGTTGCAAAGATCGGCGCCGTGGTCGTACCGCTCAGTCCGCTCCTGCGTGAGAAAGCCTTAGCCGCGCTCGTTCAGGATTCCGATACGGGAACTATTATCGCGAGCCCAGAGTTTACAGAGCCACTTGCCGCCATCAAGCATGAACTCCGAAACGTTTCGGCTGAGCGCTTCATACTTACAGGGTCATCGTCCATCTCGGGATTTCAAAGCTACGATGAACTGACGCGTCAGGCCAGTGAGGCAGAGCCTCCCAACGCCGAAATTGTGGATGGCGATCCCTACAACATCATTTACAGCAGCGGTACGACCGGTACGCCCAAGGGAATCCTACATACGCACTATATCCGCGCCCTGTACTGCACGCTTTTTGCTTCGACCTTCCGTATGAGCCCCGAGAGTGTGGTGCTCCATTCGGGCTCAATCGTTTTCAACGGCGCCTTCGTAACCCTCATGCCGGCGATGTACTTGGGCGCGAAATACGTTCTGCAAAAGAGCTTTGATCCCAGGACGTTTATCGAAACGGTGGAGCGCGAAAGCGTCACTCACGTCATGATGGTGCCGTCGCAGATTGTCGCTCTCCTGGGCTCGCCGTACTTTTCGGCCGAAGCACTCAAGCCCCTCGAAATGCTCGGCACCGTTGGCGCCCCCTTGCACCGGGAACATAAAGACAAGCTGGATCGCAGCCTGCCGGGCAGATTCTATGAGCTCTATGGTTTGACGGAAGGATTCATCACCGTCCTCGATAAGGTCCAGTTCGCATCCAAGCCGGATTCCGTCGGGCCGCCACAGCCTTTTTTCGAAATGCGGATTATCAACGAGCAGGGCAAGGACCTGGTTCCCGGGGAGATCGGAGAGATCGTCGGGCGCGGGCCACTGCTCATGCCGGGATATTACAAACGACCTGATTTGACTGCCCAGGCCATTGTTGATGGCTGGCTCCATACGGGCGATCTGGGATACGCCGACGAAGACGGATTTCTCTATCTCGTGGACAGAAAGAAGGACATGATCATCAGCGGTGGCACGAATGTATATCCGAACGACATTGAGGAAATCATTGTGCAGCATCCGGCGGTTCGTGAAACCGCAGTGTTTGGAGTTCCGAATGAAAAATGGGGTGAGAGTCCGCTGGCTACTGTCATTTTGCAGCAGACCGATGCCATCACCGCGGAAGCGCTGCGCGACTGGATCAACGCGCGCGTGGACGCCAAAAATCAGCGCGTGTGCGCCGTAGTCATCATGAACGAGTTTCCCCGCAGCCTTGCTGGCAAAACGCTCAAGCGTGTTCTGCGAGATCCGTACTGGGCTGGGCGTGACGGCAAACTATAGTAAAGGGCACCGAGGTCCATGGCCCGCTACCATGTCCATATCGGTCGCGCATGACGGAGAAAATTCGTGCGCTTGCGGCTACAGCTTGTTGAGGCCGTCGAGTGCTGCGACCTTGTAGGCTTCGGCGAGTGTTGGATAGTTGAAGACGGTGTCGCGGAAATAGTCAACTTTGCCGCCGTAATAAAGCACGGCCTGCCCGATGTGAATGATTTCCGTGGCGCGCTGGCCGATTACGTGAACGCCGAGGAGTTTTAGAGTGTTGCGGTCGAAAAGGACCTTCAGCATGCCGGTCTCGTCGCCCAGCATCATGCTCTTGGCTAGCTCGTTGTACTTGGCGATGCCTACTTCGTAAGGAACTTTGGCGGCGGTGAGTTGTTCTTCATTCTGGCCCACCATGGAAATTTCCGGGATGGTGTAAATGCCGTACGGAAATAATTCGGAGATGTGTTCGGAGGGGGCGCCGAATATATGGCAACTCGACAGACGGCCCTGTTCCATGGAGGTGCTGGCCAGCGCTGGAAAACCGATGACGTCGCCGGCGGCGTAAATGTGCGGGACACTGCTCTGATAATGTTCATTGACCTTGATCTTGCCGCGCGAGTCAGCTTCCATGCCGGCCGCTGCGAGGTTGAGGCGATCGCCGTTCGCTTGACGGCCTACGGCGTAGATGAGCGCGTCGCCCTGGACCTTCTTTCCGCTTTCGAGCTCCGCAAAAACGCGGTCGCGCTGGGGATCGATTCCCACTCGCGTCACTTTTTCGCCAAAACGGAAGGTGGTGCCCATCTGGCGCAGATGATAGGCCAGAGCTTCCATGATTTCGCGGTCGACGAAATCCAAAATCGTGGGGCGCTGGTCGATCAAGGTGACTTCGGTTCCCAGAGCCGCTAGAAACGACGTGTATTCGAGACCCACAACACCGGCGCCAACCACAATAATTTCCCTGGGCAATCCTTCCAGGCAGGAAAGGCTATCGGTATCGACAATGCGCTTATCGTCGAAGGGAATCTGAGGATCTCGGGCGGGCCGCGTGCCGCAGGCAACCAAAATATGATCTCCGCGCACCGTAATTTTATCGGCGGCTCCCTGGACTTCGATAGTATGCGGGTCCACGAATTGCGCAGTCCCTTGAAAGAGAGATACGCCGTTACGTTTGAGCTGGGCGCGAATCACGTCTGTTTCGCGCGAGACGATCGCTTTCACGCGGAAGGAAAGATCCTGAATCGTAATGTCATTTTTCCCGCGGTAACTTTCTCCATAAAATGCCCTCACCGCATTCCCGGTGAGCTGAAAAATAGCTTCGCGTATGCTCTTACTGGGGATGGTGCCGGTGTGCGCGCTAACACCGCCTATCATCAGCGGGCGGTCAATTATCGCGACGCGCTTGCGCATCTTGGCCGCGCAGATGGCGCCTTTTTGTCCGGCAGGACCGCTGCCGATCACTACCAAATCAAACTGCGAATCAGTCATGTAGCCACCTGAAATTCGTGTTCATCGCCGCAAACGAGCGTCGCTGCGTCGAGCAACAATGAAGAAAGATCGAGAACGCCACAAGTCTAATGTGGCCTCTTTGCTGGAATATGAACGCCGCCTAGGATACTGAAAAAACGGATGGCGCGCCATTCGCCAAAGAACTAAAAGCCAATGGGTAAACCGTGAGGCTTTTAGTGAACATATCAAGCGAGCTCAATGCCCAGCGAGTCTTCCCTACGCCAGGGCGATCAAGTCAATTTCGACGCGGAAGTCGCGAGGCAGCCGCGCAACTTCGACCGTCGATCTCGCCGGCGGATTCGCCGGGAAATAACGAGCATACACTTCGTTCATAGCCGAGAAATCGTTCATATCTTTCAGGAAAACGCTGACCTTCACCACGCGATCGAAGGAAGAGCCGGCTGCTTCCAGAATCGCTTTTAGATTTTCAAATGTGCGCACCGTTTGCTGTACCGTGTCGCCTTCTATCGGCTTACCTGTCGAAGGGTCGAATGCAGTTTGGCCGGAAATAAAGACGAAGCCATTTGCTTTAATCGCCTGCGAATAAGGCCCGATGGCTTTCGGGCCCTTTTCTGTGGAAATTATTTCGCGCATTCTGCCTCCCGAGACGCGTTATTTTCCTAGTTTTTACGAGCTCCGGCACTCTGGTATTTTTCTCTGAATTCCGCCGGAATACCCGGCTTGTAAAGCCAGGTGCGAAATATCGGCGCGAGATCTTTATTCGTTACATTCTCGATCGCGGCGCGAATGTCTTGATATTTCACTTCCTGCCCGCGCAACAAACGGACGACTTCCGCGAGTCCTTGGCGGACGGACGCTTCGCCATAGTTATCTTCCAGAGCGATGAAGAATAACGGAGCTTTCGCCAAGGCGATGCGGCGCTGCTCGGCCGGATCGTGCGTCGTGACTGCGACGAGTGGCTTCTCGACCGCTGCTTTGCAGGCGCTGTCGTATTCGTCGAGAAATTTCAGTATGCGACTACTTCGCGCGGAGTCGCCGTGACGAGCCTCGTCGATTACGATAACGGCATAGTCCGACAACCCTTCGGCCATGCCGACGTTTGAACTCGGCGAATGTATTCCAACGCCAAACCAACTCCCCGCCAGCGCGCGCGTAATCAAATCCGAAAAATCTTGGTTATTAGCGCTCAGTGATATCGCCGGCGAATTAACGAGCACGCCGCCGAAAAAAGGAACAGCTGAAGGCCCATCTCCGCCCATGTGGAGCCCTCCTGGAGATTCGACGATGTGCGGAACAAGGTTACCTCTCTCGAGAGGCCCGAAATTCTTCTGGAGAATGTTCCACGCTGATGCAATTTCTTCTTCGGCGCGCGCATGATCTCCCTTGAGTTGTTCGAAAGTCCAAAAGGCGGCCCCGCAGTTCCGGCCATTCGAGCACGAATCTACATATTGTCCGGCGACGATGAAAGGCGCGGGATCGCTCTCGCGTAGTTCGAATCGACGTTTCACTTCTCCGCCATTTTTCGTTCGACTAGCCGGCTTCCCCGGCGCCAGCAGAAGAAAATCTGTCGGAACTTGGACCGTATAAGCTACGCGTTTCGGGCTTGCGGGAGATGGAGAGAGTACGTGCGTCGGGGGCTGAAGCCACGGGAACAAACCGGGCGAGACAACATCAAAAGATGTTGAGCCTACAGCGATGTTCGTTTCCGAATCATCAGGGGAGGCAAAAGCATATTCGATGACGAGGTCGCGCCGCTCTTTCTGATTCCAGGCTGGGTCAAACGGAATGCGAAACCTGGTTGCCTCTTCCGTTGCTGGTTCCGCGGAAAGTTCCGCCGGACTAACTTCACGGCTGTTCACCTTGATGAGAAGATCCTTCAGGCCATATCTCTTCGCGTTCGCAAGAATCACATCGATAGAAGACAAATCGCTATTCCCATAATTTTCGAGAGTGTAGCTCGAGTGAACGCGCAATTCAGGAATCTGGCCAGGCACAAATCGTACTTCATGCGATTCTTTGACAATCCGATAAGCGGGCGCCAAGGAGACAGTGCAGCCGGCTGTACATAGGACCAAACAAAGAGCGAGTGCTGCACTCAAGAACGGATGCGAAATCAAGCGTATCAGCGAGCGGCTAATTGGGCGGTTCAAGATGGAGAGATTCTACCGAGCAAGGTCAAGCGGGAAAAGGCAGAAATAACGCAGCAGCTGTCGCACGATACGAAAATCAGATCTTGGCTTAGGCGGCGGGATAGCGGCGCAGAATATCCGCATCGCTCGCGCCGTGACGATGCAATCCGATAATCACACGGGACTCGGAATCGGGAATACCGCGGCGCACAAGTTCAAGCAGCACCGGCTCGCGCATGCCGGCATTTCTCATGTTCGAAAGTGCGGTTCCGGACAAAGCCGGCTTGCCCTCCGCCTCATGGCGAGCTACTTCCAGGACCATTGCATCCGAGAAACCGGCGAGACGAATCAATTCTAGTTCGCCGGCGTTCACACCCAGCTCATCAAGCCTGGCTAGCTGGAGAATCGTGTCTTCATGCAGATGGGCGTTAACCAGGCCAGCGACAGTGTCACCCACGCTGAACGGAAGCTTACGGTTATGATAAATCCGCACCAGCTCGATGCAACCATCGTCGGGGAAACCTGCCGCGCGAGCTTTGGCAATCTCGTTAAGTTCGGCGACCGTGATATCCAGAGCTTGTAGCTGCTTAATCGACGCGTAATTCATCCCCGCATTGTCGAGGGGTTTGGTATCCAGCGGCATCATGCGCTCACAGCCGGCGACGGATAACATCAGCGAGAAGAATAAAATCGCGGAAGCGCGCGAGAATATCCGGAATATGCCAGGCTGAAGCACACTCGTGGATTTATGCGTTCGGACTCTCGCCATTGATCCCATTTTACATTCGTCACAAGAGACAAGAGCCGGACCGTGCGGAATTGTTGCTCACTTATTAACGGTTTTCGGCAGAGCGAAGGCTACGCGAGGTGTGCTGGTCAAACGTTGTAAACTCGTTCGATGTCAAAGACCCCTGGAATCCGTTTGACGCCATTCAAAATTCGCTCAAGCTGTTTGCGATCGTGCACATCGAGCCCGACGTCGATGCGCGCGCGTAAATCTGTGCCCCCGCTCTCAAAAGTGCGGATATTGGCGCCCGAGTCGCTGATCACAGCGGTGATGCCAGCCAGTATTCCGGGGCGATCTTCGGTGAAAATCCGCAAGCGAACCGGGAAAGTTGTTTTCGTCTCTCCAGCCCATTCCACGGGAATTCTGCGCTCCGCCTCATAGAGCAAATTCTGTACGTTGGGGCAGTTCTTACTGTGCACGGCGATGCCGCGGCCGCGAGTGACGTAGCCCACGATGTCGTCACCAGGAATCGGTGTGCAGCATTTGGAACGAAAGACCATGAGGCCGTCATTCCCGTGAACGAGAATCGCCGAGTCGTCCATTCCGAGCATGCGTTTAACGGTGGAGACAAGCTTTGGCGGCTTTTCTTCCACGGGTTCAGCGAGCGGCTGCCCCGTGGCTTTGGCGAGAACCTGGCGCGCGGACCATTTTCCATAACCGAGGTCGGCGTAGAGATCTTCGATACGGCTGGAGCCATAATCGGATGCAACGCGCGCCCAGTCGTCATCCGAGATCTTTTTCAGGGTTATGCCAGCGTGGCGAGCTTCCTTCTCCAGCAACCGGCGCCCTACGTCCGTGGCTTGCTCGCGTTCGTGAAGGTTGATCCACTGGCGGATCTTGCTTCGCGCGCGCGAAGTTTGAATGGACGAAAGCCAATCGCGCGAAGGCTCGTGCCCTTTTTGGGTGACGATCTCGACGACGTCTCCATTGGCGAGCGCGTGACGCAAAGGAACGATCGCGCCATTCACTCTGGCGCCGACGCACTGATGCCCCACTTCGGTATGGATGGCATAGGCGAAATCAATGGGAGTGGCGCCGCGCGGAAGCACGACGACCCGGCCTTTCGGCGAGAAGGTGTAAACTTCCTCGGGATAGAGGTCCACGCGAAGCGTCGAGAGAAACTCGCTGGGCTCCTGCATTTCCTGCACCCATTCGATCAACTGGCGCATCCACACGATTCGCTGATCGTCGGAGTCCGAAACTTCGCGCCCGTCTTTATATTTCCAGTGAGCCGCTACGCCTTGCTCCGCTATGCGATGCATATCCTGCGTCCGAAGCTGAACTTCAAAAGGCTGGCCCCCGTGAATCACCGTGGTATGCAGCGATTGATAGAGGTTGGGCCGCGGCATGGCGATGTAGTCTTTGAAGCGGCCCGGAACAGGCGGCCAGATTTGGTGTATCACGCCAAGCGCCGCATAGCAGTTTTTTACCGTGTCGGTGATCACGCGCACGGCTAGGAGGTCGAACACCTGGTCGAAAGTGCGCTGCTGCTTTTGGATCTTCAGGTGCAGGGAGTAAAAGCGCTTCACCCGGGCCTGGACTTCGGCGGGAATGCCGTTCTCGACCAGTTTGTCGCGGATCGAGTTTTGAACTTCCTGCAGAAACTTGTCGAAAACTTTCTGTTTCGAAGCCAGCTTTTTTTGCACTTCGAAAAAAGATTCCGGCTCCAAATAACGAAAGGCAAGGTCTTCAAGTTCGCCGCGAATCAAACCCATACCGAGGCGATTCGCAACGGGCGCATATATATCGAGGGTTTCGCGAGCGATGCGCTGCTGGCGCTCGCTATCGAGGTACTCCAGCGTGCGCATGTTGTGCAAGCGATCGGCGAGCTTTATGACCACGACCCGCACGTCATTCACCATAGCCAGAAGCATCTTGCGGACGTTCTCGGCCTGGCGAGCTTCGGGCGCCAGCAAATCGAGCCGGCTGATCTTGGTTGTGCCTTCGACAAGTTGCGCTACGTCGGGTCCAAAATGCTCCGAGATTTGGCTAAGCGGGATTTTGGTGTCTTCAACAACATCGTGAAGAAGAGCAGCGCAAAGGGAAGTTACGTCGAGTTTCATGCCCGCGAGAATGTGCGCTACTTCGACCGGATGCGATAGAAACGGTTCGCCCGACAGGCGCGTCTGCGTTTTATGCTGTTCAGCCGCAAAATCGTAGGCGCGCCGCAGGAGTTCGAGATCGTCCCCGGGACGGTTGCGGCGCAACTTATCCATCAGCTCGACGAAACGCAGATCGACCGCGCGCCTCGCGGCCTGAGAAATGGCGGGTTTGCCTGCCGGTTCCACGTAAGCGCCATTCTAGCCCTTCGGCCAGCGGGCTGCGAGTTTTCTGTGATGGTGGGTCGGCGCTCGCTTAACGAATGGACACCCAGGGCACGGTCTTTCGCGTTAGGAGCATCCACTGAAATTGGAGTTGATCGGTTACCTCGAAGGAAAATGCTCTATGCAATAAAAACGCCGGCAGCCTTGATCGGCTTGCCGGCGGGAGAATGAAGATAATTTGAGAAGCGAACTTAAGAACTCGGCTCCGGATTATCCATTTTCCGCTGCTTGATGGCTTTGACCTTATCCACCAAGTCGTCCGCCAATTTGATATCGGCGTCGCGCGCGTCGGGTGTGGCCTCCATATCGGCCTTTTGACGATAAAGAAGGTTCAGGTAAGCCATCGCGTCGTCATAATCCGGGCGCAATTCCATGGCTTTCTGAAGATCCGCGAGGCCCTCGTTCACAATGGCGCCGTACTTTTGCTGAAACTGAGCGGCGAGCGCGGGCGGCATGGGATCGGTGTCTTTGATGGTTTTCTTGGCGGTCTTATTATATTCCTCGCGCATGTCCTTATTCCCGCGGAACGCAATCGACCAATCGATCACGCCGATCCAGTAATACGGCTCCGGGTCGGAAGGCTTAATCTGGATATGTTTCTCATGGTAGCTCTTCGATTCCTCCATCTTCTTGGGATCAAAGGGCACAGTGGACATGCTGTAGAGAATTGAGCCGATGCCGTCAATGGCATTCAGATTAGTTGGATCTTTATCCAAGACTTCTTGCCATTCCTGCATGGCTTGTTTACCCATGCGAATGTTGTCATCGGAGGGGGCGCCCGGGATGTACTGAGCTGCATACGCGGTGGCTAGATATAGACGCGCATTCGTCAGCGAAGGGTCGAAGTCCTTCGCTTCTTTAAAGTCTTCGATGGCGCGATCCGTCTGGTTGGCCTTGTAGGCCTGAACACCTTTGTTGAGCTTGTCGCGCGCGCGGAGCTTATCGCAGCCGGCTCCGGCGGCCAGCGAAACTAGAACTGCGGCTAGAATGAAAAATGTGTGGTGCTTCCGCTGCATCCCGTGCTCTCCTTGATGAAGGCTGCGCCGGCCATTTATCCATCGCCCAAGCCGGCGAGGCGAGTACGTCCTATCGAGCCTTTCCCTTATTGTCCTGCTTCAACTTTGGCAGTGATCAAGCCGACGCTGTCGATCCCTGCTCCACGCATGATGTCAATGGCACGAGCGACTTGGCCGAAATCAACGGCGTCGTCGCCCTTAACGAAAGCCACTTTCTCTGCTCGCAACTTAAAGATATCGTCCAAGCGAGTACCCAGATCGTCCCAAGTAACTTCGTCCTGATTGATCAGTACCTTCCCGCTCGCAGTGACCTGAACCACAATCGTCTTCGCCAGCAGTTCTTTGTTTTCCGGTTGGTTAGGCGGAGATGGCTGCGGCACGAGCGTGTCCAGCCCTTGCGGTGTCGTCGGAGTGATCACCATAAAAATAATGATTAGGACGAGCAGCACATCAATAAGCGGAACGATGTTCGGTTCCGACATCGATCCTTTGTTTCCTCCAACTGCCATTCCCATGGAAAGACTCCTTTACCACTTTACGATAGTTCTGCCGCCGCTAGTCCGCGGGGGGCGGCGTCGGAGGTGCGGGAGCACCTGTCTTCGACCGGATCTTCTCTGTCAGTAAACCGATTTTATCCACACCCGCAGACCGAACTTCGTCCACCGCCTTAACTACCTCTCCGTACTTTGCGCGTTGATCAGAACGTACGAAGACAGTTTTGTCAATTCGGTTGGCAAGCAGGTCCTTCACTCTCGTCGTGATATCGCCCAAGCCCACCTTCGTGCTGCCCAGAAAGTAATCGCCGCTTCGGGTGACGGCCACGATGATGGCGTCGTCCTTGTCGGCGTCCTGCATGTCCTGAGCGTTATTTGCCTTGGCCATATCCACCGACACGCCCTTCTGCAACATGGGCGTTACGACCATGAAAATAATCAACAGCACCAACATGATGTCCGCCATGGGAATCACGTTTGGTGAAGCCATCACTGCCGGTGCCTTTGGTTTATATGCCATGATTTACTTCTTTCCGCCCCTGCGGGTGATGAAGTAGTTGATCAACTCCATCGAGGAATTGTCCATCTCCACATCGAAGGCTTCCACCTTGTTGGTGAAGTAGTTGAAGGTCCACACGGCCGGCACTGCGACGAGAAGACCGAGCGCCGTGGTAACCAGGGCTTCGGCGATACCGCCGGCTACTGCCGACAGTCCGGTTGCCTTGGATGCTGAAATACCTTTGAACGCGTTAATGATGCCCATGACCGTTCCGAACAACCCCACGAAGGGAGCCGTTGAACCGATCGTGGCGAGCCCGGAAAGGCCGCGCTTCATTTCAGCATGAACGATGGCTACCGAACGCTCGAGTCCGCGCTTGGCTGCCTCGATCACTTCTTCGTCGCCTACTTGCGCCGAAGCCGCTTGGAATTCGGAGAGGCCCGTTGCCACTACCTTGGCAATGTGGCTCTTCTTGTTCCGCTCGGCGATCGAAATTGCTTCGTCGAGCTTGTTGTCTTTCAGCGCGCCCGCGACCTGCTGCACGAAAACGCGGGACTGCTTCCGCGCTGCGCTATACATCAGCGCCCGGTCGATCATGATGCCCACGGACCATGCGGACATGATGAAAAGAATGAAGACGACCGTTTTGGCCGGGTAGCCCATGTTGTGCCACATCGTCAGCAAATCCCAACCAACTTCCTGCTGCTGAAACATCACCACACTGGCCAAAAGAAAATTCGAAAGCATAGAGTTTGCTCCTCCGTTCGTGCTAAACGATCACGGCAGCAATATTCTGCCGGTCGGCATTAACTTCAAATCAGCCCAAGCCCCCCAAAAGGCGCCCGAACCGTGTCCTTCTTAACCGCCCAAGGTAAACACAACAGAAATCGTAGTATCTACATCGACCGCATCACCGTTGAGCAGTGTCGGTTTATAGCGCCACTGCCTCACAGCGTCCATCGCGCTCTGCATCAACAACGGTGGCCCGGATACATATTTGAGATCCTGCACCGTACCGTCCTTCCCGATAATCGCATGAAGCAATACGGTTCCAGAAATATGCGCGGTCTTTGCAATCGCCGGATACGTCGGCGTCACCTGGTGAATCAAGTTTGCTTGCGCCACGTTGCCGCCGACGCGAATCGACTTAGGAGTGGCTTTCGGAGGAGGCGGCAAGCCTGCGCCCGTCCCACCAATGATTCCACCGAGAACTCCTCCAGCCTGTCCGCCGGGAACTCCGCCCGGCACGCCACCGGTCACTCCGACAGCGCCCATATCGGGCGGCAGTTCCTCTTCTTTAATCATCTCAACTTTTTTCGGGATCACAGTTGGAGCCGTCATCTGCCCGTTGTGAATCAAGCGCGCCACTGGCTTTACGATTCTCTGTATCGCTGCCGCAGGAGGAGGCGGCGGGGGCGGGGGAGGGGGCGCGACAAGGAAGGTAGTAAGCAATTGCTTGGGCAGCGCTTCCGTGTAGATCAGCGGGATCAGAATCATCACGAGCACAATTGCGATCTGAACCATGAACGACAACGCGACCGTCCAAGGCTTGTTCGTCTTTTGCGGGTTCACACTCGAAATGACTAGATCGTCAAACATAGCTACCTCCTTGCAGCTGCCGTCACGCGTTTGTCGGCTGCGGATCCGGCGCGTGCGGCAGTTCCTTGTCCCCTATACTTGTTCCACAGCACCACAATGGGTGCCGCAATTCCGAAACTGGAGTATGTACCTACCACAACTCCCACTACCATGGCAAAAGAGAACGCTCGAAGAACTTCCCCGCCCATCAGAAACAAAACCAGGACGGTCAAAAAGGTAAGTCCGCTGGTCAAAATTGTTCGCGACAGAGTCTGATTAATGGCCTTGTTCACTACCTGCGCGAACGGTTCCCGCCGCATCAGCCTGAGGTCTTCTCGTACGCGATCGAAGATGACGATCGTATCATTCATTGAGTAGCCGACCAGAGTCAACAGCGCTGCAATGACCGTCAGCGAAATCTCAAAATGAAAGATCGAGAAGAAGCCCAGCGTGATCAGCACGTCGTGAAAAACAGCGATAACCGCCGCCGCGCCGTAGACCCATTCGAACCGGAAGGCAATATATAACAACATGCCCGCCAGAGCATAGAGGGTTGCAAGAATGGCCTGGCGCCGCAGTTGCGCGCCAACTTTAGGTCCGACGACCTCCACATCTCGTATCGTAAAATTATCCAAAGCGAAACCGTCTTTCAGCGCAGACAAAACGCCGGGGGTGGCGCCATCCACGTTTTTCAAATCATCGAAGTTCGTAACAATGCCGCCGTGCTGTTTGTCGCGCGCGTCGGTGAGACGCTGGGCAAGCTGATTATAGCGATCACCGGCATTCGTGCTGAGTGAAAGCGGATCTTTCTGCGTCAAATAATCGGCCAGACTCGAAGGCGTAATAGAGTTGAAGTCTCGCTTGCCCGCGGTGTTTGCCGTGCCAAATGTTTTGTGCAGAACATCCAGGATCGCTTGCTTGCTGGCGTCGAGAGCTTCATCGCCTTCGCCCTTCTTTTCGATTCCGATCACCACATCATTCTGCGAATTGCCGTTGAGAACATTGTCGCTGATGCTTTGAATAGAGCTGTTGGCCAGGCCAGCAGCCTGCAGCCCTTTGCGAATCTGATCTACCGGAGCGGGTCCGGCGAACCGCACATAAACCAGCGTGCCGCCTCGAAAGTCAATGCCGTAGCGCAGCCCGCCATTCCGCAGAATGGAAGCCCAGCCGACCGCCAGAAGGATCAGGGATAGCGCCACGAAGTACTTCGCCTTTCCCATCCAATCCACGTTTACATTGCGAAAGAATTCCATCGAGTCCTATCCGCCTTTATTTGACACCGCGCCACTTTGGTTTGTTCCCCAAACCTAGATGCTTAACTGCGCTTGCCTATCCATTCGAGACAGGTGCCAATCAAAAATGGCCCGCGAAACGTAAATCGAAGTAAATACGTTAGAGAGCAAACCAATCACCAACGTGACGGCAAAACCGCGCACCGGCCCGGTTCCGAACAAAAACAGGAAAACCGCTGAAACGATGGTAGTTACGTGCGTATCTATGATCGTCAGGAATGCGCGGTCAAAACCCACAGCGACCGCCGAGGCCGGAGCTTTTCCACTCCGTAGCTCTTCTCTGATGCGCTCAAATACCAGAACGTTGGAATCCACGCCCATGCCAATCGTCAAAATCACCCCGGCAATGCCGGGCAGCGTAAGCACCGCACCCGCATAGGCCATGAACGCGAGCAGGATCAGCAGGTTAAGCGCGAGAGCCACTACTGCATTGACACCACTTAGACGGTAGTAGATCACCAGAAATATCATCACAACGATGATGCTTCCGATAGACGCCCGGACACCTTCGCGGATGGAATCGGCTCCCAAAGATGGCCCCACCGTGCGCTCTTCGAGGTATTTGATAGACGCCGGCAGGGCTCCGGCCCGCAACACCAGCGACAGATCCTGCGCCGATTCCTGGCTGAAATTGCCTTCGATAATTCCCGAATCTTCTATCCGGCCGTTAATCACCGGAGCGGTGTAAACCTTGTGATCTAGAACGATGGCCATCCGGTGGCCGATATTTGCTTCTGTAAAGGGACCGAATCGCGCGGCAGATGCCGTGGAAAGCTGAAAACGAACTTCGTATTGGCCGGGATTATTCGAGCTGGGCGCTGGATTCGCCCCGCGCAAATCTTGTCCGGTGATGATCGGCGCACGGTCGAGGATGTAATAAACCGGCTGCGGCGACTGGCCCGCTTGAGTGCTTTCGGCTTTGCCTACGACAATTTCGGACCCGGGAGGCAAAATTCCGCCATGGCTCGCTAGAGCGGCGCCTTCGGAAGGAAATGTTTGTTCATCGGCGACGCGCTTGAGTTCAAGCTGCCCGCCGGCTTGAATTACCGATTTCGCTCTGGTGGGATCGCCTTCGCCGGGCAGTTCAACGAGGATTTCATTCTCGCCCCGGCCGGTAAAAGCAATAGTCGGCTCCGTAAGGCCGAGCGCATTAATACGCCGCGTGATGGTCTCGAGTGCCTGGTCCATCGTATCTCGGCGAATGTCCGCGACAATCGAGGGCTTCATGGCGACCACGAAACCATTCTGTTCGCCTGCGGCCGGCGTCAAAGCCCAGTCCGTGAATTGATTGCTAATCAGGTCGCGGAAAGCGCCCGACGTGTTCGGATCCACATTGCGCACGAGAATGTGCGTGTCGTCCACGCGGCGAATTTCCCCGACGCTGATGTTCTTTTCGTGGAGTTGCTTGGTGATCTGATCGACGGCCTGGTCGCAGCGCTGCCCGATGGCTTCGTCAACTTGCACCTGAAGCACTAAGTGGCTGCCGCCCTTCAAATCCAAGCCTAGCTTGATACGGTCCGCTAGGTTCTGCTTTACCTGGCCCCAGGAGGTGGGGAATGTCGGTACGCCTATCAGCCCATAAATGCAAAGGAGTATGACCGCAGCGATAAAAATAAATTTCCATCTTAGCTGGGAATTCATGCGGCTTTCTAGCTCTCCTTCGGAGGTTCTGCCTGAAGCCCTGCAATCGCGCTGCGGGCTACTTTCATCTTAACTTGCTCGGCGACGCGCAACTGCACCGCTTCATCTTCCAAGCCGACGATGGTTCCGTAGATTCCGCCATTGGTGATCACCTTGTCGCCGGTCTTCAGAGCCTTGAGCATTTCAGTGACTTTTTTCTGGCGGGTCTGCGCCGGGCGAATCATGAGGAAATAGAAAATCACCATGATCGGAAGCAAAATGACGAGGGGATTGCCAAGAATGCTGTTCGGTGCCTGTACCAGCGCCGCCATTAGTAGATCGAGAGTGCTTAAACTCAATGTCACGATACTTACGCCTTTCCCGCTAAAGCGGGCACGCCGGTCAGGAACGGCAGACTAAAAGCCGCGCTCCGAAGACTCTGCTCCGCCTTTTACGGCGCCCAACACCTGCTTAGGTTTGCCTATGTGAGGCGGGCCTGAAGGTCAGAGCGGAATCTTTCGAGCTTCCCAAAACGAATAGCCTCGCGAATTCCACGCATTATGTCAAGGTAAAAGTAGATGTTGTGGCGGGTGTTTAAGATGGATGCAAGGGTTTCGTTCGCCAAATAAAGGTGTCTCAGATAGGCGCGGGAATAGCGCAGGCACACGTCACAGCCGCATTTCTCGTCAATCGGCCGCGGATCTTTTGCGTATTGGGAATTCTTAATGAGCAGGCGTCCTTGTGAAGTATAAAGACATCCGTGGCGGGCGCTGCGCGTTGGCAGCACGCAATCCATCATGTCTATCCCCAGCGCGACGTAATCCGGAAGCTGCTGAGGCTGCCCTACGCCCATCAGGTAGCGCGGCCGGTCGGCGGGGAGGCGTGAAGCGGCCGCTCGCGTCATCTCGCAGGTTACGTTATGCGATTCACCGACGGCGAGGCCTCCAATTGCGTAGCCGGGAAAATTCAGTTCTACGAGCGCATCGGCGTTTTCGCGTCTCAGCTCCGGATAAGTCCCGCCTTGAACGATGCCAAAGAGCATTTGCCGCGCGGAATCACCGTACTTCGCGAAATAATCTCGCGAGCGTCGCGCCCAATCGAGTGTACGGGCGGCAGCTTCCCGCGTGCGCTGTTCCGTGGATGGCGCTTCGATGCATTCATCCAGAACCATTATGATGTCCGCGCCCAGCGCGATCTCGATCTCAAGCGCTTTCTCGGGTGAAAGGAAATGCGTGGAACCGTCCAGGTGCGAGCGAAAGGTGACGCCTTCGTCGTTTACTTTGCGCAATTCGCTAAGACTGAAAACTTGGTAGCCGCCAGAATCCGTAAGAATTGCTCTGGGCCAGGACATGAATTTGTGCAGACCACCCATGTCGCGGATGAGCTCGTGCCCAGGCCGAAGATACAAATGGTAGGTATTGGCTAGAAGAATCTGAACGCCGAGCGATTCCAGGTCCGCCTGCGTCTGCGCCTTCACAGTCGCTGCCGTGCCCACAGGCATGAACGCCGGCGTGTCGATCACTCCATGCGGCGTCGTCAACCGGCCCAGCCGCGCGCCGGTCGGGTCGGTTGCAACTACTTCAAACTGAAATCCCATCCGAGCGAGTGTATCAGGAGAACGCCGCCGCGATACCGACCTTGCAGACTACATAGATTGCCCAAACGACGACGACCGTCCCCAGCGCTTTCCCAAACGAAATTTTCTTCGGATTTATCGCGCTGTAGCCGATCCCCATCAGAATCATGTTCCAGAAAGTGAAAAGGTCGAACGATCCCAGCAGCGCCTCCTGCCACTTAGGCGCATCATCGGAAAGAAAGGCGCCCGCATTGGCCGCCACAAGATGTTGTAGATCAATCGTGGACGGATCTTTGAGAAATAGGACCAGGATTCCCAGCAGTCCCCCAATAATCCCCGGCACCCAGGAGTGCGTGACGATGCCTAGAGAGGTCTTAAAGCCGATCCCCCCACCGATCATCATGTTAAACGCAACCATCAGAACCGCGGCGATAATCACGGCCACAATGAATATCCCCAGGACACCAAATACATAGCCAAAGATAGGTGCGATTTTGGTCTGCTGGTCGAGCATCTTCTCGCGCTGCTCGGGCGTCATCTGATCCATCTGCTTTTGGAGTCGCGAGTTCTGTTGGTCCTGCCGGATCATAAAACTGCGCCAGCCAACTCTCTGGCTGAAGACAAAAATAGTTACAATCGAAAGGATGCTGATAAGTACGAGCGGTAAAATCCATGTGGGTCGTTGCGCGATTGATTCGAACGTCAGCTTGGGGCTGAAAATCGCGCCAAAAATTCGACCGATGGAGCTAACGGATGGCGCGGCTTCCGGCGAAGGGGTCACTGGGCTGGCCATGCTCTTTTCCTCCGGCTGTCAAGGGTGGAGACGCTTGGTTCCTAGTTCGAATACGTTTGAACATGATGAAAAGTTACAGGCGGGCAGAGTGTATCGCAATTCAGCCGCATTGAGGAGCGTGGTCGCCGTGGAGAGGGGGCTCGGAGTCTGTTCGCGAGGTGCGTAGTAAAGGGTTCTTACGTCAAGCAGGAATCTGCGGCACGGCAGCGATTAGAGTTTTCGTATACGAATCTATCGGAGCGCCGAGCACCTGAGCGGCTGCACCGATTTCGACGATTCGTCCCCTCTGCATCACCGCGACTCGCGTGGCGAGTTGCGCGACCACAGGAAGACTGTGAGAGATAAGAATCAACGTCAGCGAAAATTCGCGCTGGAGGCGAGCCAGCAATTCCAGAATTTGCGCTCCGACCGAAACATCCAGCGCCGATACCGGTTCGTCTGCGATCACCAGCTCCGGCCTTAGAATCAAGGCTCGCGCGATTCCGATTCGCTGGCGCTGGCCTCCGGAAAATTCATGCGGATAACGATTCATCGATTCCGCGTCCACGCCCACTGCTACCAAAATTTCCGCCACGCGCTCGCGGCGCTTCGTTCGAGACAGGTCCGGCTCATGAACGGCCAGCGGCTCGCCGATAATCGCTCCCACGCGCATCCGAGGATTCAGCGACGCGACCGGATCCTGAAACACAATTTGCATTCTGCGCCGCAGCGCTCGCAGCTCCGCACCGCGCGCGCCGAGCCAATTCTGCCCGCGAAAACGGATTTCACCCGAGTCCGGCTCGATCAGCCGCAATAGCATTCGCGCCAGCGTGGTTTTGCCGCAACCCGATTCGCCGACAACTCCTAGTGTTTCCCCGCGTTCGAGCGCGAAGCTCACATCGTCCACGGCGACGGTCTGGCGTTCCGATTTCGTAAACGCGCTTGTCGAAACGGAATAAGACTTCCTGAGATTGCGAGCCTCCAGAAGCGTTTCGGCTTGCATTCTAAATTTTCTCCGCGGCGACGTAGATTCCCGTGTTGACCATGTAGATCTCTGGCTCGTCACCGGGCTTTACTACGTCTGCAGGTTCGAATCTCGGATGAAAATCAGCGCCGTCATCCGCCATCGAGGATTGCATCAACCGGCGGGCTTCTATGTATGCAGGATCCGTCCGCCTCCATCCGGCGACGTGCATCCAATGATCGAAGGTCCGTGGATGCCCGTGTACTTCGGTTGCGACGATACGCAGCCCTGCAGCGGAAAAAATCCTCTCGAAGTCACTTCGCGCTAGCGAGCGAGAGTGCGAGTGGTCGCGTATGTACTCGATTCGATGGTTCAACTCGCGAATTGTGGGATCTTCCGGGACCACAATGTCCAGCACACCCACACGGCCACCGGGTTTTACTACACGAGCCATTTCTTTCACCACCTTCGCTGGATCCGAAATGTGGTGCAAGCTGTAGCTGGTGACGGCGATGTCGAGCGATCCGTCCCCAAATGGCAGAGCTTGCGCGTCGCCAAGCGCGCAAACAAGATTCGCGAGGCCATCCTTTTTTGCATTGTTTCGTGCCAGCGCGAGAATCGCAGGGGTAAGGTCGAGCGCGCAGACCCATCGCACGTGGCGCGCAAAGCGCAGCGCAAGCGTTCCTGGGCCGCAGGCTAGATCAACCGCGCGGTCGTTCGGACCCGCTGACACCATGCGCGCCAGCCGCTCCGCTTCCGTCACACGATGCGCAACGGCATAGTCGCCGAAAACTTCAGCTGTGCGCGTGAATCGTTCGCGCACGAGCGCTTTCAGTTCGTGGTCGTTGGCTGCACACATGGGACGAGAATACACCTCGCGCTGTGATTTTTATTTGCCGGTCGAAGCTCCGGCATCGCGGCGTCACACTCAGCAACACGGAAGGGGCACCGCGGGGCGAAAGCGCAGCCGGGTGGTAGCCCGTTCAATGCCGGAACCGTGCCGGGGATCGGAATCAAATTGCCGCGCTCGAGACGAGGGGCAGCCCGCAGCAGGCCTTCCGTATAAGGATGGCGCGGCCGGCGCAGCACTTCCATCGTCGGGCCGTCTTCCACGATCCGGCCCGCATACATCACGATAATTCTATTCGCAACCTGCGCGACCACTCCGAGATCGTGCGTAATAAAGAGCAGCGAAAGCTGAAGTTCCTTGCGCAACTTGGCCAGCAATTCAAGAATTTGTTTTTGCACCGTGACGTCGAGCGCAGTCGAGGGCTCGTCGGCGATTAAAATTCCCGGTCCGGCGGCCAAGGCCATCGCTATCATCACACGCTGCCGCAGGCCGCCCGAAAGTTGATGGGGATATTGCCGCGCGCGCAGTTCCGGCTCGGGTAACGCGGCCTGTTCGAGCGCTTGCATTGCGCGGCGGTGAATCTCAACTTTATTTGCGCCGTTTTCGTGGACGCAGATGGCTTCTTCAATCTGCGCGCCTACGCGCATCACGGGATTGAGCGCCGTCATCGGCTCCTGAAAAATCATGGCCATTTCGCGGCCGCGCAGTGCGCGCATTTCATCAGGCAACGCAGTCAGAAGATTGATTCCGCGCGCATCCGCAGCGCGGTCGCGTTCGTGCAGCCATGCTTCGCCTTTCCGCCGCGCTCCCGCAGGTTCCAAGCCCATCAGCGCCAGCGAAAGCATGGTCTTGCCTGAGCCCGATTCCCCGACAATGCCCAGTGTTTCGCCTTCGTCAAGCGTGAAAGACACCTCGTTCACCGGCCGCACCCAGCCGGTCCGAGTCGGCAATTCCACCGTCAAGTTGCGAACGTCGAGCCTTACCGCCATAGGAACATGATAAAGCGGCGCGCGAGCGAACCAGCGAAAATTTCTGCCGCGTATTCTTCACCGCAAAGGAGAAATACCGGCGGCGACCCAATCCCCCCATGGCGAGATTTGCTGAAACGAAGTGCTTAGCGTTTGGCTAGAGGAATCACAAAGCGCAGGGCCGTGTGGGTCGCGGAGAAGCGACACACTTTGTTATCCGTGAGACCGGCGGATTTTCCGGCGCTGATCACGTCAATTTCGCGAATGTGTTTTTGACCGCGCGGATACACAACCCAAATACCACCCGACTTACAAATCGAACGAGAGAGCAATTTCAACTGCGAGAGATCTTCCTGAGCTTCCGCGGAAAAAAAGAGCAGGTCTGCATTGGCGACCCTGCTCCCGCGTGAATAGTCCGGAACCCTGTCCGCGAGATCCTTTAGAAATTCCGCGTCTTCTACTCCCAGCACCGCGATGCGCTGGCCCGCCTGCACTCCCAACTTATCAATCAGGGCGCGGTGCGAGTAATCTCGCTCAGAAGCTCGTGTTTTCGATGAATTTTTTGCCGGCATCGTCTAGTTTTCGACGGTTGTCTTTTCGCCGAACTTCCCGCCTAGCGCGTTAAGGTAATCGTCCATGGTTTTGGTGTAGCCGATGAAAAAGCGGGCCGCGAAACGAAAAAATACATTGCGAATCTCGCCGTTTTCGGTGATGCGTAGCGTTGAACTGCCATTTGCCTGCGGAGTGATCTCGTATGTCCATGTCCCTCCAAAGGGCAAGTCCGGATCGGCAATTCGCGTAACGAGACGCTGGGGAGGCGTCGATTCAACAACTTCGTAAGGAATGGAGTGATCGTACTTGTCGAATTCGCGCCACGATGGTTTGCCGTTTACCGCAGGCAGCGTTTCTACGCCCCTCACGCTCTTACGCCATTCGGGAAACTTCGGGGAATCGGTGATGGCGCTCCAGATTGCTTCCGGCGGCTGGTGAAATAGCGCCACGCGCGTAGCCGTGTGCTCCTTCGGCAGCAACGAACCAATGATAGCGACGACCCCGACCAGCGCCACGAGAACGCAGAGGAGTAGAACGAAGCGTTTCATCTTATAAAACTCCTTCAGGCCTAATCGCGGCGAATCATACACCTATTTACCTAACGGGGATGCTGACACATAATGCGCCGTCAAGCAGCCGTACTAATGAAGCAGGAGGTACCGCTCGATGCTTCCGGGTCTGAAAGCAGCGCTGAATTATCACCCCATATTCGTGCATTTTCCCATCGTCTTTTGGTTCGGCGCGCTGTTGTTTGAATTGCTCGCTGTTTGGCGCGCCAGCGATGACATGCAGCGCACCGCTTCCAGGATGCTCTACCTTGGCACGCTGGCTGCGGTTGTGACGGCGCTGACGGGCCTCGCTGCGGAAAACTCCGTTCCTCCGGGAGTTGCCCAACGCGTTGTGGGAATCCACCAGGCATTGATGCTGGTATCGACGAGCCTCGGACTCGCCCTTTGCATTTTTGCTTTTTCGGTGCGGCAGAACTTTACAGCTCAATTGAGAAAAATTATGCTGCTCGGCCTCAGCATCCTTGCGGTATTAGTTATTTTCGGAGCCGACCGCGGCGCCCAGCTCGTGTATGAATACGGTTCCGCCGTGAATTGGTCCACGGCACAGCAGCAAAAATAGCATCAGACTCTGGGCACTTTGTTTTTTGAGGGCTGAAGAGAAAAAAGAGAAGGAGACCGATGCGATGAGAAAACCACGGGAATCAAAACGTATGAGCGACGAAGCGGTGAAGGAGAGAACTGGCAAAACCTGGGTGGAGTGGTTCAAAATCCTGGACCAAGCCGGCGCGAAAAAATGGCAACACAAGGACATCTCGGCGTACCTTCGCGACGAGCAAAAAGTAGGACCTTGGTGGTGCCAGATGGTCGCAGTCGATTACGAACACGCGCGCGGCATCCGCGAAAAATTCCAAAAGTGCGATGGCGAATTTGCAGCATCCGGAAGCCGAACGCTAAGCGTGCCTATGGCCAAGCTATACGAAGCCTGGACCGACGAAAAACTCCGGAGGCGCTGGCTGCCCGGGGCAAAAATGGAAATCACGACTGCGACGCCGAATAAATCCCTTCGCGCAAAATGGGACGACGGCAAAAGCCGGTTGAGCGTGAATTTTTACGCTAAGGGATCGGACAAGAGCCAGGCCGCCGTCGACCACATGAAGCTGGCCAGCTCGGCGGAATGCGCGAAGATGAAGTCCTACTGGTTCAATGCGCTGGACCGCCTGCAGAAAATCCTCGAAGACTAATCCATTCCCGAAAGGCGGGTCTCAGACCCGCCTTTGAGCAAAACGGGGAATACGTGAGAATTAATAATCGTTCGCGGAGCCTTCCAGGAACGCGCGCAACTTGCGCGAGCGCGACGGGTGCCGCAACTTGCGCAGAGCTTTCGCTTCGATCTGCCGAATGCGCTCGCGAGTTACGGCAAAGGACTGCCCCACTTCCTCGAGCGTGTGTTCGCTGCCGTCATCCAGACCGAATCGCATCTTGATCACTTTTTCTTCGCGCGGCGTAAGCGTCTTGAGCACGGACGAAGTCTGTTCTTTCAAGCTCAGGTTGATCACCGCATCTGACGGCGAAACGACAGCCTTATCCTCGATGAAATCGCCGAGATGCGAATCTTCCTCTTCGCCGATCGGAGTCTCCAGCGAAATGGGTTCCTGCGCGATCTTCAAAATCTTGCGAACTTTCGCGACAGGAATATCCATCCGCTTCGCGATCTCTTCCGACGTAGGCTCCCGGCCGAGTTCCTGCACCAACTGCCGCTGCGTGCGGACCAGCTTGTTGATCGTTTCGATCATGTGCACGGGAATGCGGATGGTCCGCGCTTGGTCGGCAATCGCGCGAGTGATGGCCTGGCGGATCCACCAAGTCGCATAGGTGGAAAATTTGTAGCCGCGACGCCATTCGAATTTGTCCACGGCCTTCATCAACCCGATGTTGCCTTCCTGAATCAGGTCGAGGAACTGCAACCCGCGGTTGGTATATTTTTTCGCAATGGAAACAACCAAGCGCAGGTTGGCTTCAATTAATTCTTTTTTCGCCTGCTCCGCTTCCGCTTCGCCCCGAAGAATCACCTGGAGCGCGCGCTTCAGCTCGGTGGGGCTCACTTCGCTCGCAAGCTCGATTTCGCTGAGTTCCTGCCGGCGATTTCTTAGGTCCTTGCGCGCTTCCGCCTGCACATCGCCCTTGGAAGCTTCCACGCGGCGCTCGAGCTTGACCGTATCGCGCTCGAGGAAATGAACGCGCTCGACCGTTTGCCGAATCTTTTCAATCAGGCGCTTCTTCTCCAGCGGATTGAAATCCAGCTCGCGGAAGCGATTCGACATCTCCACACGCGTCCGAGCCAGCGTATAGCGCGCTCGCAGATAAGGACGCTTTTTCGACCGCGGAATCTTGTCCAGCTTGGCCGCCTGCTTAATCGCCACCAGGTAAAGCTTGGCAACTTTGTCGATCTGCTTGAGGGTTTCCTTCGTCTTCTGCTCGATTTTCTCTTCGGTCAACTCTTCGTCGTCGAATTGAACGATTTCCTTGATCGAGCGCGATCCGTTGCGCACATCTTCGCCGACCTGCAAAAGTTCCTTCAAGATAAGCGGGGCGCGAGTGATCGTTTTCAATACCAGCAATTGGCCCCGTTCGATTCGCTTCGCGATCGCCACTTCACCTTCGCGCGTCAGCAACGGCACCGTGCCCATTTCGCGCAGGTACATCCGGACAGGATCGTTCGTCTTTTCGAGGGTCCCGGGAGTCAGATCAAGCTCGCCATCTTCTGATGCAGACGACACGGGCTCGTCTTTTACTTCCGCAGTATCGGAAGGATCTGCCGCAGCTAGCGCAGCCTTCGCGCTGGAAAGGTCTTCGTACACATCAATGCCATAACGCTCGAACGTGGAAAGCAAATCGTCAATTTCCTCCGAGGAGTGGACCTCGGGCGGCAAAATATCGTTGACCTCATCGTAGAGCAAATATCCGCGCTCTTTGCCCATCGCGATGAGTTGTCGTACCTGATCGTATTTCTCTTCAAGAGCTACCGTCACGCTTCCTCCCTCTGCTGAACCGAGCGGCGCACACGGGGCAGTGTCCAAAGCAAAATGTGGCCGGCACTAGACACCCCGGCACACCTTTGCGATGTTCACGAATAAACTGTTGTTTTTACGACGATTTGAACCGTTCCTGGCCCCTGCGCCCGTACCACCGAGTCCGCGCCGCTTCTCCCGCATCTATATGATGCTCGTCGCGCGCTCTTTGTTTCATCCAAAACCTTACGAATATATAACATAGACGCCACAGCGGTCAACCAAATGCCGTAACTCATTGGCCTGCCAAGAGTTTTTGCAGCTCCAGCCGCCTGGTTATGATTCGCCGTAAGTCCTCTGCAGCCGGCTTTGCTTCCAGCTGCTGTTGCAATTCAGCCAATTCCTGCTCCACGCGCCTGTTGCGGAGCACGCTCAGACAGCTTTCCGCCTCGTCCCAGGTATGTTCCGAGAAAGATTCAAAGAAAATCTCGAACAGCATGCGCCGGTCCCGTTCATCGAGAGCTTCCGCGAAAGTGGCGGGATCGGAGCGCTCGCCCGCCTTGGCGATCAGCAAATCGAATATCTTCTCGGTCTCCAGGCCTCGATGCAGTCCACTGGAAACAATTTCTTGGGCGAGTTTTTCGCGGAAGCCATCCGCTTCCGCCAGCATGTGAATCAAGCGGCGCTCAGCGCCCTTGATGCTCGGCCCCAGCAATTCGGCCTTCGGCTTCACCTCGCTGCGGCGTTCGGTGGCCGCTCGGCGAAGCGCTTCCCGCAAGACGGGCTCGTCCACGTGAAGTTCGGAAGCGATGCGCGTGGCCCACTCCGAGCGCAACAGCCCGTTCGGAAGCCGCTGGATGTACGGCATCAGGAAATTGAGTGCCGCCACCCTTCCGTTCGCCGTAGTGCGATCCATCAATCGCGCGCGGCCAATCAGATAGTCCAGATACGGGGGAGCCTGGGTCAAAAGTTTCTTGTAAGCCTCGGCGCCCTGCTCTTTCAGGAATTTGTCAGGATCGGCGCCGCCCGGAAGCGCAAGCACTCGTACGTCAAACTCTTTTTCGAGCAGAAGGATCAGGGAGCGCTCTGTGGCCGCGTGTCCCGCCGTGTCCGGATCGTAATTCACGACGACTCGCCGCGTGAAGCGGCCGAGCAATTTTATCTGTGGCTCCGCGAGACTCGTTCCGCAGCTTGCTATTACGTTTGCAATTCCTGCGCGTGCTACAGCAATGGCGTCCATGTACCCTTCGACCAAAATGCCGAAGTCATTTTGCCGCAGGCCTTCCTTGGCTCGGTCAAGATGATAAAGGACATTGCTTTTCGAATAGATGGGCGTCTCGGGAGAGTTCAAATACTTGGGCATGTCGTCGCCCATCGCGCGCCCGCCGAACGCGATCACTTTCCCCGCTTCGTTAGATATCGGAAACATAATGCGTCGGCGAAAACGATCGAAGAAGCGCCCACTTTGGTCGCGGGACAGCAGGCCTGACGCTTCGAGCAGATGTTCCGGATACTTCTGTTTCAGAAATCGCAGCAGGGCATCGCCTGACGAGGGCGCAAAACCCAGGCCGAACTTTATCATCGCTTCGCGATTAAGCCCTCGGTCCTCAAGGTACGCGTAGGCGACCTTTCCTTCGGGACTCTCGTGCAATTGGCGCGCGAAAAAAGCTGCACCCTCGCGGTGCATCTCCACAAGCGCACTTCGTTGCTGGTTCTCGCGGCGCTCTTCCGGCGAACGCTCGCGCGGCTTAGGAATCGCGATGCCGCATTTTTCCGCGACTGTGCGTATTGCTTCCGGAAACGTACACTTCTCCAGCTCCATCACGAATTTGAAAACATCTCCGCCCGCGCCGCAGCCAAAGCAGTGGTAAATCTGCTTCACCGGATGGACGGCGAACGAAGGTGTCTTCTCCTGGTGGAAGGGACACAGCCCGGTGAAGTTCTGGCCGCTTTTCTTCAGGCGCACGTACTCGCCGATCACGCGGACTACGTCCGCCTGCTGCTTCACCCGCTCCGCAAATGAACCTGCTTCAGCCATCGAGACGTTATTCTAAGCCAATTCCCTTCTCGGATGTTCTCGCTGGTCTCTTCATGGAAAGCGGCCTTTGGAGATCCTGCAATGAATCTCAATTGCCGTTGCGCTTTAGCTTCGCAACTCCGCTATCGTGATTGCTGTCCCGCCCCGGTCTTCCGCCTCATGTCGAACTTTATCGACCAGTGGATGGGTGGATAAAAATTCCGCCAGGCCGCGGCGCAATGCGCCGGTTCCGTGCCCGTGAATAATTCGAATGCTTGGCAAGCTGCTGAGCGCCGCCTCATCGAGAAATTTATCTACGCGGCGTGTGGCTTCCTCTACCGTGCAACCAATGACGTTTATTTCCTCGTTCGCGGGCTCGTCGCTCTGCTGCGCGTGAACCGTTACACCACTTGGCCGCGCGGATGCCGAAAGATCCGCCTTCGCGGATTTCGCGTCAACATCGATGCCGATTATATCCGCCAGCGGAACTCGCATCCGCAGCGGACCAGCCTCCACTTCCGCCATGCGCCCGTCGAGTCGGCGGAATATCAACGGCTGCTTGAATCCTTTCACTACCACTCGAACGCCAGCGATCAGCTGCTCCGGAGCTACTGGCTTTGCTGGTGCCTCAGTCCCAACTCCGAGATCGGCTTGTGACGAAGCTAACGCATCTAGTACCGCCGCATCAGCATCGGCGCGCGCTTCCGTCGCGAGCTTTCCCATTCGCTTCCCAGACTGTTTTTCGAGCTGCGCTCGCAACGCACGGTCGTGAATGTCCGCAGTAACCCGCGCTACTTCGCCTTCGAGCCGCTTCTGCGTTTCCTGAAAACTCTTTTCCAGCTCGGCGATACGTTTTTTCTGCCGGCCAACCCACTCCGTCTGAAGCAAGCTTCTCTCGGCCTCAATTTGTGCAAGCTCCTCGCGCGCCTCGCGTTTGATTGCCTCCATTTCATCGCGGCTGCGATGAAGGTATGCGATCAAATCGCGCGCTTCACGCGATTCAGGCGACAGACTCGCTTTAGCGTGCTCCACTACTCGCGTCGGCAGGCCCAGCCTTCGTGCGATTTCGATTCCGCTCGATGTCCCCGGCACGCCAACCAGCAATCGGTATGTGGGCCGCAAATTAACTTCGTCAAACTCCATCGCTGCGTTAACGATTCCCGGCGTGGTCGAAGCGTAGGATTTCAGGCGATCGTGATGCGTCGTCGCAATCGTCAGCGCATGACGTGTCCGGAATTCTTCCAGCAGCGCCACCGCCAACGCCGCGCCCTCCTCCGGAGCAGTTCCTGTCCCCATTTCGTCCACCAAAATCAGGGAGCGCTCCGTGGCAATCTCAAGCATAGATTTCAAATTCAGCATGTGCGCCGAAAACGTTGAAAGATCCGCCGCGATGGATTGTTCGTCGCCGATGTCGGCAAGCACGTGATCGAAGACCGGCATCTCGGCGCGTTCGGCTGCAACCGGTATCCCGGACTGCGCGGAGAGTGCTGCCAATCCCACGCTCTTCAGCGCGACTGTCTTCCCGCCTGTGTTAGGCCCGCTGATGACCATCACCGTCTCTTCTCCACCCAATGCTAGAGACAGCGCAACTGCTTTGCGTCCCTGTGGCCTGAGCGTGGCTTCGAGCACGGGGTTTCGCGCCGCATCGAGGCGCAATAAATTCCCCTTTGTAAATTCCGGCATCACGCAATCGAGTTCGCGCGCGAACCGAGCTCGGGCGAAAATCGAATCCAGGTGGGCCAACTGCGCGGCCGCAGCTTCCAATGGACCGCGTTCAGTGCGCACCCGTTGAGTCAACTCCTCCAGAATGCGGGCGATTTCAGCGACTTCGTCTTCGCTCAATTGAACTAGACGATTATTCAAATTGATGGCTTCCAGCGGCTCGACGAAAACTGTCTGGCCCGTTGCGCTTGCGCCGTGAACTACGCCCGGAACAGCCCGCCGGTCGGCAGCGCGAACCGGGATTACGAAGCGTTCGTTACGGAGCGTGACGTAGTCTTCACCGGCCGGCTCGCCGCGGGAACGAAGAATTCCTTCCAGTGATTTGTGGATTTTAACGCGCGCAGTCGCCATGCTCTCGCGAATGCGCTTCAGTTGCGGCGACGCATCGTCGCTGACTTCGCCATTCGATAGAACTGCTCGCCTGATCACAGTCGAAAGATGTCGAAATTCCACCAGCGCTGCTGCAACTTCCGTAAGCCTGGGATATTTCGCAGCCTCTCCCTTGAGCGTTTGCCGCACGGCGTGCGCCGTATCCATCAGCGATGCAACGTCCAACAGCTCTGCCGGAACTAGAATCGAGCCTGGAATAACCAATCGAGCGAGCCATGCTTCGGGATCAGCAAGCGAACCAAAGCCAAATTCAGAACCGGCGCGAAAGTACGCCACACCTTCGCGCACCAGCGCAAATTCAGCGTCGAGCGCTGCCACATCCTGACGCGTCTGGAGCCCGAGCGTTGCTCGCCGGCCTGGTGCGCATGTGGTGTAACGGCTGACGATGTCTTTCAGCCGGTCGAATTCCAGAAGCTGTTCCGCCGATCTCATTTTCTCTTTTTAGATTGTGGGGAAGTGCCG
>Ga0181525_10000570_pt1 | contig 31933 bp, 32 predicted proteins | sample PEATcosm2014_Bin_48_FD_121100 | JGI IMG/M metagenome (GOLD analysis project Ga0181525, IMG submission 121100) | Peatland microbial communities from MTU Mesocosm Facility, Houghton, MI, USA - PEATcosm2014_Bin06_10_metaG | ecosystem: Environmental > Terrestrial > Soil > Wetlands > Peat | place... | reverse complement strand
TCCGAAAGGCAAATCCCAGGAGTAATTGAGCACAAATCGCTGCGGACGGTTGAAATAAGCCGGGCCGTATTGTTGACCCAGGCTGGTTGGATTGTTCCAGTTCGCGCCGTAGGCTTCCAGATTGGTCAGGTCCTTGCTATAGGTGTAGGAACCCTGTATGGAAAAGCCATGCGAGAACTGCTTCCGTACCGTAGCCTGCAGGCTGTTGTAGTTGTAAATGCCATCGAACGCCGTCTCTTGAAGTCCTGCCGGCTGATAGCCCAGGTAAGGAGTTCGGAGAGCGACATTCTGAGCGGTAGTTGTGGTGATCCCCCAAACCGGATTCGCCGCGCTCGCGATATACGCTGAGTTGACGTTGTGGTTGTAGTCGGTTTGGTTAATTCCGCTGGATCCGACAAAACCCACTTCCGCCACCCAGCGCGGCAGAAATTCATACTGCAGCGTGAGGTTGTACTGGCGGGTCAGCGGTGTGTGCAGATCCTGATCCAGGAAGGGAAGGTTCAGGTTGGATGTTCGCACCGTGGCGAAATTCGCCCAACGGGAGGCGAAACCGAGAGTAGAGTCCGGGAAGGGCATTGCAAGGCTGAATGGATTCGCGCCGCTTCCGCCGTAGTCCCCGGTGACCGCGTACGGGTTTCCTTGTTCCACCGAGTGTACGAATTGATTGCCGCCCACGCGATCGTAGAAGAGACCCACGCCTCCGCGCACCACTAGTTTCGAGGTGGGCTGCCAGGCGAAGCCGAAGCGCGGGGCAAAGTTGTTTAGCGGCGGCCCGTTCTGCACCGGCAAACTTCGGGAGCTTTGAAAAACGCCGGCCGGAGGAGCCCCATGGAAGTTAGAAAAGTTCTTCGGGACCACGTAGCCGGTCAAGTTAGCGGCGGTCTGTCCCGGAGTGGTGGGAGGAATGGGAACCTGTTGCAGCAGGCTGGACCAGACATTGGTGAGATTGCCATAGACATCGCTGAGCGTGCCATCGTATTCCCAGCGGAGACCCAGATTCAATGTCAGCTTGGAGGTTAGCTTGACATCGTCTTGAACGAACCAGTTGGTGTTATCGGATCGGTAACCATGCACGATACCGGTGGGTCCGCTCAAAACGCAGAACAGGCACTGCGAAATGTTGCTGTTGGGGCCGCCATTGGTAGCGCCCGGATTGCTCACGCTGCAACTGGTATTGCCGGGCGCGCAGCCGGCGCGTCCGATCAGGAAATCGTCGAACGTCTGGAACGTCAATTGTCCGCGCTCGATGCCCTTGTAAGTGATGTCCCACTGGACAAATTCATATTCAAAACCGGCGCGGATGGTGTGCCTGCCGTGGGACCACGAGAGCGTGTCGGAAAACTGCAATTGGTTGGTGGGGTCGAATACGTCGTCGCCGATGCCGCCGCCCAGGTTCATCTGTCCGGCAATCGTGATGGGCGTTACCACCGGGATGGCCGGATTGATGGGTGTAATTCCGAACTGCGGATTGGTGAAGGGGTCGCCGTCATGGCTGGACGCGATGTTGCGTTGTAGGGATACGCGGGCTTCGTTCACCAGGGTATTGGTCAGGATGGAGGTCAGCTTCAAAACCGCATTGGTATTGGCGTACAGGTAAGCGACCGGGGTCCCCGGCACTTCCACCAGACCCGTATTGCTGAAACTCAACTCCTGCGGGTCCTGCGTGGTGAAGAAGCGCGCCGCCAGCGTATTTTTGGGAGTAATCAGATAATCCAGATTCGCCACCGCCTGGTGTTCGGTGAATCGCGCGGGCGATGAGAACGGCACGGTCTGAAATCCGGAAGTTCCGGAACTCGGAATATAGTAATTGCCGTTCGCAAGCTTCGCCTGCAGATAGGAAATTGCCACGGGACTTATATTGGAACCGTCGCAAGCCACTTGCATTCCCCCCGCGACGGTATTAAACGCCGTGCTTCCCGGATGGTTCGCCGGGCAAAATGCCGCTCCCAAGGCCTGCTGAAAGGCCGCGGCGTTGGAACGATCGCCAGTGGGAATGGGAGGCAGGGTAGGAGTGGAATAACCTTGATAACCTACGCCGTTGGTCTGCCGGCTCTCCTGATAGCTGAAAAAGAAAAACAGTTTATCGCGTTTGATCGGCATGCCCACCGTTCCGCCGAATTGGTTCTGGTTGAGCACCTGGCGCACTCCGCCGGAGTCGTCGCACTGAATTCGGTTGAGACCGCAGCCGCGGTTGCGGAAGAAGTCCACTGAATTCAGATCGGTGTTGCGAAAAAACTCAAACAAGGAGCCATGCACCGAGTTGGTGCCCGATTTCGTCACCACATTTACATTGGCGCCCGGGTTGCGGCCGTAGCTCGCATCGTAGGTGGAGGTTTGAATTTTGAATTCCTGCAGCGCGTCGGGATTGGGAATTCCGATGCCGACGTAAATCCCGCTGTCCGCCCCCAAACCCGCGCCGGCGAAATTGTCGATGTTTACGCCATCCATCTGGTAGTTGTTCTGGTTGATGTTGGCGCCGTTCACGCTCACGTCCTGCGATCCTTTCCCAAGCAGGGAGGCGTTATTTACGCTCACATTGGCGCCCGCCGACATGCCCAGGATCTGTGTGTAGTTGCGCGTAGTCAGCGGCAGGCCGGTGACGCTTTGAGTTCCCACCGTGGTGCCTAGCGCCGAGCTGGTGGTCTGAAGAGTTTCAGCCGCAGCTTCCACCGTCACCTGGTCGGATTGAGCGCCCACTTCCAGAGCACGGTCCACTTCCGGCGTTTCGGTGACGTTGACGGTGACGCCGGAAACTTCTGCGGTCTTGAAACCCGTTGCCGAGAAGCGCACATCGTAAGTGCCGGGCGGTAGCAGTGTGAACTTATAAGTGCCGTCTGCGGCGGTGGTGACGTCCCGGGTCTGGTTGGTCTCGGCATTCCTCAAAGTGACGGTCACTTTGGGGACTACCGCTCCCGTAGCGTCTGTTACTGTTCCTGTAAGTGCTCCCGTCCCGGCCGATTGGCCAATCAGCAACGGTACGCACGTGGTAAATGTGACGGCTGCGAGCAACAATGCTCGCAATTGTGCAAATTTCATGTTCCCCTATTCTTCGGCGAGAACTGCTTGCCGAATATCCACTAGATTGTTTGCTCGAAACTATATCACTGAAAGCTGCCGGTGTCCAGGCCCAAGACAAATCCCAAGACAAATCAAAGACAGGTCCAAGACAGCGATCTCCAAAAAATCAGAAGCTGATCCGATCGATTCGGGAGCTATTGTGAAATCGTTTCGAGCGCGAGGTTGCTCGTTCGCGGTCCCAACAGCCCGATGGCCAGCATCACCATCAGCATGCTTCCGGCGATAAAAGCGAATACGCCCGGAACGCCAAAGCGCTCCAGGAAAAATGCGATGACAAACGAGCTGAAGACTACCGAAATGCGGCTCCAGGAGTAAACAAAACCCACCGCCAGCGCGCGGATGCGGGTGGGGTAAAGCTCGGCCTGGTAGGCGTGACAGGAGAACGAGAGAATGTTGTTGGCCAGCGTTAGCAGTACGCCGTAGAAGATCAGCCACGCGGCGGCATTCATCTGCGCGAACAGCAGCCCGCAAACGGCGATTGCGCCGGCCGCCAAAACAATTTGCCATTTGCGCTCCATCCGGTCGGCGATGGCGGCGGCCAGCAGTGGTCCGAAGGGCGCGGCGATGGCGATCAGGAACGTGTAGCGCAGGCTGCTGGTTACGGCGATGCCACGCTGGATCAGCAGCGTGGGCACCCAATTGGAAAACCCGTAGAACCCGGCGGTTTGGAACACATGAAATACAATCAGCATGATGCTGCGCGTGCAATATGGCGCCTGCCACATTTCTCGGAAGCTGCCGCGGGCCGCCGGTCTCAGCGGCGCTTGCTTGTCGCGCGCGTGCTCTGCCAGCCAGCGCGGACTTTCCGGAACGCGCCTGCGGATCCACCACACGAGAATCGCTCCGCTTGCGCCCAGCAGCACCACCCAACGCCAGCCATCCAGTCCCAACGGCGCGCGCGGCACCAGAATCCAAGCCAAGAACGCGACCACTGGCACAGCGCAAAACTGGATGGTCTGATTGATGGCGAACGCGCGCCCGCGCAGATTGGCCGGCACGAGTTCGGCCAGATAAGTGTCGATGGTGACCAATTCCACTCCCACGCCAATGCCGGACAGGAAGCGCCACAGGTTCAGCCCGAACACATCGTGTTGGAATGCCATGCTGACGCTCGCGATGGTGTACCAAAGCAGCGAGTAAGTGAAGATGGTCCGCCGGCCGAAACGGTCTGCGGCGAAACTGACCAGCGCGGTTCCAATGAAGAGTCCGGAGAACATGGCGGCGACGAAACCCGCGATTCCGGTAGAGCCAAACAGCCCGGGCGTGGTTGGCGCGAGCACTCCGGAGCGGACCAGGCCGGGAGCGATGTAGCCGGTAAAGAAGATATCGTAGAACTCGAAGAAGCCGCCCAGCGAGATCAGCGCCACCTGTTTCCACGCGTCTGGTGTTGTCCGCTCCACAAACGTCATGGTAGCTGCGGCAGCAACTTTTCGCCCACGGAGAATTGACGTAGTAAGCTACCGGGATATAATGGAATTCGCTTTCGAATGACGATATCGAAACACGATAGTAACAATCCTTTCGAGTATCGCGATCTTTACTCCGGCCTGATCCGTCTGCACATTCTGCATCATGCCGTGGAAGGGCCGGTTTATGGACTGGAAATGGCGGAGGAACTGGCCCGGCATGGTTATCAAATCAGTCTCGGAACGCTTTATCCACTGCTGCATGGGCTTGAAAAGAAGGGATACCTGCGTTCCACCGAGAAGCGTAGCGGTCAGTCCCTGCGAAAAGTCTACCGGGCCACGCCGCTCGGAAAGAAGGCGCTTCGGGCCATGAGGGTGAAGGTGGCTGAATTATTCGGAGAGCTGAATGAGGCGAAGTAGCATATGGGGCGCGACGGCCGTTCTGCTGGCAGGTTCCACGGCGGCCCTGGCGGGTCCGCCGTTTCAAACCGACGATCCGGAGCCAATTGATTTCCGGAACTACGAGTTTTACACCTTCGCATCTTCGGACGGCACGCCGGTGGAAACCGACACCGAGGGACCGGCGGTGGAGTTCAACTGGGGAGCGCTTCCCAACGTTCACCTGCACGTCATCGTTCCCGCGGCGGCAATTTTTCCCGCCGGCGCTGCACGAGCTTTCGGCATTGGCGACCTCGAGCTTGGAATCAAATACAGGTTTGTGCAGGAAGGCAAGCATCGCCCTATGATCGGCACATTCACCATGTTCGAGATTCCCTCCGGTAGCGCCTCAAGAGGGCTGGGAGTGGGGAAGACGTGGTACAAGGTCCCGCTTTGGGCGCAGAAAAGCTTTGGACCTTGGACCACTTATGGCGGTGGAGGCGTTACCGTATTTAGCGTACCCGGGTATCGCAATTATCCATTTGCGGGCTGGCTGCTACAGCGCGATCTCGGCAAGAAGTGGACGCTGGGGACCGAGATCTTCTATCACGGACCGGAGGGTCCGCTGGCGCCGCAAACCCGGCCCTCGACACTGATCGACGCCGGCGGTTATTACAAATTCCGCGACCCTGGATTTCAGTTGCTGTTCTGCTACGGTCATTCTGCCGTCGGGCAAACGGAGAACTACGCCTATCTTGGGCTCTATTGGACCTGGGGTAAGAAAGCGGATAGCGATAGGCCCGGAAGCGCTAAGCCTGAAAGCGACAAGCCGGCGGGAACTGCATTCAACCGAATGCCGGATCTGGCGCCGATGGGATCACCTATAGGATCGGGACTTGCATATCTCAAGTAGCGACGTCGTTCTTCTGGCCCACGCCGGTTTCGGCGTGACTGGCTGCCTGGCGGCCGTATGGGTGTTTGCTGAAGCGCTGAATGCGCAGCCCGGAAATGCTGTCCGCCTGCATAGAGGCGCGCTGCTGGTCGCACTCTGCATGTGCGCCGCATGGATCTGTGGCGGATATTGGTACGTTCACTTTTATCCGCCGGAAAGACAATTGATTTTGCAAGGACCGTGGCCCTTCGCGCACAACCTGTTTATGGAAGCCAAAGAGCATTTGTTTTTCTGCACTGCCATCCTGGCATTGCTGCTTCCCATCGCAACGCGCGAAAAGCTTTATTCGAATCCGGCCGCTCGTAAACTGGTATTGTCCATCGCCGGGTTGATCGCTATTACTGGTTTAACGGTGGAAGGCGCTGGCGCAGTGATCGATCACGGTGTTAAAGTGGCCCTGCTTGAGAAGGCTCCGAAAGAAAATCGCTAATGGATTCGGGCGCCGCATCGGGATCCGGGAGACTGACCGCCACGACTTCGAGCTTTGCACTCGCTGCCGCCATTACGGTTTTGTTCAATACCGCGCTGTCCTGCGCCAAGGATGCCTCCGCCCCGCTAAAAGCCTTTCTGAAGTCGCTCACAGATCACGATTGGACCACGCAAGGTTTAATCGATCTGGCGCTTTTCATCGCATTGGGATTGGTCTTCACAAAGACCCGAATTGCAGAGAGCATAGACCCCGGCCGCCTGATCCTGGGCCTCATTGGAGCCGTGGCCGTCGCAGGAATCGGGCTTGGGCTGTGGTTTGCGTTCGTTTAATTCTGGTGCAGCTCGGGGGCGCGGGGTGCTTGGGGATCGCAAGGCGCTCAGGGCGGTTTGACCCGGGTGGTACCATGAAAGCGAATGCCTGCCACCACCGAAGCAGGGGTGTTCGACGAGTCCGAGTTGCTGGCAAAAGCGCGCGAGGGCGACATCGCGGCCTTCAGCGAACTGGTGAACCGGTACTCCCGCAAGATCTACCGCCTGGCCAAACACATAACGCAAAACGATACCGACGCCGAGGACGTGCTGCAAGAGACTTTCATGAAGTCGTTTGAGCACTTAGGGGATTTCCACGGCCAATCGAAATTTTACACCTGGATCGTCCGCATTGCGGTCAATGAATCCCTCATGAAGCTGCGCAAGCGGAAGTCGGACCGGACCGTACCGCTGGATGAGCCGCTGGACACCGGCGAGGACACCGTAGTACGCGAAATCGCCGTTTGGGACGAGAATCCGGAGCAGCAGTACTCCCGGGACGAGTTAGCTAAGATCCTGGACGAAGCGGTTGAAAGTCTGAAACCTGCTTTTCGAACCGTTTTTGTATTGCGAGACATCGAAGAACTGAGCACGGAAGAAACCGCCCAAGCGCTGGGTATTTCGGTGCCGGCGGTGAAGAGCCGTCTTTTGCGCGCGCGTCTGCAGTTGCGTGAGAAGTTGACGCGCTTTTTCCGACGGAAAGGGGATGACGTCTTTGCTTACCTGTAAAGAGTTTTTGCAGGAGCTCACCGATTACCTGGATTCAGCCGTAGACCTGGAACTGCGCCTCAAACTGGAAAGGCACATCAGCGAGTGCCCCAATTGCTTTGTCATTCTCGACACCACACAAAAGACCATCAAGGTGTACAAGGGAGTTGAGCCGCAGGAGATTCCTCCAGACGTCCACATGCGGTTGATGAGAGCGGTAGAGCGCAAAATGAATGCGAACGGGTCGGGTGGGAGCGGCCTGAGTACAACAATACCGAGTACAACCGGGTCGAATACAACTGGGCCGAGTACAACGAAGTCGGCTACAACCAGGACCGTCGCCGGCAAGCCAGTGGTTTAAGCGCCTCGAATACTCGCCAGTGCGCTGGATACTTGGATGCCTCCGGCGGGGAAGCCTTGGCGCGCCAGCGCGTTGCGTACCTGCTCCACCTGGTTTGAATATGCCGGGAATTCCACTAGTACTTGCGTTGGCCGATGATAAAGCTGGGGATTCACAGGAAAATCGAGCGAGGCCAGCGCCTCCAATAAATCTTCCAAAAGTTTTGGCTCGGTTGCAATACTGAGCGAGATCAGTTCTCCCTCACGTCCAAATAGCGAGTTTGCGGGAGCTTGAGGCGCCGTCATGCCATATCCTCTCCGGCGACTCGGTCCCAAAATAAAAATCCCCTGGGCAAGTGCCGCAGGGGTTTTAGTTTCGTGAAGACCGACTCACCTTTAGCACTTTTTAGCGTGGTTGCAATTAGCCAGCCCTGCCTTGCGGCAGAACCTAAATCAATCCACGGTTCAATTACAGGTTATCACCCGAGCCGAGGAAATGCAATGGGCGAATTATACCCGGCGCGAATTGCGCCACCGCGCTCAGTGGTTAATGGCTGGGAAGCCGGTCGGAAAGCTCTTCGAAGCGCTTGCGCTGCTCGGGCGTAAGGATCTGCACGATGCGGTTGCGGCCGGTGGCGCGTACATCCTCAATCTGCGCCTCCAAATCCTCGTGGTATTTCACGAAATCGTCCAGAATGGTCTTCAGGCGGGCCGCTTGCTCCGGTGTGAGATTGAGCTCTCTCTTGAGTTGATCGTAAGAGAACTCGGTCTTATCGCCTTTCCAGTAGACTGCGGTGCGGCGCAGTTGCTCATGCAGGCCTGCCCGCATGCCGATGGCGCCCGCCATGGCTCCGGTGAGGAACACCAGGACCAGCGTCGTCAGGATGCGCGGATTTTGCCAGGTGGGCTGATCCGAAGCAAACATGCAGCTATTGGTGGTAGCTGGCCAAATCCACCAGCACCGCGTCGCGCTGCTGTTGCTGTCGCAGGCCGTCTTCTTTCGTCAATTCCGCCTGATTCAATTCCGGCTGATTCAATTCCGGCCTAACCCTGGCGGCGGAAGTTCCAGGCGGATCTGTGAGAACCACGGCCGGTGAGGAGGCGAATTCCGGGCCGTTGGTTTCCGTTGTCACCAAGTACGTTCCCAGCAGCGCCAACAGGGCGGCTGAAGCCACCGCCAGCCGGAATCCGAATTTGGGGTCCAGAAACACAGACCAGATGGAGGCCGGCTGGGCCTCAATGCGCTCCATAAGGCGGCCATAAAAACCGGCGCGCGGTTCGACGTCCCGGGGACTTCGCAGCGATCGCAATAGTTGCGATTGCGCCTCCAACGACCTCAGTTCACCGGCGCATTCCCGGCACTCTCCCAAGTGCGCGTGGAATTCCGCGGGAACCCCCGAGGCCGAAACTTTTAATTTTGAACGATCTTCTAACAGATCGGGGCCTCTCAGATAATCTTCGAGGCTGTGCCTTATTTCGTGATGCATGACCTCTTCCCTCAAAAAAAAGACTGCTAACTTTCAATTCTTACGGATCGATTCGTCCGTTTCGCTGTCCAGCTTACCGTCAACCTACTTCGCTTTACCGTCACGTCAACCTACTGCAAAGACTACGAATGTTTCAACCGTTCTATCACACTTCGTTCCGCGCGATGGCGCCGGGCTGCGCTCAACCGAGCGGTTGTCCTCCGCGCGTTAGCCGCTGAGCCACCTTCACCAACTTCTGCCGGGCTCGGAACAACTTCACTTTAATCGTATTTTCGTTCATGCCAGTCATCTGCGATAACTCTTCCACCGAGTGTCCTTCCACTTCTTTGAGCAGCAGCAGGCTCCGATCCTCAGCGGAGAGCTTAGCCAGCAGCTTCAACACCAGGTCTTTACGCGCCAGTTGCGTATCCACGGCCGGCGCCTGTGCGGTGGCGGTCTCGCTGTTTTGCATTCGCTGGGCGTCTTCTTCGGAAAAATCGCTCTCGTAAACCAGCTTCCGCACGCGCTTTTTGCGCAGGTAATCGTAGCACTCGTTGACCGTGATCTTATAAATCCAGGTCAGCAGAGAGCTGCGAAAATCGAAGCTCTTAATGGAGAAATAAATCTTGGAGAATACCTGCTGCGCGATGTCTTCGGCGTCGTTATGATTGCGGAGAATTCCGTAAATGATGGAGAAGACCTTGGCCTGATAGCGCTCCACGATCTCGCGAAAGGCCATTTGGTCCCTGGCCTGAACTCGCCGGACCAAGGCAGCTTCCTCAGAATTCCGGTGATCCACTCTGGTTTTGACCTGCACCCGGGTGCCCGCCGCAGGTAAGGCCCGGGCGCCGCCCGCAGTCAGCGAAAGTGTTCCTGCAAGACCGCTCATACACCCTCCCTGACGTATACCAACCGCTAACGGTTGCAATCAGTTGGGGGCCAACAGCGGGAATCCGCCAGACTCGCATCCTAAACCCGAGTTTAACATCTAACTCCTTAACGACTGACGAGTTGCGATAGCGCTCCGTTCAAGCGATAATAAATTTTAGAGAGTTCAGCCCACAGGAGATCTTAAGAACTATGGTTCAACTTACCGAGACGGCCGTAACCAAGGTGAAGGAGATATTGGGGACTCAGGAGCCCAAGCCAGCCGGGCTGCGCATCGCAGTGGTGGGCGGTGGATGCTCCGGATTCAGCTACTCCATGGCTTTCGAAAATACGCCGAACATGCTGGATAAAACCTACAAATTCGACGATCTTAAGGTTTTCATCGATCAGGCCAGCCTGCTCTATCTGGACGGGGCAGAGGTGGATTACGTTGAGACCATGGAAGGTTCGGGCTTTAAATTCAACAATCCGAATGTCAAAAGCACCTGCGGGTGCGGAAGCTCTTTCAGCGCCTAAACACTTGAAAATGAGACCCATCGGGCGTCGGGAGGCCACTGCCTCCGGCGCCCTTTGTTATATCTGACGATGAACCTGGAGGGTCTCCTCACTGAGCAGTCCAATTCCGCTTCCGCCGACATCGATCGCCTGCCGGTTGTTCAGGCGCTCGCTCTCGTCAACCGGGAGGATCAGAAAGTGGCAACGGCCGTGGCTGCCGAAATTCCAAGGATAGCCGAAGCGGTGGAGCGTATTGTGGAGCGGGTCCGCGCGGGCGGGCGGCTTTTTTACCTAGGAGCCGGGACCAGTGGGCGGTTGGGTGTATTGGACGCGGCCGAATGTCCGCCCACGTTTCATGTTCCTCCAGAACTGGTCCAGGGCATTATTGCCGGAGGGGAACCTGCCTTGACCCGTGCCGCAGAAGCTTCTGAAGACGATCCGGAAGCTGGCCGGCGCGACCTTGCCGCGCGCGGATTCACCGGCCGGGACGCGCTGGTGGGAATTGCCGCCAGCGGCCGCACGCCGTTCGTGCTCGGCGCTGTGGAGGCGGCCAACAAGCTGGGCGCGCTGACCATTGGAATCAGCTGCACGCCGGATTCGCCATTAGCGCATCGCGCGCGCATCGGGATTACGCCGTTGGTTGGACCGGAAGTGATTGCGGGATCGACGCGCATGAAGGCCGGCACAGCGACCAAGCTGGTGCTGAACATGATCAGTACCGGCGTGATGATTCAGCTGGGGCATGTTTTTGGCAATCTCATGGTGAATGTTCAGCCGCGCAACGCGAAGCTGCGGGACCGGGCCACGCGCATCGTTGCATCCGGAGCGTCGTTACCTTATGAGCAGGCGGGCGAACTGCTGGCGGCGGCCGGCGACAACGTGGCGGTTGCGATTGTCATGGCGCGATTGTCGTTGGACCGCGGCTTGGCTGAAGCGCGGCTGGCGGCCTGCGGCGGAAGGATTTCCCAGGCGCTGGAAAGCGGATAAGTCAAGCGAATAACTCAAGAAACCCAGCCAATAACTCAAAATAAATATGGACAAGTTCCGGATTCACGGCGGCGTGCCGCTGGAAGGCGAGATCGCGGTCAGCGGATCGAAAAACTCCGCGCTTCCCGCGCTGGCGGCGTGTCTGCTGACTTGCGAGCCAGTGAAATTGCAGCGCATCCCGCCGGTGAGAGATATCGGGACCATGCAGCAGTTGCTGAAACACACCGGCGCGACAGTGGATATTTCGGACGGCGTGGTGACGGTTCGCGCGGAAAAACTGGAGTGCCCCGAAGCCCCGTATGATGTGGTGAAAACGATGCGAGCCTCTAGTCTGGTGCTGGGCCCGCTGGTGGCTCGCACGGGCCGCGCGCGCGTATCCATGCCCGGTGGCTGCGCCATCGGAGCGCGGCCTATTAACCTGCACGAGGCGGCTCTGGAGCAGCTCGGCGCCGAGATTCACCACTCGCACGGCTACGTGGAAGCCCGCGCGCCACAAGGGTTGAAGGGCGCCGAGGTGCATTTCGATCGCATCACTGTCACCGGCACCGAAGACCTCCTGATGGCGGCTGTGCTGGCCGCTGGAGAGACGGTGATCAGCAACGCGGCGCGCGAACCTGAAGTGCAGGACCTGGCGCTCCTCTTGAACAAGATGGGGGCGCGCATCGAAGGCGCCGGCAGTTCCACCATTCGAGTGCAGGGAGTTGCGGGCTTGCATGGAGCCGAGCATGCCATCATTCCGGATCGCATCGAAGCCGGGACGTTTCTGATCGCTGGAGCTATCACGCGGGGCGACCTGCTGGTGTCCGGCATTATTCCAGAACACCTCGCGGCGCTGGTCTTGAAGATGCGGCAGGCGGGCGTGGATGTTACTGAGGCAGGCCCGGAGGCGCTGCGAGTGCGCGCGTCTTCCAGACCGCGGGCCAGCGATATTACAACTGAAGAGTATCCAGGATTCGCCACCGACCTGCAGGCTCAGTATATGGCGCTGATGACGTTGGCTGAGGGGATTTCGTTTGTGAGCGAGACGATTTTCGAGAATCGATTCACGCATACCCAGGAGCTGGCGCGGATGGGAGCGAATATCCGGGTGGAGGGACGACAGGCCATCGTTGCCGGTGTGCCGGAGTTGACGGGTGCACAGGTGATTGCTTCCGATCTGAGAGCCAGTGCATCGCTGGTGCTGGCCGGGCTGGTGGCGCACGGGGACACAGTGGTGGATCGGGTGTACCACATTGATCGGGGGTATGAGAGAATCGAGGAAAAGTTGGCGCGCGTGGGCGCGCACATCGAGCGGATAAGCTGAGCGGGTGTGTTCACAATATGAGCGTTCCAAAACGTCATAACCCTGAATTTCTTGCATTGGTGAACGCTGCCAAGAGTCGGATACGGGAAATTGACATAGACGCGTATCAGCGCTTGCGCTCGGCGGGCGAGGCGCACGTCCTGATCGATACCCGTGAGAACGATGAGTGGGCGGCGGGCCACGCAGCCGGAGCGGTTCACTTGGGGAAGGGAATCATCGAGCGCGATATCGAAACGCAAGTGCCGCGGAAGGATACCAAGCTGGTTTTGTATTGCGGTGGAGGATTCCGATCAGCGTTGGCCGCCGATGCATTGCGCCAGATGGGCTATACCGATGCGATTTCGCTCGACGGCGGGTGGCGGGCCTATCAGGCTTCCGGGCTTCCTGTAGAGAAGTAGCTCGAAGCGGTGGTCGAATCATCGCTTCTCGAACCATCGATTCTCGGATCAATTAAAGACGTACGATCATCGTCGACGAAAGATAGAGCATCGCGCCCAGCGCTGCGAGTTCCAGATACTTCACAAAGCGGGTCAAGCCGGTGTTCATGAACTCGAATCGCAGAATGAGCGCCAGGCTAAAGCCGGCGATAATCAGCCAGAACGGCACGGAACCGTCGACGGTTTGCATGAACGCGAAGAAAGCAACGTAAAAGATAATCGGGAGATTGCTGTCGAACAGATTCTTCCATTGGGTGTACATCACGAGCAATCCAAAGGCTATGAGCAAAACCGCCGTCACCGACGAAGCATTCGAGAGATTCATGAGTTATAACCCGCGACTACCGATTTGGAGCGGCCCGGAGGAGCGCCAGCCGAGCTCGGATCGGGAAGCCGCGCAAAAGCGCAAAGTGTGAGGTACGGACGGCAGGATCGGTCAATAACTGGTTCACGCGCGCATAGGAAAATCCTTAGGAACCTTGGCCGGGTTGCATTTCGTTTGCGCGTGCTCCTCAAAAGCGCAAGCGCCGCGGCGCGCACCTCCAAAGGTCTGAGGAACTTGCCCGCGCCGCCCTCCGTTTTGCGCGTGTTCCTCAAAAGGTGAAGCTGATTCCGGCCGATACCACCAGATCCTGGATCCAGCCGCTCACGCTGGAACCTGAAACAGGCGCCACCAGCGTACTCGGAAAGGGAGTCAGATAGTCGTGCAGTTCGAGGCGCAGCAAGGTGGATTTGGCGATATTAAATTTCACTCCAGCGCCAACCGAAACCATGGCCCGCATGTCCCGCACGTCGCTAAACACCGCGATGTTCGAGAGCGGCTGGTAAACCTGTTCGGTTCCCGTGCCCGAATACCATTTCACGCCCCCGCCCGCCAGGATATATGGCCGCACAGCCGCTTCGGACGAGGCGAAGTTGAAGAGAAAATCGTAGTGTACCGCATTGCTTTGGCTGGCGAATGTGGTGCTGGTGCCTCCCGAGGAGAGTTTCAGGTCGCCCATCTCGTGGTCGTAGCGCAGTTCGCCGCCGAATACGCCGCTGCCGATGCTGTTGTCTAACCAGGCGCTGAGTGCCAAGCCCGGGTTGCGCGTGGCATTGGCGTTGCCTGCTGGATTCGTGATGGTATCGGAAGTGAGAAAGCTGCCGCCAGCACCAAAGCCGACCTCCCACTTCTGAGCGAAGGCCGCGGGAGTCGCCGCGGCGGTCGCTAAAAACATTAACGACAGAAAATGTTTCATATGGTCTCTCATTCTGTTTTAGAATTCCATTTAGTTTAGTTTCTGGTGTTAGTCCACCACGCGCTCAGGGATGGAGGTGGTAATCGCTCCCTGAGTAATCGCGAGAGGGACGGATATTCCTTCCGGTACGTTGAAAGGTACCGAGACATTAATCTGGTCGACGCCGACCAGACCCGGTGCCAGGCCGGAGTAAAGCACTGGCAACTCCACTCCCCCCAGTGTTACGGTGGGCTGTGTGAGCGTATAGGCCAGCGGATTGGAAGGCGCGGGCTGTCCGGTGCCGACCGCGGGTGAAGTAGGGCCCAGGCCAGTGAGGTAGATCACAAGCGCGCTATTCGATTTTCTGTGAATCGGATGGGACGGCGTGACGAGTTGGTTGTCGTCGTCGCGGACCACGGTGGGAACGTTGGTGTCAGGACCCGCGGAGCCGAGGAAGACGCTGGGTGCATTGGGCTGGATCACCAGATTGTAGTTGTCGCTCTGGCCGCCTGGCGTACGCAAGATCAGCGTCACATCGCCGATTTCCTGGAATGGCATCTGCGCGTTGACCTGCCCGGGTGAGACGAAGAGGATCGGGACGGCCAGCCCATTGACGGTGAGACAGCTGTTGGCGAGCGCGGTGGGCAGCGGAATTTCGGAACTGGTCATGTTGACCGGGCTCAATTGGCTGCCATAGATGGAGATGAGTCCTCCTGGAGCGATATCGGTCCCTCCCTCGCCGGCGTTCACCACTGAAGTGATCTCCGGCAGCGCGACGGCGGCATCATAATTCCACGGCAGCACCGTGACGCCGGAAATGGTGAGGTTCATAATGGCGCTCTGGTCGGCGAGCGGCGCGATGGTGCGGGTAAACGGCGAAGTAGTCGTCCCCAGCAAGGGAGCTTCCACCATGGCGGTGGCGCGGCTCACCGAGGAGGACGGGTTGGTCATGTCGATACGCTGCATGATTCCGGGAGAAGTGCTTTGACCGCTGCCGGAGGCAGGAGTGGTTGGGGTGGTGGGCGTAGTGGAGCCGGTGCTGGTAGTGGTGGGCGCTGGGATTGGCGCATTGGAGCGGAATCCGGATTGGTTAACGAAGGCGAAGCCGGAGGGAGTCCCGGTCTCGGTCTCGAACTGCAACACCGGAACCAATGAAGAGTCCAGCAGGTTGTTGCCTACCACGTATTGGTCGAAGGCGGATGCGGCATACGGGCCGCTGAGCGACATAAAGTCCTGCCTGGATGCAACGAAGGAATTCGAATTAGCATCGTATAGATACACTGTGCCGTCGGCCTGGGCGATAAAGATCGATGAACCGTTCTGGGAGGCGGTCATTACGGTGTTGGCGTTGGTGGTATTAGTAAACACGCCGAGCGACGGCAGCTCTGTTCCAGTGCGCTGCGGAATATCGAGCTGCAAAATGTGGAACGTGCCGTCGAAGTATCCGCCCTGCGCCAGAGTGGCATTGGCTGAAGAGGCGATGGAGTAGGCGACGTAACCTGACGGCAACGCGATGGGCGTGTCTGGCTGCAGGGTATCGAGATCGAATACGCTTACGGTTTGCGACCCGAGGTTGCCCACCAGGAGATACTGCTGGTCGAAGGAGATCGCCATGGTGGTTGGCTGATTCCCGGTTGGGAGCGCGGCGATTTGGGTGTAGTTGGTGCCATCAAAGACCAGGACTTCGTTCTTGTCGCTGCGTACCACGTAAAACCGGCTCCGAACTGGATCGGCCATGATGTCGGTGAGGGTTCCGGGAATATCGATGAAACTGCCAACCTGGTTGGGCCCGGCGTTATTGACCAGCACCCGGACGCTCGGTATAACATTGATCGCGGTTCCGGATTGAATCGCTAGGTGAGCGACGGTAGTGCCGGTGGTGTTGAGGAAGGCCGAAGGATCCACTGAAACCGTCACAACCTGAGGAGTAACTCCGGTCCCCGGGGAGACGGAAACACCGGCGGTGTCGGAATTGATGCTAAAAGGGGTATTGTTACCGCCCGGATCGACTATGGTGAGTTGCTGTGTTGAGACGCCCGGGCTGCAGACGCTTCCTCGAAATGCCAGGTCTTCCTGCTGCGCCAAAACCTGGGGTTGCTGTGCCAGGCTGCCAACCGGCATGATGGCGACGCCACTCTCGGAAATGGAGTATAGGGTATTGGAATCGCTCGAAAGGACGCTTTTGCCCGTGAGGTTCTCGGGCAGTTGCAAACGCTCCTGCAGCGTCAGATTGTTGGAGCTCACCACCATCAGCGTCGGCGCTTCGCCCGCTACTTCCGGGATCTGTGCGTAGAGCAAGCCGCGGCTATCGTCGAACGCACTGCTTCCAACGCTGAACTGATTGGTGTGCTGCGGGAAGTAGTTGCCAAACCCGGAAGTGCTGATCATCACCCATCCGGCCATGACGAGCGAGCCGTCATGGTTCAGGCTGACCACGCGCGGTCCAAGCACCCCGGAGTTAGTCACAATGGCGCCGGGATAGACCGATTTTTCGTTCACCACATAACGAAAGGTGACCGTAGAGGTGGTACCGCCCATCCCATAGATTTCCAGGCCATCCGCGGACGCCGCCACCGAAGCGGCGGTGATATCGGGCGGAAAGTTGGCGGGCGCCACCGGCAGGGTATTGGCGACCACGTTAGCCAGCGTAGCGATCTCTTGCGTTGCGCCGGTAGTGGGATCGAAAAGCAGGAAATCCGTAGTGGTGACGACCAGCGCGATGCCGTCCGCGCCGAAGGCGACGCCCAGCGGAGGGTTTCCGAGCGAGAAGGTCTGGGTCTGCTGATTGGTCAGATCGACCAGCGTCAGCGCATTGGTGGGAGAGCCTGGAGCGGCCGCGTTCCCAAAGTTAGTGGCCACCAGATAGTGAGCGTCGGGCGATAAAGCAATGGAGTTGGGCTGCGCGGCCACGGCGATCGAAGTCTGGATGGTATTGTTGGCAAGCGACATCACGTCGATCTGGTTGGCCGTGAAGTTGGCAATGTACAGTACGCCCCGCGTCTCGTCCAACGCCAGATCCGAGGCTTCGCCTCCGATGGATACCACTGTCCCAAAGGTTCCACCCCAGGCCGCCGCCGCGAGCGAAGCGGCCAAAACGGTCTTCCAACAATATGACTTCAACATAGCGATTCACTCCAAGAAAACATCAGATTTTCAGCTTCATCTTCTACTTGCGTTGCAAACCCGCGGGGTGCTCTGCCGCGCCAATTTTCGGGGACACCAAGTCCGCCGCGCCGAAGCGGCCGGTCCGGCACGCCGAGGAACTGATTCCCCGACGCCCCCACGCCCTGCCCCCCACGATCGTCTAGCTTTTCCAACCCGGTCCCGCGCCGACTTTGGTTCCTGCCGCCCGTGGTGTGCCGCAGCGCCGACTTCTGTGACAGCCTCGTTTCCTGACTTCACGGCAGGGTTCTATTGCCGAGTCTATTTTCGACGCCCACCTTTAGTCGGCGCCGCCTTTACTTAGTCGGCGCCGCCTTTACTCCGCGCTTTTCTTGCGCCGCAAAACGATCAGCCCCAAGAACAGGACTGCCAGCACCGCGCAGACGATACGAATCATCGAGCTATCCATCATCGCTTTCTCCTTTCCCGCGAAATGAGTAAATGTTTAATCATCGCTGTTTGTTGTTTGTCGCCGTTATATCTCAGCTGTGCTCTTCGTTGATTCCGTTTAAGTCCGGCTACATGTTATTCATCATCGGTAGCAGCTCACGGGTGATTTTCATAGCCACCGGCCCGACCGTAACTACGAACAGGGATGGCAGGATACAGAAGAAAATCGGAAATACCAGTTTCACGCCCAGCTTGGCGGCCTTCTCTTCAGCGATCTGCCGCGCTTGAATGCGCATGTAATCGGAATGGGCGCGCAAACTCTGGGCCACCCCGGTTCCAAAGCGATCGGCCTGGATCAATACCGCCACCAGTTTCTTCAGATCTTCTACCGCCGTCCGGTCGGCCAGGTTCCGCAAAGCTTCGGCCCGCCGCTTCCCGGCCTTTAACTCCAGGTTTACGATGGCTAACTCCTCGCTGATTTCCGGGTGGGCGTGCTCCAGTTCTTTGGCGACCTGCATAATGGCCTGATCCAGGCCGAGACCGGACTCAACGCACACCACCATCAAGTCCAGTGAGTTAGCCAGGCCGCGCTGGATCTGTTTTTGGCGGCGCTTGGCGGCCATCCGCACGTATTCATTGGGCCCGAAGAATCCAGCGGCCACCGCGATCAAAACCGCAATGACTTTGTTGCTTTGCTGCGCCGAGGAGTTAAACACCGCCAGCGTCACCAGCGCCGGCAGCAAAACGGCAAAAATGGCTTTAGCGCCATACAAAACCTTGAGTGCGTTGGGATTGCGGTAGCCGGCGCGGATCAGCCGGCGCTGCATCACCGTCACGTCTTTAGGCGACGCGGGCACCAGATTGCCCAGCCGTTTCACCAGGTCGTGGAATAGCAGGCTGGGATGCACCGGCGCGGTATCGTGAGCGCCGATCCCGGTGCCTGCCACGCGCTCAATGGCTTCCTTGGGCTTGACCCACATCTTCACTCCGGCCAAGGAAAGTCCGGCCGCGAAGAGCACGAAAATCAGGAAGCTGAATACAAGTACCATATCGTCAAACCTCGATATTCGTGATCCGCTTCATGATGAGATATCCGACCAGTTGCAAAAACACCGCGCTGCCGAGCATGATATTGCCGGTGTCGTCGAGAAAAAAGAACCGCACATAATCCGGGTTGGTGTAGAACATGAGCACCGCCACTCCGATGGGGATACAGCTAAGAGCGATTCCGGTCATCCGCCCGTGTGCGCTGATGGCGCGGATGCGGCCCCGCAGCTTAAAGCGCTCACGGATCACATAGGCCAGTTTGTCCAGAATTTCGGCCAGATTTCCTCCCGTGCGCTTCTGCAGCAGTACGGCCGAAACGAAGAAATGTACGTCCAGGGAAGGCACGCGCTTGGCCAGCTTCTGCAGCGCCACATCCAGCGGCAATCCCAGGTTGTGCTCTTCGAACGTGCGCCGGAATTCGCCGGCCAGCGGTTCTTGAAACTCGCGGTGAATCATTTCCAGCGAAACCGAGAAGGCATGCCCGGCGCGCATGGAGCGCGAGACGAACTCCAGGCTGTCGGGAAATAACTCCTCGAAGCGGCGCATGCGCGCCTTTCGTTTGCGGATCACATAAAGCAGCGGCAGAGCGCCCGCCAGTAACGCCGGCAGCCAACCGTAGCGCCGAAGCTGGTCGGGAAGCAAAACCCAGCCGACCGCCCAGACCGCCACCACCGCCACCAGGCTGGTATTCACCAGCCGGTGCGTGCTCCACTTCATCCCGGCCTGCTCAATCAGCTCGTGCAACTTGCTCTGGAGCTGAAAGCGCTTCAGGAACTTGGTGGCCAGCAGCACATTCTTCTCTTCAATATGGATCAGGGAACCGCCTGCCGACGGGGCCGATTTGGCGGTTCTGGTTTTGCTCGAGCCCGTCAGCCGGCTCTTCAGTTTGTCCAGATCCGAGTGGCGGAAGGCGTTCGAGCACATCCACCACACCACCATGGCGCAAGCCCATACCGCCAGTGCAATCATTACAAACATGCGGTCAAACCTCCACCACCTCGTCAAACAGGTCCGCGCGTAGACGGATGCCGGCGGCCAGCAGCTTTTCGTAGAATTTGGGACGGATTCCAGTGGCTGCAAACCGGCCTACTACGCGTCCATCCGGGTTGAGGCCGCGTTTTTCGAAAACGAAAATGTCCTGCAGGGTGATTACTTCACCTTCCATTCCGGTCACTTCGGTGAGATTGGTCACGCGCCGGGAACCGTCGCTCATGCGCGAGGCCTGCACCAGCAGGTGTACCGCGCTCGCGATCTGTTGCCGGACCGAGACCAGTTGCATGTTGGCGCTCGCGAGCGACACCATCACCTCCAGGCGCGAAATTGCGTCTCGCGGACTGTTGGCGTGGACCGTGGTGAGCGAGCCGTCGTGACCGGTGTTCATGGCCTGCAGCATGTCGAGCGCTTCCTCGCCGCGGACTTCGCCGACCACGATCCGGTCCGGGCGCATACGCAGGCTGTTGACCAGCAGTTCGCGCTGCCGCACCGCTCCGTGGCCTTCCAGGTTGGGCGGGCGCGTTTCCAGCCGCGCCACGTGCGGCTGCTTCAACTGCAATTCGGCCGCGTCTTCAATCGTCACAATGCGTTCCTTGGGCGAAATGAAAGCCGAAAGAGCATTCAGCAGCGTGGTCTTGCCGGCGCCGGTTCCTCCGGCGATGATGATGTTCATGCGGGCCTTGACGGCCGCCTCGAGCAGCTCCATCATGCCGGGCGTCATGGCGCGGCGGTCCACCAGATCGGGCGGCATGAGCTTGTCGGTCGAGAAACGGCGGATCGACAACAGCGGCCCGTCGACCGCCAGCGGCGGAATAATGGCGTTCACGCGCGATCCGTCGCTCAGGCGGGCGTCCACCATGGGATTGGATTCGTCCACGCGCCGGCCCACCTGGGAGACGATCTTGTCGATGATACGCAGCAGGTGCTGGGCGTCGCGGAAGGTCACGGTGGTCAATTCCAGCAACCCTTTGCGTTCGATGTAGACCTGCTTGTGAGTGTTGACCAGGATGTCGGAGATGCTGGGATCCTGCAAGAGCGGTTCGAGCGGTCCCAAGCCAAAGACTTCATCGAGGACCTCGTCGCAGATCTGCTGCTTTTCAAGCGAACTGAGCAGGGTGGGCTCGGAATCGATCAGCGAAATCAGCGCTTGCCGCACTTCGCTTCGCACCCGCTGGTTGTCGATAGTGGCCAGCGCCTCGAGATTGATCTTGTCGACCAGCTTGCGATGTAGGGTGAACTTCAGCTCCTGATACTCGGGCTTCAACGCGCCCTTGGATTTGCCGCCGTTCTTCAGCAGCCGTTGTTCCCAGCTGATCTGGGGCGTCGATTTGGTATCGAGGTTAGGAAACATAAGTCTTCACTGCCAGCCCATTCCTTGCCTGAATCTTCCCTACAAAGTCTCTACTCCGGGCCTCACTATACCGGTGCCGCGGCCACTCGCAGGTCGGCGAACGCCGGGCGTTTACGATCCTGGCTTCCGCCTCCCGAAAGGCGGTTTACCAGGTTCTCGACCGCCTTGCCGAGTTCACAATGTCCGTCCACGGGCTGCCCGAGCGTTACCGCGCGGTGCAGCGAGAAATAGTCGTTCGGAATCCGCGCGTCGATGGTGCAGTTAAACAACCGCTCGATATCGCTTCCGGCCAGATCGTCTCGCCGGTCGATGCGGTTCATTACGATTTGAAAGCGTTCCTTGGGGAACCCTAGATGCTCGAGCAGGTTGACAGCCTTGCGCGCCAGATGGAGGCTCGGCAATTCAGAGGTCGAAACCAGGTACGCGCGGTCCGATTCGGAGATCGTCATTAAGCTCAGCCGTTGAAACACCACCGGCAAGTCGATCACGACCCAGTCGTAATTCATGCGCGCGTATTCCATGACCGCGTGCAGCCGGGCGGCGTCAACCGGTCCGGCGTAGGGCGTTTCAGGCGCCGGGAGAATGTCCACGCCGTCGGCCGCCGCGACGCAGCCGGCCCATCCGCCGCTTTGCAGGGGCTCGGGCAGTTGCAGGGCGTCGAGCAGAGATTTGGTGTTGGCGAGCTTCAAGTAAAAGCCGATCATTCCTCCCATAAGGTCAAAGTCCGCCAGCAACACGCGTTGCGAGGTGGTGCGGCGCAAGGCGAACGCCGCCTGGGCCGCGAGCGTGGACGCGCCCGAGCCGGGCTTGGCGCTGGAGAACGCGATAATCGAACCGGGTTCGGCCTGTTCCACCTGGCCGGGTTGCAACAAACGGTGCAACCGCGCCACGGCGTCGTTCTGGGTTTGAACGTCGAATGGCGCGTAGAGGAACTCGCTGGCGCCGCTCCGCAACGAGCGCAGAATCGCATCGGAATCGTTGCGAACATGCAGCCCTACTACATGGGCCCGCACGCTCAACGACGCGACGCAGCGGATCAGCTCACAGGCCTCGTCCAGGTTGGATGCCAGATCCAGCAGCACAACGTCCGGCTTGGTTTGACGCACCCGGATCTCCAAGGTCTGTGGCGAAGGATAAGACTTCAACTCTGAGAGTATTTGAAACGAACGGGTGCGCTCGAGAGCGGACGCCAGTTGGGCCGCCAGCTGGCGATCGGGAACGATCGCAAGCGCCGTCAACACCGGTCCCCGTCCCGTCATAGCGCCATCCTGCCGTGTCCCATCTGAGCCGATCCTATTTCACTTTTCCTTTTGGAAATACGTCTTTGGAGCCCGGCGTCACGGGGACCAGAAAGTCGCGCGGCGTGGGGGGCATGGGCTTGCCGTCGCCGGGCTGCAGCGGCATGGTGATCTCGGGGGTCACCATTACCACCAGTTCGGTGTTGTTGCGATCGAATTCTTTGCTCTTGAACAGATTTCCCAGGATTGGCAGGCTGCTCAATCCGGGAATCTTGGAGATGGTTTCCGTCACCTGGTTGTCGATCAGGCCGGCGATCACGAAGCTCTGCCCTTCTCCCAGTTCAATGTTGGTCTCCATCTTGCGCGAGGAAAGCGCGGGAATTGTAAAGCCGTTGAACGACAAAGCGTTGGTGTAGTCCAGCGCGGAGACTTCTGGCTTGACGTGCAGCCGGATATTGTTGTTGCCCGTAATGGTGGGAGTAAAGGTCAGACGTACGCCGAATTCTCGAAACTGAATGGTGACCGCGCCCGAATTCGCCCCGCCTTGGAGGACCGGAATTGGAAATTCGCCACCCACCAGAAAACTGGCTTCCTTGCCATTGCTGGTCATCAGAGTGGGCTCATCCAGAGTCTGGAGCAGGTTGCGTTGTTCCAGGGCTTGGATCAGGGTCGCCAGATTCAAGTCTGGCCGAAAGGCGAAGATGTTCAGTGCGTTCGAGACGCTGAAGGTGGAATTGGCTGAGGTGCCGCCGGATCCTATCGTGGTGGGGGAAGGGGCTGGAAACTGTCCGGTAGAGATCCGCCCGATGGTGTTGGTGGCGCCCGTCGACACCAGATTAACGGCGAACTGGTTGGACGCCGAACGGTCCAGTTCGGCGAATTTGACCCGCAGCAGGATCTGCTTCTCCACCGGCGCCTCGGCCACTTGCAGGTTATTTACGACGGTTTTGGCGAAGGGTGTAGCCAGCGCCGCTGCCCGGTCTCCAATGTCCTTATTCGCTACGTGCCCGGTGAGGGAAAGCGAATCGCGCGAGGATTGCACATGCAGGTCTTGCCCGGGGAAGGTTTCCTTGAGGAGTTGCCGCAGCGGCTCTAAATTCTGCTCGACGTTGATGTTATAGAAGTTGCGCTGGCCGGCCTTGCTCCACACCACCAGCGTAACCGTGCCGAAAGACTTGCCATGCACCAGAACTTCGCGCCCGGTGACGGGCGAGGCGTCGACGATATCGGCGTTGCTGGTCGAAATCCGTGCGATGTCGGCCGGATAGTCGATCACGATGCTCTTGCCCACCGTTAAGCGAATCTCTTCCGGGCCGCCTTGGGCCAAAAGCCAACCAGCCGCGCCTCCAGCCAGCAGCCCAGATAAAATGTACAGCCGTTTCATTGGTCGCATGCTTTACTTGCTCCCGCCTCCACCGACTCCCACTACTTCCACGCTCTTCTGCGTCCCGCGAATCACCACGATTTGGTCGGGCGGCGGTGGAGGAGGCGGCGGGGCTGCAGCTACGACTGCGGGCCTGGGCCGCGGCCGCGGTGCAGGATTTTCCGGGGCCTTCTTGCGTTTCGGGCTTTCGCCGTACAATTCGGCGAGATCGTGTCCGGGCGTTTTTTCGATGGTCTGATCGCTGCCGTTTCTCAAAACCAATTGAATGCGGGCATCCGAGCTAGCCAGGGTGAGAGTCTCAGCTTGCTCCGGGGTGCCCAGCAACGTAACGGTTGGGGACGGCATCGCCTGGCCCCGGGCATCCGGCTGCATTACGGTTCCAGCGGAAAGCACCAGCAGATTTTGCAGCTGCACCGGCGTGGCGGTCACCGAAGTGTCCCCGTCCGGAGGCCGGCCTGTCACCAGCACATCCACGCGCATTCCTGGAAGCACAAAACCGGCGATGCCGGTGACATCGTTGACGCGCAGCGTCACGGCGCGCATTCCTACGGGAATGACTGGCGCGAGACCCACTCCACTGCCGCGCGCGGCCAGCCGTCCGTCCAAAACCGGCTCGTCCATGAGAATGTTACTGATCAGCGGACGATCGATCACTTCCTCCGGTTTGGCGAAAGCGCCTTTCGGGTAGGCGGCCGACGGGATCTTACCGAGCTTGATGTCGGCCGGCTTGATGGTGGTTCCCACCGAAAGCGGCCTGGCAGCCAGGACGATGTCCTTCAAATCGGTGGCCTCAGCCTTCTTCGGGCTGCCGGCGCGAGCCGTCATCTGATAGAACACGCTCGATATGACGAGTGCGAACAGCAGACTCACGCCTAATACCGTCAGAAATCTACGATCCATATCTCTCTCTCCCGCCTTTGGTCCCTAGCTTCGGAACGCCACGGAAATCCGGTCCGGTCAGGTGCTTCATGAAGTGCTTCCTACCAGGCTCAACCAGACCCCGGCGGCAATTGCCGGAGCGTAGGGAATGGTGTCTTCCCGTCGCCCTGGCCGGCCTGAGGAGCCCAAAGCTTCGCTTCCCGCCGATTTGCGCCGCGCCCAGAAGTCGCGAAGCATGCCGGCCACAACCATCGCCAGCGCCAGGACCCCGCCACATCCGGCGGTCCACAACGCAGCCTGGAACAGCCGCCTGGCTCCGAGCAGCGCGCCGAACCCCGCCATCAACTTCACGTCTCCCCCGCCCATGCCGCCCAGCAGATAAAAAATAAGGAAAACGCCGGCTCCCGCCAGCGTCCCGAGCGAGGCCGAGCCCGCGCCCCGCCAGCCATGCTGGGTGGTTTGCAAAATCAGGCCGCTCGCCAGCGCCGAACCGGAAATCCAATTGGAAATCCGGCGGCGGCAAAGATCGTCGATGCAGGCCGCGGTCCCCACCATCCCCGCCAAAACGACCTGGGCCGTCACCGCCCCTCCCCCTTGCCAAACTGCTTGCCGGGCGCCTGGGCCATCTGCTCGGTGCTGGCTGTCGCCCCATTCGTTCTTGAGGACCCTTCCCGTGCGTTCTTGCCCCATCCTTCCGCTCGAAACAGCAGGGGTGCGAGAAATCCGGCCTGCAACGCAAATTCCGCTAGCGCTTTGCCCGACGGCAGCCGCCAGCTTCCCGCGTCCAGCCACTCGAACGGCAGCGGCGGCATGCTGAGCTTATTCACGACGCTGCCGGTGACGACGCTGCGGGCCACCGCGTTCCGGTCCCCCACACCCCGGGCGACCGAACCGGACGGGTTCTGATTGCTTCTCATGCGGTAGCTCTCCCTGCCTTATAACTTCGGCTAGCTGGGAGGTTTTCATTAGCCTGAACACTAGGTTTCTTTAGTACGACAGGCGCCCAGCCGGAAGGCCGAACTACCTAATTCCCGGCTTTGCGCCTACTTACCCGCTCGAACAGGATCACCCGGCCATCGTCTTGTACTACCCGCCAGGAGCGGTCCAGCTTCAGCAGCGACGCGAGCGGCCAATCCACCGGGAGCAGAGCCACACTGAAGCCGTTCCGGTCCACGATCGCTCTCCAGTCGTAAGCTCCTTGCAGCAGGTGAAGATAGTCCTGTCCGACTTTCTCCCCGTAGAAATCGCTGCGGCCATCCACGTAGACCTTCTGCCGCGGGTAAAAGCTGTAGATAATGTAATCGCCCCATTGGTCCGGGGCCAGCAAACGGCCGGATGCGATCAGAGCGGCGTGACGCTGGATCATCCCGGTCGGAAACATAACGCTCGGGAAGTCGTGCGGCCACTGCAGAGGCGCCTCGAGCGCGGCCAGCGATAGGATCAACGCGGCGGGCCAAAGGCTGGTCCGGCGAAATCCCGGCGCCAGGTCCGCGCCAAGCTGGTAAAGAATCCGCAATGCGGCCGACTTCTTCCATCCCGCCACGCCTGCTTTCCACCACGCGCTGATCTCGCAGGCGATGAAGGGCGCCGCCAGGGTGGCATACAGCGGAGCGTGCCGCACGCTCATGAGAGACGCATGAGCCAGGAACAAGATCCACAGCGCTTCGGCGAACCGCCGCCGCCGGAGCAGCAAACCGCTCACCACCAATCCCGCCAGCAGCAGCGCCTCAAATTGAAGCTGGCCTTCGGAGCGAAACGTCGGCGCCTGGAACTCCTGCACGATATTCCGGATCCAATCCGACCGCAGGTACTGCCAGATGTGGATCTGCAATTGGATTCCATACGGATTGGCGAGCGACGCCAGCGAGCATCCAACCAACAGCGCTCCATACCGCCGGATCTGCGGCCAGCGCGACCTGCGGGTTGCGGGCGCCAACGCCGCCTCCAGCCCGCACGCCAATACCAGCAGCGCCACGCACGCCAGAAAAATAACGAACCCGCCATGCAGGTTGGTCCACAGCGCGGTGATTGGGATGAGCGTCCACACCCAGCGCGTGTTCTTGCGCCGGTCCGCCTCCACCAGCCATAAACACAGCGGTAGAAAGAGCAGAGTGTAAAGGTGCGGGCGCGCCAGGAAGTGGATGGAGGAAGCGCCTACCACCAGCATGGTGGTGCAGGCGGCGACCAGGGGGTTGGCCCCCCGCCACAGCGTATAGCGCAAAACCACGGTGGCAAACAGGCCGATGGTCAATCCGGCCAGCAGCACGATCGCTTTGAGCCCGCCGATCTGGAACTCTAACGCATACATTACGTCGGTGAGCCACTCCCAGGCGAACCATGGAGCGCCGGGACGCGAGAACGAGAATAAATCCACAGTGGGAACGCGGTGATGCTCCAAAATGTATTGGCCGGCGCGAATGTGCCAGCCGGTGTCCCCGTCTGCCAGCAGCGACATCCAGCCGCTCGGGCCCCAGACGAACATCCAGACAATCAGCGCGATAAAGAAGCAGTCGGAAAACGACGGAAGCACCAGACGCACGATTCCGCGGCCTGAGTTCCGAGGAAATGCCCCTTTTCCGCCGTAACCAGCCGCAGTTTCAACCGAGGGAGCGTGAGGCTGGACACCCGTCCCAGCGCCTGGCTGTGAGCTCGTTTGCGGCAGAGAATCGGTTGGGGTGGCCAATGCGGTTGCTCAGTCGGGACTTTGAGCCCTTGCTCAGGTGATCGACCCAGCACCCGGCTTTCATTAGTAGGCCACTCCGGACGATAGCAGGCTGGCGCCCGGCAGCAGTGCATGTAGCTACGTGGAACACCCTATGTAAAGGACCCCGCCTGCCTCCGATATCCACTGCAGGGAACCAGCATGAGCGCCACTGCCATCGCACCGACCATTCCGCGAGCAGCCGGGACACGGCCTGCCGGGAGCAGTTGGATCATTTCCCGGCGCGACGATCTGCTGTGGTTCATAGGCCCTGCCGCGATCAGCTACTTAGCTTTGGGTTTAATGGCTGCCGGTTTCCCTATCACGCCCATTTACCTTACCTGGTTCCTGGCCGTGGACGGGCCGCATGTGATGGGCACCGTCACCCGCACCTACATGGACAAACGGGAAAGAAAACGGTTGGGCTGGTTCCTGTGGGTGATCGTTCCGCTTTGCCTCATTGGTCCGGCGATGGTGTGGGCGGGCCAATCCTCGCTGTTTTATCTCTTCGCGGTCTGCTGGCAGCATTTCCACATCGCGAAACAGCATCTCGGCTTCATGATGCTGTGGAAGTCCAAGAACAAGGAACGCGATGCATTGGACCTGAAGCTGGACCGCTGGTTTTTGTTGTCCTCCACGGTTCTTCCGCTCGCATTCTTCGTTCTCCAAACCAGAGCGGCCGGTTGGCGGCCGGTCGAATGGCTGGAATGGGCGGCGGCTGCGGCCTATGGATGCTTTGCCTTGATTTACGCCGGGCGCCAGGTGCAAAAATTCCGGTCGGGCATGCCTTTGAACTTTCCCAAGCTCACGCTGCTGGCTGTTCTGTTGCCGCTGCAATGGATCGCATTTCTATATGCTGCGCGTTTTGGCCCGGACGGAATTCTGCGCGCCGGCATCACGCTCGGCCTGTTTCACTCCTTCCAATATCACCGCTTGCTCTGGTTCCATAATAAGAACCGTTATTCGACGCCGCAAGCGCGGGAGCAGTATGGAATGGCGGCTTTCTTCGCCCAGAGCTTCGGGAATTACATTGTCATCGCGGTCACGTTGCATTTCGTTCTCAACGTGCTGCCGGCCGCGTATTTCCCCGCAGTCCAGTGGCTGCAGGCCGCCATTTGGGGCTTTCCCTTCACCCACTACATGCTGGATTCAAAGATCTGGCGCGTGCGTGGCGACAAGGAATTGGCCGCCGCGTTGCGCATTTAGCAACCAGTTTGTGCGAATCGATCTGGTGCGGATCGAATCGGCGCGCATTAGCGCAATGTCACGACAAAAGGCCGTAAACCGCTCCCTCACGGTCACGGCTTTTTCATCAGCCTGTTAATCGCTGGCGCCATCGTTTGCCGGTAGTTCCACGCCGCCCAGCAGGTCGCGGCCATGCACCGCCAATGCCAGACGATCTTTCAAACCGGTCTTTTCGAAGATGTGCATCAGGTGCACCTTCACCGTTCCCGGCATGATATGCAGGCTTTCGGCGATCTGCTTGTTACGCAGGCCGCGGCAGATCAAGCGCACCACTTCCTTTTCCCGAGGCGTAAGACGCGAGGCATCCTTGCGCTGCAGGAAGTCCGCCACCTGCTCGGATTCCTGCATCCAGATTTGTCCTGCCGCCACCGCTCTCAGGCATTCCAGCAGAATTTTGGTATCCTCGGTTTTCTGCACAATCCCGCGCGCGCCCATCTGCAGCGCCCGCAGAGCATCCATCTCCGGCAGGTCCACCACCCAGAGTACGGGATGAACGGGTCCAGACGATTTCAGATGCCCGAGCAGCCGCAGCGCGGCCGTTAGGCCCGAGGTTCCGTCAATCAAAACGATGTTCGGATGAATGCGCTGGATAACGTCCAGCGCGTCCGCCGGCCGGGAAACAGCGCCGGCGAAGACCAGATCGTCAGTCTCGGCGAGCACCTTCTGCAGTCCGGCTATGACAATGGGCTGCGGCTCGCAGGCCAAAACAAAAATACTACTCAATACTCCCCCGTAGCTCTCCTGATCGACGGTCGAGTACCGGCAAGATAGGTACTAAGGCAATTCCGTGAGGAGGGCACCGCAAGAACCGCCCGCAACCGCATAGGTTGTGATACGAACTAGGTTAAGATAGACCCGAAATGCTCCGAAATAGCCTACTGATTGCCGTCAGCATGCTGGCGCCCGCCCTGATGGCGCAGCCTCAGCAACCGGTGGCCGCTCCAGCGTCTGCCGGACGCCCTCTTCAACCACAGGCCATCCAGATCATCAAGCCCGGGCCGGCTAAGCCCGAGCTCTACATGATCACCGGCGCCGGCGCCAACAGCATCGTCCGGGTGACGAGCCAGGGTTTGATTGTCGTGGATGGAAAACTTCCCGGCCAAGCCAACTACGATGCCTTGATGGCGTTGATCAAAACCGTCTCCGATCAGCCGGTGAAGTACCTTATCGTGACGCATCACCATGCCGATCACAGCGGCAACAACCAGCGATTCCTGGATGCGGGCGCGCAGGTGGTGGCGCATGAAAATCTCAAGAAGAATCTCGTCGCATACGAGTTTAATCCGAAACCCGCAGCGCCCAGCCTTACTTATCCGGGCGCCGAGTACACGATCAGTTTGGGCGGCGTCAAGGTGGAGCTGCATCACTTCGGGCGGGCGCATACCAGCGGCGATACAGTGGTTTATTTTCCCGATCTGAAGGTGGTGGCGGTGAGCGACGTGGTTACGACGGGCAAGACGGGTCCTTTGATCGACTACGCGGGTGGAGGAAGCGCTACCGATTGGACCAACGTGCTGGCCGCCATCCTGGCGCTGGATTTCGACACCGCTATCGCAGGCAATGGAGACGTTCTCACCAAAGCCGATGTTGAAGCCTACAAGACGAAGTTCGATACCGTGATCGCGAGAGCCAGGGAACTGGTGCGCATGGGCGTGCCGCAGGATCAATTGCTGGCAGCGATCAAGACCGGCGATATAGGATGGGCTCCGCGGGTTCCCAAAGTAGATGCGTTTTACGCGGAGCTGTCGGAATCGAAGTAGACTTGTCCCGGAGGATATTTTATGACGCGACGCGCGCTTGTTTCGTTCTTTGTGGTTTTCTTGGTAAGTTCGGCCAGCCTGCTGGCGCAGCAGAATCCGGATTGGCACACTCAATTTCCAGCGTTCAAAATCGCCGGGAATCTCTATTATGTCGGCACTGCCGATCTGGCCGTTTACCTGATCAACACGCCGCGCGGTAATATCCTGATCAACTCGGACTTTCAGGAGGACCTGCCGCTCATCAAGAAAAGCATTGAGCAGCTCGGATTCAAATACAGCGACACGAAGATTATCCTCATCAGCCATGCCCACGGCGATCACGACGCCGGAACGGGCGTGATGCGGAAAGAGACGGGCGCCAAACTGATGGTGATGGACGCCGATGTTCCCCAAGAGGAGAGCACCGCGCCGGGCCGTCCGGGGGCGCATGTGGATCGCGTGCTGCACGATGGATCGACCGTGGAACTCGGCGGCTCGAAACTGGTGGCGCATCTCACGCCTGGACATACCCGGGGCTGCACTACCTGGACCATGCAGGTTCCCGATGGCTCCCGCAAATTGAATGTGGTGATCATCGGGAGCCCGAATGTGAACCCTGGATACATTCTGGTTGGCAACAAGGATTATCCGCAAATCGCCGACGATTATGTGAAGACTTTCGCCGTCCTGAAGAGTCTGCCCTGCGATATTTTTCTGGGAGCGCATGGCGGCTATTTCGGACTCAAGGCCAAGTACGAAAAGATGAAGGCGGGCGGAGAGAATCCGTTTATCGATCCGGACGGATATAAAGCCTACGTGACGGAGCGCGAGGGGACGTTCCGCAAAGAGTGGGACCGGCAGAAGCAGAACCCAGGCTCGACGGCGCAGTAATCGGCGAGGTTTCGGTCCGAGTCTCTTGTGCGCCCGACGTGGCGCAGGTTCTCACTGTTCTCAACGAACGTGACGTGTTCGCACTCGTGCGAACAATCTCCGGGGACCGTAAGGCGTTCACAAGATTGTGAACGCGGCACGCACGAGTGCGTGCGCCACGCCCTTCCATTGCATTCTTAAAGCGTCGCCTTTTAGTGAGGTAACGACGTGTTCTGCGGCGGCCATTCGGGCCAGCGATTTCCGGCCGTCGCCTCAATCGCGATGGGCCCGGTGAGCGAGAAACCGGGAACATAACCGGGCGGCCTGGGCCGCGGCGGCTCCGGGTGATCCACCGTGGTGATGCAGCGCATTTCGTTCCACCCCACATGCGCCGTGACATGCTTACTGAATGTGGGGAGCTCTCCGTCGCCCCAGTCTTCATGCAGGATGTTGAATTTCAGCGTGTCGCCCTGGATCTCGAAATCGTCCAGCGCCGCCATGGTGTAGGGGTTGTCGCAAGTTCCGCAAACCATGCCGCGCAG
>Ga0181525_10000569_pt1 | contig 31934 bp, 23 predicted proteins | sample PEATcosm2014_Bin_48_FD_121100 | JGI IMG/M metagenome (GOLD analysis project Ga0181525, IMG submission 121100) | Peatland microbial communities from MTU Mesocosm Facility, Houghton, MI, USA - PEATcosm2014_Bin06_10_metaG | ecosystem: Environmental > Terrestrial > Soil > Wetlands > Peat | place... | reverse complement strand
TTCGATGCCGCTCATGTCGGGAAGCCTGAGGTCCAGCACGACGCAATCGCAAGGCTGTTCACGCAGGAATTGCAGCGCGGCCGCGCCCGTCCCCACAGTGGCAATCTCGATATCGTCGTGGCCCAGAAGCTCGCCGATCGAAAGCTGTTCGGCGGCGTTGTCTTCGACGACCAGCAGACGACGCCGGCGCGGCTTGGTGTATTCGCGCATCCGCCGGAGCGCTTCCTGCACGCCTTCGGTCGTCGCGGGCTTCGTCACGAAGGCATAGGCGCCGCGCGCCAGCCCGTGCTGACGGTTCTCGTCGAGCGTGACCATCTGCACGGGAATGTGCCGCGTGCGCGGGTTCTGCTTGAGCTGGCTGAGCACCGTCCAGCCCAGCATGTCAGGCAGGAACACGTCGAGCGACACGGCCGACGGTGTGAACTCTTCGGCCAGCGCCAGCGCATCGGCGCCGCGCATCGCGACCAACACCTTGAATCCCTCTTCATGCGCAAGATCGACCAGGATGCGCGCGTAACGCGGATCGTCTTCGATGATGAGAAGCACGCTGTCGCCGGGCGCGATCTCGTCGCGGTCGTCGGGCACCTGCTCGATGATGTGCTCGGGCAGAATCACGGGCGGCGTCACGCGCATGGACGCCGGCATCGCGAGACGAACCGGCGTCGCCGGTCCGACATAGCGTGCGGGCAGGTAGAGCGTGAAGGTCGAACCCGAACCCTGGGCGCTACGCAGATGAATTTCGCCGCCCAAAAGGTTCGACAGCTCGCGGCTGATCGCGAGGCCGAGACCGGTGCCGCCATATTTGCGGCTGGTCGATGCGTCCGCCTGCTGGAAGGCTTCGAAGATGATCCTCTGCTTTTCGGCGGGGATGCCGATGCCCGTGTCGGAGACTTCGAACGAGACGACGCCGGTCGCCTGGCTCAGGACCGGATGTTCGGCGTTCCAGCCGCCGGGCGCCGCCGCCACCGACAGCCTGACGCCGCCGCGCTCGGTGAATTTGAACGCGTTCGACAGGAGGTTCTTCAACACCTGCTGCAGGCGCTTGGAGTCCGTGACGATGGTGCGGCCGAGACTTGGATCGAGATAGATGTCGAAGCTGAGCGCGCGCCGCTCGGCTTCGTGGCGGAACGGCCTTGCCACCGCCTCGATGAGGTTCGCGTAGGAGATTTCCTCCGCGTCGACCGTCACCGTGCCCGACTCGATCTTCGACAGGTCGAGGATATCGCTGATGAGGTTGAGAAGATCGGTGCCCGCGCCGTGGATGGTGCGTGCGAACTCGACCTGTTTGACGGTCAGGTTGCCGTCCGGATTGTCGGTCAGCTGCTGGCCCAGGATGAGGATCGAATTGAGCGGCGTGCGCAGCTCGTGGGACATGTTGGCGAGGAACTCGGATTTGTATTTCGACGTCAGCGCGAGTTCCGACGCCTTTTCTTCGAGCGCGCGGCGGGCCTGTTCGATTTCCTGATTCTTGCGTTCCACTTCGACGTTCTGCTCGGCCAGCTCCTGCGCCTTCTGCTCGAGCTTTTCGTTCGTCTGCTGCAATTCCTTCTGCTGTGCCTGCAATTCGCCGGCGAGCTGCTGGGACTGCTTGAGCAGGCCTTCGGTCTGCATCGTCGCTTCGATGGAGTTGAGCACGATGCCGATATTGGCCGTCAGCTGTTCGAGGAAGGCGATCTGCAGATCGGTGAATTCGCTGAGCGAGGAAAGCTCGATCACCGCTTTCACCTGGTTCTCGAACAGGACCGGCAGGACGATGATGCTGTTCGGCACAACCTTGAGAAGCGCCGAATTGATCGACACCGCTTCCTGGAGGTCGGTCACGAGCAGACGGCGCTTGTCGGCCGCGCATTGCCCGACGAGACCCTCGTTCATCGCGATCACACGCGGATGGCCGTCGACGCCGTCATCGGCATAGCTCGCGAGCAGCCGGAGGAACGGCTCTTCCTCATTGTCCATCTGATAGATGACGCCCAGCTGCGCGTCGACCAGCGGCGTCAGTTCCGACAGCAGCAGACGGCCCACGGTCAGAAGATCGCGCTGGCCCTGCAGCATGTTCGTGAACTTGGCGAGATTGGTCTTCAGCCAGTCCTGCTCGGTGTTCTGCTCCGTCGTCAGGCGCAGATTGCCGATCATGGTGTTGATGTTGTCCTTGAGCTCGGCCACTTCGCCGCGCGCATCGACCTGAATGGAGCGCGTCAGGTCGCCTTTGGTCACGGCGGTTGCGACTTCCGCGATGGCGCGCACCTGCGTGGTGAGGTTGGCGGCGAGGAGGTTCACGTTGCCGGTCAGGTCCTTCCAGGTACCCGCAGCGCCGGGCACGTTCGCCTGGCCGCCGAGACGGCCTTCCACGCCCACTTCGCGCGCCACGGTCGTCACCTGATCGGCGAAGGTCGCGAGCGTCGACGTCATGTTGTTGATCGTCTCGGCCAGCGCTGCCACTTCGCCTTTCGATTTCACCGTCAGGTTCTGCACGAGTTCGCCGTTCGCAACCGCCGTCACGACCTTCACGATGCCGCGCACCTGTTCGGTCAGGTTCGCCGCCATGACGTTCACGGTGTCGGTCAGATCCTTCCACGTGCCGGCAGCGCCCGGCACCTGCGCCTGACCGCCGAGCTTGCCTTCGGTGCCCACTTCGCGCGCCACGCGAGTCACTTCCGATGCGAATGCGTTCAGCTGGTCCACCATCGTGTTGATGGTGTTCTTGAGTTCGAGGATTTCACCCTTCACGTCGACCGTGATCTTGCGGGACAAGTCGCCGCGCGCCACGGCAGTGGTCACTTCGGCGATGTTGCGCACCTGCGCGGTCAGATTGCCGCCCATGGAATTCACGGAGTCGGTCAGGTCTTTCCAGGTGCCGGCAACGCCCGGGACGACGGCCTGGCCGCCGAGGCGTCCGTCATTGCCCACTTCGCGCGCCACGCGCGTCACTTCGGCCGCGAAGGCGCGAAGCTGTTCGACCATCGTGTTGAGCGTTTCTTTGAGCAAAAGGATCTCGCCGCGCACGTCCACGGTGATCTTCTTCGACAGGTCGCCGCCGGCGATGGCGGTAGCCACTTCGGCGATGTTGCGAACCTGGGCCGTCAGGTTCGACGCCATGAAGTTCACATTGTCGGTCAGATCCTTCCACGTGCCCGCAACGCCGGGCACCTGCGCCTGTCCGCCAAGCTTGCCTTCGGTGCCGACTTCGCGCGCCACGCGCGTCACTTCTGCGGCAAAGCCGTTCAGCTGGTCCACCATCGTGTTGATGGTGTTCTTCAGCTCGAGAATTTCACCCTTCACGTCGACGGTGATCTTGCGCGAAAGGTCGCCGCGCGCCACCGCGGTCGTCACTTCGGCGATGTTGCGCACCTGCGCCGTCAGATTTGCGGCGAGCAGGTTCACGTTGTCGGTCAAGTCTTTCCAGGTGCCGGCGACGCCCGGCACGTTCGCCTGTCCACCCAGGCGGCCTTCGGTGCCCACTTCGCGCGCCACGCGCGTCACTTCACCGGCGAACCGGTTCAGCTGATCGACCATGGTGTTCAGCGTTTCCTTCAGCTGAAGGATTTCGCCGCGCACGTCGACGGTGATCTTGCGCGACAGGTCGCCGCCGGCGATGGCCGTCGCCACTTCGGCGATGTTGCGCACCTGCGCCGTCAGGTTGCCCGCCATGGAGTTCACCGAGTCGGTGAGATCCTTCCACGTGCCGGCAACGCCCGGCACTTCGGCCTGGCCGCCCAGCTTGCCGTCGGTGCCGACTTCGCGCGCCACGCGCGTCACTTCCGAAGCGAACGAGTTCAGCTGGTCCACCATCGTGTTCAGCGTTTCCTTCAACCGAAGGATTTCGCCCGACACGTTCACGGTGATCTTCTTCGACAAATCGCCCTGCGCCACGGCGGTCGCGACTTCGGCGATGTTGCGCACCTGCGCGGTCAGGTTCGACGCCATGGAGTTCACGGAATCGGTCAAGTCGTTCCAGGTTCCGGCCACGCCGCGCACCTGCGCCTGGCCGCCGAGCTTTCCTTCCGTACCCACTTCGCGCGCCACGCGCGTCACTTCCGAGGCGAACGCGTTCAGCTGGTCCACCATCGTGTTGATGGTGTCTTTCAGCTCGAGGATTTCGCCTTTCACGTCCACGGTGATCTTGCGCGAAAGGTCGCCGTTCGCAATCGCGGTCGACACTTCGGCGATGTTGCGCACCTGCGCGGTCAAATTCGACGCCATCGAATTCACGGAGTCGGTCAGATCCTTCCACGTGCCGGCGACACCCAGCACGTTCGCCTGTCCGCCGAGGCGTCCCTCGGTGCCCACTTCGCGCGCCACGCGGGTCACTTCGCCCGCAAACGCGTTCAGCTGGTCGACCATGGTGTTGAGCGTTTCTTTGAGCTGGAGAATTTCACCGGACACGTTCACGGTGATCTTCTTCGACAGATCGCCGCCGGCGATTGCCGTGGCCACTTCGGCGATGTTGCGGACCTGGGCCGTCAGGTTCGACGCCATGAAGTTCACGTTGTCCGTCAAATCTTTCCAGGTACCGGCAACGCCCGGAACCTGCGCCTGGCCGCCGAGCTTGCCTTCGGTGCCCACTTCGCGCGCCACGCGCGTCACTTCCGAGGCGAAGGAGTTCAGCTGGTCCACCATCGTGTTGATGGTGTCTTTCAGTTCGAGAATTTCGCCGCGCACGTCGACGGTGATCTTGCGGGACAAGTCGCCGCGCGCGACCGCGGTGGTCACCTGCGCGATGTTGCGCACCTGATCGGTGAGGTTGCCGCACATGGCGTTCACCGAGTCGGTCAAATCTTTCCATGTTCCGGCAACACCCGGCACCAACGCCTGTCCGCCGAGCTTGCCTTCGGTGCCGACTTCGCGCGCCACACGCGTCACTTCCGAAGCGAACGAACGCAGCTGATCCACCATCGTGTTGATGGCTTCCTTCAGCTGCAGGATTTCGCCGCGCACGTCGACGGTGATCTTCTTCGACAGGTCGCCGTTTGCGACCGCGATCGTCACTTCCGCGATGTTGCGGACCTGCGCGGTCAGGTTCGACGCCATGGAGTTGACGCTTTCCGTCAAATCCTTCCACACGCCCGTCACTTCACGCACTTGTGCCTGGCCGCCGAGCTTGCCTTCCGTACCCACTTCGCGGGCCACGCGCGTTACTTCCGACGTGAACACGCCGAGCTGCTTGATCATCGTGTTGACGATGTTGGCGGAACGCAGGAATTCGCCCTTGAGCGGGCGGCCGTCGACGTCGAGATGCACGGTTTGAAGAAGATCGCCTTTCGCGACGGCGGCGATCACGCGCGTGACTTCCGTCGTCGGCCACAGGAGGTCGTCGATCAGCGAATTGACCGAGCCTTCCATTTCGGCCCAGGCGCCGGCCGTCATGCCGAAGCGGACGCGCTGCTTGGTGCGGCCTTCCTTGCCGACGACGTCGCCCACGCGCTCGAGCTCCTGCGCCATCTTCTGGTTGGCAGCGACGATCTCGTTGAAGGTGTCGGCGATCTTGCCGGCGATGCCTTCCTGGTCCCGCTTCATCCGCGCAGAAAAATCGCCCGCGCGCATCGCCTGCAGGGCATGGAGCAGCTCGAGAAGATCGACAGGCGACGCGTCACCGGCGCCGCCGCCGTTTGTCGCCTTTGCGCCATTTGTCCGGGGGTTATGCTTGTTCTTCCCGTTGGTCCGTTTGCGGACCGGGCTTTCTGCCTCAGACCTCATCGCCCACAACCCTTTTAATCGAGGTCGAACCGTCCGCCGGTCCAAACGCGGCGGAGGATCCACCCCCTGTCAACCGATCAGCATCGGGCATCAATTCGCCGGAATCCGGCGTGGCCCAGCCCACACACACCATACAAGCCCTCAGGTTCGCCCCATGGAATCGCTTGGACTCCAGACCGCGAACGTCCGCTTGCCGGAATAGTTCCGCTTTGGGTGGGAAGAAAAACGCCGTTAACCAAACGAGGTTGGCGCCGAACTATGAGCCGCCACCGGCGGTGAGCGCGGGGATCAGCTGCCCCTCATTCTCGGGAAGTTCCGCCACCGGTTCGCGGTGCGGGATGGCCGCAGGCGTGGTGTCCGCCCACAAATCGACAAACGGCACACCCTTCTTCTCCATGACCGTCATGGCGTGGGCGTAGCCCTCTGCCACGGCGCGGTCGAAGGCCTGCCAGTCGCGGAGTCCGACGTCTTCGAGCGGCGGCTCGAAGAGATAATTCGCCTGCTGCCGGACCAGTCTGCGCTGCGCCTCGGAACCGACCGTGCCCGAGCGCATCAGGATCGAGACGATGGAAGGCGTGCCGCGCATGCGCTGCCCGATCAGCCACCACAGCGGCCGCTCGCCGTAACGGTCGTCGCTGGCATGAAGATCGATCTCACCGGTGACGTCGGAAGCGATGATCGGTCCATGCGAATTCTCGGCCATGACATCGACCGGCAGGTTGTTCATCACGCCGCCATCGACAAGGAGATGGCCGTGATGGGTGACCGGCGGAAGAATTCCGGGAAGCGCCACGCTCGCGCGCAACGCACGCCACAAGGGGCCGGCGCGGTGCACATGGATGCGGCCGCTCGTGAGATCGGAGGATACGCAAAAAAACGGCTTGGGGAGCTCTTCGATGCGCACTTCCCCGTAATTGTCCTTGAGCAGCTGCGACACCTTGCGTCCGCGCACCAGCGCGATGAGCGGGAAGGTGTAATCCGAGAGCGGATTGGTTTCGACGAACGCGACGCGCATGCGCTCGGCGAGTTCTTCGACGCTCCATTCGGCGGCGAGTCCCCCGGCGATCAGTGCACCCATGCTCACGCCGCCCAGTTGGTCGATCGGGACACGGGCCTCGTGGAGCGCTTTCAGGATGCCGATATGCGCGAAGCCGCGCGCGCCGCCACCCGCGAGGACCAGGCCCACCGCGCGTCCCGACACGAAGCGCGCCAGCCGGCGCACATCTTCGGTTACGCCGTTGCGGATGTGATGATGGGATTCGAACAGGCCGCTTTTCAGCGCGAAATGTTCGGGCAGGCCCCTGCTCACGCTGTCGGGATGCAGCAGGAGAAGCTCCGGCAGTCCGGTCGCGCGCGCCTTGAACGCCGGCATTTCGAGCGGCCGGAGCGGCAGCGGCCTGTCGGTGCGCGCCAGCAGGAAGACGCGGTCGGACTGCCTCAGGCATTGCTGCGTCCACGCGCTGTCCGGCGTGTCGCCGCAATAGAAGACGACGTCGTGCGCCGTTTCAAAATTGTTGAACCAGTCGGCCGTCTGCTCGGCCGCGCGCGAATCGAGCACGGCCGCCTTCAGGCCCATTTCGACCAGCGCCGCGGAAAGACGCTGCGCGATCGGTTCGTCGTGCAACCCTTCCTGCAACGGCACGACCGCGAACGCCTTGGGGCGCGCGCCGTCGACGGGGCGCTTCGTCGTCTCGTTCAGCCGGCGAACCAGAAGACGCATCAGATTGAGCATCACACGCGGATAGCGCGCGATCAGAGCGTTGAAGGCTTCGGGGCTGACGCGCAAAAGCTCGGTATCGCGGAGCGCCACAAGCTGCGCCGAATGCGGATCGCCCGAGATGAGCGACATCTCGCCGACCGTTTCGCCTGCGGGAATGTGGGCGACGAGACGGCGTCCGCCGTTCTCGTCGTTCACGAAGACGCCGAGGCTGCCGGTGACGACCAGAAACAGCGCGAGATTGTTCTCGCCGGTGCGGTCGAGCACCATGCCGCCCGGCAGGCCGAACCAATTGGCTTCGATAAGCAGGCGCCGCAACGCCGCCTCGCCCAGATCCGCGAGCAGCGGAAATTGGTGCAGCCTCTGGCGCAGCGTCTCCGGATAAGCGGTTTCGCGACCGGTCCGGAAGGAAGACAGAAAAGCCATGTTCAATTATCGCCCGCCAACACCTTATCCTACCACACCGTCCAGCCGCCATCGACTGCCAGCGCCGCGCCCGTCACGAAGCTCGATGCAGATGATGCAAGGAACAGCAAAGGCCCGCGAATTTCGTCCGCCTGCGCGGTTCGTCCGAGCATGGTGCGGGCGGCAAGCCGCTCGGCGAACCCCGGATCCGCATTCGACACGCTTTCGCGCGGAAACGGGCCCGGCACAAGCGCATTCACGCGGATGTGTTCCTTGCCGAATTCGGCCGCCAGATGGCGGGTTAACTGAAGGAGTGCCGCCTTGGCGGGCCCATAGTGCAGAGGGCTCGCCTGTTCGGGCCGCGAATAAATTCGCGCATCGGGCGCAACGGTCGCATACATCGACGCAATGTTGACGATGCTCGCCTCGCCGGCCTTGCGCACGGCTTCGCGCAAAGCGGGCAACGCCGCCCGCGCCATCTCGAAAGGTGCGATCACGCCCGTGCCATAGGTCTCGGCAAAATCCTTCTCGCTGAGCGTATCGAAGGATCTGGGCGTCATTGTGATGGCGTTGTTGACGAGAATGTCGAGGCGCGGACGCGCCGCAAAGAATTTCCGCGCGGCGGCGAAATCGCCCACATCGAAGGCGGCCGGCTCCGCAGAACCCTTCCCCGCTTCGATGGATGTGACAAGCGCTTCGAGACTCTCGCGCTTGCGTCCGTTCACGATCACATGCGCACCGGCTTCGGCCAGGCCATGCGCCATCGCGCGGCCCAGATGGCCGGCGGCGCCGGACACGAAGGCGATGCGTCCGTCGAGACGGAAGAGCCCAGATGTGTCTGACGGGTTGACGCGCATCCGCTAATTCGTCTGCCGCCATTGCGCCGGATCGAGCAGACGCTCCGGCAGCCGTGGGATACGCATGGCGATCGCCGCGCAATCCTGCGGGGAGAGCGGCGGTCTTACGAAGAGGCGCAAATTTTCATCGAGCTGCGTTTCGGTTTCCATGCCGACAACGACGCCGTCGATCCAGTCCTGGCCGCGCGCATAGGCGAGACAGAGATCGGCGACGCTCTCGCGCTCATATTCGCACGCGATGTCCGAAACGAGCCCGACAATCGCTTTGGTATCGAGCCCTTCGATCGGCGGCCACACGCTCGCGTCGTCCGCGGCCAGCACGCCTTGCAGAAACACGCTGCGCGCGTGGATCGTGACATGCGATCGCGACCGGATCCGGTCGATCACACCGGCTTCGCTCCAGCGCCAGTCGAGAAGATTGAATGGGAGCTGCATGTGCTGAACGTCGGGGCAATCGAGCGCCGCCATGGCCTCCTTCGTGCTTTGCACGGAAACGCCCAGCGCCAGCACGGTCCCGTCTTCGAGCCGTTCGATGAGCCGCTCCCAGACCGCGCCGCCGAAAGCGACCATATGATCGGCGCGATGAAGCAGGAGGCAATCGATGTGCGGCTTCCTGAGCGCATAGAGCGAGGCCTCGATGCTCTTATCGACGGCGGCCCTGACTTCGCGTCGCGAGGCGTCGCGCGCGAGTTCGTTCAACGGACTGAGCTTTGTGATCGTGCGGACGGCTCTGCGGGCGCGCAGCGCTTCGCCGAGCCGCTCCTCGGCATCGCCATAGGCGCGGGCCGTGTCGAATTTCGTGATCCCGGCATCGACCGCGCGCGATACGAGACGACAGGCCGCCGCGCGCGTCGGTTTGCCGGTCCGGTTCGCGGCCCCGTAAGGAAGCCCCAACTGAACCGATCCCAATACAAGTTCCGCCGGGCGCGCCCTGCGCATGCGCGTCAGCCTCATGGCACCGATTCGCACGGTCGCATGCCATGGTAAACAGAGCGTTACGCTCGGATGAATCTTAGTCCTTGCCCAGCAACTTCCAGACGCTCGAGGCCGTGAAGACGATTTCGCCTTCGACCGTGAAATCGCCGCGCATGAAGATGAGCGAGCGCGTGCGGCGCACCAGCTCGGGCACAACCTGGATGATATCGCCTTCGACCGCCGATTTCAGGAAATGGGTCTGCATGTTGAGCGTGACGATCGGCGCCCTGTCGGTCGCGTCCCATACGGCCTGGCCCAGGGTGAGGTCGGCAAGCGTCATGAACATGCCGCCGTGCAGCACGCCGCGCCGGTTCATGTGCCGGGCGTCGGCGCGTATGGCATAGGTCTTGGCGCCGGGCTCTCCGTTTTCGAAGACCGGACCGACGAAGATCTCGAACGGATCGACCAGATGCGTCGGCACGAAGCCCGGAAGCGGCGGCGCGGTCATCCGCCGATCACCTTTATAAGGCCGGTCGCGACAAGAAGCAGGCGATCGCCCGCATACAGTTCCGCCGAAAGGAACACCATGGTGCGGGCGCGCCTCGTAATCCGCACCCGCGCTTCGACGACGTCATGAAGACGACCCGGGCCGACGAAGTCGCTGTTGAGCGAAACGGTGCTGCCGCCGGTGGCGCTGGTCCCGGCGCGCGAGGTTTGCCCCATGGCGGTGTCGACAAAGGACATCAACATGCCGCCATGGACGCTCCCCGCTGAATTCATGTGCTTTTCGGCGACCACGAACGCGAAACGTTTCACCGCGCCGCCTTCCGCATCGGGGAGGCGGTAGAGCGGGCCGACATATTGATTGAAGCCGACGGCGGAGAGCTCTTCGGCATCCTCCGGAAGGCCGGCGGGACGGTCTGCCATTGCCAAAATTGGTTTCGTTTCTTTGCCCTGATTAGGGAGTTTCACGCTGCAGCGCAATATGGATGGGACCAAGGGCCCATTTGGAAACACAAAACTGCCGCATTAGAATGCGACTTATAAGAGGGGTGCGGGAGGATCGGGGCAGGCGGCATGCTTGCCCACAACAAGGCTCCAATTCATTTGCACGCCGCCAACCGAACGAGGAAGTTGAAATGAAATCGATTGTCCGCGCCGCGTTTGTCGCGACGCTGTTGTGTTCCGCGGCGAGTGTGGTTGCGCCGGCCTACGCCGCAGACGCGCCGAAGCTCACCCGCGAAGTCCAAAAGGATCTGGCTGCCGTCCAGACGGCGCTCAAGACCAGCGATTACGCGGCGGCGCTCGCGAGCATTAAGGCCGCGCAGGCCGTCGACGGCCGCACGCCGTACGACGACTTCATGATCAACACGTTCCTTGCGTCGATCTACATCCAGCAGAAGGATTACACGAGCGCGACGGCGCCCCTGGAGGCGGCCGCGGATTCGCCGGCCATTCCGGACGACCAGAAGAAGCAGACCTACTTCAATGCGTTTCAGCTGGCGATGAATGCGAAGGATTTCCAGAAAGCGACAGTCTACGGTCAGCAATTGCAGGCCATGAATGCGCTCGATTCCAGGATGCAGGCCAATCTCGCGCTGGCCTTCTACGAGATAAAGGACATGGCGCACGCGCAGCAATTTGCGCAGATGTCGGTCGATGCGGACAAGGCGGCCGGAAGAACGCCGGACGAGAACGCGCTCAAGATCATCGAGAATTCGCAGATCTCGCAGAAAGATACGGGCGCGGTACAGGCGACGCTCGAGAATCTCGCCCTGAACTACAATCACGCCGACACCTGGAACAAGCTGATCGACGTAGCCCTTGGGACCAAGGGCATCAGGGAACTGGATGAGCTCTATCTTTTCAGACTCAAATACCAAATCCCGGAGACCATGACCCCCGACGATTACCTGGCGCTGGGCAGCGTCGCCAATTCCATGGGCTATGCGACGGAAGCCTACAACGTGCTGCAGAAGGGGATTTCAAGCGGCAAGATCACGGTGGCAAAGGCTGGTCCCACCTATACGCAGGCGAAAACCGGCGCCGGAATCGACGAGCGCTCGCTGGCATCGATCGCCGCGTCCGCCCAGAAAGCCAAGACCGGCGAGCAGGACATCAAACTCGCGGAAGACTATTGGGGCTATGGCCGCTTCGCCGATGCCGAAGTCGCCGCCCGCCGCGCGATCAGCAAAGGCGGCATCAAGGATCCGAGCGAAGGTCCGATGCTGCTGGGCATGCTCCTGACCGTCCAGGGCAAGTATGACGAAGCCATTCAGACGTTTTCGCAAGTCAGCGGATCTGCATCGCGGACCGCGGATGCGCATATCTGGAATCTTTACGCACAAGCGCAGAAGCACGCGCAGAGTGGGGCCGCTCCTGTAGCTGCACCTGCACACTAGAAATCCGCATATCGGGAGCGCCTGACGGCGCTCCCGTTTCTTCCGTTTGCCACCTCAGGCATTGTTCGGCGTAAAGTTAAGAGCGGTGCGAAATGCCGCCCCGCCACCAACCACCGGAGCCGACCGATGGGTATTCTGCTTGGGTTCGCGCCCTTCATCGTGTTCGCGTTGCTGACGGGGATTTCGGTCGATCTCGCGCTGTGGAGCGCGCTTTCGGTCGCGTTCGTCATCGGCATCCGCGACTTCGCGCAGACGCGCCTCCTGCGCGTCCTCGACATGGGCAGCGTCTTTCTTTTCGGACTGCTGGCGCTCTACACGGGCTTCGTCCAGCCCAGCCTCTCGATACAGGCCGTGCGTCTCGTCGTCGACAGCGGCCTCATGATCATCGCGCTCGTCTCGATCCTGATCGGCAATCCTTTCACGCTCGATTATGCGCGCGAACAGGTGCCGGAGGAGCTTTGGGAAGCACCGCAGTTCCTGCGTACGAATTACATCGTTGCGAGCGTTTGGGTCCTGGCGTTCGCGGCGATGACGGCCGCCGATGCCGCGGCGACCTTCAACGCCAATTTTCCCCTTCCGCTCGATATAGCAGCGAGCCTTGCGGCGCTCACGCTGGCCGTCGTCTTCACGGCGCGCTATCCGGCTCATATCCGCGCAAGAGCGGCCCGTTCCCCCACGCCGCAGTGACGGGGCTTTCGCGCCGAGCAAGGCCGGTCTAGTTTCCTGCCAGCCAACATCTCGGAGAACACCATGAAAGAAGCCGTCATCGTATCGACCGCGCGCACCGGTCTCGCCAAATCCGTCCGCGGCGGATTCAACATGACCCATGGCGCCGTCATGGGCGGCCACGCCGTGAAGCATGCGATTCAGCGCGCCGGCATCGATCCCGGTGAGGTCGAGGATGTGTTCATGGGTTGCGCGCAACCCGAAGGCGCAACCGGCATGAATGTCGCGCGCAATGCGGCCATCTGGGCGGGATGTCCGGTGACGACGTCGGGCACGACGATCAACCGCTTCTGTTCGTCGGGGCTGCAGGCGATCGCCATGGCGGCGCAACAGATCATGACGGAAGCCACACCGGTCGCGATTGGCTCGGGCGTCGAATCCATCTCGCTCGTGCAGATGGGCGGCATGAACACGAAGAACATCACCGAAGAACATCTGATGGAGATCAAGCCGGCCCTGTGGATGTCGATGATCGAAACGGCGGAAGTGGTGGCCGAGCGCTACAAGGTGAGCCGCGAACGCCAGGACGAATATGCACTCGAAAGCCAGCGTCGCACGGCGGCCGCCCAGCAGGCGAACAAGTTCAAGGACGAGATCGTTCCGCTTCCGACGAAGATGAAGAAGACCGACAAGGCGACGGGCGCGGAATCGATCGTCGATACCGTCGTCGACAAGGACGAATGCAATCGTCCCGACACGACGCTCGAAGGTCTGCAGTCCCTCAAGCCCGTCTTCAGCGGCGGCCGCGAGATCAAGGAAGGAAAATACATCACCGCCGGCAATGCGTCGCAATTCTCCGATGGCGCGTCGGCCTGCGTGGTGATGGATTCGAAAGTGGCCGAGAAGAAGGGCCTGAAGCCGCTCGGCATCTTCCGCGGTTTCGCCGTGGCCGGCTGCGAGCCCGACGAAATGGGCATCGGTCCGGTGTTTGCGGTTCCGCGGCTGCTCGAGCGTCACGGCCTCAAGGTCGCCGACATCGATCTGTGGGAATTGAACGAGGCGTTCGCGAGCCAGGTTCTGTATTGCGCGGACCGTCTCGGCATTCCGCACGACAAGCTGAACGTCAATGGCGGCGCCATCTCGATCGGCCATCCCTACGGCATGTCCGGCGCGCGCATGACGGGTCACCTCCTCATCGAAGGCCGCCGCCGCAAGGCGAAATACGGCGTGGTCACGATGTGCATCGGCGGCGGCATGGGCGCGGCCGGTCTTTTCGAGATCCTGCCCTGAACGCGCACGCGACGATGAAGTCCGCGCGGCTTCTGTGTCTGGCGGCCGTCGTGTTCGTTGCGCAGTCCTGCGCGGAGACGACGGCGGTCCTCTATCCGCCTCCGCCGCCCGACCCGCAGACGCAAATGGCGGCGCTGGAGGCGCGCATCTTTGAAGTCGTGCAGGACGAACGCCACAGGATCGATCCCAACGCCAAGACGCTCGCACTCGATTCCGAACTCGTGGGCGTAGCGCGCACGCACAGCCAGGACATGGCCGCGAAAAACTACCTCGCGCACAAGAGTCCGACCGGAGTCTCGTCCACCGACATCATCATGGACATCGATGCGAAGTGGCAGGGCCTCCTCGGAGAGAATCTCGCCGCGCAGCATTTCTCGATCGGCTACGCGCTCGATGTCGACGTCTTCGCGCACCGGTTCGTGGACTCGTGGCTGGCGAGCCAGAGCCACAAGGACAATCTTACCTTCGCAGCCTATGACAGGACCGGCGTAGGCGCGGCGGTCAGCGGCGACACCATCTATGTGACCGAACTGTTCGCGACCGACATGGGTTTGCCGCCGGTCGCCGACGATCCGAAATCGCGCAAGGTGACGGAATTCCCGACCACCAAAGCCGCCAAAGACGCGCCGCCGCCAAAACCGGTACCGCGTTTGCCGCCGGAGTGAGACATGACGACCGAGCGCATCACAAGCTATCGCGAGTTCTGGCCCTATTATCTCCGGGAACATTCGAACCCCCGCACCCGCGCCATTCATTTCTTCGGAACGGGACTTGCGACCCTGCTCTTGATTGTGGGCGTCGTGATGGGACGCGTCTCGTTCATCATCCTCGCGCTCTTCGCAGGCTACGGTCCGGCGTGGTACGGCCACTTCTTCGTCGAGAAGAACAAACCGGCCACGTTCACCTACCCGCTGTGGTCGCTCTTCTCGGATTTTCGGATGGCCTTCACGTGGCTCACCGGGCGCCTCGATCGTGAACTCGCCAAAGCCGGCGTCGCCGCGCGCTAACGTCCCTTTAAGGAACTTTGTCAATTAATTGCTGTGCATAAGGGGCCAGTCGCAAAGCCACCTCGCTTTGCGCCGGGTTCGTTTCTTTACACAAAATCTTGCTGCCGGTACCGTAGTTAGCGGATCCGGTGCGTGGCGAATCAAAAAAATGCAACCAGACCTACCCTGGAACGTGGCCGGCATCCCCCCGGAGGCTCGCGAAGCCGCGCGCGCGGCCGCGCGGCGCGAGGGTCTTTCCGTCGGCGAATGGCTGACGCGGCGCATCCTGCGCAGCCTGACCGAAAACGGCGAGGCCGGCGGCTGGCACCGCCCACCGGAGATCGATTACCGGGCGATCCCGGGCGATCTCTCGCCGCGCGACACCGACGAGATGATGGCGCGGGTCTCGCGCAGCGAAAACGAGACGTCGAGCGCCTATCGCCGGATCGAAGACCAGCTGCGGACGCTGTCCAATCGTCTCGAAGCGACCGAGAAGGCGCAATCGGAGAACGGCAAGGCGATGAGCGTGGCGGCGACCGAGATCAACACGGCGACGCGCGAGCAGGCACAGGCTTTCGATCAGCTGGGCGCGCATGTCATGGGGCTGAGCGATCGCCTCGCCCGCGTCGAGCACAGCGCCGCCAGTGATGGCGTCAAGGACGCCGTCAAAGGCCTGCATGCCGGTCTCTCGCGTCTTGCCGACCAGATCGCCGAAAATACGAACCAGTCCGCAACCCAGATTGCAGCGCTCGCCGGAAACGTCGCATCGGTCGCCGGCAAATTGAACGATGTGCGCAGCGAGGCCGAACACACGGCGCGGGCGCTGTCGTCGCGGATTGCGGCGTTCGACGAGCGCATCCGTTCGACCGAAGGCGCTTCGCGGGCGGTCGCCGACAAGCTCGACCGTACGATCGCCGGCATCGAAGCCGCGCGCGGCGCACGCGCCAGCGAGCAGGCGGAGATCCAGCGCCAGGCCGCGGCCATAGCCCATTTGAGCGACGCGCTCGACAAGCTTGCGACCCGAATCACCACGAGCGAGCCGCAAACGGCGGGCGCCATCGCCCAACTCAGCGAGACGCTCGACAGGCTCACATCGCGAATCACCACGAGCGAACCGCAGACGGCCGGCGCCATCACACAGTTGAGTGAAACTCTCGACCGGCTGGCCACGCGAATCACAACGAGCGAAGCGCAAACGGCCGGCGCCATCGCGCGGGTCGAACAGCAGATGGCCGACGCGAAACAGGGCGAACAGCCGTTCGATCGCCGCCTGCAGGGCATTGAGCACGCGCTCGCCGATATCGCCGGCCGTCTCGAAAGTGCCGAGCGCAGCGCTGCGAGCTCCGCGCGGATGGTCGAAGAAAATCTGCGCAACGTCTCGATCCGTCTCGATACCGCCGACAAACGCCATCGCGATGCGATCGCGGAATTGCGGTCCGCGCCGCAACAGGCCGCTCCGGCACAGGCGGCACCCATGGCGCCGCCCCTTGCGGCACCGCCGGCCGCGCCTCCCCATGCAGCCGCCTCTTCCGGTCCGCCGATCGGCGCGATCTTCGATTTGCCGCCTTTTCCGGAGACGGCCACTGCGCCGACATTCGCGCCTGCGGACGTTCCCCCCTTTCAAACCGCAACACCGGCTTTTGCGGGAGACGCGCCTTTCCCGGACGAGCCCTTTACGCTCTCGACACCCGTGCATACGGAGACCGCCGATTCCTACATCGCCGCCGCGCGACGTTCGGCGCGTGCTGCTGCCGAGGCGGCGGCACAGCCGAGCGCCAAAGGGCCACTCGGCGGGTTCAGCTGGGGCGCGGCCCCGTCGCTGGCTCAGGAACCGCCGCCGTCGCAGGGACGCGTCGCGCCCTATCTGTTGGCCGCCGGCATTCTCGTCATCATCGTGGCGGCCGTTGTCGCCGGCGTGCTTCTGAGCCGCGGCCTGATCGGAAATCCCTACGCACAACCCGTCCAGGTGCCCGCGCAGCAGATGCATCGCGAACCCCCGCAGGCGCGCGCACCCGCTCCTGTCGAACCGCTCGCGCCGCCCGTTGCACCGGCAGCACCATCGGCCGCTCCACGGGCTGCAACGACAGCGCCGGGCTCACCCGTCATCCCAGCCCACAAAGCGGCCCCCGAGACGATCCGAAAAGTCGAAGCGAAGCCGCTGCCTCCGGCGACTCAGACGCCGCAAATGCTGGCGCAGACACATCCGGCAACGCCGACGGCTGTTGCGCCCCCTCCGCCGGCGAAACCCGTATCGGCACTCGACCGGCTGACGGCGCTTGCGGCACAGGGCAATGCCAGAGCCGAACTTCTCGTCGGCCTCAAATATCTCGACGGCGACGGCGCGCCGGTGAACGAGGCGGAAGCGGCAAAATGGCTCGAACGTGCCGGCAATCACGGCGAAGCTATCGCGGCCTACCGCCTCGGCACACTTTATGAACGCGGACACGGCGTTCCGGCAGACGCCGCGAAAGCCATTCAGTGGTATCTGACGGCGGCCCGGCTCGGCAATCGCAAGGCGATGCACAATCTCGCCGTCGCTTACGCCGAAGGTTCGGGCACGCCAAAGGACCTGACGCAGGCCGCGCAATGGTTCTCGAAGGCCGCGATGCTCGGGCTTGCCGATTCGCAATTCAATCTCGCCGTGCTCTATGAGCGCGGCATGGGCGTGCAGCAGAGCCTGACCGAAGCCTATAAATGGTACGCCGTTGCAGCGTCGCAGGGCGATTCGGAATCGAAGGCACGTCTCGACGTGCTTGCGACGCAATTGGGCGCGCCCGAGCGCGCGGCGGCGCAAAAGGCGGCGTCGGAATTCCATCCCCTTCCCGTCGACCGCGGCGCCAACGTGCCGCCCGATCCGTCGATGGTCGATTGATCCGCGCGGAACGGTTGACCCGCATCGCACGCGCGCGCAAAGTTCTGCGACCACGAGCGAATTCTCCCTCGTCGAACATTTGTGAGCGTGTCGCCCTCGCGCGCGTCTAGCCGATGGAAATTTATCTGCCCGTCGCGGAGATGTCGGTCCATTGGCTGACGATTCTCGGCATGGCAGGTGCTGTGGGTTATCTGTCGGGGCTTCTGGGCGTCGGCGGCGCGTTTCTTCTGACGCCGCTCCTCATCTTCTATGGCATTCCGCCGACGGTCGCGGTCGCAACCACCGCGAGCCATCTGACCGCGTCGTCCATGGCGGGCGCGATTGCGCAATGGCGGCGGCGCGCCGTCGATCTCAAGATGGCGGGCGTGATGCTTTGCGGCGGCTTCGCCGGCAGCGCCCTCGGCGTCTATCTCTTCGGCCTCCTCCACCGGATCGGCCAGACCGAGATCGTCGTCGCGGTGGGCTACGTGATTCTGCTGGGGACGGTCGGCGGGCTGATGCTCGACGAAAGCGTGCGCACGCTCCGGGCAGCACAACTGGGCCAGCCTTCGCCGCTCAGCGCGCGCATGCATCACAACTGGATCCACGGCCTTCCCTTCAAGCTGCGTTTCAAGCAGTCACGGCTTTACATCAGCGTCATTCCACCCATCGCACTCGGTTTCGCGGTCGGGATCCTGTCGGCGCTCCTGGGCGTCGGCGGCGGCTTCGTGCTCGTTCCCGCCATGATCTATCTCCTGCGCATGCCGACGAGCGTCGTGATCGGGACGTCGCTCACGCAGATCGTTTGCGTGACGGCGGCGACGACGTTGCTGCAATCCGTCAACAATTATTCGGTCGACATCGTGCTCGCCGCCATCCTCATCGTGGGCGGAGCGCTGGGGGCGCAATTCGGCGTGCGCATGGCGTCCCGCCTCAAGGGCGAGCATCTCCGCCTCCTGCTCGCGCTCCTCGTGCTTGCGGTTGCGGCACGCCTTTTCGTCGGCCTCGTGACGACGCCCGACGATCTCTACAGCCTGGCGGTGGGCTCGTGACGCGCGCTCTCGCGCTTCTCGTGATCGTGATTGTGTCTCTTGTCGCGCTTGCACCGTTCGCCCGCGCGCAGGATCTCGTCTCGGGTCTCAGCCAGGATCAGGTCGAGATCAATTCGAGTTATGCCGGCACGAGCATCGTCGTGTTCGGCGCCATCGAAGGGACCGATTCGTCGCCGGGATCGCCCAAGGATGTCGTTGTCGTCATCCGCGGACCGGACACCGACATGACCGTGCGCCGCAAGGTCCGCATCGCAGGGATCTGGATCAACCGCGATACGATGAAGCTCGGCGGCATGCCGTCCTACTATTATCTCGCGAGCACGCGGCCGATCGCGAAGATCGCCTCTTCGCAAACCCTCGCCCGCTATCAGCTGGGCCTCGCCTATGTGACGCCCGAGACCATCGGCACCCACACGCCCGCCAAGGCCGAACCGTTCCGCATCGCCGCCATTTCCGAGCGCGCCCGCGACGGTCTCTATGCGCAGACCGAGAATGTCGAGTTTCTGTCCTATTCGCTTTTCCGGGTGCGGATTCCCATTCCGGCGACGGTGCCGCGCGGCGAATACACGGTCGAAGCCTATCTCTTCCGCGACGGCACGGTGACGAGCGCGCAATCGACGCCGCTTTTTGTGGACCAGAAGGGATTGGAGCGACGCCTCTACCGCTTCGCACACGCCTCGCCCTTCATCTACGGATTGTCGGCGGTGCTGATGGCGATGTGTCTGGGATGGCTGTCGTCGCTGTTGATCCGGCAGCAGCGGTGACGGCGTCGAAATCGGCAACAAACAGGCGACGCGGCCCGCGCCGTCCGCTTTCCGTTGCCAGTGCATCGCCGCCCTGCGAACAGGGCTGCAAACAGGGCGAGCGTTTTTTCGCCCTCTTGCAGGATGCCGGCATGTGCCTCTGCCGCGGGGTTTTCACACAATTCCGGTGCGGCGCCCCTGTTGAAAAACAGGGCCGAACACGGGAAATTTCGTCCGTGTACGGCGTTCGTTTCCCGCGCCCAAAAAAAGATTCACAGGAGACGGTGAGACGGTGAGAAAAAAGTATTTTTAGCGCAGAGGACGCAGGGGATGCGCGGAGGACGCAGAAGATTTGTTGCGCGCGTTCGCGCGCAGATTTTCCTCCGCGACCACTGCGCATCCCCTGCGTCCTCTGCGCTGATCTTTTTCTTACTTCTCACCGTCTCACCGTCTCCTGTGAATTTTTTCGGGCGCGGGAAACGAACGCCGGCGCGTCCGCCGGCGTGCGATTCATCAAATCACAATGTCAAAGAGCCGAGACTTGCGAGTCTGCACCGGATCCGGTGCCGCGGAAAAGCAAACTCTTCGCGCATGGCGCAACGCGCGCAGAGCCGTGCGCCGTCATTTGTCGATCGAACCGGCAACCTTTGTCGGAAAAAACGCGCACAGCACCGGACGCATGCCGGCTACCCAGCCACCGCATAGACCCGCGCGGCCCCCAACAAGTACGCAAGGAATCTCTCCTTGAACAATCCGCTCACCGCACGGTCGCGGACGTCGAGGCCGCCGGCATAAGCGCCGAAGGCGGGCATGAGAAGGCGTTTGCCGTCGGAGACGAAACACCGCCTCCGGAGCGAACGTCCGCGCCGCGTGACGGTGGCGCAAGGGTGCAGGTGCCCCGCAACCTCACCGCGCGCGTTCATGTCGTTCGGCTCATGCCGGAACAGCAAACCGCCGATGGCGATTTCTTCGGCGACGTGTCCGCCCAGCCAGTGCGGCGGCACGGGATCGTGGTTGCCCGCGATCCAGATCCATTCGAGACCTTCGCGCAGTTTCGCCAGCCGCGCGCGCTCTTCCTCGTCGAGGCGCTCGGCGGCGTAGGGATCGTGGAAGGAATCGCCGAGCGCAATGACACGCGACGGCGTGCGGCGCGCGACAAGGGCTTCGATACGGGCGATGGTGGCGCGCGTGTCGTAAGGCGGCAGCAGCTGGCCGGTGCGCGCGTAGAACGAACCCTTCTCGAAATGGAGATCGGCGAAAACGAGCGTGGATTCGCCCGGCCACCACAGGGCGCCCGCCGCCTCGAGCAGGAGCTCCTCCCCGTTCACCTCTATGCGCGTCTCATGCAAGGCGCATGGCCTCCTCGATCAGCGATTCTTCCGCCTCGTGCAGAATATCTTCGTGCGCCTCGCCCGCAACCATCTCCTTGCTGATTTCGAGGAGCGCCGGCACCGCCAGCGGCGACACGCGGTCGAGCGGCTTGACGAGGATGTGTCCCTTCACGCGCTTCAGCATCGCAGCCAGGCGCTCGATGTCGAGGAGGCCGGTCGCCGCATCCTCATAGGTCGCACGCAGGAGGATGTGATCCGGCTCGTGCGCACGCAGCACGTCGTAGATGAGATCGGACGAGAACGTCACCTGACGGCCCGTCTTCTCGCTCGCGACCGTGCGCCGTTCGATGAGCCCGGCAATGATCGCGCAATTGCGGAAGGTGCGCTTGTAGAGCGCGGATTCGGCGAGCCAGGCGTCCAGATCGTCGCCCAGCATGTCCTCGTCGAAGAGCTTTCCCATGTCGACGCCGCTCATGTCGCGCAAGCCCCAGACGGCGAGTGCATATTCGTTGGTGGAGAACCCGAGCGGGCGCATGCGCAGGCGTTCGAGCCGCCGCGTGATCAGCATGCCGAGTGTCTGATGCGCGAGCCGGCCCTCGAAGGGATAGCAGACGAGATATTCGCGGGAGCCGCGCGGAAACGTCTCGACCAGAAGCTCGCTCGCCTTCGGGATGATCGAGCGCCATTCCTGGATGCGCAGCCATTCGCCCACGGGATAGGGCAATCGTTTCCAGGTCTCGGGTTTCGCCAGCATCTGGCGCACGCGGTTGGCGAGGAAGGTCGAGAGCGGAAACTTGCCGCCCTGGTATGACGGCACCTGCGCGACCGGATCGTTGCTCTTGGTGACGTAAGCGGCCGTCTCGCGGATGCCTTCGAAGCGAAGCACATGGCCTGCGAAGACGAAGCTGTCGCCCGGCGCCAATTGCTCGAGGAAATATTCCTCCATGCGCCCGAGATTGCGGCCGCCCGCGCCCGCCGGCCGGCCTTTCGACTGCAGCCTCACATCGAGCATGGGATCTTCGATGATCACGCCCACATTGAGGCGATATTGTTGCGCGATTCTCGGATGGGCTACGCGCCACAATCCTTCCGGTGTGGGCCTCAGCTTCGCATAGCGGTCGTAGCGCTTGAGCGCATAGCCGCCGGTCGCGACGAAATCGACGACCTTGTCGAAATCCTCGCGCGAAAGATGGCGATAGGGCGCGGCCGATTTGACTTCGGCGAACAGCGCGTCGGCGTCGAAGGGTGCCGCACACGCCATGCCGAGCACATGCTGGGCCAGCACGTCGAGACCGCCCTTGCGCCACAAATCGCCGTCGAGTTCGCCGGCGAGCACGGCATCCCGCGCGGCTTCGCATTCGAGCACTTCGAAACGGTTCGACGGCACGAGAAGCGCCTGCGAGGGCTCGTCGAGGCGGTGATTGGCGCGGCCGATGCGCTGCACCAGACGGGCGGCCCCTTTCGGTGCGCCGACGCAGATGACCTTGTCGACTTCGCCCCAGTCGATTCCGAGATCAAGCGTCGAGGTGCAGACGACGCCGCGCAGCGTTCCCCGCGCCATCGCCGCTTCCACCTTGCGCCGTTGCTCAGGCGCGAGCGAGCCGTGATGCAGCGCGATCGGGAGGTTCTCGTCGTTCAGCTTCCACAATTCCTGGAAGGTGCGTTCGGCCTGCGCGCGCGTGTTGACGAAGACGAGCGCGGTTTTCGACGCCCGGATCGCGTTCATCACATCGGGCATCGCATGGATGGCAAGATGCCCCGCCCACGGCACATAGGCTTCGGAGGCCGAGATCGCGATCTCGGGCTGGGCACCGGGCGCGCCGCGCACCAGATCGGCAAACCTCTCACCTTCCAGAGGCTGCGGCAGGAGAAAACGCTGCAACGGCGCCGGATCGGCAACCGTCGCCGACAGGCCGATGCGGCGATGGCCGGGCGCCAACCGCGCAAGGCGCGCGAGACCCAGCGCCAGAAGATCGCCGCGCTTGGAATTGGCGAGCGCATGCAATTCGTCGAGCACCACGGCCTGCACGTTCTCGAACAGACGCCGCGTGTCGCGGCCCGCGAGCAGGAGCGCGAACTGCTCCGGCGTTGTCAGCAGAATATCGGGCGGGGAATGGCGCTGGCGCACCCGCCGCGACGCGGGCGTGTCGCCGGTGCGCGTTTCGATGCGGACGGGAAGGCCCATTTCCGCAACCGGTGTTTCAAGATTGCGCGCGACATCGACGGCGAGCGCCTTGAGCGGCGAGATGTAAAGCGTGTGCAATTGCGCCTTGCGGCGGCCGGTGCGCGCGCTGAGATCGATCAGGCTCGGCAGAAAGCCCGCGAGCGTCTTGCCGCCGCCCGTCGGCGCCACCAGGAGCACCGAACGTCCTTCCGCCGCATGCGCGATGAGCGACAGCTGATGGGCGCGGGGCCGCCAGCCGCGCGCGGCGAACCATCCGCCAAACGGCTCCGGCAGGGACGTGGCGGCAATCTCGGTTGCGGCGGCGCTCATGGGCGGGCGAATATCGGGAAGCCGCACCGCCGATGCAACGGCTTTCCGCTATTGCCGGCGTCCGCGAGGCACGGAGGACGTGGAGAGTATTTCAGCGCAGAGGACGCGGAGGTTGCGCAGGGGACGCAGTGACGCCATCGCGCGCGTCAGCGCGCAGACCTATATTTGCTGCCGAAAGAAACTGTACGCGCTCCGCGCGCACGATCCAACTGCGTCCTCCGCGCAACCTCCGCGTCCGCTGCGCTAAAACCTTTCTTCTCCGTGCCTCCGTGTTTAAATAGCCGCCAGCCATAATCAACACCGGAGGAAACGATGACCAGCACCATGTTCAAGGACGGCCTGCTCAAGGGCAAACGCATTCTCGTCACCGGCGGCGGCACGGGGCTGGGCGAAGTGATGACCGAAGCCTATGCCGGGCTCGGCGCCACGGTTTACATCTGCGGCCGGCGCGCGAACGTGCTCGACGAGACGGCGAAGCGCATCGCGGATGCGACGGGCGCGAAAGTCAAAGGCATCGCCTGCGATATCCGCGTGGCCGAAGCGGTCGACGACATGATCGCGCAAATCTGGGCCGATGGCGGCGCGCTGACGGGGCTCGTCAACAATGCGGCGGGCAATTTCATCAGCCGCACGAAAGACCTTTCGCCGCGTGGCTTCAACGCCATCGCCGATATCGTCTTCCGCGGCTCGTTCTACGTGACGCTGGCCTGCGGCAAACGCTGGATCGACGAAGGCAAACACGCGAGCGTGATCTCGATCCTGACCACATGGATCTGGAACGGCGGCCCATTCACCGTGCCGTCCGCCATGTCGAAGGCCGGCCTCAACATCATGACGAAATCGCTCGCGACGGAATGGGGCCCCAACGGCATTCGCCTCAACGCGATCGCGCCGGGGCCCTTCCCCACCAAGGGCGCGTGGGAACGGCTCAATCCGCAAGCCGCTTCGCGCGGGGATTCCGCGAATCCCATTCCGATGGGCCGCAACGGCGAGATGAGCGAGCTCGCCAACCTCGCGGTCTTCCTGATGGCCGACGGCGCCGACTATCTCACGGGTCAGACGATCGCCATCGACGGCGCCATGCATCTGACGGGCGGCAATTTCGCGGCGCTCGCACGGCTCACCGACAGCGACTGGGAGAACATCCGCAACCAGATCCGCGGCGCCAATGAAAAGGACAAGGCGCAACGCGCGGTGTGAAACGCCACCGGTTCAGTGTTGCGCTACCGGCGTAACGGTGCCTGCGTCCTTCGCGGCGACAGTCGGCGCGCCTGCCGGGGTGATGTAGAGTTTCTCTTCCTTGTAGGCGATGTAGATGTGCAGGTGCCTGAGCACGTTCATGCCAATGTACATGTCGGGAAACTCGACATTTGCCTCCGGATCGCTCAGATGCGAACCGATTTCCGGGCCGCGCTGATATTTGGCCTTCAGAAGGTCCGGAATAATCGCCACATCCAGATTGCCGATGGTCACGCCTTCAAAATCGAGCGATTTGAAGCGATGGTGATAAATGGCAGTTCCGGGCTTGTCGGCCAATGCGGAGACATAGGGCGTATCCGGCGATCCCATCTTCAGGCCGAAATCGCTCTCGGCGACCGGCAGCGTGAGCGTCGACATCGTGGCGCCGGTGTCCAGTTCCGCGATGACCGTTTTGCCATCCAGCTGTACCGGCACGATGATGTGCCCCAATTTAAGAACCCGCATCGGCACAACGGCCACCGCAGCGGCGGGCCAATAGATCACTTTCCCTTCGCAATGATCCGGTGACAAAAGGCTGAGCTTCGGCGCGCCGAAATCAATATCGACATCGTAGTGCTTCAGGATATTCGGCGAGATAAGTCCCGCATAGCGCGTGTCGCCGCCGAAAAGGTCCTTGAACGGCGAAACGACGAGCTCGATCGATTTTGAACTGAGCTGGCCGATGGTGAAATCAGAGACAATCACCGAATGGTCGGACGTTTCTCCAGCCAGATTGACTTCCATGACGGGTATCATCCGCTGCGGGAGCCCAAATTCGTCGGCTGCCTGCGTGGAGATCTCGCTCATGCCTCCGCCGGTGTCGAGCAGCATGAGCTTCTGCTTGCCCTCAAGGGAAACGGGCACGTACATCCGGTTGTCGCCGTCGCGGCGCGCGAGATCGACGGATGTGATCAGCGTCAGGGGGTGACAAGCGTCCTCGGCGAACGCCTCGGTGCCGAAGCTGGCCGCCAACGAAGCTGCAAAAAAAATCGCGCCAAGCGCGCGAATTCGCAAGGACATTGGCCCCCCCGACCGCAATTTCCGGAGCCGACGCTAACCTAGCCAACCAGACCTGGAAAGGGACCGGACCCGTCGCCTACTTGTGCAGGAAAAACGCGACCGCGGCGGCCGGGCCGTCGATGTTTCCGCTCGTCCGGCCGAGAACACGGGGGAAACGGTATTCGGGTTGCGGGACGGTGTGACCGCCGCCCATCACCGCGCACAACACAACATAAGGCATGCCGCCGCGCGACCAGGAGAACTCACGCACCCATGTCGGATCGTTGGCATCGCGATGCGGCAGCGCCCGCGTCTTCTCGGCGTCGTGAATGTCGTCGCGGTTGACGAACTCTTTTGCCGTCGCGAGCGCCGACTTCACATCGCCCGCGTCCACCACGCCCAGGACGCCAGCATCACCCCCATGGAACGGATTGACCGGATCATCCGTCCCATCGACGATCATCACGGGCGGCGTGGACGTCGATTGCGGACAAATGGAATTGCCGGCGGCGGGCAGACTCGCGCCGAATACCGCAATCCCCGCCGCCGGACTTTGCGACTGTTGGGCGATAGCCATCGCCATCTGTCCGCCATTGGAATATCCAACGACATAGACCTTGCCTGAGTCGATTTTGCGGCGCGCCTTCTCTTTGGCGATCAGCGCGCGCATGAAGCCGACATCGTCGATATGTTCGAGCCTCGCAGGATCCGTATCGGCCTTGCGGCAATCGTTCCAGTCGTGCTTGTAGCCGTCAGGATAAAGCACGGCGAAATGATTCTTGTCGGCCAGCTTGTCGAACTCGTAGCCGCTCATTCTGCGCATCATCTTGCCGTTCATGAGGCTTCCGTGCAGGACGATGATGAGCGGCGCGTCGGGCGGGAGCTGTGCGGGAACATATTCGATATAGCTGCGCACATGTCCCTCCACGCGGATCGTCTGAGTCGCCGCGTGCCCCGGCAGGTTGGGCTTATTGGGCAGCGGCGCATAGATGAAATAGGCGTAGGCTGCGAGGCAAAGGCAGCCGAGGCCGATAAAGATCACACCGCCGAAACCGACAATCTTGTTCACAATCGCTCCTGCGATCCTGCGCGAATCTCCGGTCTGATGTGGGGTCTCTCCTCACCGCCAGCAACGTCTGCGTGCAGATGCGTCAAAACGCTCGGATCGCTGATCATAACAAGTGCAGACGCATAATCGCAGCACTCGCAGAATCGTGATCCGCGCCGGAGCGCAGAGTCTTAGTCTTTACGAAATCCGATAAAATTGAATCGCCGAACGCCCGATGCTTACGTCTTGAAGAACGCGAGCGTGGCCTCTTTGAAAACCTTGTCGCCGACCGTCGTCATGTGATCGCGCCGCGCGACGGTGACCGCGCGGCCATCCGCGAAAGCGTTCGCCAATGGATCGGGCGGTCCCGTCAGCGCATCGTTTTCGCCGCAGACCACGAGCACGGGGCGTTTCGATTGCTTCAGTTCGGCAGCCGTGAACGGGCGGCGGTTCGCACGCATGCACGCGGCGAGCGCCTCGCGATCCTTGCCGCTCTGCTCCGCGAATTCGCGAAAGCTCCTCTGGATCGGATCGGTGATCTGGCTTTTGTCCGCGATGAGAAGCGCATCGGCGATGGCGTCGCGCGAGCCGAACGCGCGGCCGAGATAAGAGCCGCCGACGCCGCCGATGACGAGTTTCTTGAGCAGGTCCGGGTGGTCCATCAACACATGCATGCTGATGAAGCCCCCCATCGAATATCCCATCAGGAAGGCGGGCGCCGCGCCTGCCGCTTCCATCACGGCCACGACGTCTTCGGCCAGGATCGTATGGTCATAGGCGGCAGGATCGTGCGGCTTGTCGCTCTCGCCATGCCCGCGGCAATCCATGGCGACGACGCGATAGCCCGCGCCCGTCAGCGTCTCGTACCAGCCCGGAGCCTTCCAGTTCTGGACGCGGCTCGCGGCGAACCCGTGCACCAGCACCACGGAAGGACCGGAGCCCACCGTCTCGTAGGCGATGCGAACCCCATCCGCGGCTTTCACGAATTCGGTCATGGCGTCTCCTCAATTCGGTTCCGACCTTCGCAAAGGCCGCAGCGACTGTCTATGATGGCCGTCTCCTTGCGAGGCATGTCTATATGTCATTGGAATTGCTCAAGAAAGATGTTGCATCCATCGTCGACTCCCTGCGCACGGAGCTGTTGGCGCTGTCGCACGCCATCCATCAGGAACCGGAACTTGCGCTCGAAGAATTCAAGGCCGTGGCGCGCCTGACGGGTGCCGTCGCGCAGCATGATCTGCCTGTGCAGCGTGAATCCTTCGGCCTCAAGACGGCCTATGTTTCGGAATTCGGCCGCGATGCGTCGCCGACCATCGCGATCCTTTCCGAATATGATGCGCTGCCGGGCGTGGGACACGCCTGCGGCCACAACATCATCGCGACGGCGGGTCTTGGCGCCGCACTGGCGCTCGCAAAGTTGGGCGCGCGTTTGCCGGGGCGCGTGCGCTATCTGGGCACGCCGGCGGAGGAACGCTTCGGCGGCAAGGAAATGGTCGCGCGCGAAGGCGCCTTCGACGGTGTCGATGCCGCGATGATGATCCATCCCGCCAACCTCAACATCGTCACCATGCCCTGCATCGCGATCTCGGAAGTGGAAGTGACCTATCACGGCCGCGCGGCGCACGCGTCGGCGATGCCCTATCGCGGATTGAACGCGCTCGATGCGGTCGTCAGCGCCTATCAGTCGATCGCACAACTGCGGCAGCACATCCGTCAGACCGAACGCATCCACGGCATCATCACGGAAGGCGGACTTGCCGCCAACATCGTGCCGGAGCGTGCGGGTTGCCGCTTTTACGTGCGCGCGGTGGACGTGCACGATCTGGCCGAACTCAAGGTCCGCGTGCAGGCCTGTTTCGAAGCCGCCGCGCTGTCGACGGGCTGCAAGGCCGATATCCGCTGGGGCAATACCGACTATCTCGACCTCAAAACGAACTGGCCGATGGCGGGCGCGTTCGAAAGGAATGCGACGGCGTTGGGCCGCGAGTTCTTCCCGGTGAAGGACATCCCGGCAGGCTTTGCCGGCTCGACCGATATGGGCAATGTCAGTCATCGTGTGCCGTCGATCCATCCGATGTTCGCAGTGGCGCCCGCGGGCGTCATCATCCACAACGCGGAGTTCGCCACCTGGGCTCAATCGCCCCAGGGCGATGAAGGCGTGATCGACGGCGCCAAGGCGATGGCGCAGACGGCGCTCGACCTGATGATGGATCAAGGCATGCTCGACACGGCGAAAAAAGATTTCGAGGCGACAGCGGAGCTCTCCAAAGCGGCGCTCGCACGGCTCTCCGAAAAGGTGCCGGCAAGCGACCTCGGCGCGCATCGCCACGGCCACGGCGCGGGAGGTTGCGGTTGCGCATGAACGCCTGGCTTTCGGTTGCCGCCATTAACGGATTTCTCGCGGTCGCATTCGGCGCGTTCGCGGCGCACGGGCTTTCGGGGAAGATCGATGCGCATGCGTTGCAAACCTTCGAAACCGGCGCGCGCTATCAGATGTATCACGCACTCGCGATCGGCCTGGCTGCGGTCTCCGGTCGCGGCGCGGCGGCACGCCTGGCAAACATCGCGGCATGGTACTTTCTCGCAGGCATCGTCCTCTTCTCCGGATCGCTCTATCTTCTCGCCACCACGCCCTTTCGTTCGTTTGGATATGTGACGCCGTTCGGCGGTCTTTCCTTTCTCGTCGGCTGGGGGCTTCTCGCCTGGGCCGCAACCAGGGTTCAGGCATGACGCGCGAAACCATTCTCATAGCCGGTGCGGGTATCGCAGGCCTCGGCGCGGCGCTGGCGCTGGGCGACGGCCGCCGCCAGGTCACAATCCTCGATCGCGATCCGCCGCCGCCCGACGCGTCTCCGGAAGAAGCCTTCCGCACCTGGGAGCGCCGCGGCGCCACGCAGCTTCGCCACAGCCATGTGTTTCTCGGGCGCCTCACAACACTGATCCGCGAGCGCTACCCCGTGCTGATGGAAGAGCTGCTCGACGCCGGCGCGCGCGTCTTCAATTTCAAGGACGGCCTGCCGCCCGCGCTGCGCGACCACTATGTCGCCGATCCTGCCGACGAAGACATGGCGTTCCTCTTCAGTCGCCGCACAACGCTCGAACTCGTCATGCGCCGTCACGCGGCGCGCCTTCCCGGCATCGAATTCGTCACGGATGTCGGCGTGCGTGGGCTCATCGCGCATCGTGACGGCGACGCGCTCATCGTTGACGGCCTCAAGACCGAGCGCGACGGCGTGGCGATGGAATTCCGCGCCGATGTGACGATCGATGCCAGCGGCCGCAACACGCTCTTTCCGGACTGGATGCGCGCGGCCGGCGTCGACGTGTCGGAAGAAGAAAGCCCGGCCGGCATTCTCTATTTCACACGGCACTATCGCCTGCGAGACGGCGCGGAAGAACCCTCGCGCGACGGCCCGCCCGGAGCCGGCGATCTGGGCTACATCAAATACGGCGTCTTCAACGCCGACAATCGGCATTTCTCGATCACGCTGGCGGTGCCGGAAATCGAGACCGAATTGCGCATGGGCATCATGAAGCCCGAGACCTTCGACCGCATCTGCAGCGCAATCCCGGGTGCGGCGCGCTGGATGGAGCCTGCGCGCTCCGAACCAGCCAGCGCCGTCTTCGGCATGGGAAACCTGAAAAGCCTGTGGCGCACGACGGTGAAGGATGGCGCGCCGCAAGTGCTGAACTTCTTCGCCACGGGCGATGCCACCGTGCGCACCAATCCGCTCTACGGCCGCGGCTGTTCGGCGGGCGTTGTGCACGCGCATATCCTGCGCACAGCCCTCGACGCCACGCGCGATCCGAAGGAACGCGCCATCATCGTCGAGCGGGAAACGCGCACGGCGCTCCGTCCCTATTACGACGTGATGGTCAAACAGGATCTGCAGTCGATCCGCCGCGCCGAGCACGAGCGCGATCCGAACTACAAACCGCGCCTCAAGGCGCGCATCATGAAGAGCTTCATCGAGGATGCCGTCACGCCGGCGACGCGCGGCGATCTGGCCGTGCTGCGCGCCTCGTCCCGCGCGTTCCATATGTTTGGCGATCCCACGGCGTGGCTGAAGAAGCCTGCGATCATGGCGCGTATTCTGCGGATGTGGGCCACGCCCAAAGCGCGCAAACGCGCGGGCCAGCTCTATCCGCCGACGCTCGGGCCCAAGCGGGATGAAATGCTGGGCGCGCTCGGTCTCGCCGGTTGAACGACAATCCGCATACGGAGGAAGACATGATCACCTTTCCGGAAGCCCGCATCGTCAAAACCAACGGCATCGACATGGCCGTCTACGAAGCGGGGCCCGCGGACGGGTTTCCCGTCGTCCTGTGCCACGGCTTTCCCGAGCTCGCCTATTCCTGGCGCTATCAGCTGCCCGCGCTCGCCGATGCCGGCTATCGCGTGATCGCACCCGACCAGCGCGGCTATGGCGCAACCTCCAGGCCCGCGGAGGTTCAGTCCTACGACATGCCGCATCTGACGGGCGACCTCGCCGGCCTTCTCGACGCGCTCGGCGTGAAGAAAGCCGTCTTCGTGGGACATGATTGGGGCGGGCTCGTCGTCTGGCAGATGCCGATCTACCAGCCCACGCGCGTTGCGGGAATCATCGGCGTCAACACGCCGTTCCTTGCGCGGCCGCCGCTCGATCCCATCATGGGCATGCGCGCCGTCTTCGGCGAGAACATGTACATTGTTTACTTTCAGCAGCCCGGCATAGCCGACGCGCTGCTCGCGAAGGACGTCGGCAAGACGTTCCGCTTCTTCATGCGCAAGAACGGGATAAAGGCGGCCGACTACGCGAAGCTGCCGCAGGAGCAACGGAGCCTCGCCCTCGTCCAGGCGTTGCAGACCGATGAGAGCACATGGCCCGGAGAGCCCCTGATGCCCTATGAGGAGCTGGAAGTCTTCATACAGACCTTCACCCGCACGGGTTTCACGGGCGGCATCAACTGGTACCGCAACATCACCCGCAACTGGGAGCTTTCCGGCACCATGGAGCAGAAAGTGCGCGTGCCGGGCCTCATGATCATGGCCGAGGACGACGTCGTCCTGTCTCCCGCCATGGCCGACGGCATGGAGCGATTCGTTCCCGATCTCGAAAAAGTGTTAATCCGGAATTGCGGACACTGGACCCAGCAGGAACGTCCGCGCGAGGTAAACGAGCGACTTCTGGCGTGGCTTCACGGCCTCTAGACATTCCCGGAAAAGTCGGCTTGAACGAATTCGTTGCGCCGAACAACCATCTGG
>Ga0181525_10000568_pt1 | contig 32002 bp, 30 predicted proteins | sample PEATcosm2014_Bin_48_FD_121100 | JGI IMG/M metagenome (GOLD analysis project Ga0181525, IMG submission 121100) | Peatland microbial communities from MTU Mesocosm Facility, Houghton, MI, USA - PEATcosm2014_Bin06_10_metaG | ecosystem: Environmental > Terrestrial > Soil > Wetlands > Peat | place... | reverse complement strand
GCGCTCGCCGATGACGCGAACGCGCACATTGGTCTTGTGCAGATCGGCGAGATCGTTGCGGATGAAGCGGCGAAGCAGCGAGAGCAGATCGCGGATTTCCGATTGCGGACGCGACCAGTTCTCGGAGCTGAAGGAGAAAATGGTGAGCACCGCAATGCCGAGATCGCTGGCGGCGCGCACGGTCTTGCGCAGCGCCTCGACGCCGCGCCGATGACCCTCCACCCGCGGCAGGCCGCGGCCGGCCGCCCAGCGCCCGTTGCCGTCCATGATGATGGCGACGTGACGCGGCACGGCAAAGCCATCGCCCGTTGCGTTCAACGGCCGCGTCGCTTTGGTTCTTGGGATCGCCGCGTCGCTCAAACCGTCATAATCTCCTTTTCCTTGCCGGCGAGCATTTTTTCGACCTCGGCGATCGTCGCGTCGGTCGCTTTCTGCACCTCGCCGGCTTGGCGAGTTTGCTCGTCCTCGCTGATCTGGTGATCCTTTTCGAGCTTTTTGAGGTGGTCGAGGCCGTCGCGGCGAACGTGGCGGACGGCGACGCGCGCAGCCTCGGTGTATTTGTGAGCGAGTTTGACGATCTCGCGCCGGCGCTCCTCGTTGAGTTCCGGGATGCGTAACTTTAGCACTTGTCCTTCGGTAGAGGGCGTCAATCCCAGATTGGCGGCGGAGATCGCTTTCTCGACCGCATGGACCATCGAGCGGTCCCAAACCTGTACGTTGAGCAACCGCGGCTCCGGCACGCTGATCGAGGCGAGCTGATTAAGCGGCATGTGATTGCCATAGGCCTCGACCTGGACGTGGTCGAGCAGCGCGGTCGAGGCCCGCCCGGTGCGCAAGCCAGACAGTTCCTGCTTGAGCGACCCGATCGCGCCTTGCATGCGGCGCTTGAGGTCGTTCATGTCGAATGTTGTCGGCGCCATCACAACCTCCAATGTCAGCCGCTGCGGCACACATCACGGCGCCCGTTCATCGCATCGGCTTCGTGCGCTAGCCGACCGTGGTAAAGTGGCCTCGGCCGAGCAACACCTTCTCGATGGCGCCCTGCTCCCGGATCGAAAACACGATGATAGGCATCCGATTTTCCTGAGCAAGCGCGAACGCCGTGGCATCCATGATCTTCAGGCGCCGATCCAGCGCCTCCTGATGGTCGAGATGCTCGTAGCGCTTCGCCTTGGGATCTTGCTTGGGATCGGCGGTATAGACGCCGTCGACATCTGTGGCCTTAAGCACGGCGTCACATTCCATCTCCGCGGCCCGCAGAACCGCCGTGGTGTCGGTGGTGAAATAGGGATTTCCGGTACCGCCGGCAAAAACGATAATGCGGTCCTCCTCAAGATATCGCAGCGCGCTCTGACGCTCGTAGGTTTCGCAGACTTGCGGCATGATCAGCGCCGACATGGCGCGGGCACTCGCTCCGGCGCGCTCGATCGCCGCCACCAGAACCAGCGCGTTCATCACCGTCGCCAGCATGCCCATGGCGTCCGCGGTGGGGCGCGACAGGCCGTCTTCCGACACCTTGGCGCCGCGCAGCACGTTGCCGCCGCCGACGACGACGCCGAGACTGATACCCAACTTATGTGCAGCGACCAGATCGACCGCGAAACGGTCGATCGTCGGCTGATGAATACCGAATTGTTCGGGGCCGCTCAGCGCCTCGCCGGACAGCTTGACGATGACCCGCCGGTATTTCGGTTTCGCCATCGGGATGTCCCGCCCCTCGCCGCCGATTCCCGCATATGGGCCCTAGGGCTATCGCATTTGCGCGCCGAACCCAACAGGATGCGGTGGATTACGCTCTAGTGGGCGCCGGCCAGCGCCGCGACTTCGCCGCCAAAATCCTCACCCGGCCGCTCGATGCCTTCGCCGAGCGCGAAGCGCACAAAACCGCCGATCTTGATCGGCGCGCCGGCTTTCGCCTCGGCGTCCTTGACGGCCTGCGCCACGCTTTTCTTGTCGTCGAAGATGAAGCCCTGATCGAGCAGGCAGACTTCCTTGTAGAAAGTCTTCAAGCCGGATTCGACGATCTTCTCGATCACATTGGCCGGTTTGCCTTGGGCCTTGAATTTATCGGCGAGCACGTTCTTCTCGCGCTCGACGGTTGCCGGCGCCAGTCCGGACGGATCGATCGCCTGCGGATTGGCCGAGGCGACGTGCATCGCCACCATGCGGCCGAAGGCTTTGAGCTCGTCGGCGTTGCCGGCGGATTCGAGCGCGACCAGCACGCCGATCCGGCCGAGCCCGTCCGTCACGGAATTGTGCACGTAGCTTGCCACCACGCCCTTGCCGACCGACAGCTCGGCGGCGCGGCGCAGCGTCATGTTTTCGCCGACCTTGGCGATGGTGTCGGCAATGGCGTCGGCGAGGGTGATGCTGCCGGTCCGCGCCGCGAGGATTTTGTTCACGTCGGAGCCGGCGGTCAGCGCCGCAGCCGCGATCATCTTCACCAGGCCCTGAAACAGATCGTTGCGGGCGACGAAATCGGTTTCGGAATTGACCTCGACCAGGATTCCCTTGGTCGCGTTAACCGCAACGCCGATAAGCCCTTCGGCGGCGACCCGTCCCGCCTTCTTGGCGGCCTTCGACAGGCCCTTCTTGCGCAGCCAATCGACGGCCGCATCGAGATTGCCGGCGGTCTCGCTGAGCGCCGCCTTGCAATCCATCATGCCGGCGCCGGTCTGGTCGCGCAGCTCTTTGACCATGGATGCGCTGATAGTCGTCATCGCTGAGCGCCCCCTACACTTCCTCGGCGGTCATTTCCTTGGCCTTGGCGATCCAGCCTTCGACGCGGCCCGGAAGCCCGACCTCTTCGCCGACTTTGTGCGCGGCCGTGGGAGACAGGTCGGCGATCTGCTGGAAGTGGAAAATCCCGAGATCGTTGAGCTTCTTCTCGATGGTCGGCGACACGGCGGGAAGTTTCTTGAGGTCGTCGGCGACCCCGCGCGGCCCGGACAGGGGCTCGAAGCCGAGCTTGCTGATCTCGGGCGGCAGTTCCTCGATCACCGGCTCGGCCTGCGCGCCGGTATCGCCACCGTGGGCGCCTTGCGCCCGCGAAATGCCGTCGATCGCCGCCTTGGCGACGAGATCGCAGTACAGCGTGATGGCGCGGCTCGCATCGTCATTGCCGGGCACCACATAGGTGATGCCGTCCGGATCGCAGTTGGTGTCGACCACGGCAGCCACCGGAACGTTGAGCCGGCGCGCTTCCTTGATGGCGATGTCTTCTTTGTTGGTGTCGATCACAAAGACCAGATCGGGAAGCCCGCCCATGTCCTTGATGCCGCCGAGCGCGCGGTCGAGCTTGTCGCGTTCGCGCTGCAGCGTCAGCCGTTCTTTCTTGGTATAGCCCTGCGCCTCGTTTGACGACAGCATCTCTTCGAGCGTGCGCAGCCGCTTGATCGAATTGGAAACCGTCTTCCAATTGGTCAGCGTGCCGCCGAGCCAGCGCGAATTGACGTAGTATTGCGCCGAGCGCTTGGCGGCTTCGGCGATGGCGTCCTGCGCCTGGCGCTTGGTGCCGACGAACAGGATGCGGCCGCCTTGCGCCACGGTATCGCTGACCGCCTGCAAGGCGCGATGCAGCATCGGCACCGATTGGGTCAGGTCGACGATGTGAATGTTGTTGCGGGTGCCGAAGATGTACTCGGCCATCTTCGGGTTCCAGCGGTGGGACTGATGGCCGAAATGAACGCCAGCTTCCAATAGCTGACGCATGCTGAAGTCAGGCAGCGACATAGGAATTCTCCGGTTGATCCGCCGCGGACCGAGAGCCCGGCCAATTGGGTCAACCTTTTGGCCGAACACCGGACGGCTATTACGCCAAGGTCCGCGTGTGAGATTGCCGGGCTTATATAGGGTGGACCGGGCGGGTGCAACACACCGTTAGGCCGTCAACGGCCGCGCCGACGGCGCTTTTTGGCGGCTTTGCGCGCGGCATCACGGGCGGCATCACGCGAGTCTTGGGCGCCCTGCCGTCCGGCGGCGTCCATGACGCCGACCGGCGCCTGCGGACCACCATTCATTTGCGATGGCGCCCTCTCCCCCACCTTCGCCCGTTCAAGGACGAAGCGCGCATAGTCTTCCATGTCGCCGGCGAACGGCTTGATGTGGCCGTCGGCGGTCAGCCACAACCGGTCCGCGACCAGTTCGATCAAGGAGCGGTCGTGGGTGATGAGGATCACGGCGCCCTCGTAATCGTTGAGCGCATCGAGCAGCGCGCGGCGGCTGTCGATATCGAGGTGATTGGTCGGTTCGTCGAGGATGAGCAGATGCGGCGCCGCCATCGCGACAAGGTTGAGCAACAGCCGCGCGCGCTCGCCGCCGGAGAGATTGGCGACGGTGGTCTCCTGCTTGTCGAAGGACAGGCCGAACTGCGCCAGGCGCGAGCGCCGCGATGATTCGCTGTCCTCGGGCAGCGCGCGCCGGATGATCTCCAACGGCGTATCGGCCGGATCGAGCGCTTCGATCTGATGCTGGTGAAACCAGCCGACCTTCATGCGGCCTTCGCGCTTCATCTCGCCGGATTGCAGCGGCAGCGCGCCGGCAATCATTTTGGCGAAGGTCGATTTGCCGGCGCCGTTGACCCCGAGCAGCCCGATCCGATCGTCGACGTCGAGCCGCAGGTTCAAGCTGCGCAAGACCGTGGTTCCGTTGTAGCCGACGGCCGCGCCTTCAAGCTGGAGCAAGGGCGGCGCCAGCGGCCGGGGCGGCGACGGGATGGTGAACGGCGGCACGCGCGCCTCGACCACCTCCGCGATCGGCTCGAGCTTCGCCAGGCGCTTGATCCGCGATTGGGCTTGCGCGGCCTTGCTCGCCTTGGCGCGAAAGCGGTCGATGAACTTCTGCAAATGGGCGCGTTCGGCTTCCTGCTTGGCCTTGGTGGCGGATTGCAGCCGCGTCTTCTCCGCCCGGCGCGTCTCGAAATCGTTGTAGCCGCCGCTGTAGAGATCGAGCTTGCCTTGGCTCAAATGCAAAATGGCGTCGACCGAATTGTTCAACAGCTCGCGGTCGTGGCTCACGATCACGGCGGTGTTCGGATATTTCCGCAGCCGCGCTTCGAGCCAGAGCGCGCCTTCGAGGTCGAGGTAATTGGTAGGCTCGTCGAGCAGCAGCAGGTCGGGCTCGGCGAACAATGCCGCCGCCAGCGCCACGCGCATGCGCCAGCCGCCCGAAAATTCCGCCATCGGGCGGACCAGATCGTCGTTCGAAAAGCCGAGCCCGCTTAAGATTTCGGCGGCCCGCGCCGGCGCGCGATCGGCATCGATCGCGTTCAGGCGCTGGTAGATCTCGGCAAGCTCCTCGGGTTCCGCCGTTTCCAATGCGGCATTCAAGGCTTCGCGCCGCGCGTCGGCCGCAAGAATCGTATCGATGAGCGTGACCGGCGTTGCCGGATGCTCCTGCGCGACCGTGCCGATGGTGGCGTTTTTCGGCAGCACGATCTCGCCGCTTTGCGCGGCAAGCTCGCCCAGGATCAGCTTGAACAGCGTCGATTTACCGATGCCGTTGCGCCCGACCAGGCCGACTTTGGTGCCGTTCGGAATCGAGACGCTCGCCGAATCGAAGAACCTCCGGCCCCACGCATCGAAAACGAGATTCTCAATCCGAAGCATGTCGGGGTCCAAACGCCGGTGAAATGTCGGGTGATGACGCGGCCGTTCTTTATCGCGCGACGCGGCAAATGCAAAGCGTCTTCGCCGGGAGCCATCGGGTCGGCGCGAAACGCGGCCCGATGACAAGGTCCGCTCGCAATGGGGCTTTAGAGCGCCTCGACCGTGACGACGCCGGAGACCGCCTTGATGGCGCCGGCGATCTGCGGCGAGACCTTGAAGCGGCCGGGCAGCTTCACTTCGACCTCGCTGCCATTCTGCAGCATCAGCACCATGCTGACCTCGCCGTCGCCTTGTTCGCCGCCGTGTCGTCCTTTCGGCACCGGCTCAAGGCGCCGCGCCACGGTGGCGATCGGTTCTTCGTCGCGCAGGAAGACGCGCAAGCCGCGCTGCATCCGGGCCGCCGCCTCGTCGAGCGGCTCGACCGATTGAATGCGGGCGCGCACCTCATCGGCCTGGACCTCGGCGGTGAGGAACAACAGCACCGCGGTTCCCGGCTCCAACAGGTCGCGGTACTGCGCCAAGCCTTCCGCGAACAGCACCGCTTCGTAATGCCCGCTCGGGTCCGACAGCCCGATGATCCCCATCTTGCTGCCGTTCTTGGTGCGGCGCTCGGTGCGCGCCACCACGGTCCCGGCGACACGGCCGGCGCCGGAGCCGCTTTTGACCGCGCGCGCAAATTCCGCCCACGGCTGCACGCGCAGCCGCTTGAGCGCCGCGGCATAATCGTCGAGCGGATGGCCGGTGAGGAAAAAGCCGACCGCCTCGAATTCGCGTCGCAGGCGCTCGGCCGGCAGCCACGGTTCGGGCGCCGCTGCGATGATCGGCGCCGGCGACGCCGCGCCGCCGAACAATTCCGATTGACCGCGCACCGCGTCGTCCTGGGTGCGTTGCGCGGTCGCCAACAGCGCATCCACCGCGGCAAAGGCGCGCGCGCGGTTCGGCTCGATGGCATCGAAGGCGCCGGCGGCGGCGAGGCTTTCCAGGACGCGCTTGTTGATGCTCTTCGGATTGACGCGGCGGCCGAAATCGCCGAGGTCGGCAAACGCCCGCTCGCCGCGCGCGGCGATGATGCTTTCGACCGCCTGGCGGCCGACGCCGCGTAACGCGGCCAGCGCGTAATTGATCGTGTTGCCGTCGACGTCGAATTCGACGCCGGAGCGATTGACCGACGGCGCCTCGACCTTGATGCCGAGCCGCACCGCCTCGGCGCGGAATTCGGCGAGCTTGTCGGTATTGCCCATGTCGAGCGTCATCGAGGCGGCCAAGAACTCGACCGGATAATTCGCCTTCATATAGGCGGTCTGGTAGGTGAGCAGCGCATAGGGCGCCGAGTGCGATTTGTTGAAACCGTATTCGGCGAACTTGGCGCAAGTCTCGAAGATGACTTCGGCGTCGGCGCGCCCGATGCCGCGCTCGACCGCGCCCGAGATAAAATCGTCGCGTTGCGACGCCATCTCCTTGCGGTCCTTCTTGCCCATCGCGCGGCGCAGGATATCGGCCTTGCCGAGGCTGTAGCCGGCAAGGTCGCGCGCGATCTGCTGGACTTGTTCCTGATAGGTGATGATGCCGTAAGTCGCCTGCAGGATCGGCTCCAGCTTCGGATGCAGGTAGTCGGTGCGCTCGTGGCCGAGTTTGCGCGCACAATAGGTTGGAATGTTCGCCATCGGCCCCGGGCGATAAAGCGCCACCAGCACGATGAGATCTTCAAACCGGTCGGGACGCATATCGACCAGCGCGCGACGCATGCCCTGACTTTCCACCTGGAACACGCCGACCGTTTCACCGCGCGCCAGCATCTCGTAGGTCTTGGCGTCGTCGAGCGGCAGGCTTGAAAGATCGAGGTCCACGCCGCGCCGGCGCACCAGCTTGGCGGCGAGATCGAGCACCGTGAGCGTTTTCAAGCCGAGGAAATCGAACTTCACTAGACCCGCCGGCTCGACCCATTTCATGTTGAATTGCGTTACCGGCATCATCGATTTCGGATCGCGATAGAGCGGCACCAGCTCGCTCAACGACCGCTCGCCGATAACGATGCCGGCGGCGTGCGTCGAAGCATGGCGGTGCAGGCCTTCGAGCTTCTGGGCGATGTCGAAAGCCCGCCGGGTAACCGGGTCGCGATCGCGCTCGGCCTGCAATCGCGGCTCGTCCTCGATCGCGCGCTTGAGCGTGACCGGGTTCGCCGGGTTTTGCGGCACGAGCTTGCACAGCTTGTCGACCTGGCCGTACGGCATCTGCAACACGCGGCCGACGTCGCGCAGCACGCCGCGCGCCTGCAAGGTACCGAAGGTGATGATTTGCGCGACGCGGTCGTGGCCATAGCGCTTTTGCACGTAGCGGATCACCTCGTCGCGGCGGTCCTGACAGAAATCGATATCGAAGTCCGGCATCGAGACGCGTTCCGGATTGAGGAAGCGCTCGAACAGAAGGCCGAAGCGGATCGGATCGAGATCGGTGATGGTGAGAGCATAGGCGACCAGCGAACCGGCGCCGGAGCCGCGGCCGGGCCCGACCGGAATGCCCTGCGCCTTCGCCCATTGGATGAAATCGGCGACGATGAGAAAGTAGCCGGCATATTGCATGTTCTCGATGACGCCGAGCTCGAAGGAAAGCCGCTCGCGGTAATCCTCGACGGTCTGGCCGGGCGCGGTGCCGTAGCGCGCCAGGCGGCGTTCGAGGCCGGCTTGAGCGGCGCGGCGCAATTCCGGCCCCTCGCCGGCGTCGCCGTCGCTGCGCGCCGCGGCAAAGCGCGGCAGGATCGGCGCCAAGGTGCGCGGCCGGAATAGGCAGCGCTCGGCGATCTCGACCGTCGCCGCGAGCGCCTCCGGCAGATCGGCAAACAGCGCGGTCATTTCGGCGCGGGTCTTGAACCGGTGCTCGGGCGTCAGTTGCCGCCGTTCGGCGTCGGCGATGAGCTTGCCTTCGGCAATGCACAGCAACGCGTCATGGGCTTCGTAGTCCTCCCTGGTCGCGAAGAACGGCTCGTTGGTGGCGACCAGCGGAATGCCGCGTTGATACGCCAGATCGATCAGGCCGGGCTCGGCGACGCGTTCGGCCGGCATGCCGTGGCGCTGTAATTCGACATAGAGGCGGTCGCCGAACAGGTCCTGCAGGACCTCGCAGCGCGCCACGGCGAGCGGATTTTGGCCGCCGACGATCGCCGTATCGAGCGGCCCGTTCGGCCCGCCGCTGAGCGCGATCAAGCCGGCGGTCTCGCCGGTGAGCCAATCAAGCTTGACGTGCGGCCGCTCGTTCTGCGCGGTATCGAGATAAGCGCGCGAACAAAGCCGCATCAGGCTGCGATAGCCGTCCTCACCCGAGGCCAGCAGCACGATCCGCGGCCAGCTGTGCTCCATGGCCGGATTGCGGTTTTCCTGATCGCCGAAATCGACGCCGAGCGCGCAGCCTACGATCGGCTGGATGCCGTAGCCGGCCAGCTTTTCCGAGAATTCGAGCGCACCGAACATGTTATCGGTGTCGGTCAGCGCCAGCGCCGGCTGGCGGTCTTTTTTGGCGAGGTCTGCCAAACGCGCAATCGTCAGCGCGCCTTCGAGCAGCGAATAGGACGAATGGACATGCAGATGGACGAAGCCGGGCGCAGCGGCCATTGCTAGGGGACTCCTGACGCCGCGTGCTCGCCGGCCGCGGCATGGCGGCAATCCGCCGTGATTCTCGAACCGACGAGGATGACGGATCGAGAGCTTGGCTGTCCACCGCGGCCGCGCCCGCACCGCTTCCGCGGAGAACTTGTCCCCGCATTACTTCCGACGCGACCCGCAACACGCGCTATTTCACAGAACCCCAAGCACCTGCGCCCAGACCGCGACCGTGGCCAGGAAAAGCCCCAGCGAAGCCAATGCCAGCGCCTCTTCGACGACCGACCGAACCATGTTGCTCCCCATTCATCGACGTCCCCCTGATGGGAACGAAACATGAACATAGTTCACTTCCTGTTCTCCGTCAAGCGCTGGGGCAGCGCTGCACTTGACACCACCAAGACTAGGGGTAGTGTATGAGCGTATGAGCGCGCGCCGCAATCAGGTGCGCTGGCGCGCCCGTAAAAGTGCCCCTGGAAAAAGCGGCTTGTCAGTCGGGGTGCCCAACCAAGCCGCGCTGCCAAGCTTCCTCAAAATATCGAAGGAAGAGCTGACGACCATGGGGGAAGAGCTGTTTGATCACCTGAACCTTGGGGTGAGCAAGAAGCGTCTCCCGGTCCTCAAACAGGTGCGGTTTCTCAAAAAGCACCCAATAGCCTAGGGCGACCTGCTCCATGTCCAAACGCTCTCTCATCCGGCGCAATCCCGTACATGAAGCTAGCAGTACGTATTCGTTGATGCCGGGATCGAATTGCAGGCTTTTTTGTTCGTCGTGCCTGCCGTGCTTGAAAAAATTGGCCGCTTCTTTCATGCGGCTTGCCCAACGCTGGCGAAATTCAGGCTTGATCGCAGTGCTATCGAACATGAGGCCCTTGAGGCCTTTTCGCCGATACAGGTGGTGGATGATGTCGTGGGAAGCGAGGGCGAGCGTATGAATCGCTACCGGATCGCCCTCTCCGAACCAAAGTCGAATAGCGGTGTTCAACTGCCGCCGACCGGCATCGAGTTTCGTGATCGTAAGTTTGGCTATTTGTGCTCTCTCTTAGCCTTAGTCGCTGCAATTTTTTTGAACGCCCGATCCGCACCCTCTTCCGTTTCATCCGCCTCCGCTTTACGCGCGGCTTCTAGGAAGCGTTTGTATTGCGCGGGATCATTGCTGGTGCGTTGTCTGGGATTTGTTTTCTCTGACATGCTTCGCGTCATATCACATTATGCGAGAATCGCCCATGCACGAACGCGTAGGATTATGGCTCGTCTTTTGGGTACTTCGAATTACCGGGAACCGCGACCTTGCGACCATCTCCCAAGTTCTTCCGCTAATACCAAAGCGGCATCTTCTGATAGGGGTAGAAGCGCTCGACTGCCATCCTCCATCTCCACTTCTATTAGGACACCAATGGTGGTTGTGGACCCCTTCGGAGGTTGACTCGACAATGGTCCAGCGCTCTTAATTCCTTTCAAGATTGGCAAATCCATTAATTTTACTCCTGATTCGCTTCGCACCGATCAGGATAACGACAGTGGGGATGGCCGTCATTGGTCATCCCCGCTATCAAACGGCAGCCACAGTTGGCGGCGATCATGCCAATGCCAGTGGCGTTTGCGATACCGGACGTATCGTTCGGCTTTAGCGCCCGTCGAAGTGAGTTGTTTGGTAGGTGAGACGACGGCCCTTCGCGCCTTTGAGTGCGCGATCAGCGCGGGCAACATCGTTCACACCAAGCTTTTCCCGATTGCTGTAGCGGAAATCAAATTCAGCCAGATAGCGATGCAAATGCGCTTCGCTGACGTGCTGATAAGTGGCGTAAATACCGCGTTTGAGGATCGAAAAAAATCCTTCGACGGTGTTGGTGGTCACAACCCAATCGCCCTCCGGCCGCACGTATTCGTCTTTGGTGTGAGTGACGGTGTGGTGCGATTTGAAATTCCAGCCGAGTTGGCCAAACGCGGCGGCTTCGTCGGTCATGAAGTGGCTTTTCGGCGATGCATGGTTTTCCAGAACCGCGCCGAGATTGTGAACGCGGACATCTGGCACATGGGCGGAGCGCACGCCGCCGTCCCGCTCAACCAGAGAGAAAACCGGGTTCATGTGGCCAGCACCCGCGTGTTTGACCTTGGTGAAGGGCTTGCGACCGATAAAGGTAATATCGCCTTCAATGGTCTTGCCTTCGCCGCCCAACGGGCCGCTATCGGACTTCATGATCTCGCGGATGCGATGGCCAAGGTGCCAAGCGGTTTTCATGCCGCAATTGAGCATGCGCTGAAGCTGCCGCGTAGAAAGCCCTTTCTTCGAAGCGCAAAGCAGATGGATAGCCTGAAGCCACATCCGCAACGGAAGGTGGCTGTCCTCGAAAATCGTACCCTTGCGCACCGTAAACGTATCGCGGCACGCATAGCACTTGCGCAGCCCGACAACGGGCACGCCTTGGGGATTCTTCCGGCTCGGCTTGGAACGGCGATCTACGCGCCCGATCTTTTCGCTGAGCGCGCCGCAATGGGGGCAAGTCGGGCCTTCCGGCCAGATGTGCGCCTCGACGTACTCGAAAGCGGCTTCTTCACTGAAAAAGCGGGGATCGGAAAGGACGGGCTTGGCCATGGCTATCTCCAATGACCTTCACCCTACAGGTAGAAATTGGTGGTGTCAAGTGAAACATCGCCAGCGCTGGGCACTGGGCTTAGCCCACTACCAAGCGCTGGGTAGTGGGTCAGTTTCAATTGTGGCGCGCAAATGGGCGCAATCTGTCCAGGATGTCGCAACCTTTTGTTTGTACAGAACCGGACAGACGACTCGACAGGGAAGCCATAAGGGCGCAGCTTTCGATTCGACAGAGCACTATCGCAATGCGAGCGCTCGCCATGCCTCTGCGTTTTCAATTGAACGACCCGTGCCCTAGGTGCGGCCAGCCAACAATGCAGTCGGAAATCGAGGCCCACCCTTCTCGTCGAGACCTTGCGCTGCACAACTTCACGTGCGCCGCGTGCGGGCCGGTAAAAACTAAAATCATCTCGCTGACGCCGGCCGCTCGGCCGTCAGAAGCAGCGGCCTAGGCTTCCACGGTCCTTTCAAACGTCTCGCGTCGCGCGTCTCGCCACGCCGTTGTTGAATCGTTCTTGATCCGCCGGCAGTGGGTCAGTTCGAATTGCGGCAGCTCGAGCCCCGCGCCGGACATCATGCACAGGCTGTGTTCAATTTAGGACAGCTTGATGCCTAAAAATTTGCAGATTCCAACGCGAGCGATTCACCCGGAGGCATCATGGCAGTCCAAAAACCCAGCAAATACGAAGAATACCTGCATTATGCCGAGCAGTGTTTGAAATTGGTGAGTATCGCAACCAGCCGGAAATCGCGCGTCATTCAGCGCGAGATGGCGGCTGAATGGTTCAAGCTGGCCGACATGTTTTCTGCCGCCGAACAGCCTGCGGAGTAGTGCGCCAGGCCACCTCATTGCGGCAAAGCCGGAAACCCTTTTGGGGTTACCTCTGGCTCGCGTGGCAGGCTGCCGTGCGACGTTTTCCGGATCCCTCGTCACGACACCGCGGCCACACAAAGTATGTCGCCGTCGTTGAGGTCGAGCCAAGCCACCGAGTCGGGGCTGGCTTCGCCGACGATCGTCATCGCCGACGCTTCCACGTCCGGACGCCGGTAGCGCAACGCCCTGAGCGCCGCGTCGCGGTCGGCGATCGCCACCAAAAAATATTCCTTGAGCGGAGGTCCGCCGCCGCCCATGCGCTCGGTCGATGAAATGATTTTCCAGACCTTTGCCATGAGGCCGCATAAGCGCCTTCGGCCAGGCTGGCAAGGCTCGCGGCGTGGCTTGCGGCGTGGCTTGCGGCGTGGCTTGCGCGAGGCGGCCCCTACCCGAACACCTTCGGCGCAGACCTCTCGCCGCTAAAAGCAGACCTCTCCCCGCTAAAGCAGACCTGCCCCTACCGAAAGCTGATCCAATCGGCGCGGCGAACCGTATAATATCGCCGCCGCACCAGCCGGGACCGCGACACGATTCGCAACCGCCGAAACGCGGTGCGTTGTGTCGCTGCTCCGTAACAGTGCTGTTCTATTCGGCAACCACGACGAACACGACAAGGAGGGTCCGACGCGAAAACTCACGATGACCTTGGCGGCCGCGGCGCTCATGTTGGGCGCTATGGCCATCGCCGCCGATGCGCAATCCGCGGCATCGGGGGCGGCCGGCCTGCACGCGCAGATCCAAAACGCGACGCCGATCGACAAGGCGGCGTGCCGCGGATCCGGCGCATTCTGTCCGCCGGGTACGGTCCGCCGTTGCGGGGCGTACCGCTGCTGGTGCGCACGTTGCTATTGAGACGCGCAAGCGCCGCAATCGCTCCGTATGCATCAGGCGGCAAGCGCAATCGAGTTCGTCAAGCGATTCGCTTCGCCGCAGACTTTCTCGTTCTATTCCGCGGGTTCTGTCCCACAGGTTCTATTCGACAGGTTCTATTCGGCAGTCGCAACAAAATGACAGGAGGGATTTATGCGTAGACTCACGATGACGTTGTCGGCAGCGGCGTTGCTGCTGGGTACGATGGCCATTGCCGCCAATGCGACAAGTCTGACCGCGGGCGCGGCGAGCTTCCATGCGCAAGTTCAAAACGCCACGCCGCTGCAGCAGGCCGCTTGCCGCGGTTTCGGTCCTTATTGCCCCCCGGGAACGACGCGGGTATGCGGACCTTACCGGTGCTGGTGCCGCCCCTGCTACTAAGCAGCAGACCCAGGCCATCGCCCGGATCATAACGCGCGTAGCGAGGCCGCCACCCGGCGGCCTCTTTTTTTGCGAAGTCCGGCGCAACAATTATTTTCGCGGCGAGGCAATAAAACAGCGCGATCCGGCGTTATCTGTCGAGAGCCAACGCCACGCCAGGGAGACGGTCATGAGGCTATCGCTTATTGCGCTCGCAGTTGCGGCAGGGATGGCTGCGGCCGGGTCGGCCGCGCACGCGCAAAATTATCCGTGGTGCGCGCAATACGGCGACGGCATGGGAGGCAGCAATTGCGGCTTCACGACGCTGGCGCAATGCCAGGAGGACGTCAGCGGGATCGGCGGCTTTTGCGAGCAAAATAATACCTACGTCCCGCCGCTCGCGCCGGCCCCGAACCGGGCGGCCAGGCATCACCCGCAAAAGAGTTCCTGACCCGGCTTCGCCGCGCCGGTCCTGAGAATCTGAATTCAGGCCAGTTCGACGACCAGGCCGTCGCGGATGGTGACGCGGCGGTCCATCTGCGCGGCGATATCGAGATTGTGCGTGGCGATGATGGCGGCGAGGCCCGACGCCCGCACCAACTGGTTGAGCGTGCCGAACACATGGTCCGCGGTGCGGACGTCGAGATTGCCGGTCGGCTCGTCGGCAAGCAGGATGCGCGGCGCATTGGCGACGGCGCGCGCGATGGCGACGCGCTGCTGCTCGCCGCCCGACAGTTCCGCCGGCCGATGCGTCAGGCGATCCTTGAGCCCGAGATAGCTCAACAATTCGGCGCTGCGCGCGCTCGCTTCGCGGCGCGACAGGCCGCGGATCATCTGCGGCATGATGACGTTCTCCAGCGCCGAGAACTCCGGCAACAGATGATGCGCCTGGTAGACGAAACCAATCTCGGTGCGCCGGATCCGGGTGCGCGCCATGTCGGTTAGATTCGAAGTTGCAGCGCCGTCGATATAGACCTCGCCGGCGTCGGCATGTTCGAGCAGTCCCGCGATATGCAAGAGCGTCGATTTGCCGACGCCCGACGGCGCCACCAGCGCCACCGACTGCCCGCTCCACACCGCAAGCTCGGCGCCTTTGAGAATGTCGAGTGTCGAATCGCCCTGGCGGAATTGTCGGTTGATGCCGTGCAGGAAGACAAGCGGCTGCTCTTCGCGATCCGGTATCGGCGTCGTGGTCTCGGCTATCGTTGTGGTGTCGTCCATCGCGCCTTCTTCACTCGTAGCGCAGCGCTTCGACCGGATCGAGCCGCGCCGCGCGCCATGACGGATACAGCGTCGCGAGCAATGATAGCCCGAGCGCCATGACCACTACAGCCGAGGTTTCCTTGACGTTCATGTCGGCGGGTAGTTGCGACAGGAAGTAGAGCTCCGGCGAAAACAGTTCGGTATTGGTGAGCCAGGACAGGAAGCGCCGGATTTCCTCGATGTTGAGGCAGACCACGGTGCCGAGCAGGAACCCGACCAGGGTGCCGACCACCCCGATCGCAGCGCCGGTGATCAGAAACACCCGCATGATCGAGCCTTGGCTCGCACCCATGGTGCGCAAGATGGCGATGTCGCTCGATTTGTCTTTCACCAGCATGATCAGCCCGGACACGATATTGAGCGCCGCCACCAGCACGATCAAGGTCAGGATCAGGAACATTACGTTGCGCTCGACCTGAAGCGCGTTGAAGAACGTGGCGTTGCGCTGCCGCCAGTCGACCATGTAGATCGGCCGGCCGGCGGCATCGGTAACGGCTTTGCGGAAGTCGTCGATACGGTCCGGGTTGTTGGTATAGACCTCGATCGCGGTGACGTCGCCGGCACGGTTGAAATAGGCCTGCGCCTCGGTCAGCGGCATGAACACGAAGGCGGAATCGTATTCCGACATGCCGATCTCGAACACGGCGGCGATTTTATAGGCCTTGATCCGCGGCGTCGTGCCCATCGGCGTCACCGCGCCGCGCGGCGCCACCAGAGTGAGATTATCGCCGGCGCGCACCGAGAGCTGCTCGGCGAGCCGGCTGCCGATGGCGATGCCCTGGCCGTCGTCGAAGCCGTCGAGCGTGCCCTGCTTGATGTTGCCGGAAACCTGGGTGAGCTTCATGAGGTCGGCGCCGCGCATGCCGCGCACGACCACGCCCGACGCATTGAACGGCGACGAGGCCAGCGCCTGACCCTCGACCAAGGGTGCCGCGAGATAGATGCCATCCACTTTGGAGACCCGATCGGCCACCGCGGCATAGTCGGTCAGCGGCGATTCCAGCGGCTGGATCAGCAAATGGCCGTTGAGCCCAAGGATCTTGGACAAAAGCTCCTGGCGAAACCCGTTCATCACCGCCATGACGATGATCAGCGTCGCCACCCCCAGCATGATGCCGAGAAAGGAGAAGCCGGCGATAACTGAAATGAATCCCTCTTTGCGCCGCGCCCGCAGGTAGCGCAGCGACAACATCCATTCGAACGCGGAAAAGGGATGCGTGCCGGTCGGCTCGGCCATTTAGCTCTTGGTCCCCGTGACCACTCCGAGTTTCACACGATTCTGGCGGTTTCAAGCCGCGCTATTTCGCGGCAAACCGCCGCCGCGCACAGCTTATGCGGTCAAGCGCGCCACGGCGTCGGCGGGCGACATGAGTTCCCGCTGCCCGTCGGCGCGCCGTTTCACCTCGACCTTGCCCTCGGCAAGGCTCCGTGGCCCCACAAGAATCTGCCAAGGGATGCCGACGAGATCGGCGGTGGCGAATTTCGCGCCGGGCCGTTGGTCGAGATCGTCGTAGAGGGTCTCGACGCCCTTTGCGGCCAGCTCCGCATAGAGGCGCTCGCAGGCCGCGTCGGTATCGCTGCTGCCCTGCTTGAGGTTGAGGATCATGGCTTTGAAGGGTGCCACGCTTTCCGGCCATTTGATGCCCGCTTCGTCGTGGCACGCCTCGATGATGGCGGCAACGAGCCGGCTCGGCCCGATGCCGTAGGACCCCATATGAACGGGGCGGTCCACGCCATCGGGGCCGGTGACGACGGCCTTCATCGGCTCGGAATATTTGGTGCCGAAATAAAAGATATGCCCGACCTCGATGCCGCGCGCCGAGATGCGTTTGTCGGCGGGCAGCTTGGCGAAAGCAGCCGCGTCGTGTTTCTCGGACGTCGCCGCATAAAGCGAAGTCCACTTGTCCACGGTGGCCTGCAAGCGCCCGATGTGGTCGAAGTCCACGTCCGCACCCGGAACCTCGAAGCTGAGGTATTCGCTGTCGCAGAACACCTCGCTCTCCCCGGTATCGGCCAGAATGATGAATTCGTGGCTGAGATTGCCGCCGATCGGTCCGCTTTCCGCGACCATCGGGATCGAGCGCAGCCCCATCCGGGCGAAGGTCCGCAGATAGGCGACAAACATGCGGTTATAGGCGTGCTTGGCGCCGGCAAAGTCGAGATCGAAGGAATAGGCGTCCTTCATCAGGAATTCGCGCCCGCGCATCAGCCCGAAGCGCGGCCGCACTTCGTCCCGGAACTTCCACTGGATGTGGTAGAGATTGAGCGGCAGATCCTTGTACGAGCGCACATAGCTCCGGAAGATCGCGGTGATCATTTCCTCGTTGGTCGGCCCGTAGAGCAGGTCGCGCTCGTGGCGGTCCTTGATGCGCAGCATTTCCTTGCCGTAGGCCTCGTAGCGACCGCTCTCGCGCCACAGGTCGGCGGATTGGATGGTCGGCATCAGCAGCTCGATCGCGCCGGAGCGGTCCTGCTCTTCGCGCACGATGGCGCAGACCTTTTGCAGGACCCGGAACCCCAACGGCAGGAAGGCATAGATGCCGGCCGCCTCCTGGCGGATCATCCCGGCGCGCAACATCAGCCGATGGGAGACGATTTCGGCTTCCTTCGGCGTTTCGCGCAGATTCGGCAGGAAGTATCGGGAAAGGCGCATGAATTCTCATCGAACCGGGGTGGCGTCGCGGCGGCAGTGAAGCCGAAATAGTGACGGAATTACAAGAGCCGGCCAATTTGAGCTGGAAACTTGGTTTGAAAGTTCCCTACGCCTGCGCGGCGGAGAATTTTTTCGTGCTGGCGGGCGGTACATGATGACACGGGCTCGAAGATCGATTACGACTCCCCCGCAAGCTCGAAGCCGTAATCTCTTGTTCCTCGGTCATTCGGGCAGCGGTCCAAGTCTTGGGAGGATAACCCGCGAGCGCAAAGCTTCGCCAGCCACGCATGTAAAGCGTACTCAAAATTAAGCGTGGGTTATGGGTTAGATGAGGATTTTACCGCAGGGCTTTGGCCCTGCGTTTTCTTTTGGGGATGCGGCTCATTCGCAACCGAGACTTCAGGTTATCTCCATAAACAATTGATTATACGATCTATTTTCTAACAAACGGCGCCATCAAGCCGTCGATCGTGACCAGCCGCTCGACATAGACGGTGTAGAAGGCCGCAAAGACGACCGTCGCTACGACCGTCGTCCACATCAGCTTCTGCCGAAGCCGGAAATGGGTCGGCGCGCCGGGATCGGTGCCGGGCGCCATTTCCCCGCCTTCGTGCTGGCTGCGTACGCCCCAGGGCAGCACCGCGAAGAGGACCACCCACCAGATCAGGAAAAAGGTAGCCAGCGCGGTGGCCAGGGGCATTTCAGCCCTGTTCCAACTCGACGAGCGTGCCGGAGAAGTCTTTCGGGTGCAGGAACAGCACGGGCTTGCCGTGCGCTCCGGTTTTCGGCTCGCCGTCGCCGAGGACGCGCGCCCCCGCCGCCTTGAGCGCATCGCGCGCGGCGCGGATATCGTCCACCTCGTAGCAGATGTGGTGCATGCCGCCGTCCGGATTGCGCTCGAGGAATTTGGCGATCGGCGAACCGGAGCCGAGCGGTTCGAGGAGTTCGATCTTGGTGTTGGGGAGCGTGATGAACACCGTGGTCACGCCGTGGTCCGGCTGCGCCACCGCCGCCGATACCTCCGCGCCCAGGACATCGCGGTAAACCGCGCTGGCTTTGCCGAGATCGCGCACCGCGATCGCCACGTGATTGAGCTTGCCGATCATATTTGGGTCTCCTGCGCCCGGCAGGCCTATCCTACACCGTCAGCACGTGGACATGGCAGATTGGTTTCTTGTTCCAGCGCTCGGCGATGGCGCCGCGCACGGCGCGGCGGACGGCTTCCGCCACGGCGTCGGGATCGCGGCGGCGCGGTTTTGGCAACGCGTCGAAGGCGACCTCGACGGCGTCGCGGGCGATTTCGAGCATCGACGCGCCGCCGGCATCGGCGTCCGGTAAGCCGATCAGGTCGACTTCAGGGTCGGCCACAAGCACGCCCTTGTCGTTGAGTGCCAACGCCACCATAACGATGCCGGCAAAGCTCAAACGCCGCCGCGCCGCCACGGTGCTCGCCTCGGCATTGGTCAACAGCGAGCCGTCCTTATAGAGCCGGCCGGACGGCACCTCGTCGATGATTTCCGCCGGCCCCGGCGCCAGGCGAACCAGATCGCCGTTGCGGCAGACCAGCACCTGCGGCACGCCGACGCGGCGGGCGAGTGCGGCATGTTCGCTCAGATGCAGCGCTTCGCCATGCGCCGGAATGAGGATTTGCGGCCTGACCCATCCGATCATGTCGCGCAGTTCGTCGCGCCGCGGATGTCCCGAGACGTGAACGAGATGGGTGCGGTCGGTGATGACCTCGATGCCCTGCATGACCAGGCCGTTGATGACCTCGCCGACAGCCTTCTCGTTGCCGGGGATCGCGCGCGAGGAAAAGATGACGCGGTCGCCCCTGGCGAGGGTGACCTCGGGATGCTCGTCGCGGGCGATGCGCGACAGCGCGGCGCGCGGCTCGCCCTGACTGCCCGTGCACAGCGCCAAAACCTTGTCCGGCGGCAGGTAGCCGTAGCTCTGCACGCTGCGAAAATCCTGTATGCCGTCGAGATAGCCGGTCTCGCGCGCGACCTGCGCCACCCGCTCCATCGCCCGGCCGACCAGCACGACCTCGCGGTCGGCGGCGCGGGCAGCCTCGGCGACCGCGCGCACGCGGCCGACATGGGACGCGAATGTCGTCACGGCAACGCGTTGCGGCGCGGTGCGAATGAGCTCGGCCAGCGTCTTGGCCACGTCGGCTTCGGACGGCGAGCGGCCGTCGCGAACCGCATTGGTGGAATCGCCGACCAGCGCGAGCACGCCCTCGTCGCCGAGCGCCGTGAGCTTTGCCGCATCCGTGGGCGCGCCAAGGACCGGCGTCAGATCGATCTTCCAGTCGCCGGTATGGAGCACCGTGCCCGCCGGCGTGCGGATCGCCAGCGCATTGGATTCCGGAATTGAGTGCGCGACATTGATGAAGTCGATCGCGAACGGGCCGAGCGTCAGATGCCCGCCGAGCGGAACGACGTTGATCGGGATCGGCGGCGCGCCCGGCTCGGAAAGCCGCTTGGCTTCGAACAAAGCCGCCGTGAACGGCGTCGCATAGAGCGGCACCTTGAGCCGCGGCCACAAATCGATCAGGGCGCCGATATGATCTTCGTGGCCGTGGGTAATGACGAGCCCAACGATGTTTTTGCGCTCCTCGAGCAGATAACGGATATCCGGCAGGATGAGATCGACGCCGGGCAATTGCTCCTCGGACGCAAACGACACGCCGCAATCGACGATGAGCCATTGGCGACGCCGGCCGTCGCCAAAGCCGTAGATCGAGAGATTCATCCCGATCTCACCGATGCCGCCGAGCGGCGCGAAGACAAGCTCGTTTGGCGCCATGGTTCAGCCCGGCTCGCCGCGTAGAGCGAATGGGAAGACGTCGCCGGCCGCGATCTTGTCCACGCCGCCGCCCGGCCGTTCGAGCACGAGACGGCCCGACTGGTCGAGGCCGACAAAGCGGCCGTGTTTTTCGCCGCCGCCGTTGCGCACAGTGATCTCCTCGCCAATGCCGCGGGCGGATTCGAGCCAGTCGCCGAGAATGGCCGGAAAGCCGGAGCCGCGGTCCCATTGCGCCAGGCGCCGGCACATGGTGGCGGACAGCCGCCGAAATAATTGCTGCGGCGTGATCGCGGCGCCATGGGCATGAAGATCGGTCGCCGGAAAGGCCGCGCGCGACGGATGCGATGCGCAATTGACGCCGATGCCGACGATCACGCTGACGGCGTTGCCCGGATCGACGTCGCCCTCGATGAGGATGCCGGCGCATTTCTCGCCGGCCAGCAAAAGATCGTTCGGCCATTTGAAGGAAAGCTCCGGCGCGAGCGCCGGCGCCGCGCCGACGATGGCGTCGCGCAACCCCAGCGCCGCAACGAAGGCGAGTTCCGGCGCCCGCTCGAACGGCGACGGATCGGTGAGGAGGAGGCTAGTGTAGAGATTGCCCTCGGGCGACACCCACGACCGGTCCATGCGGCCGCGCCCCGCGGTTTGCGCGGCGGCGGTGATCCAGAGCGGCCCGCGTTCGCCGCGCTGCGCCCGCGCGCGCGCTTCCTGGTTGGTCGAGCCGATCGCGGCAAGCGACACCAGCCGCACGCCCGCATCGGCCGCGAGGGGATCAAGCTGCATCAGAACAGGGAATGTGCGGCCGCGCTCGCCACGCCGACCAGCGGCCCCGGATAGACGAAAAACAAAATATTGAACAGGCCGCACACCGCGAGCACGACGCGAAGCTCGTAGGGCATGTCGTAGAACCGTTCGGCGGGGTCGTCAAAATACATCACCTTGATGATCGTGAGATAATAGTAGGCGCCCACCACGCTCGCCAGCACGCCGATGACCGCAAGCACGTAGAGCCCGGCCTTGATGGCGGCGAGGAACACGTAAAGCTTGGCAAAGAAGCCGGCCAGCGGCGGCACGCCCGCCATCGAAAACAGCAGCATCGCCAGAAAGAACGCCGTGGCCGGATGGGTTCGCGACAGCCCGGCCAGCTGGTCGATCGATTCAACCATGCCGGTCGAGCGCCGCATCGACAGGATCACGGCGAAAACGCCGAGCGTCATGGTGACGTAGATCGCGATATAGACCAGCACGCCCTGAACGCCTTCGGGCGTCCCGGCGGCAAGGCCGATCAGCGCAAAACCCATATGGCCGATCGACGAATAGGCCATCAGCCGCTTGATGTTGCGCTGGCCGATGGCGGCGAAAGCGCCGAGCCCCATCGAGGCGATGGAGACAAAGACGACGATCTGCTGCCACTGCGAGGTGATGCCGGGAAAGGCGACGACCGCTACGCGCACGAATATGGCGATGCCGGCGACCTTCGGCGCGGCGGCAAAAAACGCGGTCACCGGCGTCGGCGCGCCTTCATAGACGTCGGGCGTCCACATGTGGAACGGCACCGCCGAGATTTTGAAGCAGAAGCCGGCAAACAAAAACACGATGCCGAAGATCAGTCCGATGCCGCCCTGCCCGGCCGCTTGGGCGATGCCGGCAAAGCTCACGGTGCCGGTGAAGCCGTAAACCAGCGACGCGCCGTAGAGCAGCATGCCGGAGGACAGCGCGCCGAGGACGAAATATTTCAGTCCGGCCTCGGTCGAGCGCAGCGAGTCGCGATGGCTGGCGGCAACGACATAGAGCGGCAAGCTCATCAATTCGAGGCCGAGATAGAGCGCGATCAGGTCGGCCGCCGAGATCAGCATCAGCATGCCGAGCGTCGAGAGCAGGATGAGGACGGAATATTCGAACCGCTCTTGGCCTTCGCGCTTATTGTAATCGAACGACAGAAGGATGGCGGCGGCCGAACCGATCAGCGCCAGGATTTTCAAGAACCGGGCGAAATCGTCGACGACGAAGCTGCCGCCGAAGGTGGTCAGCTTGCCCGCGGGCAGCCACAGCAGGATGCCGCCGGCGACGATCAGAAGCACGATGGCCGCGGCGTCGACCGCGCGCCCGGTATCGGCGCCGCGAAAGACGCCGAGCATCAACAACGCCATGGCGCCGAGCCCGAGCACGAACTCGGGCAACAGCGGCACGATCGTCGGAAGCTGCGCAGCGTCCATCGGTGCTACCTCGCCAGCGCCGCCGTCTGCACGGCGCTGAGCGCGTGCTGGTAATTGTCGATCAATTGCGTCACCGACGCCGACGACATGTCGAGCACCGGCTTCGGGTAGACGCCGAACACGATGGTCAGGACCACGAGCGGCGCCAGAATTACGATTTCGCGCCAACCGATGTCGCGGATGTGAAACAGGCTCGGCTTTTCTAGCTTGCCGAAGATCACTTTGCGGTAGAGCCACAGCGCATAGGCCGCCGACAGGATGGTGCCGAGCGTCGCCAGAGTCGCCACCCAGGTGTTGATCCGGAACGTGCCGATCAGGGTGAGAAATTCGCCGACAAAGCCGGACGTGCCCGGCAAGCCGACATTGGCGAGCGTGAACACCATGAAGACGAAGGCGTAGAGCGGCATGCGGTTGACGAGCCCGCCATAGGCCGCGATCTCGCGGGTATGCATGCGGTCATAGACGACGCCGACGCAGAGGAACAAAGCGGCCGAGACGATGCCATGGGAGATCATCTGGAAAATGCCGCCGGCGACGCCCTGCGCCGTCACCGCGAAAATTCCCATGGTGACAAAGCCCATATGCGCCACCGAGGAATAGGCGATGAGCTTCTTGACGTCTTCCTGCATCAGCGCGACCAGCGAGGTGTAGACGATGGCGACAACCGACAGCGCAAAGATCAGCGGCGCGAGGTGTTGGGTCGCCTCCGGAAACATCGGCAGCGAGAACCGCAAGAAGCCGTAGCCGCCCATCTTCAAAAGGATCGCGGCGAGGATCACGGAGCCCGCGGTCGGCGCTTCGACATGGGCGTCGGGCAGCCAGGTGTGGACCGGCCACATCGGCATTTTCACCGCAAACGACGCCAGAAACGCGAACCAGGCCCAGGTCTGCAAGGCAAGCGGAAACGGGTGATGCAAGAGCGTCGGGATGTCGGTCGTGCCGGCCTGCCAGTACATCGCCATGATAGCGAGCAGCATCAGCACGGAGCCAAGCAACGTATAGAGAAAGAACTTGAAGCTCGCATAGACCCGGCGCGGACCGCCCCATACGCCGATGATCAAGAACATCGGGATCAGGCCGCCCTCGAAGAACAGATAGAACAGGACGAGGTCGAGCGCGCAGAAGGTGCCGACCATCAGCGTTTCGAGCACAAGGAACGCGATCATATATTCGCGTACCCGGCTCTGGATCGAGGTCCAGCTTGCCAGGATCGAGATCGGCATCAGCGCCGTGGTCAGCACCACGAACGGCAGCGAGATGCCGTCGACGCCCATCGCGTAATTGATCGCGCCGCCGAGCCACGGCCGTTTTTCGAGGAATTGGAAATCGGCCGTCGACGGATCGAAGCGCCACACCAGGATCAGCGAGATCGCAAATGTGATCAGCGTCGTCCACAGCGCCACCCAGCGCGCATTGCGCACGCCGGCCTCGTCGTCATTGAGCAACGCGATGAAGATCGCGCCAGCGATCGGTAGGAACGTGACGACGGAGAGAATGGGCCAGCTCGTCATCAGTGCGGCCCCGCGAACATGAACCAGGTGGCGAACGCGGCGACGCCGATCAGCATGGCGAAGGCGTAGTGATAGAGGTAGCCGGTTTGCAGCCGCACCACGTTGCGGGTCACGTCGAGCACCCGCGCGGACACGCCATCGGGCCCGAAACCGTCGATGACGTAGCCGTCACCGCCCTTCCAGAACAGCCGGCCGAGCCACATCGCCGGCCGCACGAACAGGAAATCGTAGATCTCGTCGAAGTACCATTTGTTGAGCAGGAATTCGTAGAGCACGCGCTGGTCGCGCGCCAGCGCCGCCGGGATGTCCGGCCTGCGGATATAAAATTGATAGGCGACCAGGAAGCCGCCGACCATCATGATCGTCGGCGTGAGCGAAACCAGGAGCGGCAGATGCTCCATGTTCTCGAGAACTTTGTTGTCGGCTCCGAACTTCAGCGATTCACGGAAAAATTCGCCGACATCTTCGCCCTTGAAGATGGACAGGAACGGCCAGCCGGCGGCGATCGAGCCGAACGCCAGGAATGCCAGCGGAATAAGCATCACCTTCGGACTCTCATGCGCCGCTTCGTAATGATGATGATCGTGCGGCTCGCCGTGGAAAGTCTTGAAGATGAGCCGCCACGAGTAGAATGACGTGAGCGCCGCGGCGCCGACCGTCATGATGAAGCCGTAAATCGCCATCGGGTTGGTGCCGACGGCGGCCGCTTCGATGATCGCATCTTTGGAGAAATAGCCGGCGGTGAACGGAAAGCCGGTCAGAGCCAATGTTCCGATCAGCATGACGCCGTATGTGAAGGGAATTTTGCGCCACAACCCGCCCATGTGGCGGATGTCCTGTTCGTGATGCATCGCCAGGATCACCGAACCGGAGCCGAGGAACAGCAGCGCCTTGAAGAAGGCGTGCGTGAAGAGGTGGAACATGCCGACCGAATAGGCGCCAACGCCCATGGCGACGAACATGTAACCGAGCTGCGAGCAGGTCGAATAGGCGATGATGCGTTTGATGTCGTTTTGCACGAGCCCGATGGTTGCGGCGAACATCGCGGTGGTCGCGCCGATGAAGGTGACGAAGGCGGCGGCGACCGGCGCCAGCTCGAACAGCGGCGACAGCCGCGCCACCATGAACACGCCGGCGGTCACCATGGTGGCGGCATGGATCAAGGCCGAGACCGGCGTCGGTCCTTCCATCGCATCGGGCAGCCAGGTGTGCAGCAGGAATTGCGCGGATTTTCCCATCGCGCCCATGAACAAGAGCAAACACGCCACGGTCAGCGCGTCGAGGTTCCAGCTCAGGAAATGGAAGCTCTTGCCGACCAGCGCCGGCGCCTGCGCGAAAATCGTGTCGAAGTCGATCGCGCCGGTCAGATAGAAGACGGTGAAAATGCCGAGTGAAAAACCGAAGTCGCCGACGCGGTTGACGAGGAAGGCTTTGATCGCTGCGGCATTGGCTTCCGGCTTATGAAACCAGAACCCGATGAGCAGATAGCTGGCGAGGCCGACGCCTTCCCAGCCGAAAAACAGCTGAATGAGATTGTCGGACGTCACCAGCATCAGCATGGCGAAGGTGAAGAACGACAAATAGGAGAAGAAGCGCGGCTTGTACGGGTCCTCCTCCATGTAACCGATGGAATAGACGTGAACGAGCGACGACACGGTCGTCACCACCACCAGCATCACGGCGGTCAGCGAGTCGATGCGTAGCGCCCATTCCGAGTGCAGGTCGGCGAAGGTGACGAATGAGAACAGCGTGATGCGGGCCTCGTGGCCGCCAAAGCCGACATCGAAAAACGCATACCACGACAGCACGCAGGAGATGACGAGGAACGTCGATGTGATCAGCTCGGCGGTCAGCGATCCGGCCGCCGACGGCTCGTGGTCGTGGTCGTCGTGCGCTTCGACATGCGCAGCGGCGGCGCCGTGCGCATGATCCCCGGCATGATCGTCGTGTGGCGGCGGCGGGTTCTGGCCGGGAAAGCGGTTACGCGCCCCGACAAGCGCGATCACGCCCGCGATGATGGCGCCAAGCAGCGGCAGAACGACGATGGCTTCGTACATTTGCCGCTCAGCCTTTCATCAGATTGATGTCTTCAACCGCGATCGAGCCGCGATTGCGGAAATAGGCGACCAGGATCGCGAGCCCGATCGCAGCCTCCGCCGCCGCGACCGTGAGCACGATCAGCGCATAAACCTGGCCGACGATGTCGCCCAGAAAGCTCGAAAACGCCACCAGGTTGATATTGACCGACAGCAGGATCAATTCGATCGACATCAAGATGACGATGACGTTCTTGCGGTTGAGAAAGATTCCCAGCACCCCGAGCGTGAACAGGATCGCCGCGACGGAAAGATAATGGCCGAGCCCGATTGTCATGAGTGACCCCGCGTCATGACAGCCCCTGCCCGGACTTCACCTTGACGACCTCGATCGCCGTCGAACGGCGGCGCGCCACTTGGACGGCGATATTTTGCCGCCGCACGCTCGGCCTATGCTGCAGCGTCAGCACGATGGCGCCGATCATGGCGACGAGAAGGATGACGCCGGCGGCCTGGAAGAAATAGACGTAACGCGTGTAGAGCACGAGCCCGAGCGCCTGCGTGTTGTTGATCTCGCTCGCCGGCGGGATCGGCGACGCGATGCCTTTGAGCACATCCGGGCCGATCACCCAGGCGCCGAGCACGATCAAAAGCTCGGCCAGCAATACCGCGCCGACCAGCGCGCCGACCGGCAGATAGTTGAGAAAACCCTGGCGCAGCTCGGCGAAATCGACGTCCAGCATCATCACGACGAACAGGAAAAGGACGGCCACCGCGCCGACATAGACGACGATCAGGATCATCGCCAGGAATTCGGCGCCCAGCAGCACGAACAGTCCCGCCGCGTTGACGAAGGCGAGAATGAGGAACAGCACCGAATGCACCGGATTCTTCGACGCAATCACCATGACCGCCGAGGCCACGGTGATGCCGGCAAAAAGATAGAAGAAGATGGCGTTGATGATCATTGCCGCCGAACTCACCGATAGGGGGCGTCGAGCGCGATACTTTGTGCGATCTCGCGCTCCCAGCGATCGCCGTTCGCCAGCAGGCGTTCCTTGTCGTAGTAAAGCTCCTCGCGCGTCTCGGCGGCGAATTCGAAATTCGGGCCCTCGACGATGGCGTCGACCGGACAAGCTTCCTGGCAGAGTCCGCAATAGATGCACTTGACCATGTCGATGTCGTAACGCGTGGTGCGGCGGGTGCCGTCGTTACGCCGCGGTCCGGCTTCGATGGTGATGGCTTGAGCCGGGCAAATCGCCTCGCAGAGCTTGCAGGCGATGCAGCGCTCCTCGCCGTTCGGATAGCGCCGCTGCGCATGTTCGCCGCGGAAGCGCGGCGATAGCACACCCTTTTCGAAAGGATAATTCAGCGTCGCTTTCGGCTTGAAGAAATAGCGCATCGACAGGAAGAACGCCTGCACGAATTCCTTCAAGAACACCGACCGGGCGGCTTGATCGAGTTTCATATCAATCCCTCATACCGCCCATTTGCCGCCGACGGCGTTGCCGATCCAATAGCCGATGACGGCGAGGATCGTGATGTCCGCTCCCAGTATCGCGCGACGCAGGACCGAGAGCCTGTCCTCGAAGGCGGCGCGCTGTTCGAGCGTCCGCGGGCCGCTTCGCGCGCGCAGCCGCCGTTCCACGACCCGGATGGCCGGAACATAGATCGCGACCGCAACGATCATTCCGGCGAGACTGCCGAGCCAGGCCGGCAGTGAGAATTCCATACCGTCCTCCCGTCATTGCGGCGCCCACCCGGTAAATTGCAGCACGCCCGCGACGATTGCGACCATGGCGAGCGAAATCGGCAGGAACACCTTCCAGCCGAGCCGCATCAACTGATCGTAGCGATAGCGCGGCACGAACGCTTTCACCATGGCGAACATGAAGAAGACAAAGAAGGCCTTGAGCACAAACCAGATCACGCCCGGCACCCAGATGAAGGGCGGCACCATCAGCGGCGGCAGCCAGCCGCCGAGGAACAGGATCGTGGCCATGGCGCACATGGTGCAAACCGCCACGTATTCGCCGAGCATGAACATCATGTAGGGCGTCGAGCCGTACTCGACCATGAATCCGGCGACCAGTTCCGATTCCGCCTCGACCAGATCGAACGGCGGCCGATTGGTCTCGGCCAAAGCCGAGATGAAAAAGATCACCAGCATCGGAAACAGCGGCAGCCAATACCAATTCAAGATGCTCAGCCACGGTACGCCGAGCATTGTCGCCAGCCCATGATCGCGCTGCGCCTCGACGATGGTGGAAAGGTTGAGCGAGCCGACGCACAACAATACCGTGATGATGACGAAGCCGATCGAGACTTCGTAGGAGACCATTTGCGCCGCCGAGCGCAGCGCGGCGAGGAACGGATATTTGGAATTCGACGCCCAGCCGGCCATGATCACGCCATAGACGCCGAGCGACGAGATGGCGAAGATGTAAAGTATCCCGACATTGATGTTGGAAATTACCCAGCCGCCGCTGACCGGGATCACCGCCCAGGCGGCGAGCGCCAGCACGCAAGTGACGAGCGGCGCCAGCAGGAACACGCCCTTGTTGGCGCCGGCGGGAATCACCGGCTCCTTGAGGATGAATTTGAGAAGATCGGCGAAGGATTGGAACAGACCCCACGGCCCGACCACGTTCGGGCCGCGCCTGATCTGCACCGCCGCCCAGATCTTGCGGTCAGCCAACAGCACATAGGCCACGGCGATGAGCAGGATGACGAGGAGAAGCAGGCTCTCCGCCACCATGATCACCAGCGGCCACAGGTAACCGGACCAGAACGCGGCTATCGTCATGCCCTACTCCGCCGCCGTCATAGTCGAGCGCCCAAGCGCGATGGCCGAACATTCCGCCATCACCGCGGAAGCGCGCGCGATGGCGTTGGTGAAGTAAAAGTCCTCGACGCTCGAGCCGAACGGCGCCTTATCGGCATTGCCGCCGAGCGCGGCGAGCGTTGCGATATGCGCCGGATCTGCGGGCGTGATCTGGCCGACGCGCATCAGGTGCGGATAGGCCTGAAACAGCGCCTGGCGCAAAGCCGAGAGCGAGTCGTAAGGCAGCCGGTTTTTCAACACGTCCGACAAGGCGCGCAGGATCGCCCAATCTTCGCGCGCGTCGCCGGGCGGGAACGAGGCGCGCCGCGCCATCTGCGCACGGCCTTCGGTATTGACATAAATCGCCGACTTCTCGGGATACGCCGCGCCCGGCAGCACCACGTCCGCGCGCATCGCGCCACGGTCGCCGTGGGTGCCGATGTAAATGACGAAGGCACCGGGCGCCACGTCGAGTTCGTCGACGCCAAGCAGGAAAAGAACGTCGAGCGTACCGGAAGCCGCCATCTGCCGCGCGGTAAGCCCGCCCGGTCCCGGCACAAAGCCGAGATCGAGCGCTCCGACGCGCGACGCCGCGCTGTGCAACACGCAATAGCCGTTCCAGCCGTCTTTCACCGCGCCGAGATCGAGCGCCGCCTTGGCGGCAAGCGCCGCGACCGCCGCGCCGTCGCCGCGCGTTAAGGCTCCCGCCCCGACCAGCACCATCGGGCGTTCGGCCTTGCGCAACACGTCGGCAAAGGAGTGGCGGCCGATAGCCGCGAGCGTTTCCGGGCCGGCGCCGAGGTAATCATAGGTATAGGTGAGGTCCGCTTTGGTTCCGATCACGCCGATCGGGAAATTGCCGGCGCGCCAGCGTTTGCGGATGCGCGCGTTGAGGATCGCGGCCTCCCGGCGCGGATTGGCGCCGACGATGAGGAGCGCATCGGCCGCGTCGATCCCCGCGATCGTGGCATTGAACAGATAGCTCGACCGGCCCCAGGACGGATCGAACGCGGAGCCGTCCTGCCGGCAGTCGAGATTGCTCACACTGAGCCGCGTCATCAGGTCTTTGAGCGCGAACATCTCTTCGACGCCGGCGAGATCGCCGGCCATCGCGCCGACCCGCTTCGGATTGGCCTTCGCAAGCTTGGCCGCGATGGCGTTGAAAGCCTCGCTCCAGCTCGCCAGACGAAGTTTTCCATTCTCCCGCACGTAAGGCTGATCGAGACGCTGCGTGCGCAAGCCGTCGACGACATGGCGGGTCTTGTCGGAAATCCACTCTTCGTTGATGTCGTCATTGGTGCGCGGCAGGATGCGCATGACTTCGCTGCCGCGGGTGTCGATGCGGATGGCGCAGCCGAGCGCGTCCATGACGTCGATCGACTCGGTCTTGTTGAGCTCCCACGGCCGCGCCGCAAACGCATAGGGTTTCGAGGTGAGCGCGCCGACCGGGCAGAGATCGACCACATTGCCTTGCAGCTCGGACCGCATCGCCTCTTCGAGATAGCTGGTGATCTCCATGTCCTCGCCGCGCCCGATGGCGCCGAGCTCCGGAACGCCCGCGACCTCCGCGGCGAAGCGGACGCAGCGCGTGCACTGGATGCAGCGGTTCATCGAGGTCTTGACCAGCGCGCCGAGATATTTGTCCTCCACCGCGCGCTTGTTCTCGCGGTAACGGCTGCCGTCCATGCCATAAGCCATGGACTGATCTTGCAGATCGCATTCGCCGCCCTGATCGCAGATCGGGCAATCGAGCGGGTGATTGATCAGCAAGAATTCCATCACGCCCTCGCGCGCCTTGCGCACCATCGGCGAGCGGGTTGAGAGCGCCTTGGGCGAGCCGTCCTTGTTCGGCGCCAAATCCTTGACGCCCATCGCGCACGAGGCCTGCGGCTTCGGTATGCCGACGACCTCGATGAGGCACATCCGGCAATTGCCGGCGATCGACAGCCGCTCGTGGAAGCAGAAGCGCGGAATCTCGGCGCCCGCGGCTTCGCAGGCCTGGAGCAGCGTGTAGTCCGGCGGGACGTCGATTTCTTTGCCGTCGACGAGAAGTTTTGTCATGCGGCTCGTCCATCAGGTGCGCAACGCGCCGTCTTCCAGAGTTGTGCAACCGGGATGCCTTCCCAGCCGAACGCATAGTCGCTCGGACCATGCGCAGCGAGATATTCAAGCCGCTCTTTGGCCTCGTTCAATGTCGGGGTGTGACCAGCGGACACCCACCACATGACGAGATGCGGTCCTTCCATCTTGTCGAACCACTCTTCGCGCCGGCCATAAAACCGCTTGTGCACGGTTTGATAGACGTAGCGCTCGAGCGCCTCCGCGCTGTCCCACACCGACAGATTGACCGCCATCTGCGGATCGGGGAACGGCCGGAAACCGGTGGCGTTGCCGCTGTCGTCCTTGAGACGCCAAACAAAACCCTTGCCGCGTTCGGCCAAGCCGTTCACGAGGTCGAGATTGTTCATGAAATCGGCCATGCGCGGATCGTCGGTCGAATAGCGAAAGCGGCCGATATTCAGTTGCGCGAGATGCATGGTCGTATTCATGGCTCTCACTCCGCCGCGACCGAAACCGGCTCGGGATGCGGGTTCGCCGTATATTGATCGATGCGTCTTTCGATTTCCGGCCGGAAATGACGCAGCAGCCCCTGCACCGGCCACGCCGCGCCGTCGCCGAAAGCGCAGATGGTGTGGCCTTCGATCTGGGTCGTGACCTCCCACAACATGTCGATTTCGCGCTTGGTCGCGTGTCCGACGGCCATGCGGTTGAGAACGCGCCACATCCAGCCCATC
>Ga0181525_10000566_pt1 | contig 32094 bp, 30 predicted proteins | sample PEATcosm2014_Bin_48_FD_121100 | JGI IMG/M metagenome (GOLD analysis project Ga0181525, IMG submission 121100) | Peatland microbial communities from MTU Mesocosm Facility, Houghton, MI, USA - PEATcosm2014_Bin06_10_metaG | ecosystem: Environmental > Terrestrial > Soil > Wetlands > Peat | place... | reverse complement strand
TCAAAGCCCTGGCGAGAGCCGCAAGTGGAGCGCGCCGGAAGGCGAGCGCAGCGATCGCAAGCTGCGCTGCCGCGCCTCGCAAGCGCGGCCCCGTAACAATGCGCCTTTCGGCGCTCCGCTCCCTCTTTTTGAGCGGCTGATTCTTTCACGTGGTGGTTGGTAAAGCTCGGACGCATCTGCGCCGCGAGAAGGATTTGTGCTGCTTGCTTGCGTGCTCGATTCTTTCACCTCTGCCGGTGGGGAGGGGGAGATTACGCCGCGTCACCGAACCAACCTCACTCCCCTTGCGGGCGGCGCGGGAAACGGTTGGAATGAGCCTATCGCTCGCAACAGTCGCCCGACGTTTCCGAAGAGAAGAAAGTCCGGGCCAAAGGGAGGAAGATCATGCAGCGCAACACGATCCGATTAGCGTTCGGACTGGCCGCCGCCATCGGCTTTGGCGCATCGGGCGCGCAGGCCGCTTCGATCCTCGACGAATGGTCGACCGTCAAAGCGCCGGCGGCGCCGCCGCCGGTGAAGGAAGTAACGGTCGATTCGAAGACCACCGCACTGCTGATGCTCGATTTCGTCGCGCCGATCTGCGGACACATGCCGCGCTGCGGCGCCAGCCTCCCCGCGGTGAAAAAGCTGCTCGACGCGGCGCGCGCGCACGACGTGTTCGTGGTCTACACCGGCATTCCCAATCTGCCGATATCCGCGACGCTGCCGGACGTGGCGCCGACGGGAAAAGAACCTTACGTGCAGTCCTTCATCGACAAGTTCCTCAACAGCGACCTCGAGAAAATCCTCAAGGATAAAGGCATCAAGACCGTCATCACGGTCGGCACCTCCGCCGTCGGCGCGGTCATGAACACCGCAAGCCACGCCGCGCAGATCGGCTTCGACGTCGTCGTGCCGGCCGACGGGCTGTCGGCGCCGAACACCTATTTCGAGCAATACGCCGTGTGGCAGCTCACCAACGCGCCGGTGATCCCGCCGCACATCACGCTGACCACGATCGACATGGTGAAGTTCTAGCATCGCCGCTTCCGGCGGCGGGGAGGCAACGGACATGCTGATCACCGCGCGCATTCTGCTGACGCTGGCCGCGCTCGGCTTCAGCGCCATCACCGTCGTCGCCGATTTGAACAAGACGCATGCGTCCAATCCGTTATGGACGCCGCATGCGCGCTTCCATGTCGTCTGGCAGGTGCTGTCCTATAACGGCATCGCGCTGGTCATGCTCTATCTGATCTGGGCCGGCGGGCCGGCGCAGATACAGCAGCTATATACCGCGGCCGCCCTTGCGGTCGCCGTTTATGCCGGCTTCTTCGGCGCCGTGTTCGGCCGGCCGATCTATGGCGGCGGCCTGTTCGATACCAACGGCTACCCGTCGTTCCGGGCGCCGATCGGCCCGAAATCCTGGCTGTGGGACGTGAACGTCACGATCTTCACGGTCACATCGGCGGTTCTCGTCGCCGCCATTGCCGCGGTGGCGGCGAGCTGACGGCGTAAGCCGGCTACCAGCGGGCCGGCAGGCGGTTTAGTCCGCGCAGCACGAAAGTCTGCCGCCAGTCGGGATGATCGGTGTTGTCGAGCCGCAGATTCGGCAGGCGGCGCAGCAGGGTCGCGATCGCCACCTCGCCTTCGATACGGGCAAGCTGCGCGCCGACGCAATAATGGATGCCGCCGCCGAACGACAGCGGATGGATGTCCGGGCGCCCGATGTCGAGCCGGTCCGGATCGGCATAGACCGCGGGGTCGCGGTTGGCCGAACCGAGCAAGCATACGACCGGTTGCCCCTTGGCGAGCGCAATGCCGCCGATATCGTCGACGTCTTCGAGCGTGGTGCGGCCAGTCACCTGGACGGACGAATCGTAACGCAGCAATTCCTCGACCGCGTTGGCGGTGAGCGAGGGATCGCCCTTCAGGAGTTGCAGCTGGTCGGGATTGCGGTACAGCGCCAGGAGCCCGTTGCCAATCAGGTTGACCGTCGTCTCGTGGCCGGCGCCGAACAGGAGGATGATGTTGGCGGTCAGCTCTTCATTGCTGAGCTTGTCGCCGGCCTCCTCCGCCTGCACCAGATGCGTGGTGAGATCGTCGCCCGGATGGCGCCGGCGCAATTCGAACAGGCCGCGGAAATATTCGGCGATGGCGAGATTGGAGGCGTTTTGCTCCTTAATTTCAGCTTCGGTGAGCGGCGCGAGATCGAGGAGCCGCCCACCCAAGCTTGAGCCGGTGTAGAAGAATTCGCGGTCGTCCTCGGGGATGCCGAGCATGTCGCAGATGACGGTGACCGGCAGCCGGTAGGCGAAATCGGCGATCAGATCCATGTGGCCGCGCGGGGCCACCCGGTCGATGATGCCGTCGACGATCGCCTGAATGCGCGGCCGCATGTCTTCGATGCGGCGGGCGCTGAACGCGCGCACCACCAAGCCGCGCAGGCGGCCGTGATCGGGCGGATCGAGCTGGAGCATCCAGTGGCTCATGCTGCGATAGACCGGTTCGTCGAGAATTTTCGCGCCCGAGCGCCGGGTCATGCGGCCTTTGAAGTCTTTGCCGAAGCGCTTGTCGCGCAGGATGGTGGTGACGTCGGCGTGCCGGCTGGCGACATAGAGGCCGATCGGCGTCAGATGCATCGGCTCGGTCGCGCGCAGCCGGTGATAATAGGGATAAGGATCGGCGATGAATTTCGGCGACCACGGATTGAACAAGGGCTCGCCCTGCAGGGCCTGGAATTGCTCGTTCATGGCAGCTTCCCGTTCGACGGCGGCAGGCACGCGCTGCGTAGTGTAAGCACGCCGTGCTACGCTGCAAGGTGAACTCTCCGGATCGCGGAAACAAACTCGTGATGACGGCCAGGAAAAAAACGCCCGAGGACTTGCGCAGCTATCGCTGGCTCGGCCCCGACAATTTGCGCGCCTTCGGCCATCGCTCGCGCCTGCGGCAGCTCGGCTACGACCGCGCCGATTGGACTGGCAAGCCGGTGATCGGCATTCTCAACACCTGGAGCGACATCAACGCCTGCCATGGCCATCTGCGCGAGCGCGCTGAAGACGTCAAACGCGGCGTCTGGCAGGCCGACGGCTTTCCGATCGAGCTGCCGGCGATGTCGCTGGCCGAGCCGTTCGTCAAGCCGTCGACCATGCTCTATCGCAATTTCCTCGCCATGGAAGCCGAGGAGATTTTGCGCAGCCATCCGATCGACGGCGCGGTGCTGATCGGCGGCTGCGACAAGACCACGCCCGGATTGGTGATGGGCGCGATCTCGATGGGACTGCCGGCGATTTACGTGCCGGCCGGACCGATGCTGCGCGGCAACTGGCGCGGCCAGACGCTCGGCTCCGGCTCCGACGCCTGGAAATACTGGGACGAGAAGCGCGCCGGTCGCATCGGCGAGCAGGAATGGAGCGAGATCGAAGGCGGCGTCGCCCGCTCGTTCGGCACCTGCATGGTGATGGGCACGGCGGCGACCATGATGGCGATCACCGAAGCGCTGGGCCTGGCTTTGCCCGGCGCGTCGTCGATCCCGGCGCCCGACGCCAATCATCCGCGCATGTGCGCGAGCGCCGGCCGCCGCATCGTCGATATGGTGTGGGAGGATCTCACGCCGGACAAGATCCTCAACGCCGCCGCCTTCGACAACGCCATCCGCGTGCACATGGCGCTCGGCGGCTCGACCAACGCCATCATCCACGTCATCGCCATGGCGCGCCGCGCCGGAATCCCGCTCGACATGGCGCGCTTCGACGAGATTTCGCGGCAAGTGCCGGTGATCGCCAATATCACGCCGTCCGGCAAATATCTGATGGAGGATTTCTTTTACGCCGGCGGCTTGCGCGCTCTGATGGGCGAGATGGTCGATCTGCTCGATCTAAGCTGCCTTACCGTCACCGGCCGTCCGCTCGGCGACAATATCGCCGGCGCGAAGGTCTATCTGCCCGAGGTCATCCATCCGCTGTCGGCGCCGCTTTACGGCGAGGGCGCGACCGCCGTGCTGACCGGCAATCTCGCGCCGCGCGGCTGCGTGATGAAGCCAGCCGCCGCCGACCGGCGCCTGCTGCGGCATCGCGGCAAGGCGCTGGCGTTCGAGAATTACGATCGCATGGCGCGCGAGGTCGAACGCGACGATCTCGACGTGACGCCCGACCACGTGCTGGTGCTCAAGAACGCCGGCCCGAAAGGTGGTCCCGGCATGCCGGAATGGGGTCAGCTGCCGATCCCGAAGAAGCTCCTTAAAGCCGGCGTCCGCGACATGCTGCGCGTCTCCGACGCGCGCATGAGCGGCACGAGCTATGGCGCCTGCATCCTGCATGTGGCGCCGGAGAGTTTTGTCGGCGGCCCGCTCGCTTTCGTGCAAACCGGCGACGAGATCGAGATCGACGTCGCCGCACGAAAGATCCACCTGCACGTCGGCGAGGAGGAAATGTCGCGCCGGCTGACGGCCTGGAAGGCGCCGCCGCCGCGTTATGCACGCGGCTATGGCGCGATGTATTCACAGCATATCGGACAAGCGGACGAAGGCTGCGACTTCGATTTTCTCACCGGCACGCAGCGCGTCGCCGAGCCGGAGATTCATTAGAGACACCGCATGTGCAAACTCGCACTTGCCCTCGCGCTCCTGCTCGCCGCCCTGCCCGCGCAGGCGCAGAGCCCCGCCTTCCGGTTCGATCCATTCTGGCCGAAGCCGTTGCCGAACAACTGGATCCTCGGCCAGGTCGGCGGCATTTCGGTCGACGCGCAGGACAACATCTGGGTGTTTCAGCGGCCACGCTCGCTCACCGACGACGAGAAAGGCGCCGCGCTGACGCCACCGCGATCGAAATGCTGCGTGCCGGCGCCGTCGGCATTGGTGTTCAATCAGTCCGGTGACGTGGTGAAGGCGTGGGGCGGGCCAAGCGAGAATCCCGGTTACGACTGGCCGGCTAATGAGCACGGCATTTTGGTGGACAACAAAGGTTTTGTCTGGCTGTCGGGTAATGGCAGGACCGACATGATGGTGCTCAAATTCACCACCGACGGCAAATTCGTCAAACAGATCGGCAAATCTGGACCGCCGACCTCGAGTACGGATTTAAGCCAGTTCGGCCAGGTCGCTACCTTCGCCTACGACAAAGCGGCGAACGAGATCTACGCCGCCGATGGCTACGGCAACCACCGGGTCGCGGTACTCGACGGCGACACCGGCGAGATCAAGCGCGTGTGGGGCGCCTACGGCAGGCCGCCGACCAACGATAAGCTGCCGCCCTACGATCCGCAATCCGCGCAATTCGCCAATCCGGTGCATTGCGTCACGCTCGCTAAGGACGGGCTCGTCTATGTCTGCGACCGCAGCAACAATCGCGTACAGGTATTTCGCAAGGACGGCAGCTTTGTGCGCCAGTTCGTGTTCGATCCGGCGACGCAGGGTCCGGGCTCGGCTTGGGGGCTCGCTTTCTCGCCGCTCGACCGCAAGCAGAATTATTTCGTGCTGATCGACGGCACCAACAACGTCCTGGAGACGGTGCGGCGCAGCGACGGCGTCGTGGTCGGAACTTTCGGCCGGCCCGGCCGCGAGACCGGTGAATTCCACTGGGTGCATGCCGGAGCGTTCGACTCGCGCGGCAATTTTTATACCGGTGAAGTCGATGCCGGAAAGCGCCTGCAAAAATGGGCGCCGGCGGAGTGATCAGCCCGCCGGCAATATCACTGCACGGCACTCGCCGAGGCCGATACGCGGATGACCGGCCTTCTCGGCGTAGCCGCGAAAAATGATCTCGTCGCCGTCTTCGATGAACGCGCGTTTCTCTCCGGTCGGCAGCACGACCGGCTCCTTGCCGCGGGCGGTGATTTCGAGAAGGCAGCCCTGACTGCCTTTCTCCGGCCCGGACACGGTGCCGCTTCCGAACAGGTCGCCGGTCACGAGATTGCAGCCGTTGCTGGCGTGATGCGCCACCATCTGCGCCACCGTCCAGTAGGTGGTCTTGAACGAGCTTTCGGTGATGCGGAACGGTGCCGTGCCGGCGCGGCGCATCTGCTCGCTGGCCATATAGGCTTCGACCGTAATGTCGAAGCCGCCGTGCGCGCGGTCGGCGGCGTCGTCGAGATAAGGCAGCGGCGCCGGATCGCCCTGCGGCCGCTTGAAAGCCGATATGCGGAACGGCGCCAGCGCCTCCTGCGTCACCACCCACGGCGAAACGGTGGTGGCGAAGTTCTTGCCCAGAAACGGTCCGAGCGGCTCGTATTCCCAGCCCTGCACGTCGCGCGCCGACCAGTCGTTAAGGAGACAGAAGCCGAAGATATGCTCGGCCGCCGCGCCGACCGCAACGGTAGCGCCGAGTTCGGCCGGCACGCCGATATAGAAGCCGAGCTCGAGCTCGAAATCGAGATTGCGCGACGGGCCGTAAGTCGGAACGGTCTCGTTGGCCGGCTTGCGCTGGCCGTGCGGGCGCTTCACCGGAGTGCCGCTGACCCGCACCGACGAGGTGCGGCCGTGATAGGCGACCGGCACATATTTATAGTTCGGCATCAGCGGATTTTCCGGCCGCAACATGCGCCCGACATTGCTTGCGTGGAACACCGAAGCGTAGAAGTCGGTGAAGTCGCCGATGCCGACCGGCAGGAGCAGCTCCGCGCCCGCCATCGGCGTCAAATATCGGCGAAGCGTTTGGTCGCCGTGCTGCGCGCTCAGCGCGCGCGACAAAGCGAGCCGCAATGTCGACCAGGCCAGCGGCCCGAGCGCCATCAACGGATTGAGCTGTGGCGCGGCGCAGGCTTTGACGATTTTGGCTGGCAGTCCCGCGAAGGTGTTGGCCGCGGCGGCAAGATCGAGAATTTGATCGCCGATGGCAGCACCGAGGCGCGGTTGACCGCCCGCCGCCGGGCGGAACGCGCCGAACGGCAAATTCTGAATCGGATAGTCGCCGCCGGGCGCGTTGGCGCTATCGACAAAACTCTTGCGCGCGGGATCGTGGGTTTCGTTGAGGATAATGGTCATTTGTCCGCCGGCGCGCGCCGGTCACGACGGCGTCGCGCTGTGCAGCTCGCGCGGGCCCTTGTTCTCGCCGAGCCGCTTCCTGCCCTCGGCCTCGATGATACGCGCAAGCTCGACGTGATGCGCCGTCAGCTTGCGAAAATCCGCAAGGTCGAGGACGAGCAGCGTCGACTGCTTGGTGGTGGATACGCTGGCCGTGCGGATCGAATCGCCGAGCAAGGCGAGCTCGCCAAAAAACGTGCCGGCGCCGAGACGAACCGGCGTCGGCTTGACGTCGACCTGCACTTCGCCTTCGGCGATGAAATACATGCAGTCGCCGGCCCTGCCGCGGCGGACGACGGCGGTCTGCCTGGGCACTTCGATCCGGCGCAGCATTTGGGTGATTTCGGTGATCGCCGACGGATCGAGCGACTGGAAGAACGGCACCTTCCTGACCACGTCCCAGGTCAGGATGAAATTGCGCCGGCGGCTTTCGGCGGCAAAGCCGGTGGCCAATATGCCGGTCCATAAGCCGAAGGTCGCGATGCCGCAGATCATCACCATGGCGCCGAGAAGATGGCCGAGGTTGCTCTGCGGCACGACGTCGCCATAGCCGGTGGTGGTGAGCGTAACCACGGCCCACCACAGGCTCTGCGGCAGCGTCCCGAACCCGACCGGCTGGCCCTCGCGCTCGATCGCATGCATGGCGGCGGACGAGATGAACAACACGATCAGGAACAGCACCAGCACGCTCGCCAGCGGTTTAGCTTCCAGCACAAACACGCGGCCAAGCTGGGCGAAGCCGAGCGAGTCTTGCGCGAGCTTGAGCACCCACAGTGAAGCAAGGAGCCAGGCGGTTTCCGGCGCCAGGCCGCAGGCAACAGCGATCGGGACCGGGAACACGCAGAGAATATCGACGACGACCGATGGCGAATGCAGGTAGCCGCGCGCCTTTCCATCGCTCATCGCCTGGCGCAGGCGGACGGCGCTTTCGATGGCGAAATAGCCGAGACAGCACCACAGGCAGGCATTGAGCGCCAGCCCGGCCGAATTCCTCGCCTCTGGCACGGTCAGCGCCGTCATGGCGATGAGCCCGATGGCCAACGCCAGGTAGCGCGCCAATAGCGAGCCGCCGAAACGGCGCAGCGGTGCGCTATAATAAGCGAGGTTGGAGAACGAGCCTTTCGGCATCAGCTTGTATTGCGCCGCGGGTTACAATCGTTAATCGTGTCCGGCCGACAAATTACGCCGTCGGGCTTCGCATCACCAGCCGAAATTACGCGTGCAGCCGGGCAAGGCGGAGGCGATCATGCACTGGAGCGACCTTTTCAACAGCGGCGCATCGCTATTCATCGTGGCCACCGCCTCGACCAAGACGATGGTGCCGCTGCGTATCCTCGCCATCGTCACCAACTGCATGTTGATCGCGTTCTACGCGGTGTCGCACCTCTGGATTCCGCTGGCGCTGCAAGTCTTCGCGCTGCCGCTCAACGCCTACCGGCTTTATCAGATGATCGTTCTGATCCGGAACGTGCGCGACGCGATCCGCGGCAAGCCGTCGCTCGACTGGCTCAAACCGTTCATGGCGGAACGCCACTTCCGCAAAGGCGACCTGCTGTTCGCCAAGGGCGAGACGGCCGACGCGATGTTCTACACCATGTCCGGCCGCTATCTGCTGGTCGAGTTCGGTCGGGAGATTCCGACCGGCGAGGTGGTCGGTGAACTGGCAATGCTGGCGCCCGACAACCGGCGCACCGCGACGCTCGAATGCGTCGAGGACGGTATGGCGCTGTCGATCACCTATGAGCAGGTCGAAGAGCTTTATTACCAGAACCCGACCTTCGGCTTTTACTTTCTGCGGCTGGCGACGGCCCGGCTGTTCGACAATATCGCCCGCATGGATAGCGAATTGGTGCGGCAGCGCATGGCTGCCGCCCAAGCCCAATGAAACGTTTGATTTTGCTGCGGTTCCGGCTGCGAACTTCCTGTGCGCTTTGCCGCGCGGCGGTATGAACTTCAAATCCGCCGCACTAGGATGACCGGATAGCCGCGAGTCGGCGCGGCACCCGGAAGGCCATGACAGACAAGCAGATTTCACGCATCGAACTGGCGGGCTATCTGCTCTCTCCCGCGCTGTTTGTGATGATCGCCTTGATGTTCGCCGAGGCGATGCTCGCGGCGGCGACGACGTGGCTCGTCATCAGCGCCGGCCGCAAGGTCGCGGTCGGCGAGTTCCTCATTAACGACCTCGTGCTTATTCTGACCGCGCAATCCGCCTCCTACGTCGCTGGCGTCGTCAGCTGGATCTTCGCCGAGCGCGCCGGCTATCGCGGCTTCGGCAAATACATGCTGCGGTTCGCGCGCGAGAACCGCGGCAAGGTCAAGCTGTTCGGCGACAAGCCCAAGCGCGAGCAAGTCGAGCCATTTCTCACCGGCGAGACGTTCCAGTGCTTCTTCAACCTGATGTACGAGCTGGAATTCACGTTGAAGCTCCTGCTCGGACTCGTCTTCAACGCGCTGGTGCTTGGGGCCGAAATCGATGTGAGCCTGCCATTCGCCTATGTCGGGGCCTTCGGCGCGTTGCTGCTGATGCAATGGGCGCTGCAAAATCCGATCACGCGGACGTATCTCGAAAATCAGCGCATGAACAATCGCGTCACCGCGCAGGGCTACACCGCATGGGACAATGTGTTCAGCGGCAATCGTTACAATCTGCGGCTCTGGCTCGGCGAGTTCAAGCGGCGGCTACGCGAGGCGCTGACCGCGCAGATTCGCGCCATCGTGGCGCGTGAGGGCATGAGCGCGATGAGCGGCATCGTCAGCCTCGCCATCGTATTCGCCACCATAACGGTGGTGGCGCTGCACGACCGCGGCAACACCGTCATGCTGGTGGCGCTGGCGACGACGCTGCCGCGGCAGATCGAGATGACCTACGAACTGCATCTGCTCGCCAGCGGCTGGAACGACTTCATCTCGGTCTGGACCCGCTTCGGCGGCGTCGCCGCCAACATGCTGCCGCAGCCCGAGGCGGCGTTCGACGGCCGCATCAAATTCGACCGGCTGGTGCTGCGCGAAGGTGAAGACGCCAACGTCGTCTCCTCTTTGAACGACGCGCTGCGCATCGTGCAGGCGCGGCCGACCGGCCGCGTTAACGTGCGCGGCGGCAACGGAACCGGCAAATCCTCGCTGCTGGCCAGCCTCAAGACCGAAATGCGCCGGCGCGCCTTCTATTGGCCGGCCTCTGACCGCCTCGCCTTCAAGTTCACCGGCGGCGTGGTGCCGGTCGACGTCGAAGACGACGAGGATGGTGAGGTAAAGGTCGTTGCCGAATCCCTAGACAAGAAGCTCGGCTTTTCGACCGGCGAGCGGCAGCTCAAATCGCTCGAGGAAATCGTCAAATCGACCGATGCGCCGGTTTATCTGCTCGACGAATGGGACGCCAATCTCGACGCCGCCAACAAGGCCAAGGCCGATGCGCTGGTCGATGCGCTCGCCGCCCGCGCCCGCGTGGTTGAAATCTCACACCGCGACCGCGCGGCCTAAGACCGGTTCCAGGCCGAGACCTTTTGCTTTGCGGCGTCCTGGCTCGGCGCCGGCCGCTCGGCGTGCAAGGAAATTCCAAATACGTCTTTAAATCCCCGTTCGCCCGTGGCCGAGATCTTCAGCGCCCGCGAGTCGCGGATGCGTGCGATCCAGCCGAGATCGAGACAACGGCCAGCAAGCGCCGCACCGACGGCGCCGGCGAGATGCGGCCGCCGTTCGCTCCAGTCGAGGCATGGCCGGCAGAAGGTGCGGCGGCCTTCCCTGGCTTCGTTGAGAGCGATGCCGAAATCGGTCAAAAATTTCTCGCCGGCTCGAGTGACCATTCCGCCATCCTCGGTCAGCACGACGTGCTTGTGTTGCGCAAGCGAATCCGTCAGCGCCACGCCGAGACGGCCCGCAATATGGTCGTAGCAGGTGCGCGCCGTGCGCAGCTGGTCGTCGCCGTTCCAGCGCGGGCGATAACGTTGCGGCCCGTCGGCCGCGACCACCATGATGCTCTCGATCATGCGGGCGATTTTCGGCGACGAGAGCCGGAAGTAGGAATGCCGGCCCTGCTTAGTGAGCGACAGGAGATTCGCTTCCCGGAGCCGCGCGAGATGCTCGCTCGTGGTCTGCGGCGAAACACCCGCAACATAGGCAAGCTCGCTCGCCGTCAAGGCCTGCCCGTTGGCGAGCGCGATGAGGATATTGGCGCGCGCGGGATTGCCGACCAGGGCGGCGATTTCGGAGATGGCGGGATGACTTCCGGACATAGGCTGCTCCGGCTCAACAAATAGGCCGAATACGCGGCCGCTTCCAGCGGCGACACTTCGGGAATTCCCGAAGCGATGAACGAAGCCATTGGGTGCCGCGTTGTCCATATTGCGTAGCCATACAGCACGACAACAATGGAACGCCGCAATGAGCGTTTCCGCGTTTCCCCGCACCGCGGCCGGACACGTCGCCGGCGCCGCCAGCAGCAATATCGTGCCGTTGCCGGGACACCGTTCGCCGCTCACGAAATCGTTGACGCTCGCAGCCATGAGCCTCGGCTATGTCGTCGTCCAGCTCGACGTGACCATCGTTAATGTCGCAATCAATTCCATCGGCGCGTCGCTCCGCGGCTCGCTCGCGGACCTGCAATGGATCGTCAACGCTTACACCATCACCTTCGCGTCGTTCATCCTCACCGCGGGCGCGCTCGGCGACCGCATCGGCGCCAAGCGCGTCTTTGTGCTCGGCTTCCTGATCTTCGTCGTCGCTTCGCTCGGGTGCGCGCTGGCGCCGACTTTGTGGATTCTCGTCGCCGCCCGCTTGTGTCAGGGCGTCGGCGCAGCCGTGCTGGTGCCGAATTCCCTTGCGCTGCTCAACCACGCCTATCCGAACGAGGCGGAACGGAATCGCGCCGTCGGCATCTGGGCCGCGGGCGCGAGTTTTTCGCTGACTGCGGGGCCGCTTCTTGGCGGCGCGCTGATCGCGCTCGCCGGCTGGCGCAGCATCTTTTTCATCAATCTGCCGGTCGGGGTCGCCGGGATGTGGCTCGCCTGGCGTTATGCCAGCGAGACGACCCGCACGGCAACGCGGACGCTCGATCTGCCCGGCCAGGCGGCGGCCGCGCTGGCGCTCGGTGTACTTGCGGCAGCGACCATTGAAGGCGGGCAACGCGGTTGGCTCGATCCGCTGGTCGATACCAGCTTCGCCGCCTTTGCCGCGCTCACCGCCGCGTTTCTGGCAATCGAATTTAGATCGAAAGAGCCGATGCTACCGCTATCGCTATTTCGCAAGCCCGCTTTCAGCGCGACCTCACTGGCTGGCCTTCTGGTCAACGTCGCCGCCTACGGCCTGATTTTCGTCTTCAGCATTTATTTTCAGCGGCTCAATCATTTGTCGCCGCTGTGGACCGGGATGGCGTTCGCCCCGATGATGCTGGCGATCCTGATCGCCAATCTCGTGGCGGCGCACGTGATCGCGGCGATCGGCGCGCGGCTGACCATCGCCATCGGTCTTGCGGTTATGGCGGCGAGTTGCGCCGGGCTCCTATGGATACAGCAAGGGTCGAGCTACTGGTCGATCGGTCCGCAGCTTGTCGCGCTCGGCGCCGGCGTCGGCCTGCTGGTGCCGCCGCTGACGTCGACCGTGCTGGGCAGCGTCGCTAAGCGGTCTTCCGGCATCGCCTCCGGCGTGCTCAACGCCATGCGCCAGACCGGCAGTGTGCTCGGCGTCGCTTTATTCGGCTCGCTGCTCGGCGGATCGGCGGGCTTCGTTCCGGGCGTAAAAATCGCGCTCGCGATCGCGGCAGCGGTGTCGCTTTGCGCGCTGGCCGCAGTGATGATCGGCGTGCCGAGTCGCCGCGAGGCCAATTGAAAAAGCTACATCGCCACGATCGGCCGCGCCTCGAGCATCGGCGCGCGCGGCACGACTCCGGAGAAAGTCGAGCCTTCGTTGAACCACGAGGCCGGCGCCGGGTGACCCCATAAGGTTTGCCGCCGCGGATCGGTCAGCGACCAGCGGATCGGCACATGGTCCGGATCGACGGTGAGATAGTCGGACGTGAACAATTCGACCCGATGCCCGTCCGGGTCGCGAACATAAAGGAAAAAGGCGTTGGAAATACCGTGCCGGCCGGGCCCGCGCTCCATGTTGTCGAGATACCCGCAAGTCGCCATCACGTCGCAAATGTGGATGATGTCGAGCACGCTCGACGTCCACAGCCCGACGTGATGCAGCCGCGGCCCGACGCCATTGGTGAAGGCGAGATCGTGCACGTTGCCCTTGCGATGCATCCACACCGCCCAGAGCTTGCCGTCGTCACCGTCGGTCTCGGTGTATTCGGTAAGCCGGAAACCGATCTCGTGATAAAAATCGTAGCTCGCCTGCACGTCCGGCGTGAAGCAGTTGAGATGATCGATACGCTGAATGCGGGCGCCGAGATGATACGTGTATTGCTGCAGCATGCTCTCGGATTGATCCATCTGCGCGTACAGATCGAGCGGTATCCCGAGTATGTCGGCGGTACGCAGGGTTCGCCCTTGGTGCGGCAGTTCCGGAAAAGACGTCGGCAGGTTGCGGCGGCCGAACCAGAACGCGGCGCGGTCGAGGTCCTCCTCACCGGCAAGCTTGTAGCCGAGCGCACGCACGTCGGGTTCGCGCGAACGGCGCAAAACGATGGAGTGATGGTTGCGCTCCTCGATACCCCGCAGATAGAGCGCGTCTCGGGTTTCGTCGGTGAGCAGCAGCCCGAGGCAATCGACGTAGAACGCGCGTGCGCGTCCGAGATCGCGCACGCCGAGCTCGACATGGCTGGAGCGCACGACGTTGAAGGGCGGATCGAAGATCGGCTTGCGGATCGGCATGCTCGCCGCCGTTGACGGGTCCTGCGCCGACTTCTAACACATCGCGCGGACGGCGAAAGCCTGCCGGTTGCGGCCGGCAAATGGAGACGCGACATGCGGCTTGCGAGCTATAATCTGCGCGGCCGGCCGAGCTTCGGCGCGGTGATCGGCGACGGCATCGTCGATCTGCGTGCGCGGTTAAGCCGCTTCGCCACGCTGCTTGAAGTCTTTCGGGCCCAGGCGCTCGATCAGGCGAAAGCCGCCGCCGAGGGCGTGCGTCCCGACGTGCCGCTCGCCGAGGTCGAGTTACTGCCGCCGCTGTCGGCGCCGGAAAAGATTCTTTGCATCGGCATCAATTACGCCGACCGCACCAAGGATTACGACATGCCGGACAGGCCGAAATATCCGAGCATGTTCTACCGCGCGCCGAACTCCCTGATCGGACACGGCCAGCACCTCATCCGGCCGAAAGTGTCCGAGGAGCTCGATTACGAGGGCGAACTGGCCATCGTGATCGACCGCGAATGCAAGCATGTTCCGAAGGAAAAAGCGCTCGGCGTCATCGCCGGCGTCACGCTATGCAACGAAGGCACGATCCGCGACTGGATCCGCCACGGCAAATTCAATGTCACCCAGGGCAAGAATTTCGACGCTACCGGCAGTATCGGCCCGTGGATCGCGACCGATATCGATCTGAGCAAGCCGTTGCATCTGACCGTGCGCAAGAACGGCAAGATCACCCAGGACGACACCACGGCGAACATGATCTTCTCGTTCGCCGATATCATCGCCTATGTGACGACGTTCATGACGCTCAAGGCCGGCGACGTGATCTCGACCGGCACGCCGGTCAAGAAAGGGACGAAGAACGATGCGTCCGTCTGGCTCAAGCCGGGCGACACCATCGAGCTCGAATGTCCCGATATCGGCGTTCTGAGCAATTCCGTTGCGGACGAAGCGTGACGACGATGCCCGCAGTTTGCGTCATAGGCTGGCCAGTCGAACATTCGCGCTCGCCGCTCATCTACAATTATTGGCTAAAGGCTTACGGCATCGACGGCGAGTACCGGCGCGAGCCGGTGCCGCGCGAGGAATTCAAGGCCTTCATCGGATCGCTCGCCGCGCGCGGCTATGCCGGCGCCAATGTGACCCTGCCGCACAAGGAAGCGGCGCTGGCGCTGTCACAGCCCGACGAGCGGGCGCGGGCGGTCGGAGCCGCCAATACATTATGGCTCGACAACGGCACGCTGCGCTCGACCAATACCGATGTCGAAGGCTTCCTGGACAATCTCGACGCCTGCGCGCCGCATTGGGATCGCGATTTGCGCAGAGCCGTAGTGCTGGGCGCCGGCGGCGCCGCGCGGGCGGTGATCTATGGGCTTGTTGCCCGCGGCGCCGGGCGTATCGCGCTTGTCAACCGCACGGCGAGCCGTGCCGAGGCTTTGCGCGAAAGCTTCGGCGCGCGCGTGCACGTGACGCCCTGGCAGGCCGCAGAAGGAGCGCTCGCCGACGCGGACCTGCTGGTCAATACGACGACGCTCGGCATGCAGGACCAGCCCGCTCTGGCACTCGACGTAAGCCGTTTGCCGGATCATGCTGTTGTCGCCGATCTCGTTTATGTGCCCGTGGTCACGCCGCTGATTGCGGCGGCGGAAAAGCGCCGGCTGCGCACCGCCGACGGCCTCGGCATGCTGCTGCATCAGGCCGTGCGCGGCTTCACGCTCTGGTTTGGGACCAAGCCCGCGGTAACGCCGGAACTGCGCGGACTGGTTGAAGCAGATCTTAGAACTTCTCGAACATGACGGGACATAACGCGGTTGTGTTCACGGCGCCGCACTTATGTTTTCGCCCGCGCAAATCAATCCGCTATGGTTCTCGCCGCGGGGCGGACACAAATTGAGAGTGAAGCAACAATGATCAAGCACGGGATCGCGGGCGCTTTGGCGCTCTTTTTCACGGCCTCGCCGGCGGCCGCGCAGGCGCCTGACATCGTTCGCGTCCGCGGCACCGTCGAAAGCGTGGACGGCCAGACATTGAGCGTCAAGGACCGCAACGGCGCGACGCTGACTATAAGGGTCGCCGACAAAGCGCCGGTGAACGAGGTCGTGAAGGCGTCGCTCGCCGATATCAAGCCGAATGCGTACATCGCCGTCACCGCCATGCCGCAGCCGGACGGCAGTCAGAAGGCGGTCGCAATCCTGATTTTTCCGGAGGCTCTGCGCGGCGTCGCCGAAGGTTTCCGGCCGTGGGACCTGACGCAGAACTCGACGATGACCAACGGCACGGTGGATAGCACCGTCGCGGCGGTCGACGGCGGGACGCTGATCCTTAAATATAAGGACGGCGAGCAGAAGGTCATCGTGCCGCCGACGGCCGAGATCGTCACCTACGCCCGGGCGGCGATGGCCGACGTCAAGCCGGGCGAAAAAATCTTCATCGTCGCGGCAAAAAAGCTTCCGGACGGAACCCTTGAGGCGCCGGGCATCTCGGTCGGCGATTACGGCGTCTGGCGCTGACGTTCGACCGTCTCCGTGCGAGCGATTTCAGCCGGCGGCGTCCCTGCCATTGAGCCGGCCTTGGCACGGCGCTTGCTCCCTGAGTAAGCGCTGCGGCCACCAAGACCGCAGGCAAGCGACAGGAGGTCGTCCATGACGCGAGCCCAACTCACCGAGAAACTGCTCGATATCAAGCGCGAAAAAGGGTGGAGCTGGAAGCAAATCTGCGCCGAGATCGGCGGCATGTCGCCCGTTCTGGTCACCGGCGCGGTGCTCGGCCAGATGAAACTGACCAAGCCGCAGGCGGCGAAAGCGGCCGAATTGTTCGGGCTGAGCAAGAGCGACCAAGCGCTGCTCAACGAGGTGCCGCACCGCGGCACCGCGATGCCGCCGACCGATCCGCTGATCTACCGCTTCTACGAGTTGATCATGGTCAACGGCCCGGCGCTGAAGGCGCTGATCGAGGAGGAATTCGGCGACGGCATCATGTCGGCGATCGACTTCGATATGCAGATCGAGCGGCAGCCGGACCCCAAGGGCGACCGCGTGAAGATCGGCATGACGGGCAAATTCCTGCCGTACAAATATTACGGCGCCACCGGCAACGCGCAGGCCTACGGCTACAAGGAAGAGTGACGGCGCGTTTATGCCGCCGCGATCACGTTGCGATCGATTTTGTCGATACTGGTGACGCCGGTCAGAGCCATGCTGACGGAGAGCTCGTTGCGCATGATCTCGATGGCTCTGGCCACGCCAGCCTGTCCGCCAGCGCCAAGGCCGTAGATAAAGGCGCGGCCGGAAAGGCAAGCGCGGGCGCCGAGCGCGACCGCGCGCATAATGTCCTGACCCGAACGGATGCCGCCGTCGAACAGAACCTCGATAGAGGACCCGACCGCGTCGGCGATCGCCGGCAGGACCGAGATCGAGGATGACGCGCCGTCGAGTTGACGGCCGCCATGGTTCGATACCACCAGCGCGGCCGCGCCGGTTTTCGCCGCGATGCGAGCGTCCTCGACGTCGAGAATGCCTTTGAGGATGAGCTTGCCGCCCCATTGGTCGGCAATCCACTCGACATCCTTCCAGTTCATGGCCGGATCGAACTGGTCGGCGGTCCATTGCGCCAGCGAGTTGACGTTATCCATTCCGGGAACATAGCCGGAGATATTGCCGAAGGTCCTGTGCCTGCTGCGCGCGATACTGAGCAGCCAAGCCGGCTTGGTCGCGATATCGAAGATGTTCCTGATCCGCCATTCCGGCGGAACGGTCAGGCCGTTTTTGATGTCGCGGTGGCGCTGGCCGAGAATCTGGAGATCGACGGTAAGCACCAGCGCGCTGCATTTGGCCGCTTTCGCCCGCTCGATCAGCGCCCGAATGAAGCCGCGATCCTTGATGACGTAGAGCTGGAACCAGAACGGCTTGTTGACCGCGGTTGCGACATCCTCGATCGAGCAAACCGACATCGTCGACAGCGTGAACGGGATTCCCGCGGCCTGCGCGGCGCGGCACGCAAGAATTTCGCCGTCGCCGTGCTGCATGCCGCACAGCCCGATCGGCGCCAGCGCTAGCGGCAATGAAATCTTTTCGCCGAGAATCGTGGTGGCGGTGCTGCGGCTGGCGACATCCACGAGAATTCGCTGCCGCAGCTTGACGGCCTCAAGGTCGGCGCGGTTGGCGCGCAGCGTCTGTTCCGCATAGGAGCCGCTTTCGGCATAGTCGAAGAACATGCGCGGCACGCGGCGGCGCGCGGCCAGCCGCAGATCCTCGATGCAGGTCATCGTTTTCATGATGGCGTTTCCCCCGGTCTCGTTATCCGATAGCATAAAGTGAGGCGGAACACCGGCCAGCCGCGGAGCGTTCAATCCGGGCCGGGATAAGCAAGCGGTGGAGCAGCCGATGACCGAAGGATCAGGCAAGCGCAAATCCCGGCACCGTGACGGCAAAAGCAAACCGGAATCGAAACGGGCCGAAGCTTTGGATGACGAACTGGAACCGGGTTTGGAAGAGACGTTTCCGGCTTCCGATCCGGTCGCCGTCACGCAACCGCCGCATAGCCCATACGACCGGAGCAAGCGTTAGCGCTCAAGGGCGAATCCAGCCGGAAAGCGCCGTGGTCGGTATTACTATGGCATTGATTTATTGTCGGAATTTCCCTAGATGCAGTGCAGAAAGCGTTACACCAGCGCGTAAGATTGTTGAATATTTTTTGAGGCAGACATCACTCCGAACGCGTTAATATCGGCGCGCCTTGGGTGGAAGGCATGCGGTTGGGGGAAAATGGCCCGCAAATATTTTGGGACTGACGGCATTCGCGGCCGCGCCAACGGCGTGATCACGGCGGAATTGGCCCTGAAGGTGGGACAAGCGACCGGCCTCGTCTTTCGCCGCGGCGAACACCGCCACCGCGTCGTCATCGGCAAGGATACGCGCCTCTCCGGCTACATGATCGAGACGGCTTTGGTCGCCGGCTTCACCTCGGTCGGCATGGATGTGCTGCTGCTCGGGCCAATGCCGACGCCGGCGGTCGCCATGCTCACCCGCTCGATGCGCGCCGATCTCGGCGTCATGATCTCGGCCTCGCACAACCCGTTCGACGATAACGGCATCAAGCTGTTCGGCCCGGACGGCTATAAGCTTTCGGACAAAGTCGAGCACGAGATTGAGCGGCTGATCGACGCCGATATCACCAAGCGGCTGGCCAACGCCGAGGAGCTCGGCCGTGCCAAGCGCATCGACGGCGTGCATGACCGCTACATCGAATTCGCCAAGCGCACGCTGCCGCGCAACCTCTCGCTCGAAGGCCTGCGCGTCGTGATCGATTGCGCCAATGGCGCCGCTTACCGGGTCGCGCCTGCGGCGCTATGGGAGCTTGGCGCGGACGTCATTTCGATCGGAGTTGAGCCCGACGGCTTTAACATCAACCGGGAATGCGGCTCGACCGCGCCCGATACGCTCAGCCGCAAGGTGCGCGAGATGCGCGCTGATATCGGCATTGCGCTCGACGGCGACGCCGACCGCGTCGTTATCGTCGACGAGCACGGCCATCTGATTGACGGCGATCAGCTGCTTGCGGTCATCGCCGAGAGTTGGCGCGAAGACGGCAGGCTCGCCAAGTCCGGCATCGTCGCGACGGTGATGTCCAATCTCGGCCTCGAACGGTATCTGCAATCGCTCAAGCTTTCGCTGGTGCGCATGCCAGTCGGTGACCGGTATGTGCTCGAGCACATGCGCGAGCATGGCTACAACGTCGGCGGCGAGCCGTCCGGCCACATCATTCTGTCCGATTACACGACGACCGGGGACGGCTTTATCGCGGCACTCCAGGTGTTGGCGGTGGTGAAGAAGCAGGACAAGCCGGTATCCCAGGTTTGCCACCGCTTCGCGGCCTTGCCGCAAGTGCTCAAGAACGTGCGCTATCGCAGCGGGAAGCCGCTGGAAAATTCCAAGGTGCGCTCGGCGATCGAAGATGCCGAGCAGCGGCTCGACGGCCACGGCCGGCTGGTAGTGCGGCCGTCCGGCACCGAGCCGGTGATCCGCGTCATGGGCGAAGGCGACGACAAAGCGCTGGTCGAGGAAGTCGTCGACGGCATCGTCGACGCGCTCACCGATCACGCGGCGTAGGCGCAAATCAGGCTCATCCCTGCGACTTGAGAAAGTGCGCGAAGGCTTTTAGCGTCGTTTCCGACACGTAATGCTCGATGCCTTCGGCATCGGCTTCGGCCGATTCGGTCGGCACGCCCAGCACGCAGAGCAGGTCAACCACCAGCCGATGGCGCACACGCACGCGATCGGCCAGCGCCTGTCCCTTCCCGGTCAGGAACACCCCGCGATAAGGCCGCGCGGTCGCAAGCCCGGCGCGCTTGAGCCGCGCAATCGTTTTCACCGCCGTGGCATGCGATACGCCGAGCCGCCGGGCGATGTCGGTCGGGCGTGCTTCGCCGGCGCTGGAAAGCAGGTCGGCGATCAGCTCGACATAGTCTTCCAGCAGCGCGGTCGACTGCGCCGAGCGGGTCTTGCCGAACCGGCGCGCCTGGGTGCCTTCGGCCGGCAGCTTCTCGCTGCTATCCGCGCGCTTGCGTCGTGCCGTATCCGCCATCGCCGAAGTCGCCGCCTTGCGAATGATCCGATCCACCCGGTCTGCGAGGCGAGAACATATTTTTACGCGCGTGTCAAAATATAGCTTTGGCTATACTTTGTAGCTGTTGACGCCGCATCGGCCAGCGCTCTATAAATGTAACCGATGCTACACTTTCGAGTAAATGCTTTATGTCGGCCGGAATGGACAACCTGACCGATCCGCGCCGGGGGTCGCTGTCCGAACGCGCCGTCGTCACCGCGCGCGCGGTGCTGACCGGGCAGCGCCGCGGATGGCGCGGCTACGCGGTTTTCGCCGGCCCCGCGGTGATCGCTTCGATCGCCTATGTCGATCCCGGCAACTTCGCCACCAACATTCAGGCGGGCGCCAGGTACGGCTATGGCCTGTTATGGGTGGTGTTGCTCGCCAACCTGATCGCGATGCTGTTCCAGGCGCTGTCGGCCAAGCTCGGCATCGTCACCGGCCGTAACCTCGCCGAACTGTGCCGCGATCATTTTTCGCGCCCGGTCGTCCTGGCGATGTGGGTGATCAGCGAGATCGCCGCGATGGCGACCGATCTAGCGGAATTCCTCGGCGGCGCAATCGGGCTGTCGCTGCTGTTCCGCATGTCGCTCCTGGACGGCATGGTGGTGACCGCGATCGTGACCTACGGCCTGTTGATGTTCGGAAGCTTCGGTTTCCGGCCGATCGAGCTGATCATTGGCAGCATGGTGAGCGTGATCGCGCTTTGCTACCTGGTCGAGATGTTCATCGTGCCGGTCGATTGGGCCGCGGCGGCGGTGCACAGCGTCGTGCCGCAGATCGCCGACGCGCAGGCATTGCTGCTCGCGGTCGGCATCATCGGCGCGACGGTCATGCCGCACGCGGTGTATCTGCATTCCGGCCTGACGCAGGCGCGCATGCCGGTTCACAACGACGCCGAGCGGCGAAAAGTCCTGCGTTTCTCCCATCAGGAAGTCATTGCCGCCCTGACGGTCGCCGGGCTGGTCAACATGGCAATGGTGATGATGGCGTCGAGCGCGTTCCACGCCGGTCATCCCGAGGTCGCGGAGATCGAAACCGCCTATCACACGCTGACGCCGCTTCTCGGCATGGGCGCCGCAGCGGTGTTCTTGCTCTCGCTCATCGTCTCCGGCGTGTCGGCTTCGGCGGTCGGAACCATGGCCGGGCAGATGATCATGCAGGGCTTTGTCAGTTTCCGCATCCCGATCTGGGTGCGCCGCGTTGTCACCATGCTGCCGGCTTTCGTCGTCGTCGCGCTCGGCGTCAACGCGACGAATGCGCTGGTCATCAGTCAGGTGGTGCTCAGCATTGCGCTGCCGCTGCCGATGATCGCGCTGCTCATCTTCACCGGCCGGCGCGACATCATGGGTGACTTTGTCAACAGCCGGCTCACCCGGGTCGCGGCACTGATCGGCACGGCCGTCGTGCTGATACTGAATGTCTTTCTAATTGCGCAGACATTCGGCGTCGAAATTCCCGGCCTGGCCGGTGCGCATTAGCCGGTTGATGAATGAAACACCGGCGTCGGCTATCGCAAATGACCGGCGCCGGCGGCTCTCGCAAGATTTGATGTGAAGGCGGGACCGGTTGCGCGGTCTCGCCTTTTTCGCCGTTAGACTGTCTTCAGGTTTTCGGCCGCCGATTTGCCGGTCTTGCGGTCCACCACAACCTCGAACGCGACCTTCTGGCCTTCTCGCAGTTCGCGCAGGCCGGCGCGCTCGACGGCGCTGATGTGGACGAACACATCCTTGCCACCGCCGTCGGGTTGGATGAATCCGTAGCCCTTTTGCGCGTTGAACCACTTCACGGTTCCGTTGCTCACGTGACACTCCTCTGCAGAATCAAGATATGAGCCGCGCAAGCGTGCACGGCCCGGTTCGCTCGAATTTTTGGTGAAGGATCGTCAGTCAGGCGCGTTGTCGTCGCTGCGTGGCCTAGTCGTTCGGCCGAAAACTCGATGCCGACTATTTAGCCAGAACCCGCATTGTCCGCAAGGGCATGCGGCCGGATCGAACGGCGCAGCACGCGCATCCATGCGCGGGTTCCCGCTGTCACAAAGGCTTCAAATTGACCGCAGGACAATCTCGCCGATCAGGCCCGCGTCATATTGGGTAAAAAACAGGCGGCCGTCGGACATGGCCGTGATGCAGCGCGCGCCACTCGCCGGCGTGGGGATGTCGTATTCGCCGATCACCACGCCATTCGAGTCCATTAGACCGATCTTGTTAGCAAAATTTTCAGTGAACCAGAGGTTTCCGTCGGCCGTTGCCGCAATCCCGCGCGCCGACGCATTCGCCGTCGGGATGGCGAATTCGACGATCGAGCCGTCGCCCGCGATGCGGCCGATCGCGTTGGCGGTCGTTTCGACGAACCAGATGGTACCATCGGGATGCAGCGCCAAGGCGCGCGGCCCGCTGTCGGGAGTGGGAGTCGGAAATTCCGTGACATCGCCGTCGACAGTGATGCGGCCGACGCGGCTGCCGGCGGCCTCGCTGAACCAGAGCGCGCCGCCGCGCGCGACCAAAGACAACGGCCGGCTGCCGGGCGTGATGCCGGCGCCGAATTCGGCGATACGGCCGTCGAGGCCGATCCGGCCGATCTGGTCGGCGTCGCCTTCGGAGAACCAGATATTGCCGTCGGGCCCGAGTGCTATTCCGTCGGGACCGGCTTTGGCGGTCGGCAGCGCGAATTCCACGACGGCGCCGTCGCGGCCGACGCATCCGATGCGGTTGCCGGTCTTTTCGCAAAACCACAAATTGCCGTCGGCGCCGAGCGCGATGCCGATCGGCGTCGCCTCCGGCGTGGGCAGGGAAAATTCGCGAAACGTGTTGGCTGTTGGATCGAAGCAGCCGATCTTGGACGCACCGCTTTCGCAGAACCACAGGTTTCCATCGGCCCCTTCAACAGCGATGTAGGGCCTGCTGTCGGGTGTCGGAATCCTGTGCTCGCGGATGAGCGGCGGAGCGCGCTTCACGGGTTGGCTTTCATGCCGTTCGCAGCCTGCCAGATACGCGCCGGCGTCAACGGCATGTCGAGATGCTCGACACCGCGCTCGCGCAGCGCGTCGAGCACCGCGTTGACCACGGTCGGCGGCGCCGCAATCGTTCCTGCCTCGCCGATGCCCTTGATGCCGAGCGGATTGGTCTTGGCCGGGATTTCGACCAGTTCCGAGACGAACGGCGGGAAGTCGTCGGCGCGCGGCATGCCGTAATCAAGAAAGCTTCCGGTCATCAGCTGGCCGGACGCCTGGTCGTAGACAATGCTCTCGAACAGCGCCTGGCCGGCGCCTTGGGCGATGCCGCCGTGAATCTGCCCCTCGCAAATCATCGGGTTGATCGCCATGCCGAGATCGTCGACGGCGGCAAAGCGGTCAATACGCACCGCGCCGGTTTCCGGATCGACCTCGACCTCGCAGACCTGGCAGCCATTCGGATAATTGGGCGCCCCGCCGGGAACGCCGGACCAAGTGCCGACACCGTCGAGGCCGAGACCTAATTTCGTCACGGGCCCGGCAGGTGCAAAGAAGGCGCGCGCAACGTCGCCGATCGGCATTCGCTTGTCGGTGCCGATCACCGTGAAAGAGCCTGCCTTGAATTCGATGTCGTCTGGCGCAGCCTCCATGATCGCGCCGGCCATTTGCTTGCCGCGGGCGATAATCGCGTCGGCCGCCACGCGCAGTCCGTTGCCGCCGACCAATGAACTGCGGGCGGCAAACGTGCCGCGGCCGAACATCACTTTCTCAGTGTCGCCCTGGATATAGTTGATCGCCTCGAACGGCACCCCGAGCCATTCGGCGACCAGTTGCGCGAAGGCGGTGGCGTGGCCCTGGCCATGCGAATGGGTACCGGCAATGATCGTCACCATGCCGCCGGGATCGAACCGTATCTCCATGCGTTCGTTCATGACGCCACCGAGTTCGATGTAGGGAGTGACCGCGCGGCCGCGCAGCTTGCCACAGCGCCGGCTGTCCTTGCGGCGCGCGGCAAAGCCGTCCCAATCGGCAAGCTTGAGGCATTTATCCATCACCTTCTCGAACTCGCCGCTGTCGTAGGTGTGGTGCGTCGGTGTGTGATAGGGCAGCGCCTCGGGCTTGATGAGATTGCGCCGCCGCAGCTCGACCCGGTCGATGCCGGTGACCTGCGCCGCGCGCTCGACCAGCCGCTCGATCAGATAAATCGCTTCCGGCCGGCCGGCACCGCGATAGACCGAGGTCGGCGTGGTGTTGGTGAATACCGCGCTGGTCTTGATGTCGACCGTCTGCACGTCATAGAGGCTCGGGATGAACATCAGCGACCAGAACAGCGGCGCGGTCGCCGCACCCCACCAATAGGCGCCAAGCGCCTGATAGGCGGTCGAGCGGATGGCGAGAAATTTTCCATTCGCGTCGAGGGCGAGCTCGCCATAGACGACCTGATCGCGGGCGTGATTGTCGCACAGCAGGCTTTCGCTGCGCGTCGCGGTCCATTTGACCGGCCGTCCGCAACGCCTGGCGGCCCACAGAACGAGAATATCGTCGGGATAAAGGTTGGCCTTCATGCCGAAACCGCCGCCGACGTCCGGCGACGACACCCTGATCTTCGACTCCGGCAAATTGAGCGCCGCCGATACCGCGCTGCGCACGCTGTGCGGATCCTGCGAGGTAGTGTGCAGCATGAAGCGGCCGTCGGCAGCGTCATAAACGCCGATGGCGCAACGCGGCTCGATCGGGTTGGCGGTGACACGGTTGTTGACCAGCCGCACCATGGCGACGTGCCTGGCCGTGCCGAACGCGGCGTCGGTTGCGGCCTTGTCGCCGAACGCAATGGTCACGCCGATATTGCCGTTCGGGCAATCGGGCCAGATCTTCGGCGCATGCGGCTTCGCCGCTTCTTCGAGATCGACCAGTGCGGGCAATGGTTCATAATCCACCGCCACCAATTCGGCGGCGTCGCGCGCCTGTGCTTCCGTCTCGGCGACGACGAAAGCGACGTAATCGCCTACGCGCCGCACGCGATCGGCAAGCAGCACCGGCCGCATGGTTGAGAAGCCCTTCGGGCCACCCCAGGATTCCGGCATGAAAAATGGCGGTATGCCGCCGATCTTGTCTGCCACCACATCGGCGCCTGTAAGCACGCAGACGACGCCGGGTGCGGCCCTGGCCGCGCTTGCGTCGACCTGCTTGATCACGGCATGCGCGTGCGGCGAGAGAACTGCAACGCCGTAGCATTGGTGCGGCAAAACAAGATCGCCGACATAAGCGCCGGCGCCGGTGGTGAAACGCCGATCTTCCACCCGGCGGACGGCTTGCCCGATGCCGAACCTGGTCATTGCCGTATTTCCCGCGCGGGGCGCTCGCTCAAGCACAGAAGGCGCCGTCGACCATCAGGGCGTTGCCGCTCGTGTACTTGCTGCGGTCGGAGGCAAGGAAACAGACGGCCTGCGCGATCTCGTCGGGCTCGGCGTGTCGGCCGAATGGAATCTGCTCGTCGAACCAGTCGCCGGCATCGCGCCCGAGCATTTGGCTCATGCTCTTTTCCGCGGTGCGCATGAACGCATTGTCCACCGGCCCGGGATTGACGCTGTTAACCCGGATCCGCCGCGGCGCGACCTCCTTGGCGACGCACCGCACCAAGCCCATCAGCGCATGCTTGGCCGCCACGTAAGAACAGTTGAACGGCACACCCTTCACCCCGACCGTGCTCGAGGTGATGATGATGCTGCCACCGTCATTCATTTGTGGAATGGTATATTTGCAAGCGAGAAAGCCACCGCGCACATGGGTGGCCATGATCCGGTCGAACAAATCCTCGGGATATTCGGTGATCGGCATCAGTGGACCGTCATTGCCGGCATTGCTGAACAGCACATCAACCTTGCCCCAGCGCGCGACGGTTTCGCCGACATAGTTGCGGGTCTGCGCGGCATCAGCGACGTCGGCGGCGACGAAGCTTGCGCGATTGGTGGCAAGCTCACGAACGGTGCGCCCGAGCTTTTCGGCGTCGAGATCGACCAGCATGACCTTGGCGCCTTCGGCAAGCAGCACGCGCGCGCTAGCGAGCCCGAGGCTGCCGGCACCGCCGGTTACGATACAGGTTTTATCCTCGACCAATCCCACGGCTTCCTCCCTTGTTGCAAAGATCATAGGCGAGCTTGGGCAGCTTCGGAAAGCCGGAGCACGGTTGAGCCCAAGGTGCAAAGTACCGTAGGTTCGATCCCAACAAAGGATTTCGGGAGGACCATTTATGCGGATCGTCGACCTTTCGGTTGCACTCAAGGCGGGAATTGCGTCGGATCCGCCCAACATGCTACCGAGCATCGAATATCGCGACCACAAAGAGGGTGGCCGGCTGGAGCTGGGACGCGCCGTTTTCATTCACCCGCAAACGATTCGCCGAGACCGGCGATGCCAGACTGATTTGGGAAGGGCATAAAGCAGGCCGCGAAATCGGCTATTGCCACATGGAAAAGCTGGCCAACCTCGAGCAATTGCCACCGTTCGGCTTCAAGGTGTCCTGCTTTCCTGTGAAAATCCATGCGGCATCAGCCGGCTGGACGCGCTGCGTCGCGCTGCTGGACGGCTAGAGATGGACCGCTTTAGCTTCGGACCGCGTAACGGGAGTATCATTCAGCTCGCATACACGGTTGCAGATATCCAGGAGGAAATGCGGCGTTACACCGGGCTTCTGCGCGTCGGTCCGTGGTTTCTGATCGGTCCGTTCATCCCGCCCAAAGGCATTTATCGCGGCAAGACGACCAAGATGCGGGTGAGCCTTGGTTTCGCTTACAGCGGCGAAGTCATGATCGAATTGATCGAGCAGCACGACAAGGAGCCGTCGGTATTTCAGGAGACGCTGAAAGCGCGCGGCGCACACGGCTTCCACCATTGGGCGATCGGCGTGCGCGACTTCGAAAGGGCCGCGGCGCATTACCGCTCGCTTGGCTACGCGGAAGCGTTTTCGGATACGGCGCCCGATCCGCTCGGTTGCCGTATCATCTATTTCGACACCGGCCACGATTTGCCGGGCATGCTTGAAGTCATCGAGATCAACACCGCGACCGAAGAAGTCTATCGCCAGATGTACCAGGCCGCCCGCGATTGGAACGGGAAAGACCACATCGTGCACCGTAGCTGACCAGGGCGGACATATGAGTTGCAGGGACGTCCGATGAAAATGCATGTCCTGTCCGGCGGGCGCCTGCGCGTGCGCAGGACGATGTACGATGCGAACGCTCCGCGCGACGAGACGCTCGACGTGCCGGTGTCATCAATCCTGTTGCGCCACGCGCAGGGTAACGTCCTGTTCGACAGCGGCATCCATCCGGACGCGGTGCAAGACGCGCAAGCACGTTGGGGCAACCTGGCAAAGATCATGAGACCCGTGAGCGAACCGGGCGACAATGTCGTCAATGCGTTGGCCGAGACCGGCCTTCGTTGCGAGGACGTCGACGTGGTGGTTTGTTCGCATCTGCATGCCGACCATTGCGGCAGCAACGCATTCTTCACCCGCGCGACGTTCGTCATCCACGCCAGAGAGGTCGAAGCCGCGCGTGCACCGGAGGCAGAGCGGCAGGGCTATCTCGCCCGCGAATGGACTCCGCCCGGCCCGCTCGACACGCTTGCCGGCGAGCGCGACCTGTTTGGTGACGGACGCATCGTGCTCATTCCCCTGCCCGGCCATACGCCGGGCACGACCGGCGCCCTGGTCGCGCTGGAGAAATCCGGAACGTTTCTTCTGGCATCCGACACCGTCAGCCTGCGCTCGACCCTCGATACCGGCGTCGTTCCCCGCAATACGATCGACCCCGAAGCGCTGACCAAGTCGCTGGCCGAGGTCCGGCGGATCGAGGCGCACGGCGCCACCGTGCTGTGCGGCCACGACGCCGCGCAATGGGCGACTTTGCGCAAGGGCGCCGACGCTTATGAGTAACGCGCCGGAAATCTATACACGGCCGAAAATCATCGGCGCGCGCATCAAGCGCACGGAAGATCCGCGGCTTCTCACCGGCGGCGGCGCATTTACCGACGACCGTCACCCAGCGCACATGCTGCATGTCGCCTTCCGCCGCAGCGACCAATCGCACGCTCGCATTCGCGCAATCGATTGCGCGGCCGCACGCACCGGGCCCGGCGTCGTCGCGGTGCTCACCGCCCAAGATTTGGCCGGGCGGGTAAATCCGCTGGTCGCGGTCTCGAAAATGCCGAACTATTATGCGACGCCGATTGTCCCGCTCGCATGCGGCAAGGTGCGCTATGTCGGCGAGCCTGTCGTCGGCGTCGTCGCCCACGACCGCTATCAGGCCGAGGACGCGCTCGAACGCATCAGCATCGATTACGAGCCGCTGCCGGCGGTTGTCGACGCGGAGGTAGCGGCGCGCGCCGGCGCGCCGCTCTTGCATGAGGAAGCCGGCACCAACGTACTGGTCAGCCGCGAATTCAAGCGTGGCGACATCGACGCCGAATTTTCGTCGGCGGCGTTCCGCGTGCAGGGCCGCTTCCGCATGCGACGAAAAACGACGGTGGCGATGGAGCCGCGCGCCTGTCTTGCCGAATATGTTGCGGCACGCGGCACGCTGACGCTGCATTCGGCGACGCAAGTGCCCGGCGTGGTGCGCGATGCGCTCGTTCTGGCTTTCGGGCTTCCGGCCGAGCGGATTCGCGTGGTGGCAGCGGACGTAGGCGGCGGCTTCGGCGGCAAAGGCTCGCTCTATGCCGAGGAGCTGTTCGTTTGCGCGGCGGCGCGGATGCTGGGATGCCCGGTCAAATGGACCAGCGACCGGCTGGAGGACCTCGCCGCCAGCAGCCAGGCGTTCGATGAAATCGTCGATGCGGAGCTGGCGCTTGATCAAGATGCGCGCATCGTCGGCCTGCGCGCGGACGTGATCGGCGACGTCGGCGCTTATTCGATCTATCCCTGGACGGCGGCGCTGGAGCCGGTGCAGGTGGTAAGCTTCCTGCCCGGCCCGTACCGCGTGCAGAATTATCGCGGACGTACGCAGGCGGTGGCGACGGCGAAAGCGCCGACCGGCCCCTATCGCGGCGTCGGCCGGCCAATCTCGACTTTCGTCATGGAGCGGCTGATCGACATGGCCGCGGTCAAGATCGGCATCGACGCCAAGGACATCCGCCTGCGCAACCTCGTCGCCGCCGAGGAGCTTCCCTACAAGGTCGCTTCCGGCATTGTGTGGGACAAATCGGGCTTTCAGGAAGGCTTGCATGCGGCCTGCGCGGCGATTGGCTACGACGCGTTGCGGGCCAAACAGAAACAAGCGCGCGCATCGGGCCGCTGGGTCGGCATCGGCATCGCCTGTTATGCGGAATTGACCGGCATCGGTTCGCGCATCTCGGTCGCGCCGGGCATGCCGCTGAACACCGGCACCGAGACGGCCATCGTGCGCATGGATGAGACCGGCGGCATCACCGCTTCGTTCGGCATCGCTTCGCACGGACAAGGCCTCGAAACCACGCTTGGGCAGATCGTTGCCGAGCATCTCGGCGCCCGGTTCGAAGACGTGCGCGTGGCGCAGGGTGATAGCAATCTCGTTCCCGGATCGACCGGCACCTATGCCAGCCGGAGCCTGGTGCTCGCCGGCGGCGCCGGGACGCTGGCGGCGCAGGCGGTGCGCGAGAAAGTGCTCAATGCCGCTTCGCATTTGCTCGAAACTTCGCCCGCCGACCTCGTCGCCGAAGACGGGCGCGTGACCATCGCCGGCACAGATCGTTCGATCACGTTTGGCGAGATCGCGCGCGCAGTCTATGCGGATGCGACGCTACTGCCGCCGGAAGCAAGCGACGAGCTTTCAGCAACCAAAACCTATGACCCGGTCTTCGGCACGACCACGTCCGCCACACACATCGCCGCGGTCGAGATCGATCCGGAAACCTATGAGGTGCGGGTCGAGCGCTTCGCCGTCGCCGAGGACTGCGGCCGGCTGGTCAATCCGATGATCGTCGACGGCCAGGTCCACGGCGGCGTCGCCCAGGGTATCGGCGCAGCGTTGTACGAAGAGGTCATTTACGACGACGACGGCCAGATCATCACCGCGAGCCTCGCCGACTACTTGGTACCGTCCGCCTGCGAAATTCCCTGGATGCAGGTCGTGCATCTGGAAAGTGTCTCGCCGACCACGCTAGGCGGCTTTCGCGGCATGGGCGAAGGCGGCACAATCGGCGCGCCCGCGGCTCTGGCCAACGCGCTCAGCGACGCCCTCGCGCCGCTCGGCATCGAGATCAATGAGCTTCCTGCAACGCCGGAGCGTCTGTTCCGCCTGATCGAAACAGCACGACGCCGGGCCAAAACCTGAAAGAATGAACATGGATCTGGGGCTGAAAGGAAAAGTCGCCGTGGTGACGGGCGCAACCAGCGGCGTCGGGCGCGAGATCGCGCTCAGTCTCGCCGCCGAGGGCGCGAATGTCGCCGTCAATTACCGCGCGTCGGCCGCCGATGCGGGAGCGCTCGTTAATAAGATTACCGCCAAGGGCGGCAAGGCCCGGGCTTATCAGGCCGACGTCGCCGATTTTGCCGCGGTCAAAACGATGACCGAGCAAATCGTGAAAGACTTCGGCGGCCTCGACATTTTGATCAACAATGCCGGGCTGGCGATCCGCCAGCGTTTCGTCGAAACCAAGCCGGAAGACTGGCGCCGCCAGATCGATGCTTGTCTTTACGGCACCATCCACTGCTGCCACGCCGCCGCGCCGCATCTCGGTGCCGGCAAGGACGGCCGCATCGTCAGCGTGATCGGCGATTCCTCGCGCGTCGGCGAATCGGGACTGGCGATCGTCGCCGCCGCCCGCGCCGGCGTAGTTGCGTTGATGAAATCGCTGGCGCGCGAACTCGGCCGCTCTGGCACCACCGCCAATACCGTGTCGCTCGGCCTCGTCGAGACGCCGCACGACAAGGAATGGGTGGACGCCAACCGCGAAAAGCTGGTCAAGCTTTATCCGCTGCGCCGTCTCGGCCTGCCGGGCGATGTGGCGCCGATGGTCACGCTATTGGCTTCGCCGCATTCCGGCTGGATTACCGGGCAAGTGCTCAGTATCAGCGGCGGCTACAGCATGGTGTGAGAGCCGGACATGCTGCGCACTGATCTCATCGCGCCGATTGCGGAATTGCTGCGCCGACATGCAGGGGCGCGCGGCGAAAAATGCGCCTATCGCGACGCGCAAACGTCGGTGACTTATGCAGCACTGCTGGAGCGCACCGGCAAACTCGCCGGCCATCTCGCCGACCATGGCGTCGCGCCGGGCGATACGGTCGCGATCTTCCTGCCGAACTCGGTCGCATGGGTGGAAAGCTGTTTCGCCATAGCCCGCGCCGGCGCAGTCGGCGTCGCGATCAGCTATGACTCGATGGAGACCGAAATTGCCTATCGGCTCGCGGACGCCGGCTGCAAGGCGGTCATCACGACCGCCGAACGCGCCGACCTTGTGGCACGGCTCAAGCTCTCGGCGCCGAAACTCAACACGCTGGTCGTAACCGATCGCGGTGCATGCAGCGCGCAAGCTCTGCGCTACACGGACCTCGTGTCAGCTCCGCCGCAAGCGGCGCCGCGCGATCCGGCGTCGCTGCACGATGTCGCCTTTATTCTCTACACCTCCGGTACGACCGGCCGCGCCAAGGGCGTGCTACTCACCGTGCACGGGATGTTGTGGGTCGCCGCCGGCTGGACGCCGATCGCCGGCTTTTCCGAACGCGACATTATGCTCTCGCCGCTGCCGCTGTTTCATTCCTACGCGCT
>Ga0181525_10000565_pt1 | contig 32095 bp, 26 predicted proteins | sample PEATcosm2014_Bin_48_FD_121100 | JGI IMG/M metagenome (GOLD analysis project Ga0181525, IMG submission 121100) | Peatland microbial communities from MTU Mesocosm Facility, Houghton, MI, USA - PEATcosm2014_Bin06_10_metaG | ecosystem: Environmental > Terrestrial > Soil > Wetlands > Peat | place... | reverse complement strand
CGTCAAGGACGTGATGCCAAACGTGCCGGTCATCTGCGGCGGCGTTTTCGCTACGATGAACCAGGAGCGAATTCTGAAGGATTGTCCCTACATTGACGCCGTGGGCGTGGGCGAGGGTGAGGAGCTTCTGCCGGACTATCTCGACCATCTGGACAATCCGGCAGGCGTCGCGGGTCTTGTCTGGCGCGACGGCGAAAAAATCGTCAAGAACATCGCCCGCCCGATCCTCAAGGATTTGAACAAGTTTCCGTATCCCGACCGGATGTCGCTGCCGATTGACTACATCGAATCGCTGCCGCTCGACGTGCCGGCGGTGTTGTCGCTGGAAAAATTCTGCACGATGCAGACCTCGCGCGGCTGTCCCTACACCTGCATTTATTGCGACATCCCCGCGCTGACCAACGGCAAATGGCGCTTCCGTTCCCCAGAGCACGTCCTCGGCGAAATGCAGCAGCTCCACGACCAGGGCTACCGCTCGATTTATCTGACCGACGATCATTTCCTGCTGAAGCGTGACCGCATCAGCACGATTTGCCAGAACATCATTGATCACAAATTCGCGTTCAAGTGGGGCTGCGAAGGTCGTGTGGATTCCGTCGCGGTGGACCAGCTTCCCATCATGGGCCGGGCCAACTGCAACTTCCTCGCGTTCGGCGTTGAGGCGGGCACGCAGAAAATCCTGGACCGCCTCGACAAAAACCAGACGCTGGAGCAAATCGAAAAGGCGGTCAGCGAAGCCAAGCGCTGCGGCATCGAGCGGGCGCACGGATTTTTCCTCGTGGGTTCGCCCGGCGAAACCGAAGAGGACATCCTGGAAAGCTTCCGTTTCTGCGCGCGGCTTAAGCTCGACACGTTCGGCTTCAACCGGCTGTGCGTCTATCGCGGCACGCCGCTCTGGCACGAGTATCTCGAGCGCGGCATCCTCGACGACGAGCGCGACTGGGCCAAGTGGTTCAAGTGCTCGGACATTGACCCGACGGTGCTGCCTAGCGAGGTTGTCAACCGCGCGCGGCAAAAGGGCTATGCGCTGCTCTTTACCCGGCGGATTTTCTTCCGGCCCATCCAGACCTTCAAGCTGATCCGCACCTTGGGCCGGCACATGAAATACAGCGACATCTTCCGGCTGTTGAGCAGTCCTTTCCGGCGGCGCAAGCTGAACCGGACGCCGGAATTGCCCGCCAAGATGATCGAGCGGGGATTGACCGCGCCCATCCGGAACACCACACCCGTGGACGCCCCTGCGGTTCCCGCGTAACACGGCATTGTCCCGGTGGACTGACGCGACCTTCTCATCCGCATCGTTGGACTTGCAAATCTTCTGAAAAAGAGGTTTGCTTGTTCATCGCCAACTAAAAAGAGGCCGGCTTGGTTTGCGACCGATTCAAGAATCATTATGGCTGAATTCAAATTTTCCTGCCCGCAATGCGGCCAGCACATCCAATGCGACATCGGCTATTCCGGGATGCAAATCAATTGCCCATCGTGCCAGCAAGCCATTGTCGTCCCGCAGGCGCCGCGTTTTGCCGCCGCGCCCACCGCGCCGCCACAGGTGACACGTTCCACCGCGGCCCCGCCAGCGCCGCCAGTTCCACCACCCGCATCACCGGGTCTTTCAACAAGACAAACCACCGCGGCCCCGGCCGCGGGACGGCGATTTGCCGGCGCGCCCGGCGCTCAACCGGCGGCCAAACCCAAGTCGAAGGCGCTGAAAACTGTTTTGGTCATCACCGCCTCCGTCGTGGTCTTGGCCGGACTCGTCGCGGGAATCATCTGGTTTGGTATTCCGAAATATAAGGAGCACAAGGCGGCGCAGGAGGCGAAGAAGGCGAATCCTGCGGCGCAGGTGGCCACACCCACCTCCACTGCCACCATTCAGGCGTTGAGCATTTTGACCAAAATGCATTCGGCTTACACAAATTTAACCAGCGTGCGGGCGGGCGGCACTTTCACGATGTTTTTGGACGTGTCGAACATCACAATGGCTGACGTCAATCCGCAGATGCCGCCCGATTCGAAAATGGCCAAGCGGCATCCGCTGGGCATGCCTAGAATGATTACGGACACGACGGAACTTTCCATCAAGCGCGCGCAGCCGGCTTTTTATTATATCGTCGCCGAAAGCGTGGCAAAAATTGACCGGCAGACCATCACCAACACTTTTGCCGTTTGGAAATCCGACAACGGCCAGTTCATGTTCTCGGATAATCATCAAAAAATGCTGCCGCCCACTTATCGGCAGCTTGCCGACAATACCGTGACGAATGCCAACGCGGATCAATTCAAGAAGATGCAACAGCTTTTTGACGACCCCGCAAACCTGACAAAGATCATCAAAGATTTGGGTCAGACCGATGACGAATCTGTGAACGGACAGGATTGTTACACGCTCACCGCAAAAGTGATTGGCCAAAAAGTCAAAGTCTGGGTGGACAAAGCAACTTATCTGATTCCGCAATGGCAAATCACGCTCGGCGGGGCCATCAGCGACGCGGACGTGGACGATGCTTTTTCCCTATACGCGAGCGGCTTCACCAACCTGCCGCCGGCGGCATTGGACATGATGAAGACGCAGGTGAAAAAATACACGCCGGTGATGACAAAAATCCGCGGCACCATCACTTCGACCACCGAAACTCTTGAAATCAATCCGACGCTTTCCGCCGATGATTTCAATTATTCCGTGCCGCAGGGCGTCAGATTGATTCGCATGCCAAATGCGACGGCCACAGCACCGAGGCCCGCCTCCCCTTGATTCGAGGAGGTCAACCAGCGCAACGCCTGCGTCAACAATCTCCGCCAGATTGACACGGCAAAAAACCGACCCGCTCCATTCCCGGCCACGAACTGCCACAAAAACTGTTGACGCTCGCCACCGGAAAGACGGTCTGCTAAATTTTCGTCATGGGACGCCAATGGCTTCATGCAAAGCGCTTGGTCGCCGGCCTTAAAAAAGGCCGCACGACCGGCAAACTCGTGCGCGAAATCTCCGTCGCCGCCAAGATGGGCGGGGCCGACCCGGACATGAATCCGCGCCTGTTCACCGCCGTCGAAAAGGCCAAGAAGGAAAGCGTGACGCGCGACACAATCGAGCGTGCCATCAAAAAGGGTGCGGGCACCGGCGATGAAAAGCTGATCATGGAACACGTCCTGTATGAAGGACGCGCGCCGCACAATGTGCCGGTCATCGTCGAGGTCTATACCGACAATGTGAATCGCACCGCGCCGGAAATTCGCGTGCTGTTCAAAAACAAGGGGCAGCTCGGCACAGCGGGTTGCAATAAATTTTTGTTCGACCACGTCGGCCTCGTCGAGGCGCATCATCCCGACGCAGCCATTGACCGCGAGGCCGCCGCGATTGAAGCCGGCGCGAACGAGGTCGAATCGCTCGCGCACGAGCAGAACGACGACATCCCCGAAGGCACGGCGGGGGCAAAATTTATCTGCGACCGCACGGCGGTGGCCGCCGTTTCCAAATGGCTTTCGTCAAACGGCTGGACGGTGGTGACGAGCGAAATCGGCTTTGTTCCCAAGCAATTTCCAGAACTCACCGACGCGCAGCACGCCGAAGTGGGGGAGTTTCTCCAAACGCTTGACGACCACGACGACGTCCACCGCGTCTGGGCAGCTGTGAAGTAATCATTCCTCGCCACCGTTTCCGCTTTTGCGTTCCCAGCGGCGCGGGGCTCGCTCGGGCAGGGCTGTATCCACCTTCGCGTAGTAGGTCTCCTCGCCAAACCGCGCATCGGCCTCCTGTTGCAATTTCAACGACGGGGTGACATTGAAGCGCTCATTTGTGTCCATGAAAACAACTTCGCCGCCGGGCTGCATGAAACACAGCAGCAGCGGGCATTTTCCCGGATGCACGGCGACGAATTCGCGCACCGCCTCCAGTTGTTCCGGCTTCAGATGCGCCGTGTGCAGCCGCAAATGCACCTGCTTCGTGTATTTTTTCGGCGCGTCCTCCAGCGGCATGATTTCCTGCGGGAAAATTTTCGGCTTGTCGTCGCCGGTGTTGACCTCGCCGACGACGAGAATGGCCTTGTTCACCTCCAGCAAAGGGCGGAACTTGTCGTAGTTCTCGTTCATCACGAGGATTTGCACCGAGCCTTCCAAATCCTCCAGCGTCACCATCGAATACGGCTTGCCGGATTTTTTGGAAAAGCCGTGCGTGACCGCCGCAATCAATCCGCCGATACGCGTCAGGCTGCGGCTCGGCAATTCCGCCAGCTTCGCCGTGTTCGCGAGGCAATACTTTTCCAGAATCGGCGCGAACGGTGTCAGCGGATGGCCAGTGACGTAAAATCCGAGCAGTTCCTTTTCGTGCGCGAGCAGTTCGTGTTGCGGCCACTCCGGCAGATTGCTGATGGCCTCCGGCATCGGCGGCGCTTTTTCCTCCAGCGCGCCGAAGAGCGAGCTTTGTCCTTTTTGTTTGTCGGATAAAATGCTCGCCGCGCGCGCCAGCGTGCGTTCAATTTGTGCGAACAACGTCGCGCGCGTCTGGCCGAAACAATCGCACGCACCGGTTTTGATGAGCGCTTCAAGGGTTTTCCGCCCCAGCGAGCGGCCATCCACATGCTCGCACAGTTCGGCGAGCGATTTGAATGTCCCGACTTCCTTGCGCGATTTAAGGATTGCTTCCACTGCCGCTTCGCCGACGCCTTTGATGGCCGCGAGGCCGAAGCGAATGGCTTTCCCCTCACGCGCGGGCGCAAAAAAAGTGCCGCTCTCGTTCACGTCCGGCTGGAGAACCTCGATGCCAAACTCGCGCGCCTCGGCGATGTATTCGCTCAATTTTTCCGTGTTCGCCATGTCGTTCGTCATCATGGCGCAGAAAAACTCGACCGGATAATTCGCCTTCAGATACGCGGTCTGATACGCGACGATGGCATAGGCGGCGGCGTGCGACTTGTTGAAGCCGTAGCCGGCAAATTTTTCCAGCAAATCGAAAATCTGGTTCGCCTTCCCGGCGGGAATCTTGTTTTTTTCAGCGCAGCCCTTCACGAACTTCTCGCGCTGTTTCTGCATTTCCTCGACCTTCTTCTTGCCCATCGCGCGCCGTAAAATGTCCGCCGCGCCGAGCGTGAAGCCGGCAAGAATCTGCGCAGCCTGCATCACCTGCTCCTGATAGATCAAGATTCCGTAGGTCTCGCGCGCAATCGGTTCGAGCAGGGGATGCTCGTATTTGATTTCCATTTCACCGTGGCGGCGCTTGATGAATTCGGGAATCAGCTCCATCGGGCCGGGACGATACAAAGCGACGAGCGCGGTGATATGCTCGACAGAACTGATTTGAAACTTGCGGCACAAATCCCGCATCCCGCCGGATTCCAGTTGGAACACGCCGAGCGTTTCCGCGCGGTTGAGCAGGTCGTAGGTTTTCTGGTCGTCGAGCGGCAAATGGTCAACGTCAATCGCAATTCCCTTTGTGCGCTTGACCATTTCGCAGGTGTTGCGGATGACGGTCAGCGTTTTCAGGCCGAGGAAATCCATTTTCAGCAGGCCGAGGTCGCCGACGGGGTTCATCGCGTATTGCGTGACGAGTGTGCCGCTGTCATCCGACTTGAGCGGGAGCAGGTTCACCAGCGGCTGGTCGCCGATGACGACGCCGGCGGCGTGGACACTCGCGTTGCGCGTGAGGTCTTCGAGAATCAGCGCGGTGTCCACCAGCTCGCGCGTGGTTTCCTCGGTCTCGTAAGCCTCCTTGAATTCCGGCGACTGCTTGAGCGCCTTCGTCAAATCCATTTTCAAGTCGAACGGAATCATTTTCGCCAGCCGGTCGCACTCGCCGTAGCTCAAGCCCATCACGCGACCCACGTCGCGCACGACGGATTTTGCGCCCATCGTGCCGAACGTGATGATTTGCGCGACGGAATCGCGTCCGTATTTTTCGCGGACATACTCGATGACGTCCGCACGGCGGTCGTCGGCGAAATCAATGTCTATGTCGGGCGGATTGACGCGCTCGGGATTCAGAAACCGCTCGAACAGCAGTCCGTAGCGGATTGGATCCACGTTCGCGATTTCCAGCAGGTAGGTGACCAGCGAACCGGCGGCGCTGCCGCGCGCCACACACGCCACGCCCATCTCGCGGCCTTTGCGGATGAAATCGCCGACGATGAGGAAATAGGAAATGAATCCGGTCTTTTCGATAACGGTGAGTTCGAGCTTGAGCCGGTCGAGGACGACTTTGATGGCAGCGGCGACGGCGGGATTGTTTATATCGTAGGAGCCGACGTGAGGAGGCTCTGACTTTTCTTCTGAATTTGAAGTGAGACTCCTCACGTCGTCTCCTACAGACGATTGATAAGTCGGCAGCCGCTTCGGATCGTCAATGCCCGTGACGACAAATTCCTTTCCCTCCGCCTTCGCGTGAATCGTGTAGCGGCGGAACAAACCTTCCGCGAGCCATTGCCGCAAAAACCCTTCGCGCGTGAAATGTTCCGGCGGATGAAACACCGGATAATGCAGCTTGCCGAATTCGATTTCCAAGTTGCACTTCTCGGCGACCTCCAGCGTGTTCTTCACCGCATCCGGCGTTTCGGCAAAGCGCGACTTCATTTCCTCTGCTGTTCGCAGGTAAAATTGCTCCGGTTCGTAGCGCATCCGTTTGGTGTCGGCAAGCTGCGTTTGCGTGCCGATGCAAATCAGGCAATCGTGCGCATGCGAATCGCTTTTGTTGATGTAGTGAACGTCGTTTGTCGCGACGAGCTTGAGGCCAAAATCCTTCGCCCATTTGATCAAATGGCGGTTTACTTTAGCCTGCTCCGCGATGCCGTGATTTTGCAGTTCGAGGAAAAAATTGTCCGGGCCGAGCGTCTGCTTGAACCAGTCCACCGCATCGCGCGCCTTGTCCAACTGGTCCTTCATGATCCAGTCGGGAATCTCGCTCGCCAGACAGCCGGACATCGCGATGAGGCCGTCCTTGTGCGCCGCGAGGATTTCCTTGTCAATGCGCGGCTTGTAATAATAGCCCTCCAGATGCGCGGCGGTCGTGAGCTTGATGAGATTCTTGTAACCGGTTTCGTCCTTCGCCAGCAGGCCGAGATGATGATAAACATCGCGCCCGCCTCCGGCGCTGCCGGTTTTCTTTTCCAGCCGGCTGCCCGGCGCGACGTAAACCTCGCAGCCGATGATGGGTTTGATGCCCTTTTCGCGCACCGCCTTGTAAAAATCAATAACGCCGTGCATCGCGCCGTGGTCGGTGATTGCGAGCGCGGGAAATTTCAGTTCATGCGCCTTGTCCACGAGCCGGTCCAGCCGGCAGGCGCCATCGAGCAACGAATACTCGGTGTGCAAATGAAGATGGACAAAATCCGCGTGCGACATGGGGACAGATTAACTTTGAAATGCCGCGACACCAAGTTTGAAAAGGCCATTCCTCCTTTGCCGTTGTCTGCGCTGCGGGCGTTGATTATCTTGCCGCGACATGGGAAGTAAAATCCAGGCCGCCAAACCGAAGGCTCAATTGAAACGGGCAAACAAAATCCGGTTCGCCGTCGCCGCGAACAACCCGTTTCACGTTTTGTCGCCCGGTGACGCAGTGCCCAAGGAATGCAACGCGTTCATCGAATGCCCGATGCGGAGCAAGATCAAATACGAGCTGGACAAGATTTCGGGGTTTCTGCAAATCAGCCGGGTCCTGCACAGCGCGGTGCATTATCCGAGCAATTACGGGTTCATTCCCCAGACTTACTGCGAGGACCACGATCCGCTGGACATTTTGGTGCTGTCGCAGGAGCCAGTGACGCCGGGCTGTGTGATGAAGGCGCGACCCATCGGCATGTTGCGCATGATTGACCAGGGACTGGAGGACATCAAGATCATCGCCGCGCACACAAACGACCCATTCTACGAAAATTACATGGACATCTCCCAGTTGCCGCCGCACGTGCTGCGCGAGATTCACCATTTTTTTGAGATTTACAAGGAATTGGAAAAGGCCGAATCGCCGCAGGTGGGGAATTTTCAAGATCGGGGCGAGGCGCATCGCGCCATCCGCGAATCAATGGCGCAATACCAGCGCCATCGCAAACGCCTGCTCAAAGGCGAATTCCCGAATACCTAGGCAAACTTCAGCAGCGCTTCAAAGCCGTCGCAAGCAGCTTCACTCCTGATCCGTCACCGTGTCGTGGAATTTCAGGATGTCGCCCCTTTCGCCTTTCAACTCAGCCTCCTTGAACTTGATGGCGGTGCGCGGATGCTGGTTCAACATGCCGGTGAGCAGATACGGCAGGTCGTAGCCCCAGAGCAGTTTCGCGCGCATCGGCTCGATGTGGTTCTGAACGCAGTCGAGCACGGGGCGCAGCTCGTATTTCGGATTGTGCAGGAAGGCGAGGAGTAGTTCCATCGGGCAGTTGCCCGCGCCTCGACCGAGGCCGGCGATGGTGGCGTCGAGAAAGTTCGCGCCTTCGATGATGCCTTCGATGGTGTTGGCGAAGGCGAGCTGCATGTTGTTGTGCATGTGCACGCCCACTTCCTTGCCGGAGGATTTGCAGTAGCCGAGATATTTTTTAACCAGCTCGTGAACGCGCTCGCTGTAAAACGCGCCAAAACTGTCCACGACGTAAATGGCCTTGGCCTCGGACTTCGCGAGCATTTCCAGGCCCTCGTTCAACTCGCGATCAGGAATGGTCGAGGCGGCCATGAGGTTCACGGTGGTTTCGTAGCCCTTGTCGTGCGCGTCCTTGACCATTTCCAGCGCGGTCGGAATCTGATGGATGTAAGTTGCCACGCGGATCATGTCGAGGACGGAATCTTTCTTTGGCAGGATGTCTTCCTTGTAATCGCAGCGCTCGGCATCGGCCATGACGCATAATTTCAAACTGGTCTTATTGTCGCCGACGATGCGGCGCAGCGAGTCCTCGGTGCAGTATTTCCAATCGCCGTGTTCGCCGGCCTTGATGCCTTTGCGCGACGCTTTGTAACCCAGCTCCATGTAATCCACGCCGGCGGCGAGACAAGTTTCATAAACCAGCTTGACCGTCTGGTCGGTGAAGTGGTGGTTGTTCATCAGACCACCGTCGCGGATGGTGCAGTCCACGACTTTGATTTCGGGGCGGAACGAGAGCCAGCGGCTGGTGGCGTTGTCTTTATCGGCAGGTTTGGCGGTTTTCATGGATCTCAATTCATTTGGTGAATTTCGTGAACAGGTCATTCTCCCCGAAACCAGCCGGGCATGGACAGAACATATTCTGCCAATCATGCGACACTTTTTGCGCTGGCCAATGGCAGGAAAAGTTGCGCCGGATTACTTGCGGAAGAAATCCTCGATGACTGCGGCGACCCGCTGGATTTGCGCGTCGGTCAATTCTGGAAACATCGGCAGGCTTAAAACCTCCCGCGCGGCCTTTTCTGCAACGGGAAAATCGCCGGGCTTGTGGCCGAGATGCGCATAGGCTTTTTGCAGGTGCAACGGAATCGGATAATGCACCGCGTTGCCGATGCCATTTTCGTCCAGATGCTTTTTGAGTTCGTCGCGACGTGGATGGCGGACGGTGTAAAGATGCCAGGCGCTTTCTGCGAAACCAGCTTCGCGCGGCAGTTTTAGCGGCGTGTCGGCGAGTAATGCGGCGTAGCGTTTCGCCACGCGGCGGCGTTCGTTCGTCCATTTCGCCAGATGCTTCAATTTCACGCCCAGCACCGCGCCTTGAAAACCTTCCATGCGGTAATTGTAGCCGACTTCGTCGTGATGATACCGCTGCGTCGAGCCGTGTTCGCGCAGGGATTTCGCGCGGGCGGCAAAAGCCGCGTTGTTCGTCACGAGCGCGCCGCCTTCGCCGCAGGCGCCGAGATTTTTCGCCGGATAAAAACTGAAGCAGGAGATATCGCCCAGCGTGCCGACGGTCTTGCCTTTGTATTTCGCGCCGTGCGCCTGCGCCGCATCCTCGACCAAAGGCAATTTGTGTTTGCGGCAAATTGCCGAAATTGCATCGGCGGCGAACGGATGACCGTAGAGATGCACCGGCAAAACCGCCTTCGTTCGCGGCGTGATGACCTTTTCCAGCAGCTTCGGGTCAAGGTTGAACGTGGTGTCGTCAATGTCCACATAAACCGGCTTCGCACCGGTGTAAGAAATCGCCCAACTCGTCGCGATGAACGTGAACGGCGTGGTGATGACCTCGTCGCCCGGCCCGACGTTGAGCAGCCGCATCGAGATATGCAATGCCGCTGTGCCGCTGTTGAAGCCGAGGCAATGTTCCGCGCCGCAGAATTTTGCAAAATCTTTTTCGAACTGCGCCACGTCCGGCCCGAGGCAGAAGGTGCAATTGTCGAGCGAGCGGGCGAGCGCGGCGTCAATCTCCTTGCGGACGCTGCGGATTTGCGCCGGCAGATCGAGGTAGGGAACTTTGTCGGACATTCTGCGGATTAAAGTAACCGATTTGCGCCCCTTGAAACAATCTTAAGATTTCAATGTGCTGGCGACTGGCGCGTGGATTTCAAAATGGTTTGCAGGGAATCCAGAACCTGCGCGGGCGTGATGGCCGCGAGACAGAAATTGGCCGTTTGACAAACACCCACGCCGGGACCGCAAGAACACGGGCTTCCCGTCAGAATCCGATGACACCCGCCGACAGGCGCCCACCGCACGAGTGAGCTTGGGCCGAACAATGAAAGTGTTGGCACGCCGAGGCCGGCGGCGAAATGCAGCGGGCCGGTGTCGCCGGAAATGAAAACTTCCGCCCGTTTCAACACGGCGAGAAACAGGGCGAGTTCCGGCACCACCGGCAAAACCGGCGTGGCGGGCGCGATTTTTTTTAATTCATCCGTCAAGGCGCGTTCGCGCGCGCCGGCTGCCGTGGTGAAGGCGACGGGCAAACCGGCTGCGGCAGCGAGTTGAAAAAATTCCGCCCAGCGCTGAACGGGCCATTGGCGGTTTGGCTGGCTCGAAGCGATGTGGCAAAGAATGGTGCGTTCGGGCAGCAATTTCTCCGCCGCCGCATCCAAGGCCGGATCACTTTTAATTTCCGGTTCGAGCGGGCCGGGCGCGACATCCCAAGCGGAAAGCAAACGCATCATCCGCGCCGATTCGTGCTGCTCGCTGGTTTCCAGCACGACGCGCTCGTTGTAACAAAACCTGCGGCCCACAAATCCGCCGCGCTGCAACCAGCCGAGCCGCCGGCGCGCGCCGATGAGAAAACTCAAAATCGCGCCGCGGTCGTTGCCGGCAAAATCCGCCGAACGGTCGAAGCGCTCGCGGCGCAGCGCGCGGATGACCGGCCAGGTTTGACGCAAGCTCGCACTTCCACGCCGTCGCGGCATCGGCCAGACGCGATTGACCCCCGGCAGATGCTGGAAAATCGGCGCGACTTCCTCCGGCACGAGCAGGTGCAGCTCTGCGCCGGGAAATTGTTTGCGGAGCGCGCGAAGCGCGGGTGTGAGCAGCACCGCGTCGCCAAGATATTTGAACTGGATGGCGAGGATTTTTTCAGGCCGCGCGCTCACGACTGGAATTGCAGTTCGTAAAGTTTTTGGTAGATACCGCCGCGGCGGGACAGTTCGGCGTGGGAGCCAGTCTCCGCGATGCGTCCCTGGTCGAGCACCACAATCTCGTCGGCATTGAGTATCGTGGAGAGCCGGTGTGCGATACAAATGGTCGTGCGGCCCTTCATCAATTCATCCAGCGCGGCCTGCACGGCGCGTTCGGATTCGGTGTCGAGCGCGCTGGTGGCCTCGTCGAGCACGAGAATCGGCGCATTCTTCAAAACCGCGCGGGCGATGGCAAGACGCTGGCGCTGACCACCTGAGAGCATCACGCCCTTTTCACCGATGACGGTGTCAAAGCCTTTTGGTTTTTCCATGATGAAATCGTAGGCGTAGGCATGACGCGCGGCGGCGATGATTTCATCATTTGTCGCGCCGGGCCGGCCCAATTCGATATTATTGCGGATGGTGTCATTGAACAGAATGGTTTCCTGCGTGACGACGGCGATCTGGTTCCGCAGGTCGCGGGTGGTGACATCGCGAATGTCTAGGCCACCGATGCGGATGACACCGCGCGCCGGATCATAAAAGCGCAGCAGCAGGTTGGAGAGCGTGGTTTTGCCGGAGCCGCTGGCCCCGACAAGCGCGACGAGCTGGCCGGGTTTGATTTGCAACTGGATGTCGTCCAGCGCGACTCTTTCACCGTAGGAAAAATGGATGTGATCGAACTGGATGTCCGCGCCGGAGGCCTTGAGCGTTTTTGACTGTGCCGGCTCGCGGACGGAGTTTTGCATTTCGAGCAAATCAAAAACCTGCCGGCTGGCGGCACGCGCCTGTTCCAACTGATTGTGGAGGCGGGTGATGTTTTTGATGGGGCGATACATCACAAAGATTCCGATGCTGAATTGAATGACTTTTGCCACATCGGGCTTGGATTGGAAGGCGAAGTAGCCAATCAAGAGGGCCACGCCGATGGCGGCGAGAAATTCGTTCAGCGGTCCTGGAATTTCCTCCGAGCGGATGATTCTCATGCGGTGGCTGACGAAGCGCTGGGAAACTTCTCTGAATTGTTCAACGGCTTTTTCCTCAAGATTGTAGGCCTTGATGATGCGGTTGCCGGTGAAGGATTCGTGCATTACCGTCGCGAGTTCGGAATAGCTGTCCTGGACGACGGCGGCGGATTTGCGCACCTTGCGGCTGAAGATGATGATGGAAATGAGGCACACGGGAAACGCCAGCAGAGTGATCAGCGTAAGACGGTAATCCAGATAAAACAGATAACCGACGGTGGCCAGCACCGTGACGGGATCCTTGACAATGACGGCGAGCGTCCCGGTGATGGTGTTTTGCAGCGCCATGGTGTCCGAATTGATGCGCGACATCAAATCGCCGGTGTTTGACCGGGTGAAAAAACCGACGGAAAGGTTCTGGAGATGGGCAAACAGCCGGACACGCAAATCGGTGATGGCGCGGATGGCGGCCCACTGGAGGCAATAGACGTTCAGGTAGCTGAACACGCCGCGCAAAATAAACACGAGCGGCACCAGTGAAATCGCCAGCATCTTCATCGAGGCGCCGGGCGAAGCACCGGAGGCGGAAAACCAATGGGCAACATGTTCCGCGATGGCCTGCAGTTTGGGCGACAAATTTTTCAGGAAGTTTGCGGCGCTGTTGTTATCCGCGCCGGCAAAAACCACGCTGCCGACCAGCGGCACCAGCGGCAGCACCAGCGGTTCGACCAGGCCGCTGAGAAATCCGAAAACGATGCCCAAGACAAGCCGCGACCAATACGGCTTGGCCAGATTCAAAAGGCGGTGAAGAAATTCAATCATGCAATTTGCCGGAGTTTGCCGGAAAACGGGCCGTTCTTGCGAGACTTTTCCACAACGGCGGTTGCCGCGATGTGTCACTTGAACCACGGGGAAATCTTTCGGGACCAAGTTTTGCGCAATTTACGGTGCAAGCGGGCGAGGGGTGGCAACGGCCAATTCTTGTGCGTGTAGAAGGTATGCTTGTATGACGCTGTGAGATGGCTGTTGTTTCGCAACCACGAGAAAACCCGCTTCTCGAAGAGTTCGCCTCCATAGTTCGGATAACACGTTGAGGCAGGATGAGATTCGTTGTAGATGCGTCCGCGAAATTCTTTCGCGCGAACAAGGTAACACTGATCTGAAAACCCGCCTACACCGATAGAAAAGTCATCTGTTTGCTCCGTTGAATTTTTCTTTGCATTGCCATAGTCCACGCCTGGAATGAGGTGGCAGACCTTGATGCGCGAGTCCTGTGACATCAAACGCACCGCGCGAGACACCCAATCACTGGGGGCCACTGGCATGCAATCGCCGGCGTAGTGCAGAAGAAAATCAGAGCGGCAAAGAAAAAGGCTCACCAGTTCGGCAATGGAATAGCGATAGCCGACGCCCAAAGATTCGCGGCTGACCGAAAAGAAGTCGAGCGCTTCAGCGGCGTGTTCTTCCACGATGATATATTTGGTCAACCATCCGCGCTGAATGGCGCGTTCCGCGTGTTTGGACACGACGGAGGGTTTTCTCACATTGTTTATCATCAGGATTTTTTCGCTGAAGGGATAAGCATTCCTCTCCCCAAGCAAGCGCAACCATTCGCTTTCAAGAATGTGCCTCCAATCATGTTCCCAACATTTTGTTTCGAGGATTACCGTGGGTGTCATACGAGAACAGGAAGAGCTAATGCTTTGCCCCTCCGCCAATTTCGGGCATCGTTGATGCCAGATTGAAATTCATCTTGTCGTTCCAGTAATCGTCGAGGAACCGTTTCATCTCGGCGCGAAGCCAGTCGGCATCGAATATCCCCTCCATTTTCCCGCGTTGCCCAAAGACCTGGCCGCTAAACCAGTTGTGATAGGCGAGTGGCCGGCCACCGTGCAAATACACCGTTCCCACGCCATAGCTGGTGTGCTGTGAATCCAAATCCAGAATGGAACCGGGCGCTTTCCGCCGCACGCGTTCGGTAAATCCATAATAACGTTCCAGCGGATGCGGCCCCCATGCCGGCTCCCAGCAAAACGGCTTGCGGCCAATCCAACGACGCATCTGGCCGATATTCACCACCATCAAACTCGCGTGGATGTATTGCGGATTAACTCGAAGCTGCCCGTTCAGCATTACTGGATATCGTGTGCAGGCATTGGGATGCGTGATCCACATTTCATCCCTTGGGCCGGCCAGCAGAATGCCTTCTGCCGTTTTTTGAAGCAACGGGTCGAGCGATTCCAGCAGGACGCAATCCTGATCGAGAAAAACGGCAAGGGGCGTGGTTATCTTTCGGAACATGTAATTGAGCAGGCCGGTATGGCGATGGCAATCCAGAAGCGGATGCAATTCGGCTCCATATCGCGAGCAGACAGATTTGGCGGCGCAAAACTCCGGCCAAGCGGAGCTCGCATCGGCCACAATGATGCGTGCATCGTGATAATGTCGGCGGATTGAATGCAGTGTAACGGCGAGAAACTCCGGCGCATTGAAGTGGGAGATGCAGAATGTCACCTGACCGCCGGAGGTTTTTCTGCCGGCCAAACTGCGCCACAGGCGAAAACAAACCACTTCACGAAGTCGTGTGAAGGTAATCTTAGCCATTTGCAACAAGCATACCGTTGTTGTTTTGACAAGGCCAGCAGCTAATCGGTTGAATCAATGCGAATAATCTTTCAACGCGCCTCTTAACGCATCGCAGACGTATTTCACCTTTTCCTCGGTCAAGTTCAAGCCCGATGGAAGGTTGATGCCGCGGGGAGCCAGGCTATAACTGACGGTGTTGCGCGCTCTTGCCGAGCGCGCCTGTTCGGATTTTCCGTAGGCCGGTATGCTGCTCAACGGATGAAAGAAGGGGCGCGAGTCAACGCCTTTTTCCGTCAGCAATTGCATCAGCTTTGGCTTTTCCGGTCCGAACTCCTCATTCCACAGGGCCGTGACCATCCAATAGGTGTTTTTTGTGCCGGGTGGTTCATGGTTCAAAGTCACTCCGGCCAGACCATCCAGCCACTTTTGATACCACGAAAAAATCTGGCGCTTGCGGGCAATCAACTCCTCCACGCGCTCCAGTTGCGCCAGCCCCAGCGCCGCCTGGAGACTGCTCATTTTATATTTGTAACCGATTTCGGTGTTGAAAAACATCCGGTCACCCGGCGCCCGGCCATGGTCACGCAATTGCAAGGCGCGCTGGCGGATGTCATCGCGGTTTGTCACCAACATGCCGCCTTCGCCCGTCGTCAGGGTTTTGGAACCGTGAAAACTGAAAACCCCGGCATCTCCAAGGCTGCCGGCCTTGACGCTGTGGTATTCCGAACCGATGGCTTCGGCGGCGTCCTCGATGATCGCGATATTGTGTCGTTTGGCGATGGCACGGAGGGGGTCGTAATCCGGCACGTTGCCGTAAAGATCAACGGGAATGACGGCCTTGGTCCTTGGCGTGATGCACGACTCAAAAGATTCCGCCGACAAACACCAGTTCTTTGGATCAATGTCGGCGAAGACGGTGGTCGCGCCGACGTAAGTGACCGGTGCCGCCGAGGCAATCCACGTCACGTCCGGCACGATGACTTCGTCACCCGGACCGACGCCCAGCGCCAGCAAAGACAAATGAATTGCCGAAGTGCATGAGGGCAACGTAATGGCGTGGCGCACGCCCAGATATTCTGCAAACGCCTTTTCAAACCGGTCGTGATAAACATTGGCGTTGGCATACCAAGCGTTCGCCGCCGCGTCGGCGACGTAGTCAATTTCCTTTTGCGTGATCCAAGGGCCGGAAACTGGAATGCGTTCCATGTTCAGTCCTTGATGCATTTCAAATAACCGTCTGGCGCAACGGTGATCAACAGCTTGCTTTCGATATCCTTGTCAATCACGAAGCGCCTGTTGGTTTTCAAAAATTCCCATACGGCTGTCTTGGGATTGTTGCCTTTGTGCCAGGGACGATCCTTGATCAAGTCGTCGGGCAGATCCTCGATGGCCGTGTCAAACACGACCAGATAGCTGCCCTTGGTCACCAGTTTGGAATAAAGCTGCAACTCCTTTAACACATGCTCGTGGGTGTGATTGGAGTCGAGCATGACCATAATCTGTTTTCGGCCTTGAGAGGCCTTGTAAACATTGCGGGCAACGGCTTTGTCCACGGAAGAACCCTGGATCATCTGGATGCGCTTGGACATCGGATGTTTTTCAATTTCAGCCCGGTTGTGAGACCGGATATCAATGTCCACGCCCAGCACAAGTCCGTTACCGCCCAGCAACTCCAGCATGGAAGCGGAAAAAATCAAGGAGCCGCCGTGGGCGATTCCGGTTTCGACGATCAAGTCCGGTTGAACGCGCCAGATCAACTCCTGCACCGCCACCATGTCTTGCGGCAACTGGATGAAAGGCCGTCCCATCCAAGTAAAGTTGTAGGTGTATTTGTGCCGGGCAGTTTCGCGCAGCCAGATTCGCGAAAGCGCCTTAATGTCGTGATCAACCTTCAAACCTTCGATGTTCCCGGCCACTTCGGCGAAGAATTTTGAAACTTCACTCATATCAGAAATTGTTTCCAGTAAACCGTGCCGGAGACGAATACACCCGTGCCTTTACGACCCGCATTGGCCACCAGATCAAGGGTGGACACAAACGGCGTGAATTCCCCATGCAACTGCGGATAGGCGAGTTTTTGGTAATCCATATATTCTACCCGCACATCCTGCCGTTCAAAAAGTTCGTGCTCAAGATAATTACGCGCGCCGTGGCCGGTGATGTAAACCGTGCCGTTCAGGCGCTTCACCATGTCAAGAACACGCGCAGAACCGCTCCCGCCAATGCCGAGTTGGGAGGAACAGACAATTTGTTCCGGCTTGGGAAAGGCGTAGTAAGCGCGCAATGCCTCCATGCTGGCAATGGCCAGTTCAGAAATGGTGGCCGCTGGTTTTGCATAAACCTCTTTGACCAGAGAAAGCATTTCATCGCGGAATGGCGCTTGTCCATAAGCTTGCCCAAGCAGTGTTAGATGACGTTTGCGCCAGTCCTGCCTCTCGTCCAGCACCACATCCATGATGCGCTGGCCCAGCTTCAGATCGCGCAAGGGAACGGTGAGCCAGTGCGAACCCTTGGCAGTCTTGATCTGCACCCGGTTGGTGAAACTGCCCTTCGAAAACTGCGCGTCGTCATAGTGGATATAAACGTCGGCAAGACGGATTTGCTCGAACATGCCCACCCAAGGGAAAAACATCGGTTGGGAAATTACGATGGCTTTCATGGTCGTGCGGGGAATCCATCTCAATCTTTGTAAACGTAAACAGTAAATTCGTAAAGCTTTCCCCTCCCGGTCTTCAAGCTGCTATATCCGTGGTCAATACGCACCTTGGGGGATAGTTCCGTGAAGCAGTAGTTGAGAATTTCTGCGGGGTTCTGGTAATAGAGGTTGTTCACCATGAAATTCACACGCGTGGACATGAAATTCAAAGACATCCCATAGCGACAAAGGCGGAACATCTTTTGCATCATCCGGCGGGAGTAAGCTTCCATCTCAACGATGCCGGCGGTTAGCTTCTGGGTTAGAATCCCGTTGCATACCACGTAGTCATAGACGCCCTCCGCTTCGACATCAAAAATATTCTGAACTGTAAAGGTGCCATCCTTGTGGTTTTTGTGACAGTAATCAATCATGCTCTCCACAATGTCCACGCCATAGTAATCCAAGACGATTGCTTTCTCTTTCGCATACAGCATCAGTCCGCCCCAGCCACAGCCGATATCCAACAGGGAAGGCACTCCTTTCGGGCGCTCAAAATCCCGGTTCAGGACATCCAGCATTTTCCCATAGCGAAAGCGCAACTCCTCCGGATCGCCCCAGTCCACACCACGCGAAGTCGCACCATGTTCGGCAAAGGTTTTTTCGTAATGCTTTTGCAGAAGGCTGGTTACATTATCCATAAGCGTAAGACGGTGTCGGCGACGCAGTCGTTTTAATTATTTGCAAAACTCCTGATGATAACAGTTGGCCAAGCAGTGGTCGCGCATTATCTTGCCAAGTTAAGACTTCCAGCGTGCGATGAATGAATCACGCTCTTCTTGAGAATAAAATCTTTTGCAATACGCGTCGGAATAGACGGACTGCAAAAAAGCGCTGTCAAATTTCAACGATTTCTTTATTGAGCGATAATGCTCCGAATATGCCTTCGATTCAGCGGCGTTTGCGTTGACCGTCGCGATAAACTCCGCCGGATAACCCAGAAATACAGACAATGCTTCGGCAAGTGAGGATAAATTCTCCTGTCGAATCATCAAAACTTGGTGATTGTCGGTCTTGTAAATCTGATAGCCCTTCTTGATGTCAAATTCACGGGTCAAAGGATTGAACCCGTGCGCTGAAGCAAATTCATCATTCAACCATTTTTCGGGATTAGTGTAAGGCGGACCCAAATGAGACATCTGGCCGGTCAGGACTTTTGTGATGAATTCACGGGCCGATTCGACTGTTATTCGATGGTAGTTTTCATCAAAAAAGAAATTGTAGGCTTCAAAATAGAGAGACAAGGCCCATGAGACAGGCTCGCGCACTCCGCCAATGATGGCCCTTTTTCTGCTTTTAGGGCAGAGCATCGTGGTCGCCTCCAGAAGCATGGCCGCTCTCCGGGCGGCACCGAGATGGCCGGTTACGGCACTGCGTCCAAATTGGGTGTATTCCGGCAAGGCCAAGCTCCAGGTTCTGAATCCATTTTCAGTCAGGCTATGCACATGGAAGACCCTCGCCCCCTTGAAACTGGCCTTGAGTGTGGCGGCAATGCTCATTCCTCCCACCTTGGGAAGAGAATGCACGACGTATAAATCGGAGAAAAAGAAATCCTCGAGAATTTGCGCCTGGTGTTTGGCGCGTTTGTCTTTTGCGCTACTTCTAAACAGCATGCCCTTCGAGATCCTTGGAAACCAATATCTTTTTTTGCGCGCTTTTTCAGCCATATATGCCTGTCTTATTCTGCTTTTAAAAGCTGTGCTCGGCCAACTTTGGCCTCAACTCAACATAATTTGAACAGACGAAATTCTAAAAAAATTATTCTTGAAAGAAAAGCTCATTTTGTCCCTTGATGGCATAACGAGGCCCGACAGGCGGCAGCCATTTAACGCTGGTCTGCTACAGTTTCAAAAGGCATATTATTCCCAATGAAAATGGGCTTGAACACAAAGGTTGCTGACCGTCTTGGCATGCGTAGCGCCTTTCCCTTCAGGCGGTGGAAAAATTGAAGTCATTGTAGTTTTTGTCCCGTGCCGACAAGATTGGGTCGGGGAATGGCCACTCGATTTTCAATGCCGGATCATTCCAGCGGATGCCGCGCGCGCTTTCAGGATGATAAAACTCTGACATCTGATAAAAAACCTCTGCGTCATCTGCCAGCGTCTGGAAACCGTGCGCGAACCCTTCTGGAATATAAAGAGCACGGCCATTTTCAGAGGTCAACTCCGCCGCCGCCCATTGTTTGTAGGTGGGCGAAGCCGGGCGCAGGTCAACCACCACATCGAAGATCGCGCCGCGCGTGCAGCGCACCAGCTTGGTCTCTCCGTGCGGCGCGATTTGGCAATGCATTCCTCGCAATGTGCCCTTCTTGTGGTTGAATGACAGGCTGCACTGAACCAGATTTGGATTCAGACCATGCTCTTCAAATTCGCGCCGGCACCAAGACCGCGCGAAATAACCGCGTTCGTCCTCATGCTTTTCCAAATCCACGATCCAGACGCCCGGCAGCTTGGTTGGCAATATTTTCATGCGATTTTTACCTCCGGAATCGGCAGAATAAATTTGCCGCCGCGTTCGCGGTAGGCGCGTTGCTGCGCCAGAATTTCATCCGCGAAATTCCACGTTAACAACAGGGTATAGTCCGGCATTTTTTCCAGCAAGCGCTCCGGCGGCACAATGGGAAGATGCAACCCCGGAGTGAACCGCCCCTGCTTGAAAGTGCTGCGGTCGGCGACAAAATCGAATGTTTCGCGGCCAACCTCGCAGAAATTCAGCAGCGTGCTGCCTTTGGCTGCCGCGCCGTAAGCCGCAATGGATTTGCCCTGCCTCTTCAATTTACCCAACAAGCTCACAAGCGCCGACTTGATTGCACCGGCTTGGCGGGTGAAAGCAGCATAATAATCCGGCGACGCGAGGCCAAGCCGCCGCTCCTCCGCCAGCAACCCGGCCACCGAGTCCCGCACCGCGTGCGCACCGCGATGGCCTGCAAACAGCCGCAGCGAGCCGCCATGAATGGGAAGGCGTTCGATGTGGAAAATTTCCAGATCATGCCGGGCGAACAGCGGCAGCAGCGCCACCAGCGAAAAATAAAAGAAATGCTCGTGATAGATCGTGTCAAACTCGCATTTCCCGATGAAGTCCAAGGCGTAGGGGAATTCCAAAATGATGCGACCTTCCGGTTTGAGCAGTTCGCCCAGGCCAGCGACAAAGTCGTTCGTGTCCGGCGCGTGCGCAAAGACGTTGTTACCCAGTAGCAAGTCGGCGGATTTGCCTTCGGCCTTCAACTTTCTGGCCAGCGCCTCGCCGAAAAATTCCGCGAGCGTGGCCACGCCGTTTTTGCGCGCGACCTCGGCGATGTTGGCGGCGGGTTCGATGCCGAGGCTGGGGATTTTGGCCGCGATAAAATTCTTGAGCAGGTAGCCGTCGTTGCTGGCGATTTCGACAACAAAGCTGTCCGGCCCGAGGGCGAATTCGTTTTGATACCGTCCGGCGGCCTGTTTGGCATGGCGCAGCATCGCGTCGGAGAACGAGGAAAAATAAAGATATTCCGAAAATAGTTTTACCGGCGGCACCAGATCAGCAATCTGGAGCAACCAACAATCCAGGCACAAAAAAAGGCGCAGCGGAAACTTCGGCTCTGGTTTGTCCAGGTCCTCCGGGCGCAAAAGATTATTCGCCAGCGGCTGCCGGCCGAGGTCGAGAATCAATTGCCCGCGTTTGCCGCCGCAGGAACGACATTCAAAGCCGGCAGTCATAACAAAGCGGGTTGAGCCCATCGAATTTGTCTGGCTGCGGCGGAGGCAGTGAATGAGTCAATCTGCGCCAGACTGAAATTCAGCATGTCGGGATTCTTTTTGACGTGGCGTTCATGATACCAAATGACGGTGTTCTGGATTGCCTCCGTAAATGACCAGATCGGAAACCACTTTAACAATTCCGCAGCTTTGCTGATATCGAGATTAAGTTTCGCGGCTTCATGTGGCGCGTTTGGCTGGCCGATTTGTTCCCAGCGACCGGGCCAGATCTTCAAAATTTCATCCACCAGATCACGGACTGGCAGATTGGAATCCACACCGGGACCAAAATTGAAAGCGCCAGCCAGCGGGGTTTGCTTTTCGGCGCCAGAGAGACATGCGCCCAGCCAAAGATAGCCGCTCAAACAATCGAGCACGTGCTGCCACGGGCGCGTGGCCGAAGGATTGCGCACCGGAATTGGCCGGCCAGCCTGAAGCGCGCGGATGCAGTCGGGCACGATGCGGTCCTCGGCGTAATCGCCGCCGCCGATCACATTGCCGGCACGGACGCTGGCGACGTTGCCAAGTTTTGGATCCGGCAGGAAGAAGGATTTTCGCCACGATTGCACGACCAGTTCCGCGGCCGCCTTGCTCATGGAATAAACATCATGGCCGCCCAGCGGGTCCGTTTCGCGATACCCATGTTCCCGGCCCTGGTTTTCGTAGCATTTGTCCGTGGTAATGACGATCACCGGGCACGGAAGTTCGTTGCATCGGACGGCTTCGAGGAGGTGTGCCGTTCCGAGCGCATTTGTCTCGAATGTTTCAACCGGATTTGCATAAGAGCGCCGGACCAGAGATTGCGCCGCCATGTGAAAGATGATGTCCGGCTTCATTTGCTTTATGGCCTCCCTCAATGCCTTCAAATCGCGAACGTCGCATTCCTGTTCCATTGCGAAGACGCCAGGGCGGATGATTTCGTAAAAATTTGGATGGGTCGGCGCTTCGAGGCTGATTCCACCCACTTTCGCACCAAGCCTGCTCAACCAGAGGGAAATCCACCCGCCTTTGAAACCGGTGTGGCCGGTCACGAGCGCACGCCTGCCCGTGTAGAAATTGTTAAACGCGGTGTTCACCAAACCTTCCACGGAGCCTTGCCCGCCTGCCACATCTTGTTGAGCAATTCCTGTTCGCGATATGTGTCCATGCACTGCCAAAAACCGTCATGACAATACGCCCTTAGCTGTTGCTTGCGCGCAAGTTGTTCCATCGGCTTCTTTTCCAGCACGCAGGCGTCGCCATCAAGATATTTACCGATGGCTTTGTTGAAGACAAAAAAGCCGCCGCTGACGTAGGCGCTTTCCTTTTCCGGCTTTTCGTGGAACGCGGTGATGGTCTGGCCATCCATGGACAATTCGCCAAAGCGACCAACCGGTTTGACTGCCGTCACGGTGGCGATGGCACCATGCTGTTTGTGAAATTTGATGGATTGGTTGATGTTGCTGTTGGTTAATCCGTCGCCGTAGGTAAACAGGAAGGCGTCATTCTTGATGAACGGCAACGCGTGCAAAAGACGCCCGCCCGTTTGCGTGTCCTGTCCCGTGTCCAGCAAAGTGACCGTCCAGTCCTCTTCATCGTGTTGATTGTGATAGACCACCTGTGGATTCCGGCCCAGGCGCAGCGTCACGTCGCTGGTATTCCAGTGATAGTTGCGAAAATATTCCTTGATGACCTCGCCCTTGTAGCCGAGGCAGAGGATGAATTCCTTGTGGCCGTGGTGCGCATAAATTCTCATGATATGCCAGAGGATGGGGCGACCGCCAACGGGCACCATCGGCTTGGGACGGAACTCGGTTTCCTCGCGCAACCGGGTTCCCAGACCACCGCAAAGAATGACGACTTGCATGAGTTTTGTTTCGGCTTCGGACGCGGGTGGTTTACAGATTCCGGCGCCGTTTCGCAAGCGCCGTCTTGCCGGATTTTCCGGGGGTGGGAAAACCTTCTTGTGTTTGCGCCTCTTGATGCCCTACTTTGAAACTCGGCCTAATTACAAAAACAATGAGCCAGCATCCATATTTTACCATAGCCATCCCTACCTACAACCGGGCGGTTTTTTTGCGGGAGGCAATCAACTCGGCCTTGAGCCAGACGGATTCGGATTTCGAACTGATCGTTTCCGACAATGCTTCGTCCGACGACACCACAGCCGTCGTAGCCAGCATCAAAGATGACCGTCTCCGTTATGTCAGGCAGACGGAGAACCTTGGAGCTGTAAGAAACGTCAATTTTCTCGTGCGTGAAGCGCGGGGGCATTTCTTCATTCTGCACCAGGATGACGATTTGCTGCACCCGGAATTTTTATCCCGTTGCCGACAAGCCGTCGGCGAACAGCCCGATGTTTCCTTGTTTGCCACTGCTGTCTGCAGCGGTTCCAAACCGGAAGGGGTTCTGGGCGAGAATATTTATTCGAGCAACCCGCCCTGGCTCCCGGTCTCCCACCTTAAAATAGCGACCGAGATCAGCGGCGTGGATGCAGCCATAATGCAATTGTTTTCCCTGCCGTTTTTTCCTCCTGGAGTCGCATTTGACACGGAGTGTATCCGCAAGACCGGCGGTTTTTTTTCTGAATTTGGCTGGGCTGGAGACAACATCACGATTGCGCGCGTTGCCCTCTGTGGAAAGGTTTTGTATGACCCGCGTGTCGGCGCGTTCTTCCGGATTCATACAGGCAATTTCGGCGGCCAGATCACTCTTCAAAAAAGGTTCGCCTGCCGAAGGGAGGCCGATCGAATCATCATCGGCTATCTGGACACGGTTGACCCTCATTGGCTGGATCGCGCGCGGATTTGCCTGAACCATTTATCCAGGCGAAGACGGGGCAAGTTTTTAGCGGAGGCGTGGAAAAGCAATTATCCCGCAGTATTGAAACAAATCGTGGCGGAGTCCATCGCAGGCAAGTCTTCGGTCAGGAAGTTCGGCGCCCATCTGTTCGCCATTTTTTTGAAGGGCAAATTCTTCCGTGTGGTAAGCAGCCATCTTCGACCGGGCAACCCTTCCGACTGAATTATTCGGAAATCACAAATGGTTTGGAGGTAAAGCTTCAGTGCGCTTTCATTTCTTGACGTTTTTCCAATTCACCAGCATTCCCCAACCAACCCCACAAATGCGGCAGGCTTGAAACAGATGCCCGGCGGCCTTTGAATAACTTCGCGGCAGCGCAATCAGCGCGACCAGCAAATGGACCAACGCATGAAACGGCGTGCCAATGATTCGCGCCAACGTGTAAAATCCGCGATCCCAGCCGACCCGCCGCGATTTTAACCGTTGAATGGCAATAAATCGCCCATCGTTAAATCGCCCGCGCATTACCTTGCGGAATATCATGCGGTTGGCCGGCACGAAATGCCGGATGGCCGCGCCGGGCAGCCACCAGATTTCATGGCTGGCGTCCTGCAAGCGAAGATTCAGGTCAGTGTCTTCACGGCGCCCCAATTGCGTGTCAAACATCCCGACCGCAAGCGCGGTTTCACGACGGTAAGCCGTGTTGCCGCCATACAGGCTGCCACCATAGGGGAGACACTTCGGTGAACCGCCGCAATCAACGGTTGCGCTTGTGTTGACCCATTTCGGCGGCGGGATTTCATATTCATTAAGATACATTCCACCCGCCGCTGCGATTTTTTCCGAGGGCGGCGCGGATAGAAAACGCTGATAGGTCGCCAGCCATCCCGGCTCCGCCGTCTCATCGTCATCCAAAAAAAGCACAAATTGACCGCGTGCCTTTTTCAACGCCATGTTACGCGCAACGCTTATTCCCGGTTCCGCTTCGCGACAAACTATGATGCACGGGCTGGATGAAGCCAGCCGAGCGAGCACTGCTGGCGTGTCGTCTGTTGAAGCATTGTCCACAATCAAAAGTTCCGCGTCGCCGTTCATTTGCGGCAGGACACTACGAACGGCCTTTTCCAAAAGAGCCGCGCGATTATGAGTGCAAATGGCCACAGTAATGAGTGGGCCTGATGCTTGAGGATTTGTTTGGGGATTATCAGTGATCCTGCCGAAAATCGACATTTTTATTATTTAGGTTTCGGACATTAAAAGCAGAAAAAGCTCCGCTAACAAGGTTAAATGGAGGCGCTCATTGAATCGAATCCGAACAGGGACTTGACCTTGACACCGCTATGCCGGCGTCCAAGACTGGCCGCATGAACTTGCGGCAATTTGTGAAATACTGGATGTGGCGTGACACCACTCATCACGGCGAATTCATGGCGATGTGGCGACTTTTACCGAATGACGCGTCAAAGGTGATTGTGGAAGTCGGCGCGACGACCACCCTTGATCAAAGCTCGAAAATCAGATTTCAAAAGTGCATGATTCCAGCGTAGCGCCAATTGAGAGTGAGGCGTCAAACAGCAAATTCCTACCAGCTTCATGTTATTCAGTTCATATATTTTCCTCTTTTTCTTCCTGCCGGCGACCCTGGCCGGGTTCGGTCTCCTGTCGCGGTATTGGGGCACGAAACCAGCCAAGATCTGGCTGGTTCTGGCTTCGCTCTTTTTCTACGGCTGGTGGAACCCGGTCTATGTCGGATTGATACTGGCGTCCATGATGTTCAATTACTGGGTGGGACGGCACATCGGCCAGCGTGTGCGGGCGGGACGGCGGGCGGGGGGCGTGTTGTTTTTGGGCGTCGCGGCGAATCTGGCGCTGCTGGGTTATTTCAAGTATGCCAATTTCTTCATCAACAATGTCAACGGGGCATTAGGTTCTCACTGGCACTTGGACAAGGTAATGCTGCCTTTGGGAATATCGTTCTTTACCTTCACGCAGATCGCCTATCTCGTGGATGTCCGCCGGGGCGTCGTCTGCGAGTATGATCTGGGTGATTTTCTGTTGTTCGTCACCTTCTTTCCGCACCTGATTGCGGGTCCGATCATCCACCATTCGGAAATGATGCCGCAGTTTGCCGAACCGCGGACCTATCATTTTCGCTGGAGCAATCTGGCCATCGGCCTGGGTCTGTTCTCCCTGGGTCTGTTCAAGAAAGTTGTCGTTGCGGACGGGATGAGCGGTTATGCGGGAACGATGTTTGGGGCGGCGGCTTCCGGCGGCGGGATATATCCGCAGGACGCATGGGCGGGAGTGTTCGCCTACACGTTCCAGATCTACTTCGATTTCTCCGGTTACTCCGATATGGCCATCGCCTTGGCCCGGATGTTCGGCATCGTTCTGCCACAGAATTTCAACTCACCTTACAAGGCGCAGAACATCAGCGATTTCTGGCGGCGATGGCACATGACGCTCTCCCGTTTCCTGCGCGATTATCTCTACATCCCGCTTGGCGGAAACCGGCGCGGGGAATTTCGGCGCTATGTGAACCTGATGGTGACGATGGGCCTCGGTGGCTTGTGGCACGGGGCGGCCTGGACTTTTGTTCTCTGGGGTTTGTTCCATGGCGCCGGCCTGGGCATCCAGCATGGCTGGCAGGCGTTCTGGTCGAAGGCCTGGCCGGAGCGCCCGACCTGGTGGCCGGCGAGGCTGTCCACTTGGAGTGGCCGGGCTTTGACCCTGCTCTTTGTAATGATTGGCTGGGTCTTGTTTCGCTCTGCGGATGTGCCGACGGCGCAGCATGTGCTGGCGGCTATGTTCGGTCTCGGCCCGGAACCAATCGTGGGCAGCCCGTTCCTAGTTAAGGCGAAAACCTGGTGGTGGCTCGGAGCTCTGCTGGCATTCGTGTGGTGGCTGCCGAATACCGTGGAGATCATGGGCCGGCATACAAGGCTGCTCGCGTCGGCAGGAGACGGGAACTCCGCCTCACGGGGTTGGCTGCGATGGGAGATGCGCCCCCGGTGGGCGTGTCTCGCGGGACTATTGCTGGCATTGTCCATATTAGGCCTCTCCCGCGCCGGCGAATTCCTCTATTACAATTTTTGAGATGAACCGAACCGCCCGCTATTTCGTGTTTTTAGCCCTGGGTCTGACCATTGGCCTGACCGGAGGGATGGCACTACTGAATCTCATCATCGATCCGTTCAACCGGTATGGCAACAATCGCCTCGGGGTCTATATCTCGGCGGAACGCGAGTGCAAGTCCACCTATGTAAAGCGGTTTCCCCACGACGCACTACTGGTCGGCAACAGTCGCGAAACCAGAATTCCGCCAGGACAGTTGGAAGGATTTCGATTCTTCAACGGGGCCCTTTCCGGCGCTACTCCCGAGGAGATCTATTTTTTCTTGCAACATTTCGCCCGGCACCAGCGGTTGGTCGTCCTGGCCGTTGATATCGGCGAACAGGATCCGGCGGAATGCCGCGGGGATATCTTCGCTCCCAAGGGACTGACTTCAGCCCTGGATAACCTGCTCAACTTGCAGACGACCGAGTATTCAATCCGGACCATCTCCGAGTCATTGTCAAAGAATCCAGAGCCGATCGGACCGGACGGTTTAGTGCCAATAGGCAGTTCGTTTCAAGACGCGGATCGGGAAGATCCCAAGAAAGAGGCTTTCATAATCAATTCCATGCAGCGTGTGTGGGATGGCTATCACTGTCCTCCGATGGAGCAGATGTCATTCTTCGTCAGGATTAGCGAATGCCTGCGACAGCGTGGCATCCCCTGCGTGGTGGTGATCCCACCGACCCATGAGGCCGTAGCGCGAGCGGCGCAGAGCGGATCCGCAGCGAAGGAAGTGGCGGCGTGGAAATGGCAACTTGGCACGATTTTTCCCCATGTGATAGATCTTTCCTTCAGCTCCTACAATGCCGCAACCAATTTCTATAGGACCGATCCGCTCCACTTCAAACCTGACGTCGGCGCTCGCTTTATGAACACGGACGTCCTGCCCTTCGCAACCCAAATCCTGCGCGAGACACCTCCATCCCCAGCAACGCCGAGAGAGCCAAGCCGTTCACCTTGAACAGCAAGTGAAAGAACATAGATTCGCACCTTGAACCCGACCTTTGCGCCGCATAGAATTTTCTTCGCCAATGATAGCTGTGCAACAAATTCCGGCGGACTTTGGCCTGCTGACCGCGGATGCGGAGAGCATGGACCTCGAAGTCCTGCAAGGACTGGATTTCTCGCTTTCGTCCGCGGATCATCATCACCGCGGATTATTTGCCAAAGTTTCCTGCCGAATCAGAATTGCTCAAGAAGAACGGCTACCAGCTTCAAACCCAGATTGCCGCAAATTCAATCTGGACTTCAAATAGAAACACGCCGTCAGCCTAATGGACATCAGCGTCATCAGCGTGGCCTACAATTCGGAAAGGTCCATTGCCGATTGCATCAAATCAATTCTCTCCCAGTGCGGAGTGGAATTTGAAGTCGTCGTGGTGGACAATGCCAGTGCGGACAACACGCTGGCCCGGCTCAAGGAATTGAATTGTCGCGTGATTGCTGGCAAGGAAAATGTCGGCTTCGGGCGCGGCAATAATTTGGGAGTTGCGGCGACTTCCGGGCGTTATATTTTTTTGTTGAATCCCGACGCGCGGCTGGTTGAAACTGATGCGCTGGCGAATTTATGCCGTTTGATGGATGCCAATCCCCGCTGGGGAATGGCCGGAACGCTAGTGCGTTCTCCGGGTGGAAAACCCGAAACTCCTCCGGCCACTGATTATCCCGGCCAGCGCCATGTCCGGCGGGATTTTTCAAAATTGCCGGGAAAAATCGCGTGGATTTTGGGTGCCAGCATGGTCATCCGGCGCGAACTCTTCGAGAAACTGGACGGCTTCGACCCCGGTTTCTTCCTTTACAGCGAGGAGACGGATTTTTGCCTGCGCATGAGAGAAATCGGATTTGAAATTGGCTACATTCCCGGAGTGGCCGTCGAGCACATCGGCGCCGCCAGCGAGGACACAAGTGATCCGCACGGTGTGTCCGGGCGCAAATTGAAAGGCCTGCTGCGCTTCCGGCAGAAACATTATTCTCCCGATGACTGCGTGTTTCTGGCGAAACGAGATTTGCGGCGCGCGCGGTTCCGCATGATTTGGAACGGCCTGCTCGCCCGCTTCCAACCGCCGCACTCGAAAACCTGGCGAAAAAAGCGCCTCTACCAGGCCATCTGGGAAGTTTCACGCGACTATCTCGAATCGGGAAAATCGCCGCGGTCCTAAGCGGGTGTCACCGCTGCTTGGCCGGCTTTTCGCCGAGGCAAATGACTTCTTCTCCTCGTCCGGGGTCTGTCCGCGTCGCGCGGTCGGCTTGGGCCGCCCGCCGTTCAACCTCCCATTTGGCGGCCAGCGGCAATTTGGGATTTTGCGCCACCAGCCCGCCGCGGCGGATGATGACGCTTTGTTTAAAATGTTCCCGCGCCTTGAGGCTCGGCGATGCCGGCCGGGCGACGGCGAAGCCGCAGGATTCCATCGCCCGGCGCAGCGAATTTTCCGTGAACAAAACCAGATGCCGCGGCGGGTCCAGCGCCACCCAGTCCGGTCCGTAAAGTTCATGGCCGCGCGAGCCAAAGTTCGGCGTGATGACCGTGATGTGCCCGCCCGGCTTGAGAATTTTCCAGCAGTGCCGCAGCGTGTCCACCGGGTCGTGCAGATGCTCAATCACGTGGTTCATCGTGATGGCATCGAAATGCGCCTCCGGGAACGCCTGCTGCTGGAGCAATCCCTCCCGCACATCCAGCCCGGCTTCCCGCGCCTGCGCTGCCGACTTAGGATCGGGTTCGACCCCGCAAACTTTCCAACCCAAGGAGCGCATTTGCCAGAGAAAACCACCGTTGCCGCAACCGATGTCCAACACCCGCGCGCCGGGCCCGGGAAAACGAAGATAGCCGGTGAACGTGTCAAACCGGCGGCGGCGCGAGTTGCTCAAAAAAAGCGGATGCCACGCCGCCGGCTTCAAATCGTAGCCGTAATGCGAACTCAAATAACCGTTCCTCTGCGCAATCCGAAACCGCCGCCACCACGAAGCCTCGGCGTAATTGACTCCGCCGGGCCGGGTGTGCGTCCAATAACTGGAATATGCCAGCGCAACTGTTGCCAGCGTCGGACGCGGATCGAGGAAGCCCGAGCCGCATTCTTTGCAACGGTGCAAAGTCCACTCGCCGGGCGCGCAGCCGATGACGCGATCGCGCAATCCGGTGTGAACCAGTTGCCGTTGACCACTGCCGCAAACTGGACATAGCGGGACGTTCTCCAATCCATCCGCCGGCCAGCGTTCTGGTGCGGAGCGGTTCCCTTCGATGCTTGACATCGCCGGAGCATCAGTTTTTCGCGCTGTTTCTGTCAAACAGATTCCCGCGACTCGCGGTTCAAACTTGTCCGGCCTGCAGGTCACGCTAGACTTTTCTCAATGGCAGCTTCCGACCCGTCACATTTTTTCCAGCGCACGCGCGGTGCAAGGAAAGTCATGATCCTCGACCTCGGCTTTCTAGGCGACACGGTTCATCTGCTGCCCGCACTGTGGATGGTTCGACAGGCGTATCCGCAGGCGGAGCTGCATGTCGCCGTCGCCGATCACATCAAGTCGTTCATGGACTGTGCGCCGTGGGTGGACCGCGTCTGGGGTTACGCGCGGTATCCGCGTCACGCGACGCTGCGCGAAAATTTCCAGATGATCTCTCGTTTGCGGAAGGAGCAATTCGACGTGCTCATCAATCTCAACGGCTCTGACCGCTCAAGCTGGCTTTCATTTCTGAGCGGCGCGCGTGAACGGCTCGGTCGCGTGCCCGACGACGGCGGTCCGCTGTTCTGGAAGCGGATGTTCACCGCGCACGTCGAATGTCCGCGCGCAGCGGAGCCGGTTTATCTTCGAAAATGCCGGTGCCTTGAACTGGCCGGCTTCCCATCCGCGCCGCCGGAATTTCATGTCGAAATTCCAGCCGAAAATCTGCGGGCGGCGGAAATTTCCGGGACTGACGCCGGAACGTATTTCCACGTCAGCCCCTTCACGACCGCCGACTACAAGGAACTTTCGCCGGAACAACTTGCGGAGTTCATCACCGCGCTCGGAAAGAGTTTTCCTGAGAAAAAGCTGGTGTTGTCCTGCGCGCCGACGGAGCGCGAGCGGAATAAAATGGCGGAACTGCTCGCGCTGCTGCCGCAAAAGCCGTGGCGGGTCTTCGCCGGTAATTTGAACCTCACGCAAATCACCGCCGTCATCCGGCACAGCGCCATCCACTTTTGCGGCGACACCGGCACGCTCCACCTCGCGGTCATGACGCAAACGCCGGTGGTCGCGTGGTTCTGGCCAAACCCCGGTTGGCGCGAATGGGTTCCCGCCGGCGACAAATACCGCGTTGTGATCGGCGAAAATCCGGCTGGCGAAAAATTCCTCGGCAAGGTCAAAACCGGCGAACTGATTGACGCCGTCAAATCAGTTTTGAAATCCTGACCGCAGAACACAACTCGCGACGCCAACTTCAGTGAGATTTTGACTTGCCGCAATTTCTGTGACAGGCTGGCCGCTGATTTATGCCGCAGTCATTTGTTGTGGATGCCGTCGTGGCCGCCGTCCAGGAGCTGCCGGACTTTCCCCGCTTGCGCGTGCTGGACTTGAGCTGCGGCGAGGCGGAGATTCTCAACCGGCTCAAGGCGCTCGGATGCGAGGTTCAAGGCACGCATTACCGGACTGATGATTACATCGTGGAAGACCGGAAGGGTCTGGCGAACGTGCCCGTCGTTTCGGGCGTTGATTTGCACAAGCCGCTGCCGTTCGAAGACGCGAGTTTTCAAGTGGTCATTCTTTCGGAAGTGCTG
>Ga0181525_10000564_pt1 | contig 32098 bp, 51 predicted proteins | sample PEATcosm2014_Bin_48_FD_121100 | JGI IMG/M metagenome (GOLD analysis project Ga0181525, IMG submission 121100) | Peatland microbial communities from MTU Mesocosm Facility, Houghton, MI, USA - PEATcosm2014_Bin06_10_metaG | ecosystem: Environmental > Terrestrial > Soil > Wetlands > Peat | place... | reverse complement strand
GTGCGGGCGGCGGAGGTGGAGCGTGCCAATGCCAAGCGAAGGAATCCCCATGAGTGAAACCAAAGAATACCCGCCCGGTGATTATTGCATCGTGGAGCTATTCGGCCACGTGACGCTGGTCGGGCGCTACACCGAAGTCGAACAGTTCGGCACCAAGATGCTCGCCATCGAACCGCTGTTCGACGGAACGCTGCTTCCGGTCGCGTTCCACGGCGGCGCGGCGATTTACCGGCTCACGCCGTGCTCGGCCAAGGTGGCGTTCGAGCAACAGCCAACCCACACCTATCAACTTCCGCTGGCGATCAAGGCGATTGTGCCGGCCGCCCTTCTGCCGACTCCAGCCCCGGCGCGAGAATACAAGGCGCCACCGGACTGGATTGCGAACAACACCAGAGACGTAATCGAACTTCCAAACGGTGATCGTCTCGTCGCAGAGCCGGAAGAGGGGTGGTGTTACGATAACAACGACGAACCTTAGCTCCCGATATGAGTGAGACGACCAGATAAGCCGTCTTCGAGGTAAGCTCGTGGCCAACATGCGATGGGACAGACGCCCCCAAAGGCGACCAATCGACGGATGGCCAGCGCAGCGTTCGTCACTTGAGGCCCGGGCAGATGCTATTCTCAGGGCGAACCGGACTGTCCCATCCTCACCACCGGCGTCAGTCCAGCCCGACCAATCCGATTGGATCAGAAGGAGGTGCAACGTCTGTGGGGCCTACAAGATCCGGATATGGGTCAGCGACGGCATCCTGGCAGACGGCACGCTCCATATCCGCGCCTGGTGCTCCAAGAAGCATTCGGCCCTGGATGGCTTCTCGTGGGCGATCGGCCCCGGCATCTGACAAGGAGACAACCATGAAACGCACCCTGATCGCCGTGCTGACCGCGTGAGCAATGACAGCCAAGTCCGACCGGAACGCTAAGATCGTCGCCGCCTTCCTAGCTGGCGCGGCCGTCTGTGACATCGCCCGAGAGTTCTCCATCGGCATGCAGCGGGTCTACACCATCTGCAAGGACGCCGGGGCCACACGTATTAATCCTGTGACAAAGAGGCTCGCGGCCAGAAACGCCGAGATTTGCCGGCGCCTCGACAAAGGCGAAACCTATGCGGCAGTCGCCGCAGACTACAATCTGTCCCAGCCGGCCGTGTTCTTCATAGGCAACCCACAAAGTCGTCCCCAGCGAAGGGAAGTTGACAGCCGGCCCCGTCTGGCGATAGGACTCCCCCATAAACCTTCAACCTCTCGCTACGAATTATCCACCAACCAGAAAATACCCGGACGCGACTAGCCCACAAGCGCCACGGACTGGACTTACTAAACGCTCGGCCCAGCCAACGCATGATGCCCCGGTTGCAACGGTGGAAATTTGCGTTCGGGATCTGACCAAACCGACCGGCTCGCCTAGCGTATGGGCAACTGCAAGGTTTGAGGCGTCACGGGACCGGAGTTCCGCCACACGTCGAGAGGGCTAATACCCCACCGAAGACCCGTACACTGTATCCCCCTCATGCACATCAAAACTGCATAGGCTCAAAACTCCGTCCGGCGACAATCGGGCAGGGGGGGTAAGGGGGGGCGTGAGCAAAGCGAACCAAAACAAAGACTCTTCAATCCGTATCCCGTGCTCAGCGAGCAAAGCGAGCGCAGGGATCACTCCAAGCAGGCGACAGCAAATCACATGGATGAAGAACTCAACAAGGTCGTGAACCCCCTCGTAGAAGCGCTCCTGGACCAAATCCCCCATGCCTCATTCGCTCTCGAATCCGCTGAACCATACGTCGTTCTGGACTACGGCTTCATCAACCTTATCTCCATGGCCCAAACCATCCTGCGAGCCATCAAGCCGTCAGAGCCGCAAAATGAATGAAGAAATCCGGAACCTCGCTCAAGTCCTTCGAGCCGCAATCCAAGCTCAGCATAGCGACTACTTCTGGGTCAAAGACCCCGAGTTTCCGGACGGCGCCATAGACCTCAACGTAGACGGCATTCTTGATCCCATCGCGCTCGCAGAAGCCGTCCTGGAAGCCACCAAACCAACCAGGTGAGCCCGTGGACAAAGAGCCCAAATCTGGATTTTTGCGGAATTTATAATCGTAATTCCAGATAACGGGCAACTAACGAACAATCTGGGAATTGGAGTTTTCGGTCAAGGGAACGGGGGACCCGTACCAATCCCGACTTCGATCGACTTGGGGGTGGGGTGGGGGTGCCGAACCGGTCCCTGGCCAGCCGTTCGGTGGCATGGATCGAGCGTCGGCCAGGAGCCTGAGGCTATCGGTTACCGCTAACCCTCTAACAACCCACAACATTTAGTCTGGCGACTAGGGCAAGGTCTATTCGACGTGGCGTGGAGCGTCATTCATGAGCGCTCTATCTTGAAGATGACCGCCTGCTGAACCGGCTGTGGCTTGTCCGCAATCCAGCCCTTGAGCTGCGCCAGTTTCATCAGCGCACCCTGCTTGTCGGCGAGCTCGACGCTAACGCCGCCACCCGGCTGGTGCCTGATCTTGGCCACAGCAGCGAGCGCACGCTCGTCAGTCGCGGCGTAATCCTTCACCGTCAGCCTTTGGACTCGTTTGCCCTCGACCTCGACCGTGCTCAGGTCAGTCACGTCGTTTATGCGAGTAAATGCGATCCTGGCCAGTTCGTCGGCGACGCGGTCGGCCGTGATCTCATACCGAGCGAGCGCACGCTCTAATGCAGCCTCGGCAAGGGCCCGAGCGCGCCCCAAAGCCGCCTCCACGGCCATAGAATGTCGCATCTTGGACCCCAGGGAAGCGGCTGCTGCTTTAGAGCGGGTGGCGTCGGGCTGGGCGAAACTATAGGCGTCCGCCGCTACGCCACCGTTAATTAGATATCTTTCCACGAAGCGCGCTTGGAGCGGCGTGAGCGCTATCGGATCGGATAACGCTTCGTTTTCAATGGGTTGCGAGGCGGGTGGTGATATGACAGGTTGCGGCATAGGTTGAGAATGCCGCGAAAGGACGTTCGGATGCGAGTCCTGGTTGATGGGATGACGGGTGGATGACGGCTATTGGTTGAGAGGCTGGTAAGAGGTTGAAAGTATTGGGCTTTTCTTTAGGTATCTGAGCATAGGTCATCCCTTCCTTGGGTTGATAGCGGCAGCCACGACGAAATAGAGGCAAGCCGCGAGGTTAATCGCGGCCCAGAGCGAGCCGATGGCGAGGGTGGTCATGCTGGGAGTGCCACGCTGTCGCACCGCAGGTCTACGGCATGGCCGGCCCCGTGGTTGGCGCCACCGCATGAGCAATTACAGCTTGGCCCTTTGGCATTGGTGCAACGCGCATCGCAGGGGCATTCATCGACTTTGAAGCCATCGATGGCCTTGGCGTTCCATGCGTAAGCGCCACACCGCGGACATGTGTAGTCATCTGCAGCGCGTGTGAAAAAGCCGGACCGGATAACGCCATACTGGATGTATGTGGTGTAATAGGTTGACACTCCGACTTGTGCCCAGCGGCGCTTTGTGACGGTGCGGGTTGTTGTATAGGTGACGCGACTGGTTTGCTTGCAGTCCCGACACTTGCCTATGCGAGTAAGAGCCATCTGCCAGCCTCCTGTTGAACGCGCATAGAGAACCATATCCCCGCGACAATGACCAATGCGACATACGCATGGTAGATGCGCTATATACACACGAGACATCCGAGATAGATGGGTGCATATTCCCTTCCAGAGACGGACGCCAGTCTCACACAACCCGCCAAGCAGACCGTGGAAGCCGGCGCTCAAATGATCCTCGCTTTATGGGTCTGTGAAACACAGAAGCTAAATCAACTGATCAACACAGGAGAATGCAAATGAGCACACGCTTTCCAGACCTCGATCTGTCGATCGGGGTGCACGATCGACGCGACATTCGCCAAGGTTGGCGAGTCAGCCTCACCGCGCTGCCGAAACATGACTGGAATGCTTTGGGCCAATGCTGGCATCAATCGTTTCACCGCACGTTAAAAGCGGCCAATCGGAAAGCGTCTGCGCTCGCGGCTGAATACGGCGTCCCGTTTACGCCACGGGCCGAGTAACCGCGCCAGCCTTCGGGCTGGCCTTTCCAGAAAGGAAGAGAGCAATGACACACGAAGCCGATTCCAATGACGCAGTTCCCGCGATGAAGCGCCCCTTGTTCTATGAGGTGGGGCTTTTTAACAAAGAGCGAGTCTACATCCTGGGCTTCTGCGACCGCGCGAGCGAGGGCCGCATAGGCTACGACATCCAATGCCGTCCCGTTAGACTGGGATGGGGTGCCTATACCTTCGTGACCGCGCCAGACTGCGTGGAGCAATTTGAAAAATACGGCGACCAAGATTGGCTCGCCACGGGCTAACTCGTCGCTCGCGACTGTAGTGCCCATCCAACAAAAGGATCAGTCTCATGCAAGCTATTCGAACGGTCCGGCTCGATCCAACCAACACGCGGGGTGCGCGTATGAAGGGAGAGGTTCTGCGCCCAACAAAGGAGGAAAAGATGCGAACACATTCAGATGAAGAACTCTCGCGCGAGCTTGATCTGCATAGTCTGTGGCTCAAGGGGTCATCGGACGGAAAGCGCGCTAACCTGACCGTCGCGATCCTGACGGAAGCTAACCTGACCGGCGCCGACCTGACCGGCGCGGACCTGAGAACCGCGAACCTGACCGGCGCGGACTTGACGGCCGCGAACCTGGATGGCGCCAAACTCCTGCCGGATGGGTCTTACTGCCACCTCCTGACCGGCCGGGACGGGATTGGCGGCTGAACCACACCGCGCCCAGTTCGCTGGGCGCAAACGGAGATCACAAATGGACAAACACAGAAGCCGGGTGTGGCACATCGCCATACCCGAGGAACTGATTGATTGGGTAATCGCACAAGCGAAGCTCGATCGCCGCGCCGCGAATGCCGAGGTTGCGGTCCTGCTTGAAGAGGCGAAAGCCGCGAGAGAGGCGAGGGAGAACGTGAAATGAAGCCGTTGGCGATGTGCACCGCTTCTTGGCGATACTGGGTGTGGAACTGCCGAGCATACGGCCGACGCATTGGCCGCGCGTGGCGCTACTTTTGCGGTGGAATGACCAAGCAGGACGCTAGGGAACTTATGTATGAAGCGCATGAGATCGCGGAATCCTATCCGCTTGAAAGCCTCGATGCAGAGTCGGTCCTGGAAACCGCGCGGGAGCGCTACGGCGATCATCCCGCGCTTACCTCTCTGGTTTCGGCCGCGTGCCGGTGTGTCTGGCGGAAGTGGAGCAGCGACGGCTATGTCGCAGAGGGCGCGGAGGATTGGGCGTTAGAGAAGGTAGGCGAATGCGCTCAAAGCTCCGGGATTGAACTGATCGACTCATGGGCGCTGGCAGCAGAAAAAGCCCAGAAGGAAGCCGAGGAAGATGCCAAGCGTACATTCAGGCTCATGGGAGGTGTGTTGCCACATGCTGACTGATACCGAGACCGCCGCGTTGGCCGCGTTGCTGCGGAAGCACGGTGCCGGGGCGTTGCTGGGCGCATTGTCTGGCATCGCGGCCGCAATCGCCACTGATCCGGCCTTGGACAGTTCGTAGCAACTAGCGTGGGCACATGACGGGACGGCTCTTCAATGGGCCGTCAAAGCCATGTGGACAGGCCGCAACGCATAAAACCAGGGAGGACACACATGCAATCCGAATTGTTACCCCTTTCCGCAGTGGCGGAGAGGCTGGCCGCTTACGTCGATGCCGCTGCCGCGAATAGGCGGACTGAAGAGCGCACCGCGCCTTGGCTTCGGCGTGTCATCAATTTTGCTCCAAAGCACCCCGCTCCGACCGAGGGTGAACTGTTGACGCTCCTGGAATCGGTGCGCTACTACGCCACCTTGCTAGAGATGCCTGCGGACCCTTCGCCTGCCCCGGCGGTAGCAACCGAGCCACCAAAGGCCCCAAAAGAAAAGGCGCAGAAGCTCGCCAAGGAACCTGTCCTGACCGCCGAACGGTTTTGGGACATGCGACGCGCCGCGCTTGAGGCGATCTGCGCCGAGTATGGGCCACGGTGGGGTGTCTTGGCCCCACAGCACGACACGGTTATGGTGACGGTTCCGGCAAAGCTCCGGTCGTATAAGACCGAGCGGGGAACAACAGTCCGTTTCCACAAGGATTGGCGTATGCCGGCCGCTCGGTTTTGGTCCGGCGGGCGTCTCCCTGCCGCGCTGGCCGTCCATCCGGAGGCCCCGCGCCATGATCCATCGATTGTCCATGATGACGCATGGTGGACAGCGCATCATTGCGTCAAGGTCAACGGCGAATGGATTGACAGCCTCGAAGCGCAGTACGTGGCCGATCTTGAGGCGAACAGGTTAGATCGCTTGGCTGCGATGACTGAAGCTCAAGAGACAGCATAAACGCAACGTAAAACTACCGGAGAACGCACATGCCCACCACTTACAGCAACCCGCGCCTCGCTGCGCGCATCGAGGACTGGCCAATCGGGACCAAGCGCACCGTTGCGGTGTTCCAGGTCGAGACGCATCCGACAAGGGGACAGCGAGCTACCCGATACACGCTGCACCCGGATACAGGTCGGCCTAATGCCACCAAAAAGCTAACGTATGCCGAAAAGGTGCGGATCGTCGATGGCGATGACCTGCGCTTGTTCCCGATTTACTACAACGGTCTATTGAAGCGTTTGCAGATGTCACACGACGACGCTGATAACTGGAAAACCACCGACTCCATGCATGGGGCCTTCTTAATCACCGCCGAACTGTTCGGGCTCGATCCAGGCGTGCTTAATACCCTCTCGTTTTCCGACCGGTGACGCCATGACCTGGAAATGGAAATACATCGAGGGCGAGGCGTGGCTGGCCATGAATGATCACCTCGAATCGCCAGACGACGAAATCATGCTAGAACTTGCGCCCTCGGGACTGCGACCGGTCCGGGTGTTGTTCCATTGGGTGAAAGCCTGGGGCAGCACGCAGGCGGAGGTTCAGATCCGAACGGAAGAGGGGGCCGAGCGGCCCCTTTACGCCCTCAGCTTCCGGTTGGTTGATCCGAGCACCACCCGGATAATGTCGTCTCTTCGGACTGACCATCGGGGAAGGTTTATCCCGATTCCCTACAGGGACGTACCCGGGAACGTCATCGATCTCGGGCGTACGCTGGCGCTGGGGTCGCTCGGAATGCCGATCAAGCTACCGCGATAGGTGCTTCGTCAACGCGCCTTGAGTCACGTTAGCGGTCAACGCCGCCTTTACCTCGTCGAGTATGCCGAGCCTCTGGGCGATCTGGCTAACCGCCCAGCGGGCCGCGGTGCACTCGGTTTTGCTCATAACCTCTGTGTTGGCAGCCTCGTGGTAAACCGCGACTAGGGCGTCGATGAGGCGAGGCGACACGTTGTAATCCTCCGAAAAGTCGTCAAGGGACTCGTCCGTCATAGGGTGCTCGGCAGTCTCGTCGTCCTCATCATCGGCCGGGGCCTCGATCAACGAGGTTTCAGGGCCGTTTGGCGTGGCGCGAAGAACGCTCTCTTCCGCTACCCGACGCAGGAAGCTATGGCGTGGTGGCACGGCTTCCACGGCCGCCGCAAGCGCTTGCAGCCACATGAGATCGCCGTCTAGCAGTCTGGTCGGGTCTTTCCTGATTGCGGTCATCTGGGCGAACGTCAGGCTGCCGATTTGTTCGCCCAAGTACTGCCAGGACCACCCAAGTACGGTCTTGCACCGCTCAAGCTCAGCTATCCGTTTTTCTTTGGTCAACTTGCCTCTCCTTCAGATGGCGGCGGAGGGCCGCGCTTACGATCGACTCGGCCTCCGCATCCTCGATGCCCTTCTCGAATGAAACCCAATGGACCCAGCGCCGTTGGCAGTTCTCATGGCGCGTTGTCGCACCCGACGGGAAGTCGCGCTCTTCGTCACGCCATCCGCACAGGGTGCAATAACGGATGATCCTGTCCTCACGTCCCGTTCTCAGCGCCTCAATCTCCGTTGGTAGCAGTCCATACACAGGGCCACGTCTGGCGCGCCCCTACACACCATGATGGGCGCCAGCCGCTTGTCCTGGGTGCCGTCTGGGCGCCTTCCTACGGCATACTCGGGGTCTCGGCCTGGCGCCACTGCGACGATATCCGCAGAGCCGCAGGAGCATCGCCGAGCGAGCCACGCGGCCGCGTATGGTGCTTCTATCTCGGCTTGCGTCGGTCTCATGCCGCCTTGTGGTTTCTCACGCGCAGGTCAAAGTACCGCATCGAGGCGATCCGTGCGGGCTTGCGCCGCTCCGCCTGGATGGCGGCTACAGCGGCGTCCGGGTCTATCCCCTCCCTCAGCCACCCCTCGACCGATGACAGGTCTCCACGCCATTCTGGCGCCAGCCCAGCGGCCGCGCAGCAGTCGCGCGCCACAGCAACTACGTCGTATCCGTTGACGCAGATCACGAGCTGGGCACCGATGGTCTCCCTAGTCGTGTTGCCCAGCGTGCTCGCCCACCAACCCGCCCCGTAGGCGTCATCTTTGGCTTGGCTGAGCGACACCAGATCGCTCCGCACCGGCTGAGCCTTTGCCATCCACGCCGCGGCGTTTCGGATCCACGTGCGCCATGCGGCCGGCCAGGAAGCCATCAGCGAGCCGTGCGCCAGATGGTAATCGATGAACTTGGGCGCCTCTTTATTCCAGTCGATGCCGGCCTTTTCGGCGAAGTCGGCTTCGTCAGGGCCAGGAGTCCAGTTCTGCTTGATCTGTGTACGGTTCGCCGTGCGTTTCATTAGCGACTCCTGTGTGGATGGAAAACGGCGCCGATGTGGTGCGCCAACGGGAACGGTATCTTGGCGATCATCGCGCTGGCCTCTTTGCGACGCGGGGACTTGGAGGATGACTGGCGGCTGACTGAATTGGGATCGTGCCACCAGTTGCCGCCTTGTTTGATGCCGTCAGGAACCATCCGGTTGCTGCTTTGCGGCGTGCCATTTTCTCGCCATCCCGATCCATCGTGTTTATGTTGGTCCATCGCGCGGCGACCGGCCACGCGCGTAAAATCCTGGCCGCGCTTCGTCCGATCAGACCAGTTCAGCCCAGCAGACTTGTATGCGGCGGTCGTCGGCATCAACGCCGGCACATCGCCCCAAAGATAATACGACCCGTAATGCCAGCGTGCGCGCCCACCCCACCGCTGCGCACCGCGCACGTTCTCCACTATCATCGGGATGTGGCGCCCGGCAGCCTCGCAAGCCTCCCGCTGGATCCGAAAGCACGTCTCAAACAACGTATTGTCCGGTGGCGGGAGCGCCTTGGCGCGGGACCACGGCATTGCCCGATAGCTGTAGCCTTGGCAGGGTGGTGACGCGACGATCAGCCCCGCGTGCCTGCACTGCGAACCATGGAGCGTCAGTACGTCCTGGATCACAAGTTGCGCCGGATAGCGATGCTCGCCGTAGACGTGCCGCTCGATGTCGAATCCGACGACATACCATCCCTCTGCGAGCAGACCGTCCGCCCAGCCGCCGAGGCCGCAGCATAGATCAATAGCTAATGGCTTCATGGTCGCTCTCGCCGATCTCGTGAAAAGACGTGGTCGGCCCATGGAACCGTAGCGGGAACACACCGGTCGCGCCCTGGCGCCTCTTCGCAGCCACAAGCTCGGCGAGCGTCTTCATGGCTTCTCGTTCATCCTTCCACCGGCTTACGATCGTGGCGTGCCTCTCGTCGCTCATGCGGCCTTGCGGCGGAGGCGACGAGTCAGCGGACTGGATCGGCCGATGAACGAAAACGATGTTGTCGGCGTCCCCTTCGCCGGCCCACTTGATATCCGCCTGCGTCGGGCGATTGGTGGTGCGGTTCATCGCGCGGGCCGAGTGAGTGAGCACGAGGAATGGGAGGCCGGTCTCCGCGGCGAGCACCTTCAGCGTGCGGGCTGTGCGCGTGACAGTGCCCACATCTACGCCGCCGCGGCTGTTCGCGTCCTCTTCGCCGGCTATGAGCATGTGGTCCACTATGACCAGCCGTTCAGGCTGCCGCCGCAGGTGCATGCGGACCTTGGCTGGGAGCAACCTTAGTCCCTGCTTCCGGCTGTCCCGTATTCTGACGGGCAGATAGCGGCAATCCCGGTCAGCGCGCGCCAGATCGGCCGCGCTTGCCATGTCCAGATCGCCCGTTAACACCTTCTCGACCGATATGTGCGCTCGCATGGAAGCGACCCGCGCCCCCAACTCTTCCGCGCTCATTTCCAGCGAGAAGACGACTACGCCCGGCTGGCGTTCGGCTTCCTGCACGGACGCGCCGCCTTCGATGGCTTGGTTAAAAAGCCGCTGGCCGAGAGCGTCGGCGATCTGCACCGCAAGCGCCGTCTTGCCTGAACCTGGAATGCCGGCGAGCAAGTTCAGGGTGCCAGGCCAGAAGCCGCCGAACGCCTGATCCACGCTCCACATCCCGCACTTGAGCGCGGGCGATGTGCCGCTCGCGTAAGCCGCCTCCGATCGAGCGATGGCAGCAGACACCGCCTCGCCGATCGACATGACGCGGTCAACCGATTTATTGATCCCCGAGAGTTCCGCAAGCGATTGCTCTGCCAGGTCGATCTGCGCCAGCGCCGGATGATTGCCGGTCGAGCCGTAGGCACGCTCGACGATGGTCTGTCCTACGTCGATCAGGCGCCGACGCAGCCACGTGTCGTAGATCGCTCGTCCGTACTCGGCGGTCATATTGATCGTGACCATCGCGCTCAATAGTTGCGCTAAATAGGGCGTTCCGCCGACCTCAGACAACAAGCCGTTGTGTTCGAGGTCACTTTTTAGCGTGACGGGGTCGGCTAGATGACCGTCCAATATGCGGGTCGAAATGGCATCGTAAATCGCACCGTTGACCGGATCGGCGAAATGCTCGGGCAGTAAGAACTCGGCGACACGCTCATATGACCTGTTGTTGGCGAGGATCGCGCCTAGCAACGCCTGCTCGGCCTGAATGGACGCCGGCGCCGTCCGCTGACTTTGCCATGGGAAGGTTGAATAACCAGCGGCAGCCGAGACAGCATCGAACGGCGACATGGAAGCGCTCCGGTCAAATTGCGAGCCGCAACTGATTTTGCTCTGTCTCGATGCGACGACAGGCGATATCGAAGTACCCCTCGTCGATCTCGATCCCCACGAACTTTCGGCCGAGTTTGGCAATTGTCTCGACTCTCACGGCACGATCTCGCTCACTTCGAGCACCACACGCGGGTCTTTCGAGTATAGTTTCCAACCACTCCACTTGACGATTTGGCTGTCGTCCTGCAGAACCACTTGACGAAGAGCCTGCTGCACTGACGTTAATGGCCGCTCTACTGCGCCTTTCTTTGGTCTCGGCCTGTGCGGCGGAAGTATAGCATCCTCACACAACTTCTGAATATTTGAGGCGTCCGGCTTGACGGTCGGAAGGAGTCGACCGGCTAGAGCGTCCGCCCTCATTGCGCGCGTGAAGCCCTTGGGGATTGGAATATAAGCACAAAGCTTCAATTCGACCGGTCCGGTGAACGGGGGGCGTCCGTCCATGGCGTCGCGGGCAATCGCGCGTAACATGTCCATTTCCTCCCGTGTCTGCTTTGGAATGAACGTCCCGTGGGATGTTACCCGGGCGACCTGCTTACCGTGCGGTGGCCCCGGTAGTACGATCCGAACCGAGGCCATCGCGAATCAGAATGGGACTTCGTTGACTGGCTCCATGTCGCTCGGGAGCGACGCATCGGCCCTCTTGGCGCGCTTCTGGCGAGCGGCAGCTTCTGGCTTCCTGGCCTCCCGGTCGCGCTGGCCCTCGTCGCGGCCATCGTGCCAGGAAACGTACTCTTCCGAACCCGGCTGATGCCGGAAAGGATTATCGCTCGGGATCGCCCCAGCCTTCCCGCTATTGTACCCGTCCGCATGGGCGCGCGCCTTCGCTAGATCGTGCCGGCCTGCTGTGGTCGGCGCCGGGTCTGCCAACACATCGTCAAGGGTGCTTTGGCCATCGTCCTGCCACGACACCCGGATGTCTTGGCCGGCGTGGTAGCGGACCAGCGTTTCGAGGCGACGGCGCGCTTCGTCTGGGTCGAGCTTTAGGCTATCGTGCAGCGCTTTCAACGCCTTCTTGTCGCCGCCCTCTTTCTCAAAATTCGTGAGCTCGGTCGAAATAGCCTGAGCGACACGCTGCGCCTCGGTCTTGAGGGTCGTATAACGCGCCAGATATTCAGCGACCCGATCCGCGCTGGGGCCGTTGGACGGCTCCGGTGCGGCCTTACGCGGCCGACCGCGGGCCTTCGTCGGCTCGTCGGTCCCGTTCTGCGGAGAGGCCGAAGTCGCCTCTTCTGTGGGCGCCTCCTGCGTCTGCTCTGGGGCGTCCTCGACCTTTTCCTTCGACTTGCGAGCCACTGTGCTTTCCTTGGGTAACGGCGAGCAGGACGCGCCCAACAGGGACGCCAAGCTCTTTTGCGAGGGGTATAACGAGCGTCGCTGGCAGCTCGCGCCTGCCGTGGGCAATCGACCAGAAATTGGCCGGCTTGAGGCCCACGCCCCGAGCCACGCTGGCTTGGGAACGAAACAGATCGCGAATGAGGGCGGCGAGCGACATAAATATGACGCTACCTCACGCCCAAGAGATTGGGCAAGCGAAAATAATTTACTGTGGGACGATAATTCCGGTTGTCACGGCACAACGATTTGTGCATCTTGCCGCGATGGTCAGGACGCACCGCAGCATAACCGATCCCACCCCAGGCTTCTACCTGGTGTCGCTGGTGCCGAAGGGGTGGGGGGTTCCGGCCCGCATCGTGCGCGTCAGCGGACGTTTTAGCGCGTGGTGCGACGGAAAGCCGGTGGTTGGGGCGTGGAGGCCGGATGACCTGGAACGCGCGGCTGTTGAAGCGATGGGCGACGGCGAGCTATTCGCGCACCCGTTTCTCCGCATCAGCCTCTTCGGCACCCCGACCGACCGAGCGACGTATGATCATAGGCTCGCCATGAAGGACTGGGCGACCGCCCATTGCCCGGACCACCCATGCCTTCATCCGCTGAGGCCGATGGACCCGAGAACCCTACCAGCAGAGGACTTCTGACAATGCAGGTTACAGTTACCGATGCGTCCTTTACCGCCACGCCGAACTCAAGAAAATGGGGATCGGGGGCGCCACGTGAGCGACCACGCGCGGTAGAAGGAGACGTTTAACATGGCCTTCGCACTAAAGAATCTGGGCGTTCTCGCCTACACTCAGGGGTTTACCCTCTGGCTGTACAAAACGACCGCCGACGACGTTCCGACGATCCAACAGACGAAGAACTACTTCCGAGATGCAGCCGACATGCTCACAAAGGGGGACATGATCGTCGTCGCGGCGCTCGACGGAGGCTGCATCTATCGGGTGGCGGAGATCGGGCTCGAACATGTTGTCATAGGGCCGCTTTACTGATGCCTCGTAAACGAAAGCCATCCGCCGATTTTGCGCCCGAGCGGGAAGAGTCGGCGCCGATCGGTCACAACGAGCCACCGCTGGCTGCGCCGCCCTTCGGCGCGGAGGCGGAGGACTGGACCGCGTGGATGACTCACGTCTTCGCGGGGCTCGCCGGTCGTCTGATCACATTGCTGGCCAGCTTCGAGCGGTTCCAGGCCGCGTATCCGCTTGCCCGGCCAGTCGGCGACAATCCTCCTGCCGGCATCGAGAAGTGGAACGATGACATCCAGGGCCGCGCCGGCGACCTCAAGCAGAAACTCGCCGCGGTGGTCAAGCAAGCCGAAAGCCTTCACGCGCTTGAAAAGGCGCCAATCCTGACCGCAGCCCAAGCGGTTGACGGCTTCAAGAAGGGGTTTCTAGCTCGCATCCTGGCTCTTGACTCCAGGGGCCGGCTCCTGCCGGCCAACCTCGCCAGCGCGCCCCTTAATGTCATCGCTGAGCGTCAGACGATCTATGCGACGTGGGTCGATGTGGAGCGCCGTCGAGAGGCCGCGCGGATCGCGGCAGACGCAAAGAGGCGCGTCGAGGAAGCCGCTGCCGAAGCGTCCCGCACCATGGCGCCTGAGGCGCTGCAGTTGACGGCTGACGCGCTACAGGAGCTTGAGGCCGCGGAAGCTACCTGGACGGCCCCGAGCGTCGATCTGACGCGCACCCATGGACCTATGGGGTCGGTCGGCAGCCTACGTACCACGTGGCGCTTCGTTCCCGAGGAAAGCGACCTGATGGCGCTCGCGGTGGCTGTTGTCGCCGGGGACGCGCCGCTCACCTACCTCGCCTTCAACGAGAGCCGTATCGGCATCGCCGTGCGTTCCGAGAAGCTGCGCGAGTGCCCCGGCTTGGTCATTAAGGAGGAAAAGGCATACCGATGAAAGTGCTTGCATTCGACACCGAGACGACGGGGCTGCCGCTTTGGAGCAAGTCGAGCTCCGATCCGGGGCAGCCGCATATCGTGCAGTTCGCTGCGGTCATGTGGAACGACGAGACGGACGAAGAGCTGCGTTTCGTCGATGTGCTTGTGAGGCCCGACTGTTGGACCATCCCGCCCGAGATGACCGCGATCCACGGCATCAGCAACGAGAAGGCGTCGGAACTCGGCCACCCCGAAGGGAACGTGATTGCCTGCTTTGTCAAGCTCGCATCCGAGGCGGACCGATTGGTCGCATACAACGTCAGCTTCGACCTGCGAATAGCCCGGATTGCCCTTATGCGCGCCGGTTATGCGGAGGCTGCCGTAGGCGCTTTGAGCGACCTATGGAACCAGAAGAAGCAATGCGCGATGCTGATGGCGTCCCCGCTGTGCAAAATGCCGCCGACCGACCGAATGATGGCCTCCGGGCGAAAGACGTTCAAGAACCCGACGCTAACCGATGCGGTCCAGATCATTCTCGGGGAAACCATCCAGGGCGCCCATGACGCCGCGGTCGATGTAATGTGGACGAAGCGCCTCTGGCAGCACATGACGCGACCGAAGCCGAATGACCTGCTGCATTACCAACTCAGCGGAATGGACGAGCTGCCGGTCGAGTTGCGTGCCATCTCGGAGATTGCACAATGAACGGCAAGTTCCTCGCGGCCCTCGATGCAACCGTGATCGCCTTCCACTTCATCGGATGCGCTGTGGACGGCGCCGAGTTGGTCGAATTTCTGCAAGTCATTGTGAGCTGGGGGTTCCAAATAGGTTTGGGCGAGACCCGCCCCGGTGAAGAGGTCTTCGAGGCGTGGCAGTCCGCGCTCCCCGATATCGACGTAGAGGACGACGGCGATACCTTTGCGCACTTCTGCGGCGCCCTTGCACGCGAGGGGCATGGGATCATGCCTCTGTCGGAGACCGCACCATGAAGCCGGCATTTGACTTTGACGCCCTAAAAGCGCTCGTCGCCGCTTTTGGCCGCGCACAACGAAGCATCGATTGCGTCGAGCTCCGGGACTTCCTGGAAGGCTTAGCCGAGGCGGGGTATGGGATCACTCAACTGTCGGCCGATCCGGACGCCATCGCGGAAGCTGGGCGCCCCAAAGACGTGTCGGAGGTGCCAAACCAACCGCGCCCACCCGGAGTCGTTCCGGCGGCCGCCTCGCCTGCGCCCGACGAACTGGATGAGGACGATCAATACGTTCCGCCAGCGCCGGTCCTTTTGTGCGAGCCATCTGACGCGCTCTGGCTAGTCACGCATCAGGGGGCATCCACGCGAATAAGACGCCCGATTATATCCGGCCACGCCTCGATCATACGGAACTACGGCGCCCTGGTGGAAGCCCCAACGGAAGATGCCGCGCTTCGAGTCTGGAACAAGCGCAGCACTGACGACGTGCGGGAGTACCGGCTCAAAGACGGCGACCAAGAGTTCACATACCACACCCTCGCCATACCGTTTTGATCGACCCAAGCACGGAGACCCCCAACCAATGAGCAACAAGCAGATAGCATTTGCCCTAGCGCACCCGGTCTTCGATCCGGAACGTCAGATCGTATCCGGCCATTATTGGAGACCAGAGCGCGACATATCAGCCGGCCTTACCGTCAACATCGGCATGGAGTGACACGTCTACGCTGGCGGTCGTCCGTTGTGGCACTTCTCTTTGGCGTTCCACGACATCCGTAAAAAACGACCGCTAGAAGTGCTCCGTTGGAGCCCGACCATGTGGCGCAGAGCCGAAGCGATCAGAGACAGAATAATGCACGGCACGGGAACGGATGAATCGTTCGTAGCAGGAGACGTTACCGAGATGGCCGCGTACCTAGGACGTTCCCCACATTCGGTGCAGTGGCGCAAGCCCTTGTCTATCCCAGAGATCAATCGAATGGCGCCTACCGATGAGGTTCGCGCCCGCAAAGGAAGGCCATGAGCGACAAACCGCAAGCGCCAGCGTTGGCGCACTACTCGCCAATTACCAAGGTCAAGACGCTCCAAGAGCTTTGGGACCACCCTGGGCTCAAGAAGGCCATGGAGTCGCTGTTGCCGCGGCATCTGCACGCCGATCGGATGCTTCGGACGCTATCGAACGCCGCCCTGAAGACGCCTGGGCTGGCCAAGGCGTCACCCCTTTCAATGCTGGGTGCCGCAATGACGATCGGGTATCTCGGGCTTGAGCCGAACACCCCGCTGCAGCTAATGCACCTGATCCCATTTGAGGTGTCGGCGTGGAACCCGAAAAAGCGAGAGAGGGAATACGTTCGGACCGACATCACGCCGATCATCGGATACCAAGGGTATCTGGACCTGATCGCCCGCGCTGAGAAGGTCCAAGGCGTTCCGACGTGCAAGCTGATCTGGCCCGGCGACGAGTGGGAGCAGGAGGACGGGTCCAATTTCAAGTTCCGTCACATTGAGCGTCACCGGCCGCACGCGCCGGATGCAGAGCCGGACTACGCCTACATGTATGTTCGCCTGCGCGACGGCGGCGAATACGCGGAGGTGATGACGCGCGCCGACATTCATCGGATTCGGAACAACTCGCAGGGCTACAAGGCGGCAATCGCGGCCAGGGACGCGGGAGCTAAAGCCGCCCGACCCTACGTCCCCTTGAGCTACACGGAAGCGCCCTGGATCAAGCATCCGTTGCCGATGTTCCGGAAGACGCCGCTGCGGATCGGGCAGAAGTACTTGCCCAAGTCGGCCGAGCTTGGCGTTGCGATCTCACTCGACGAGGCCGGCGACGACGGAAGGGTCCGCTTCGATCATGTACTCGAGGCCGAAGCCGTGAGTGAAGGCGCGTGGGAGGTGCCGCAGACGGACTACGACACGGACCTTGCGCCCGAAGAGACAGAGCGCTCAACCAAGACGCAGGTTCAGGTGAAGACGCCGGACGCCCCAAAGCGCGCCGCCGCGCCGACGCAAGCCAGAACCGAAACGCCCCCTCCGTCTGTGGAGGGGCCACCAGAAGACCGGTGGGGACCGCCTCCGGAAGACGACGCCGGAGCACGAGGGACGGCTGCGGGGGCGCCAGACGACGTGGCGCCACCCTCCCAAGACGCGCAAGCATCTGCCTCTGCATCGAATACGCCCCCCGCCTTCGAGGGATGGCTCTTCGACGAGGCCGGCGAGATAGTAGGCGACGATCCCTACCTGCATCCGAAGGCCTACGCCGAAGCCCTCGCTGTCCTTTGGCATAAGAGCGAAAATCGCGACGCGCTGGTCGCCCACAACGCGGACGGCATAGCGGATGCGAAAAAGGCGTCCCCCCGCCTGTGGGGGCTGTTCTCTTCGAACGCGGCCACAGAGAGCGCCGTCGTGCCCTACACGACCGCCGGCGCCTATCTCAAAGCGTTCAAGGCCGCCGCCGCAGGTCTAACGGCGGACACCTACCTGGACTTCATTGCGGCAAACCGTGAGCAGATGATCAAGACAGCGCTCGGAACACGAAGCCTATGCCTGAAGGTGCTTGTCGAGAGGGCATCTGCGATCGGCGTGGAGGCGCCCCGAGAGCTTGCTGCTGCCCTTAACGTGGCGCCGACAGCAGGAACACAGACCGCCTCCGCCGAACAGCCGCCGAAGCCCGTTGACCCAGTTGAACAAGAACTTGAGAAGGACACAGCCACGCTGAAGGCGCGTTGCGCGGACTATGACGCATGCAAGACGCTTTCGGAGCTTATAGGGATCAAGGAGGGGCTGATCATCAGGCGCTTTATCGACCGGATGAAGTCCATGGGAGAGAGCCGCACAACAATGCTCGCGTCGCTAGAGCAATCCTTCCAGTCGAACCACGAACGGCTTAGTCCGCGATAGGGAGGCTCTTATGGGCGAGAAAAAGAGGAAGATCGACGCCGACGCCTGCGGCATCCCGCGACCGCGCGATGAGCGCTGCCCGGCATGCGGAAGCCATAAAATCGTCACTGTCCCAGCTTCTGTGTTGCCCGACGGCGTTGATTCTCGCTGTGAGTGGCAGGTATGTCGTGCATGCGGCGCTTTCTGGGAGCCGTTCCCGCCCGTGTATGTGTGCGACCCGGCCTGTGCCGAGCCGTGCGACAACTGCGCATTCAGGCCCGGTTCGCCGGAACAAGCCGACAAGGAGAAATGGAAAAGCCTCATAGACTCCTTGAAGCCGGACTTGTCCTATGGCCATTTCACTGGCCGCTTCTATTGCCATAAAGGCGTCCCGATCGACATGACGAAGGGGCCGGGGAACTTCCTGTTTCCTCAGACGCCGGTTCTCATGGACGGCAAACCTGTGATCGGCGAAGACGGCAAGCCGGTTCTCACCGAAGACGCCCGCAAGATGCGCGTTTGCAGCGGCTTCCTGCGAATGTTCTGGGCGCAGGCGGCTAAGGCGAGCACCCAGACGGACCCGTAGCAGCGACCGGAGCGCTCCCGGTTCGCCACGACAGATAAGCCTGGGCCGCAGTGACGTCAGCGTTCGTCAAAGCCGCCGCCCCTGTCAACAAACCGCCCCACGCCGCGATAGGGGCGGCTCCGGCGCACCCCGCAAGGGGAAGAAACGCCAGAACCAGCCAAAGCCTCAAGGCGCTGGGGTCGCCGTCACCGGCGCCTTGGGTGTCGTCATCGCGGCCACGGTGTCGGCTGGGAGCGCTTGGCAGGACGGTGTGAGCGCCGCGGTCGCCGTGGCAATCGCCGCCTTCTGAGCTGCCGTGTCGGTCGAGGGAGCGCCTGTGACCGCCGTATTGATCGTCGCGGCGCACACCAGGCCGTCATTGAGAGCCGCGGCTTGCTGGGGCGCGCACGCCGTCGTACCGATGCCGACCAGGAACAGTAGCCCGATGATCCCGGGCAATAGAACCCCTGAAGCTCCCCCGCCCGGGGACGTGATGCCCGTCGCGGGATTGATCGTGCTCGATGACGCCGTAGTGGTCACCGTGGTCCGAGAAGGAAGCGCCGCCGCGACGGCAGCGCTCGTCATCGCGGCCTGGTGGTGCATCCCGTCCTTGAAGATGTTCAACACCTGCTGAACGTCCGAGATCAACGCGGGGGCCACCTTAACGACATCGGTCACCGCCGCCGTGATTTGCTGAACGGCTGGCCCCTTTCCCGTATTATCCTGCAAGAGACACGCCACCACACAACCCGCCAGCGCTGGGATTGCGGTCTGCCACGGCATGCTGCCAGAAGCCCATTCGCCCGCGACGGTCAGAGCACCAGACAATCCTGCGATTGTCGAAAGCTGAGAAAACTGATTTGTGAAGCTGATCATGGAAGCGTGAATCCCACTGTGAAGTCAGGACCGCTCTAATCTCACGTCAGACACGCAGCAAGCACAGTTTCGATGACGGGGCGCGCAGAGACCTATGGGTACCATCCTCCTGATCGTAGTCCTGATCCTCCTATTCGGGGGCGGCGGGTACTACGGTCATGCCGCCGGGTGGTACGGCCTCGGTGGTTTGGGTGGTATCAGCGTCCTTGGGCTGATTGTAATTGTCCTGATAGTTTTGCTGATAGCGGGACGCATCTAGGGGTGCGTTCTTGGTCGGCCACGCCGCATCCAGAATCAATGACACCACCACGAAAAAAGCCAAGAAACTAATGAGTTCGCAGCGTGGCACACGTCGGCCGGGAGAAGCCAGCGGACACCACGAACGACAATCGCAGTTAGCGCACCACCGACGCCTAGCGTAAGTCCTTTTGCTAAGAATTGACACGATCTCCATACCAAGACTCCCGTTCGGCGTACCAGCCATGCAAAAGCGTTGATAACCCGAATAGCATCGGGATCTACGCGATTCACGCCTGTTTCACGCGGCCTATGATCCTTGTTAACGTCCATGGAACGCACCACCGCCTATAAAGTGCCTGCCCGGTACTTGGCGGTCTCACGACAGTTAGGCCGACGCCCGCCAGCGTCGGTCTGACTGCCTTACAGTCCCAGATAGATTATCCAGTAGATCACGGCCGCAGGAGGGACGTTCTGCGAATTGCCGCTTCCGTATGGGTTCGCGGTCACTCCTGTTACTGCGGAAGCTATCGTAATTCCGGTGGACGCAGACGCCGTTGCGCCGTTCGGGCCAGCCGCGCCCGCGTCACTGTTTGGTATTCCGTCCGGGTTGCTGCTTCCTCGGTCCTGCGTCTCGAAAGCATGATAATGGGTGGGGTCGGTGAGGGCGTGATTGTGTCCTGGATCGTTGATACCGTGATTGTGGTTCTGCGTGTACTGGCTACCGCCGGTGCCTCCGACTGTGTTGCCAGGAACCCCGCTCCCGCCCGCTGTCAGCCGGTTGGCGGGACTGCCGCCCATATTGTCGGCGCCGAACAACGCTGATCCGCGCAGGTCAGGCAGGTTAAAGGTGGTCGAGCCGTCACCCGCGCCCCACTGCGTTCCGATTTGATAAAACGCCTGTGCGTAGGTTGTTCGCGACACCGCCTGGCCGTAGCACTCGTACCATCCGGCCGGGATCTGACTGCTATAGCCAGCGAACGCACGCACCTCTCCGATGATGCCGGCCGTTGAGGTGGGGACGCCACCGGCAGCCGGCCCAACCGGATCGATCGACCATATCTGCGATCCAGTCGGATTATCCACCGTCGCCGCGGTCCAAAGCTGGACCTTGTAGGCGTTCGTCGGGATGAGCCAGATGGACCCGAAGCGTCCGTTGGCGTCCGCGGTAATCTGGCTCCCGAGCGACGTGGTCAGGTTGGGATCGGCGTAGACGTTTTGCGGGGTGTTGGTGCCGGTCGCGTAGAAGAACAGACGGCCGGCCGCGAGGGGTTGCCCTGTTGAGGTAATCTCGAATGGATTGGGGGTGAAGTACTGCGAGCCGGTGTAGGCCATCCTCTATGCCTCCCCTGCATTGCGTGGACCCTTGCCGCCGCGCGGTCGCTCCATTCTGAGGGGCGATCGAGACCCAGATTCGGATGGCGGGTGATGCGCAAAGAGGCCTGGCGCACCATATTGGCGGCGCACCTTTTTGACGTTCTCGGACACCGGAGCCGCTGGCAGCTTTGGCGCGACAAAGGACCTCTTCATATGACCGGTCTCCGCTTGGCTCGAATTATCTGCGCGACGGCAGGAGCGATCGTCATGGTCGTATGGGTTCTTCCGACCCTCGTTCTGACGGCGGTCGTTCTCATTGCGTCGGCGCCGCTATGGCCGCTGGTACTGCTGCTGCAGTTGGCGCTATTTGCGAGGCTTTGTCGGCGCTTCCGATCCTACTGACGTTGGAAGCCGGAACAGTCGCCAGGAACGACTGAAGCCAACGGTTCGTGGCTGGGCTCATCCGCCTCGCCGTCTGGGCGTTCGCCGTCCTCACTAGATCCTCGGCGATCCTAGGATCGCGGATGCCGCGATTGAGCCATTCCAACGCCTGCTCTTTGGGTGCCGAATAGAGGCGCTGAAATAGATCCGTCCCCAAGTAACCGCCCTCTGCCCCGAGCAGAAAGCCGAGAGACGAATCCGACGCGGCGTGCCCCAGGGCCGCCCCTACGATGGCCCCAGTCGCTCGTCCGGCAATCCCGGCAATCGTTGGCGACAGGAAAGAATCGATCCAGCTCTTCCCCATCAGACGACCGAATGTCGCCGAATTTTCCCCTCTCCCAAGTTCGATCCCTCGCTGCATCATTTCGCCCGCCCGACCGAGGGCGTTGAGCGCATCCATCTGTGCTGACGTGAAGATGCCGCTTTCACGGAGCATGTCGGTGTTGGTGTTGATCCAATAAGAGATTCGAGCCGCTTGGGTGCGAAGCTCTCCCGCTTGATCGCGCGCCGAATTGCTGACCTGGGCCAGCATCTTGGACATTATGAAGTCCCGCGTTCCTTGCACGAGATCGCGCATGACGGGGTCGATCTTCGCTGGGTCATAGGTGCCGGCGCGTTGGGCGGCGTTAAGCTGCATCCAGGAGGATTTGATGTCTCCCAGGAACTTGACCACGTTGGCGATTGAGCCAGGGCGCGCTGTGCCGGTCTTGAAATCGAAGAATGGATTGAGCGCGGTCCCCGGCGTCACGGTGTCGTTGCCTGCGCCGTTGCGCCTCAGGATGGCGTCAAAGGAGTTGTGGCCTAGAACCTCAGCCTCCCGTTGTGTGAAGGCCCTGGCCGCGCGGAGATCCCGGACGATATCTGGGTCTGGCGGGATCTCGGGATGGTTCACGGCGACAGTTTTAAGTGCGCCGGAGCCCCACTCTGGCGCCGGAACGCGCCTTGCTTCCGTAAACTGCCCCCGTCCAACTACCTCTGGGGCTTTCCAGAGGCCATCTTCTGCAACCTTCGCCATTTCCCTCGCAATTTTTTGTACTCGATCATCCGCTTTCGGATCACGTGACATTGTCAACAGATCAGAACGGATAGTGTTGAGCTCTTTTGCTGATATCTTCTCTGGTTTTCCCATGAGATCACGAACGATCGCCGGGAGACTGGACGCCTCATATTGGTCGTAAAGTCCGGAGCGCTCAGCCTTTAGCTTTGCTAGGTAATCTCCCATCATCTTCTTGCTAACGTCGGTGCTGACGGTTGGCTTCGTCATCGCCGGCGTGTTCCAGAGCCGCTTTTCTTCTGTGTCCGATATCGGCTTAGCGCCCGGCTGACGCCCCCCTGGCGCCGTCTTATCCCTCTCTCCTGCGATGGCTCTTGTGACTTTTGTGGACGCCTTCCCGGCACCAGCCTCCGCGTCGGCGTTGGGGGCGATGCCATGGACGACACTCAATGCCGCCTGGTTCTGAGCGTTCTGCTCTGCGGTGTGGGCTGCTGGACCGCCCGGGAAAGAGGGGTCGTTGCTGATCGTGTTGACCAGCCGAGCTAAGCCGGTATTACCGCCCTGCGCGGCTTGGGCGACGTTCAGCGGCAGCCCCGGAACCGGCGACGGCTCCATGGTTGGGAAGGGGCCTTCGGCCGCTTCATTCAGAATCGTGCCGGCCGTTCGCTGGCCTGCGAGGCTCGGGTTAACCAGCGGCTCGATAGCGTTCCGAACGCCGCGGTATGCTTCGCCGATTACCGGGGGAAGAGCCGAAAGGACACCCCCGACGACACCCCCTGACTCGGCCCCCTGGAGCCTCTGTTGGACATCGCCGTCCGCCGATGTGAAGCCTGTTCCAGCGCCCAGCGCCGCCCCCGTGAGGATGTTCTGGCCGGCTGCGGCTGCTCTGGTTGCGAGCGGAGCACCCGCAGTGACGCTGCGGAAAAGGGGATTAAACACCCCAGCGCCCGCAGTGCCACCGACCACCTCTGCTGCTGTGCTGGCGGCAGGGTTGGCGTTTTCAAATTGGGTTCGCTGCGCACGCTGCTGTTGGACGACCTGGTCATAGGCTTGGCTGAACGGGATGCCCTGCATCAAAGACTTCGCTGCGGCCGCGGGAACCGGCGAAAGTATCTCATCGAGGCCGAACGTCGCCCCATGAACCATGCTGGTCTGCAGCCCCTTAAGATACTGATCTGAATTGAGAACATCAGAGACGATCGGCTGATACCAAGCCTTTGACTGCACAGGCTGTGGGGTGGTCGGAGGTGTCGTAGCGGCGGCCGCGGGAGGCTGGTAGTTTTCGAGCCAATCCGGGCCGGCTGCTGGCTGCGGCGCCTGGTCCGGCGTGTAGTTTTCCAACCAGTCCGGGCCACCCTGGGTCTGTGCCGTCTGTTTGGCGCTCGGCTTGATAGTTACCGTGGAGACCGGCGGCTGTGCCTGCTGCGCCCGCAGACGGGCCATCGTGGCGTCGAGGTTGGGCGTGGCAAGCGTGGGGGAGCCGACATCGATAACGGCGTTCTGGGAGGGGGGCTGGGGCGTTCCGGCGGGATATGCCGGAAGACTAACCGGCGGCAATCCTGGCTGCTGGCCGGGAGGAACCAGAACAACTCCGCTGGCGGTGTCACCCATTGGGGGCGCCGGACTGTCGTAGGATTACCGACGCTGGAACCCAGACGCCTTTGCGATTGAATACGCCCCCGTTGACCGGGTCCGCTCGGGCGGCGACTCCCGCCGCCGCCGCGACTTGCTGCGGACTGAGCCCCTTCTGCCACTCAGTCGCGGGCTTGCCGTTCAGCGCCTCAGTCGCCGCGACGTAGGTGTTGACTGACTCTGGAGTACCAGTTTGCTCGTAGCGGTTGTGATAGTTGTTGAGCGGTGTGTACGGCTTTTTCAACGGATCATTCATATACGGGATCGCGTTGTCGTTGAAAAACTGCGCCGCCCCGTTTGCGTAGTCCTTGACCATTTGATTGCGCACCAGCAGCATGTTGACCATGTCGGTGAGCGCTGGCTTCTGCATGTTGATGGATGGGTTTGCCTGGGCGGTTAACTTGGTCAGCATCGCGCCGATGCGAACACTGGCGCCCGGCCCTGCAAGCTGTGTCTCCGCGTTCGTCACGTTGTTGAAGAACAGCTTGTTTAGTTCCTCCGTCGCCGCTGTGGCGTCCTTCGGAAGTGCCCCGGTCGCATCCATGAAGCTATCCACCATGGACGGCGCGATGGTGCGGAGGACGCTAGCGTAAGCCAGCCGCAGATTGGCGCCGGCGCCCGTGATGGCGGGCGCGATGAGTGGCTTGGCTTGCAGCAAACTGCTCTGGGCCTGCGAGGCCACGCTGGACGCGCCTTGTATCTTCGGAAGTTCCTCAGAGTCGTTCTTGAAGAGGTCGGCCTTGAGGGGCGCCGCAGTCGTCTGCGTCGGGGTCGGCTGCACTTGCCCCGGGATACCTGGTGCCGCGGCCGGCGCGGCAGTCGCTTGGGTCGGCCCCGCGACGGGCTGAGCGGCGCCCTGTCCCGGCGCGGAAGCCGCAGCAGCGGCACCCGGGGTGAGATCAACCTGATTGACGCCATAGGCCTTGAAGGCGTCGGCCTGCACGTCGCCCACAGTCTTGCCCTGCCACTGCGGGTTGGCCTGATAAGCCGCGCTCCCGACCAGTGCCGGCGTGATTGGCGTATTTGGCGGCGCATTCAGAATGGTCTGAGCGCCCTGGGGACCCCAACCATGGGCCAATCCCAGTGTGAGGCTCGTCACTGGCAATCCGGCTTGGGCGAGCAAGGGGGCGTTCTGACGCGCGTAAGCGAGCGCCATTTCGTTCTGAAGGGCCTTCCCTGCGGGGGAATTGTCGAGCCTCATGGCCGAGATTTGAGCCGGGGTCTTCCCTTGCGTTAGATCGGGCCGCGACTTCATCAGGTCGGCCCATGTGCCTTCGGTGAACTGGGCGCCCCCCCCAGCGCTCGATGTCTGGGCCTGTGCTTGATAGTTGCCGCCACTTTCATGCTGCACGAGGCGGTTGACAAAGACATCGGGAGAGATTGTCACCGCCGAGTTGCCACGATCCGCCGCGGTTTCGAGCCGCGCCCCAGGATTGGCCTGCGAGTACTGCGCCCATTGCGCACGATTCATCTGCTGAGAACGCATGATCGGCATGCCGGCAGAGTCGACTTGGCCAGTCGGAACAGACACGATCACGTCCGCATAGGGTGCCTTAGCTGCGGCCTCTCCGGCGGCCCTCTGGATCGCCGGACCAACCTGCGCTTGCGCCACACCAGCCGCAGTCTGAATTGCTGGCCCCACATCCGCTTGCGCTTTGGCCGCGGCTTGGGCCCCCTGGACCTGCGGCATTTCGTTCGGTTGGAGCGTCGAGTTCTGCCATGCCTGCTCGATCTCAGGATGGCCGTACCAGTGCGCCGCCTCGTTGTTGTCGATCAACCCTTCCTGAAAGGCGTTGTAGACAACCTGATTGAACGCCGCCGGATCGACACGACCGTCCGGCGTGAATGCCTGCTGGGTCATCTGCGCCAGCTTGATTGCCTTGGACTTCTGCACCTGGGCGTTGTCGCCGTTGCCCATCCAGCCATAAGCGTCGGACTGAGGGACGGCCCCAAGCCCTGGGATCCAGACGCCGCCAGGGCCAGTGAAAGGCTGCTGCGCCCCCCCGGGCTGTCCCGCGGTCGCTATGCCCCCACCGGACGGCGGCGGAGTCTGCCATGGCATAGGCGCGCTCGTGGGCGTTGGCGGTCCAGGCGCCGCGCCGGGCGTCTGGGGCGCGTTGCCGCCGATCCCTAGCAGTCCGATGCGCCCTTGCGTCAGGCGGTTTTGAATGGATGCGCCGATAGCCCGTTGGCCAGTCAGCGCTCCCTGTGCCTGAGTCAGACCGATCTGTGCTTGAGCGCGGGCCGGACCGGTCGCTGCTGTCTGGGCGTTGTAAAAGTCGCTGAGGGCATTCCATGGTGACGGAACGACGGGGGCCGGAATAGTCGCGCTCATCTAGCCGCTCACCGGATTGAAGAACCCGAGAGACTGAAGGGTATTGGCACCAGAACTATCCACATTGCCGGTGAACCCGGCGCTCGTCGGGTTGTAACCGCCCGAACCACCGCTGAAGAGGCTCCCGATGTAGCTCGAAAGCTGACCAACGGCTGAGTTCGAGCCGCCGTAGCTGCTGGCGCTGTTGTTGCCGATCAGGCCCGGAAGCAGGTTGTTGATACCGGAACTCAAAGCGTTGGCGCTGTTAACCGTCCCCTGACCAAGCGCGTTGCCTATGTACTGGCTTCCCTGCCCCAGCGTTCCGGCTGCCACGTTGCCCTGCTGCCCGATCGTGCCGGCTGCGCTCTGTCCGGCCCCCGCGATGCCGCCGAGGCCCTGTAGCCACTGAGAAAGGCCCTGGCTGGCGTAGCCCTGGTTGTATGCGGTGGCGTCTTTGAGAGCCGCGCCCGAGTTGGTGAGGCCGGATGACGCGAGTTGGCGGTTGATCGCCAGATTCCCCTGCTGGAGCGGGAACTGGTAGGATGGCGTTTGGGTGTACTGATTGAAGGCAGCACTCGCCCCGGTCGAATTGCCACCCGGCAGTCCGTAGAACCCGAGTATGGAACCCAGCGCATTTTGGCCGGCAGTCACATACGGATTGAGCTGCGTCTGCAAGTTGCCGTAGACGCTTTGTTGGAAATTGAGCGCTTGCTGCTCAAGTTGCGCCTGTTGCTGAGCAGCCTTACTCGAAGCGTCCGAGCCGAAGATGCCGCTCAGCAGGCCCCCGCCGCCAGCCAGAGCGCCGCCGATGATCGGGCCGAACGGCATCAGAGAGCGGTCCCGAACTGGTGTTCCTCAAGTATTTCCGGCTCGCCGTCCGCCCCAACTCGGTGAATGCAATAGATGACGGTGTGAGGCACCAACGAATGGAACGTGTGTTTAACGCCAGGCTCTATCAGGATGCCGGTCGGCGCCTCGAAGTCCCCCCAGAACTGCCCATCACGCCAGACGGCGACCTTTCCGGCGGCGACCATTGAGAGATGGGCGAAGGCGTGGCTGTGTTGAGGCACCCAGGAGTCCGCGGCCTCCAGCGCCATCTGCTTGACGAACAGACCAGGGCACAGCTTGATCTCGACGATCGGGGGCTGCTTGATCTGGCGGTATGGCTTTGGCTTCTGCACGGCTGCGATCGTCCTGCTCTGTGAAGACGACGGGCGCTGCTCGGCTCGCTGACGCTACGGAATAACAGATTGGTAGCTTACGCGCCAAGTGCCGTGAATACGCGCTGCATGACCTGGAAGTAGTATTGAGTCGGGAGCACCAAGCCAACCGCCCCTTGCGCGATGTTCTGGTCGCCGGCGATTGGGGTGAGAGCGACCGAAGTCTGCCCTCCAAGGCGGCTGTTGATGCGCTGGACCATTTGGGTGAAGTACATCGACGGATAGACCAGATCAGCGTTCGGAACGCCGGGGACCGGTTTGCCCGTCTGCCCGATTGCGGTGTCGCCCGTAACCGGTGTGAGCGCGACCGAAGTCTGTCCCCCAGCGACCGAAAGAATGCGCTGGACGGTCTGGCCGAAGAACATGGTGGGATAGATAAGGATGCCGCCGGCGGTCTGCCCGATGGCCTGGTCAAGTGCGATTGGGGTGAGGGCAACGGTGATCAGCCGTATCCCTTATACGCATCGTGGTAAACCCCAATCACAGCGCGCCTCACCGGATCGGTGCAGCGCAGCCGGAACACCCAGGTCCGCGAGTTCCCCAGGTTGATCCACCGCAGCCGTTGGATGTACTCGCCGGTCGTGCCCATCGAACGCCAGCGCTGTAGGGCCTGCCACGTCATGCCGCCGTCCTTGCTGATCTCCAACATCATCTGTGGCGCGGCGGCGTCAGGCAGACCTTGACCAGCCTGCACCTCTATCTCGAACCTGGGGACAAAGATGCGCTTACGATCGTCGTGGAGAGGCGGTGTCGCGACTACAAACTCCTGAACCTGGCCATATTCCGTAAAGGCGTTGAAGTCGCTCAGACCAAGCACGTTGCTAAAGGCATCGCCCACCAGGGCCAAGCCCATCCAGTTGATCCCACACTGGCCGCGCCACAGGCCCAGGGACCCGGACGGCGAAGGCGCCGTAAAGTACCCCCCGTTGTTGAGCATCGGCGCATAGCCGGTGAGGATGATCGCGCCAGTCGGGACGCTGACACCAGAATAGGTATTGATGAACGTCGGGGCATGCCCGGTCAGCACCACCGATCCGGTTGGAACAGCGATCGTATTGCCGATGACAAAGCTGGGCGCATAGCCGGTGAAGACGATTGAGCCGGCCGGAACCGACACGACGTTCTGGATAAAACTCGGCGCGTAACCGGTGAGAACGACCGATCCAGTGGGCGGCGAGACGGATCCCGACATGGGCTACGGGTTATGTGTGGTCGTGAAGATACCGGACCCAGAAATGGCCACAGTGAAGGTGCCCCCGCCTCCGGTTATCGAACCGCCCCCCGTGGCATCACAATAGCAGAGCAACAGGTCGGTGCTCGCCAACGAACCGCCAGCCCGGCGCGCAATGACCAAGAACCGGAACGTCGCCGCGAATGTGGTCCAGGTAGGCGACGTGCATGTGAAGGTGACGGTCGCCGACGTTAGGCTGACGCTCTGTCCAGAGAGGACGACGCCCCCCTGCGTGTAGCCGGAACCTGTGGCAACCTCATACGTGGAGCAGTTGTTCCACGTTGAGTCAGTGTTGGGCGCCGGGGTGTAGGCGGTGGTCAGCATGCACATGACCAGGGTGTTGCTGGTCAGATTGAAGGAGCCGTTGTTAACTTCCTCGGCCGCGTTGCTGTAGACGGTCCACGCTGAGACTGTCACCTAACCCCTCCGATCAGACTGTGCGCGATCCGCGACTCTGCCTTTGGTGCCACAGCGGCACCCCGATAGCACCGCTGGCAGCAATGTCATAACACAAGGTTTCAAGGCCGCTGGGGAAGTTCAGGATGATGAACTTGTGGCCCTCTTGGTCCAAACAGAATCCCGAGCAATCGAGATACTTTAGTGGATACTGCGCCCAGGCGTGCTCGGTCGAGAATGTGCTCACGCGCTGCGGCAGGAAGTTGTTGAGGCGGTAGAAGATGCCATCCTCGCCCATCCAGAAGACGGTGTTGTCCTCACTCACAACAGCCAGCCTAGACGCAAGACCGCGGGCGATCTCTGCCGCGTCATAGCGCTGAAACGGAAACGCCGCAGCGCCGCTGTTCCACCAAATCTCGATATGAAGGCCGCACATCAAGAGAAGCTGTTCGTGGTAAATCTCGACCGCGATGATGTAATCGGACCCCGCGGTAGCAGTCGCGTAGTCTAGTCCACTGTATTGGGTGCCGTCGTTGATTGAACTCAGAAAGAACTGGCGTGTATTCGTGGCCGCAAATACAAAGTAACCATCGAAATACCTGACTGTGCTTGCTGGCATGAAGGCCGGGGCCGTAATGGCGGCAAGGTCAAGATACTGATCAATGATGATGGCCCCCGCCGTCAGTTGGGACGGGATAGGGTCGGTGAGGTATATCGTGCCCCCCGCGGCAGAAACGGTATAAAGCGCCGTCGTCTGAAATATCGCTCCGTTATCGAGGCCCACGACAAGAGGGTCGCCGGCCGTAATCGTGCCCGTGATATTGGCGGGTATCTCCGTCGATCCGGCCACCGCCGTCTCCGTCGTGGTCTGATAAAGGCCGCCCGGCTGATAAATCCAGCCCACATCGCCGTCTACCATGACGAGTTGCTGAGCGTTGTCGGCCATAGAGGCCAGGGTGCTGATGGTGGTGCGGCCAATGTATATGGCTTCGACCGTGTTTCCCAGGCCGGCGCTCAGGACGCTTTGCTGCGTGATGTAGTATAGGTCCGGCCCAGACAGCACGTAGAGCGACATGCCCATGACATGTGCGCCAAGGATCGGCCCGTTCCCCATGCGCGAGAACAGGGACAGTCCCGGCGTTCCGTAGACTGGAAGCTGCGTTTTGCCTTCCTTGGGCGTTGGCTCAACGAAGGCGTTAATCGCCTCTTGATTGAGAAGCTGCGGACTGCGGCCGGTCCACGCTTGAGCGGCAAACTGCCACTCCATCAGCCCCTCCGGTAGCCCGGCTGCATGGCGACGCCGAACATGATCGACTCAGGCTCGCGGTCCCATTCGGAAGCCATCGTGTAGTACTTCGTCGCCTGCTTGTCGATGATCGACATCTGCTCCACAGGCGTTCCGTGCTCGGGGCCTATCTCCATCGCCAAGTTCCACTTGAGCGCGGCATTCCACTCGACGGGAAAGTCCGGCAGGTTCGCTAGTGTGCCGAGATCCTGGATCGGTCGCTGCGCTGTGAATCGCATGCCGAACTGGTTGGTCTGCGGGGACGGCCAGACGTTCATCTGACCGACCGCATTTGTATAGGCTCCCTGGCCAGTCTGCGGGTCGTAGAAGAACGCCGTCGTCGTGCCGGGAGTCATCTTGTTGGGCTGTGCCTGGTAGTCCAGCCGCGCCCACATCTGTAGCGGCGTGTCGATCCCTGACGAATAGACGTAGCGGCGCCCGCCCATGACACGTAGAGGCCGCATGAGGGGTGTCGTGTAGTCGAAGACGATCGCCCCGCCAGTGGCCTGGGACGGCAGCGATGCGGTCAAGGAAACTACATTCCCGCTTGGCGTGCTGGCCACCGTCGTCCAGTAGTTGATCCCGGCGTCAAGCTGGATGCCGATGTTGTCGCCGCTCTGGACGCCGGCCGCACTCGTGAGGGTGATCATCGAGGCAGCAGCCGCAGCGGTGCTTGCCAAAGTCGTCTGCGTAAGCTGCTGGAAGAGACAGGCGTGGTCCGGCGAGCCTGGGCCGAGCTGATAAAGGGTCTGGCCCGGCGCGTTGGCTACAGCGGTCAGGGACGGCTGCAGGAAGAGGATGCACTCTTCCTCGCACCAAAGGTGTATGCCGGTTCCCTGCCACGCCTTGATCATCGCCGCGAAGGCGTCGAGCGTGTTCTGAAGCTGCGGCCCAGTAGGCGTTTCCTCGTCACCGATGACTTGCGCGATACGAAGGGCTGCGGTCAGCAGATTGATAGCTGACGCCGAGTAGGTGTACGTCCCGGATGTAGTTAGGGACATTACCGCTTGGCGCCCGGGAACGGGATCGGCTCATCGCCACCAGATGGAGGGACACCCTCCGTCTCGCTATTTGCTGCTGGCGTCGGTTCCGTCAAGCGCTTTACTTCTTCGGTCAACACCGCGACCCGAGCCGCAAGGAGCGCGCAGTTATCCAGCGCTTGGTTCCGCTGCTGGACGAGTGCGTAGATGAGAGGGTTGTCGTACATTGTCACCACGTCGATGTAGAGACCGGCATATAATACACGGTGCCGACGCCGTCCTTGATCTTGATCCAGTCCGACGCAGAAAAGTTGCTTGGCACCGAAGCCGGGCCTGCCCCCGAGCCCATCCACACGACGCCGGTGCCTTTGACCACCAGACGCAGGTCCTGGTTGCCGTCGGATCCCGCCACACCGATGGCGGGGGGATGCCCGGTTGCCTCTGGATAGATGATCACGTGATTGACGATTGGCGTCCCGCCAGAGAGCGTCGTC
>Ga0181525_10000563_pt1 | contig 32103 bp, 30 predicted proteins | sample PEATcosm2014_Bin_48_FD_121100 | JGI IMG/M metagenome (GOLD analysis project Ga0181525, IMG submission 121100) | Peatland microbial communities from MTU Mesocosm Facility, Houghton, MI, USA - PEATcosm2014_Bin06_10_metaG | ecosystem: Environmental > Terrestrial > Soil > Wetlands > Peat | place... | reverse complement strand
TATCCGCGCGAAGTGGTCAAGCAGGCGCTGCGCCACAACTGCGCCGCCGTGATCCTGGCGCACAACCACCCATCGGGCGTGGCCGAACCCAGCCGCGCCGACGAAGCGCTCACTCGGGCGCTGCAAGGCGCGCTGGCGCTGGTCGACGTGCGGGTGCTCGACCACATCGTGGTCGCCGGGGCGCGCAGCGTGTCGTTTGCCGAGCGCGGGTTGCTGTAGGACGGGGTCGCCGAGATCGGTCGGCCGGGCCTAAGGCGACTTGCGCCCCTCGATCCAGCCGATTGCGGCCGGCAGCGTCCCGGAACCGCCTCAGGCCGCGAACGACCCGGTGGACAGGGCGGCCGCAACCAGGGCCAGGCAGCCGATGCTGTGTATCGCCAAGGTCCACTCTATGCTCCGGCGCAAGCGGAGCCGGCGGCCCGGGTAGCGGGAAATTCCGCGCAAGGCGGCCCGGCCCAAGGCAGCCAGAGCCACGGCGACGACGGCGTACCAGACCGGCAAGTGGCAGTAATGTACCGCCAGCAGATTGGCCATCAAGGCCACGACGGTCAAGGTGCCGTAGATGTGGCGCGCGCCGCTGGCACCCCAACGCACCACCAAGGTCCGCTTGCCCACCCGCCGGTCGGCCTCCATGTCGGGCACTTCATTGATGACGAGAATGGCCCCCACCCAGGCGCTTACCGGCAGGCAGATAAGGACGGCGCCGGCATCGACGGCCCCGGTCTGCAGCCAAACCGCTCCGAGCACGGGCAGCGCGCCCAGGCCCGTGGCCACGGCGGCCTCGCCGATGCCGCGCGCCGACAACTGCACGCGCGGCAGCGAATACAGCAAGCCCAGCAACAGTCCCAGTGCGCCCAGCACGATCACGCCCGGCCCGCGCAGCAGTGCCAGGGCGACACCGACCAGCATGGCCGCGAGCGCCAGGCCCAGCGCGAGGCGCGTCATGTCGGCGCGCGTGAGCAGTTCCGCCTGTATGAAACGCGAGCCGCCGGTGTACGGGTGCATGCGCTCGGTATTGCCGGCGTCGGCGCCGTTCAGGTCGTCGCCGACGTCGTTGTAGACATTGGTCGCGGCGTGCGCCAGAACGGTCGCTCCGAGGGCCAGCGCGAAGGTGAGGCCATCGAAACGATGCGCGCTGCTCGCCGCCCAGGCGGTGCCCACGAGTACCGGCATGATCGAGGCCGCAAAGAACGGCGGACGCGTGGCCAGAAAGCCGCGCCGCACCGCCGCCAGCCAGCCGGGCCCGCCCAGTGCCGCGGAGGGATCGGCGTTCGACGCCTCGGGAACGGGCAGGGTCTGTTCGCGCAGGGGTTGTTCGTGCATGGTGTCTCGCGCCTCGTTGTTGTCGGTTCCGGAACGGCGATCACTTCGGGACGCCGGCGCCTATCTGGTAGCGCACGCTCACGCCCAGCAGGTTCACGCTGTCGTGCAGGGGCTGTATCCCCAGGGCCAGCAGATTGGGTACGCTTGCCGGCTCGACGCCTTGCAGCGCCCAGTCGCTCGACCGGTAGCTCTCGTGCGCCACGCGAAAATGCCATTGCACCGCGGGCGAGCAGCGGTAGCTCAGGCCAAGTTCGGCCGTTTCGAGCCGGGTGGTGTTCTGTGGAAACGACTCGTTGGGCCCGCCCTGCGAGGTGTCGCTGTTGGACGACGACGGTGCATAGCGGTAATCGAGCGCAACGATCCAGCGCGCGTAGGTCCAGCGACCGCCGGCGCCCAGGTTCCAGTAGCGCTCGCGGTCGGCCAGCAGCCAGGCCGGACTGGCCGACCCCGAATAGCCGTTCTGCAGCGAGTGCTGGCTCTGGTAGGCCGCATCGATGTTCGCGCTCAGGGTCGCGCTGGGCGTCCACGTGAGCGCGGCCGATGTGCTTCGCTCGTGCTCGCTTTGCAGTCCCAACGGCGAGTTGCGGTAGTCATCGTTCGCCAGCATCGATTCGAGGGTCAGCGCGAGCGTTTCGCTCGCTGTCCAGGCACCGGTCAGCGTGACGAAATCGCGGTCGCGCGGCGCGGTGTTGAACGCGCGCACCTGGGAATTCTCCGCCGACGGCAGCGCGGCGGCGTTGAAGCCGGAGATCTTGCGCAAGCCGTTGCCCAGCTTCAGGCCGAGACTGAGGTCGGCGCGCGGCGTGATCGTCACGCGACCCCAGCTCTCGACCTCATGGGTATGGTCCAGCACCTGGCCAGGCGCATAGTGGACGTCCTGGAAGGTGCCGCCCACGCCGGCGCGGACCCAGGGCAGCAGCGCGTAGTCGGCGCCGCCTTCGAGGTGCATCCGGTTCTGTCCATAGCGGGGGGCAACGACCGTGCCGCCGGCGAAGGTGTCGGTGACGATCGTGTTGACCGCGAGCGGCGCGGTGCGATCATCGCGTCCGTCGAAACGCGCAGTGGCACGGACGCTGAGGCGCGGCAGCGGACTGGAACCGAGGCCCAGCGCGTAATGGCTCAGCCGCACATCGCCGTCGAGCGAACCGGGGGACGGCGTTGCCGACCCGGGCAGCGTGCTGACCGGTACGAAGGCGGCATCCTGGCGCAAGGTGCCCAGCGATGCGGCGGCATTGAGCGTGGTGGCGCGCCAGGGCAATTGCACCTGGCCGCTGGCGGCCAGCTGCTGCAGCGTGTTGCTCGGGGCCAGGCCGAGCTGGCCCTGCAAGGATCCGGGGACGATGGGACTATAGGGATTGTCAAACCGCAGCGCAGTGTCGCTGTTTTCGAACCAGGAACCGGTATAGCTCAGGCGCACGCTGGCGCGCCGACCGGCCCACCGGACACCGGCTTCCAGCGTGTCGGTGACCGTGTCCAAGGGCTGGGCCAATTGCACGGCCTGCGTGAGGAAGCTGGCACTGGTGGCCAGGTTGCCGAGCTTCTCCTGGTGGCTGAGGGTCCCGAAGACGGTCCACCCGGGGCCGGCAAAGTAGTGCGCATCGAGCGCCAGCGTGCGTCGTTCCGTCCCTATCGCCACCGGTACGAGACTGCTGCCCAGCGTGCCCATTGCGCCGGTCGTTGCGCCGGACACCCAGTTCGCCGGCAGGTGCAGGCCCCCGCTGGCGCCCGAAAACGGCGTCACGGCGGAATCGGCAACGCGGTCCGGTTGTCCGTCGTAGCGCACGCTCAACTCGAAGCGGCCTTCGTGGCCGCCGGTGAGGGTCGCGTCGCGCGCGGGCAGGCCCAGGCGCTGCAGGTCGAACGACAGGTAGTTTCCCGCCGCGTTGCGTGCCTGGCCATGCGCGTCCGCCGCCAAGGTCGCGCCACTGCGGTCCTCGCCCGTGTAGCGCCCGAAGCTTGCATTGGCACCCTTGGCATCGGTGAGGCCGAGCTCGCCCTGCGCTGCAAGCCCCTCGAAAAAGGGGCACTGGCTGCAGGTCCAGCCGCTGGTATCGGGCGCAGGCGCAGCGTCCGCGGCCCGGCCGGCACTGCCCGCCACCAGCGCGAGCACCGCAAGGGTCGCACGCAGTGCGCCACCTGAGCGCCTCGGTAATTGCATTTCCAGGTTCGTCGTCATCGTGTGGACAGGCCCTAGCGCATCAGCGCCCGGCCGGCCGGGTGGTTGGAACCGTGGATCTGCGAGTGGCAGTTCAGGCAATTGGCGCCCAGCACATAGGCGCTGCCCTGCCCCCCATTCGGATTCTGTGGCGTACTGGCGACCGACGGATGACCTGCGCCCTCGTGACATTGCTGGCACAGGAAGGGTGTGCGTGTCTTGAGCAGTGCCGGCTGGACCGAGCCGTGGGCGTCATGGCAGACGCTGCAGTCTTCCATCACCGGCTGGTGCTCCCATAGGAAGGGGCCGCGGAACTCGGCGTGGCAACCGGTGCAGGTCTCACTGACGGAATTGCCGGTCAGCTGGGCGTGGGCGGTGGACCCGTGCGGCGAGTGGCACGACGTGCAGCTCATCTTGCCCTCGCGCAGCGGGTGACGCGAGGGCTTGTCCAGGTCGGCACGTTGTGCCTGGTGGCAACCGGTGCACACCATTACCTGCAGCAGCGGGGTCCGCACCGGATCCTCGACGGCGTGCATCTGGTGGCACTGCACGCAGCCGATGTCGCTGCCCGCGTGCGCGCCTGCAGCCCAGTCGCGTGCCGCGCCGGCGGCGTGGCAGCCCAGGCACATGGCATTTTGTCGTGCCGGCGGTGCATTGGCCTTCACTCCGAAATCGACTATTCCGCCCAGCCTGCGCCCCTTGGCCTGAACGTGCGCACCGCCTGGACCATGACAGGCCTCGCATTGCAGGCCGCCGTGGCCGAACGGTCCGCGCGGATCGCCGGGCCGGGCGTGGGCCGTGCGGAAGATGCCGGCCAGGGCAGGCTGGTCGTGGCAGGCAAGACAGGTGTCGGCACCGCTTTGGCTGTAGGCCGTGTCGGGCAGGACCGCCTCGTCCTGCGCGCGTGCGGAAGCGCCGGGAACGGCTGCCAGTACCGCGGCCAGAAGAACCAGGACGGCGGTCCCCATCGCCCGCGCGCCCGGCAGCGCCGCCGCCCGTGCCCTCGTGACGCGATTCGACGATTCGACCACGGGCTACTGCAAGGCCGCGACGCCGTGCACCACCTTCACATCGGCCACGGCACCGGGCCCATGGCAGAGGATGCAGGTCTCGGTCGACACGACGTGGCTGCTTGCATCCTTGAGCAAGCCGAAGTTGCCGCCGTTCTGGATCATGTGGGTGCGGTCGGTGGACGACACATGGCAGGACGAGCACACCGCCGTGGCGGCCGAGACGGCCGTCTGGCCGGCCGGCCCGCTGCCGCCGACGCCCCCGACATAGGTGCTGATCGTGGTCGCCAGCACGGTCGATGTGGCCGGATCGGGCGGGTAATAGGTATCGGTAGCGTGGCAGGCCAGGCAGTTGTTGAGCAGGCCCGGAAACGGCGTGACGGTGCTGAAATCGTTCGGTGCGCCGCGATGGTAGACGACATAGGGCGTGCCGCCCGAGGCCGCACGGAAGGTATCGGCGTGCAGCGCGTGGACCATCACCTTCAGGTCGATGCTCTGCTCGGCCAGCCCATCGAGGGGACCCGGCGCTCCCGGCGTTATTCCCAGGCCGATGCGTGCAATCACGTCGGTGGCGTTGGGGTTGTGGCAGAAGGCGCAGGCCTCGACGCTTTCGACACGATTATTGCCGTGCGCATTGAGCTGGTCATGGCAGGAATCGCAACCCTTCACGTTGGCGACGGTGCGGCGCGCCACCGGCACGGGGTCCGTAATGGCCGCGTAGGCCACGGTATTGGGCACCGGAATCTCCTGCGGACCGAGCCCGTCGCCAAAGTCATGCGCCGGGTGGCCCTGAAACAGCAGCCCCGCCGATCCCGTTGCCGACGCCGGAATCGCGCTGGTTGCCGTCACGGTATAGCTGCCGTCGCCGTTGGCAACGGGCGCGACCGCCGGCGCCGTGACGCAGGCAACCGGAATGCTCAGGGGCTCCGCCACCTCGCTCGTCACTCCGCTGCCCACATTGGTGTAGTCCGTGGTGCTCCACGCCACCGCGATGCTGGGGTTCGAGACGCCGGCATAGGGGCCGGTGCACGTGAAGGGTTCGCCGGTCACCAGATTCCACGGCAGATTGTTGTTGGTGGGATCGGTGATGGAGAAGCGGATCACCGGTGTTTGCCCTCGGGCCGTGTTGGTGACGCTCAGGATGTTGTAGGAGAACCGGGTCTGGAAGACCCGCTGCGGTATCAGGTGCGCCGTTACCACCTGCAGCTTGCCGCCGTCGATCCCCGAGCTCGCGCCGTGGCAGGTCGAACACTGGGTATCGTTGGCAACGATGTTGCTGCTGTGGTTGAGGCCCGTGGCGAAATTGACGTTGTCGTGGCAGGCGCCGCAGGCTTCCAGCGTCGGGACCGTCTTGTAGTTGGCCGCTTCCGTCAGGTTCGGATGGTCCTGTGCATGACAGGCCTGGCAGTTGCGCGGGTCCTGCGGATAGACCACCGTGTTGAAGTTCGACACCGCGTTGCCATAGCCGACGATCCAGTAGCCGGAACCGGCCGTGGGCGTGATATCCGGCGTCGTCAGCGTCTGGATGCTGGGCAGGGCATTGCCGGTGTGTATCTTGTGGACCATCACCCGCATGTCGAGGGAATTGCCGCTGGTCGGGTCCGTCGTCCCCGGGTTGTGGCAGATCACGCAGTACTGGACCTCCACGCGGGCGCCACCGTGAGCGTTCAGCCGGGTGTGGCAGCCGTCGCAGGTCGCCGTATCGACGATCTCGCGGCTCGCGATGCCCGTCGTGGCGCCCGTCGACGGCTGGAAGGTATAGGCGCCGTTGTTCGCCTGCGCCAGTCCGCGGATCTCGAAACCCACGCGATGCGTCAGGCCGGGATCGAAACTCACCAGCGGGTCCGCGGTGATGTCCTTCTTGAAGGTATAGACGTAGCTGCCGTCGCCATTGTCCACGAAGGTGCCGCTGCTTGCGCTTTCCACGTTCGCCTGTGTCTTGGGGACCGTTGCGCAGGACGCTACGCCCGCCGGACAGGCAATGGGCGCGACGGTCGCATAGAGATACGAGGACCACAGGCTCGAGGCGCCGCCTTGCCCCGGAACGAGCTTGGCGATGGCAAAACCGATGTCGGCTGCGGGCAAGCCGAACAGCGACACGCCATCCTGATCGACCAGCTGGAAATGCACGACCGGAGGGCCGTTGATGGCAACGGCCGTGATCTGGCCGGTGATCGTGGTCGCGGTGCTGATATTGCGAAGTCCGACACCGGCGGGAATCCCCGGCCCGGTCGCTCCGGGAGCGCCCGATGAACCCGTGCTTCCGCTGCAGGCGGCCAGCGCCAGACCAAGCAGCGTCGACGCAAGCGCACAGACCACCGCACGCTGCAGGCGGACCAGGGCTGGTACATCGCGGCATCGCGCCGACGGTTGCAGCCACCTCCGCATGGCGGTCGACGGCGCATCGGGATGCGTCTTGGAAACGACGTCGAGCGCGCGCAGCTGGAGCGCAAGGCCCCGTGCTGGCGGCGAAGAGGCGATGGACATTGAGCAGCTCCCGGAAAAACGATGCGCGGGCGGCCACCCGTGGTCAGCAGGCTACCCAGCCTGTCCGCCGCCGTCCGTACGACAGCGAACAGATGATCCGCATCGAGCACAAGTAACCTCGAGGCTTGGGAATGTCCGCGAGCTCCGCGCATGGCTGCGGTGGCGGTACCCGCCCGTGCAATCCGCAACCGGAGTCGCCACCATGTCGCTTTGCACTTTCCGTACCCCTGTGCGCCAGCCCTGCGTTACGCCCGGCGTTCGCGTCCGAGGGTACGCGTGACGCCGCCGCGTGCACCGCAGCCGGCCGCGGCCGGTGGCATTGGCGCATGGCTGTGGCGCCGGCCGCAGCGCTGGTACCTGCTGGGCATTCCATTCGGTGGGCTGGCGGCCTTCGTGGTGGGAATCGCCTTGACCGGCGGCTTCCTCGCCAGCCTCAAGTTCGCGGAAACCAATGCGTTCTGCACCTCGTGCCATGAGATGCAGACGGCGTACCAGGAATACACGCACAGCGTGCATTTCTCCAACACGATCGGCGTGCGTGCCAACTGCAGCAACTGCCACGTTCCGCCCGCCTTCCTGCCGGGCCTCTGGCGCCACATGAAGGCGGCCCTCGAGGTCTGGGGTCACCTGACCGGGCAGCTCGATACCCCGGCGAAATATGAAGCGCACCGCCTGGCGCTGGCACAGACGGTCTGGGATGAACTCAAGGCCAACGATTCGGCCGAATGCCGCAGCTGCCACAGTCCGGCCGCGATGGCGCTGGACAAGCAGCCGGGCATGGCCGCCGCCGCGCACGCAGCGCTGGCCACCAGCGGCAAGACCTGCATCGATTGCCACAAGGGGCCGGCGCATGCGCTGCCGGCCGGCAACTGATGCGCCGGTGGAGCTTGGGCCCGATGGCACGGCAACACGGCCCGCGCCGCAGCGCCCGATGGTGATCGGCAGCGCCGTGCGCGAACTGGCGTTCGCGCGCGAACAGGTCTTCGACGTCGCTGCCGACATCGAACGCTATCCGGAGTTCCTGCCGTGGTGGATATCGGCACGGATCGCCAGCCGATGCGGGTCGTCCTGGCGGGTGGAACAGACCCTGGGTCTTGGTCCCCTGCGCTTGCCCTTCACGTCCACGGCGCTGGTGCAGCGTCCGGAGCGCATCGACGTACGGTGTGTCGATGCGCCGTTTCGCCGCTACGAGCTGGCGCTGCGCTTCGATGCGCCTTCGCCGACGGCCTGTCGGCTGAGCATCGCCTGCACGATCGAGTTCGATTCCCCGTTGCTGCAAGCCATCGCCGACCGCCTCGTGCCCAGTTCCACCGACCGCATCGTCTCGGCGTTTGCGCAGCGTACGCGTCGCCTCTACGGTCTGTCCCATGCTTGAGCAGGCGCCCGCCGCCTGGCTCGTGCGCAGCGCGGTCGCCGCGGTCTGGCTCTACGAGGGCTTGTGGTGCAAGCTGCTGCGCGGACAAGCGCATGAATTTGCCGTCGTTGCCGCCGTGCCCCGCTACGGACCGCGTTTCGGCGCGCCGTTCCTCCTGTGCCTGGGCGTGGTCGAAGTGGCGATCGCCGTGTGGGCACTGACCGGCGCCGCGCCGGTGCCCGGTGCGCTGGTGCAGACCGTCCTGCTGATCGCGCTCAACGCCAGTGGACTGCTCTGGGCGCGCCACCTCATCCCCGATCCGGCGGGCATGGTCGTGCGCAATGCCTCGTTCCTGGTCCTGGTCTGGGTCGCGGCCACCTTGCCGCCGGGCGCATGAACCCCCACGCTGCAGGTGCCAGCCGTGCCGCATCGCCAGCTGCAACGGCGCCGGCTGCCGACAATGTCTGGGAACGGGGCCGTTTCGACGCGCGCCCGGGCCCGCAGGCGGTGCTCTTTGGCCGCATGTACGAGGATGCCGCGATCGAGGCCGGCGCCTTTCGTCCCGGTGGCCGGGTAATGTGCATCGCCTCGGCAGGCTGCACGGCGATGTCTCTGGCCGGCCGCCACGAGGTCGTCGCCGTCGACATCAATGCCGCGCAGCTGGCATATGCGGCGCGGCGGTTCGCCGGCGCACCCTGCCTGCGCGGAACCGCCGAGCGGGTGATGGATCTAGGGCGCAGACTGGCTCCGCTGGCAGGCTGGCTGCCGCAGCGCCTGCACGCCTTTCTCGAACTGGCCGATACGGCGCAGCAGACCGCCTACTGGAACCGGCACTTGAATACCCAACGGTTCCGCATGGCATTCGATGCGCTGCTTTCGGTTGCGGCCCTGCGCGCGGTCTACGCCGCGCCCTTTCTCGACTTCCTGCCGCACCGTCTCGGACCCGTGCTGCGGGCACGGATGGAACGCTGCATTGCCACGCATCCGAACCGCGACAACCCTTATGCGCGGGCCCTGCTGCTGGGCGAACTCGGTGACACCGCGCCGCCGCCGGCGGCGCGCGATATCCGCCTGGTCCACGCGGACGCGGCAGCCTTCCTCGAGGCGGCGCCGGCGCGCAGCTTCGACGGCTTTGCCCTGTCCAATATCCTCGACGGAACCATGGCGGTCTACGAGCGGCGCCTGATGATTGCCGTGCGCCATGCGGCCCGCGACAACGCGATCGTCGTTCTGCGCAGCTTTCGCGAGGGCGTCGCCACCGACCCGGCCAACCACGCCAGCGCCGACCGCTCCATGCTGTGGGGCATGGTCACGGTGCGGGCGGCCGCCGGCCTGCGATGAATATCACATAGCCGGGAGTCAATGATGACCGTCAGCAAGAGCCCGTATGCCGTGCCGCTCCAGGGCACCGAAGCGCATTGCGTCATCACGCGGCGAGCATTTGCGCTGCCGCCCGAGCAGCTCTGGCGCAGCCTGGTCTTCTACGAGCAGATCGATGCCCCGGCGCCGCTTTACCTGCGGCTACTGCTGCCTGCGCCGATACGCAGTGAAGGCGCAAAATCGGTCGTTGGTTCGGTGGCGACCTGCCTTTACGAAGGTGGCCACCTGCTCAAGCGCGTCACCCGCATCGAGTCCTCACGGCTCTACGAGTTCACCGTCATCGAGCAGCAGTTGTCCATCGGTGCGGGGCTGCGGCTGTCGGGGGGCTCCTATGCGCTGCGACCCCTCGCGGGCGGCGCCACCGAGGTGGCCGTCACCACGCAATACAGCGGAGGGCGCCGCCCGCGCGCGCTGTGGCAGCCGCTGGAGGCCATGGTTTGCCACCTGTTTCATCGCCACCTGCTGCTGGCCATCGGTCGAAAGGCCATTGGCGCCTGAACTGCATGCGCATGCCGCCGTCACAGATCCCAGGTGGCGCGCAGGCCGAAGGTACGCGGCGGCTCGACGAAGGCGGTGGCTCCGGTGCTGAGCGGGGGGATATTGCTGCCCGCCGCCGTCGCGGCTATCACCGCCGCATTCTCGATGTTGTCGACCCATAGCCCCAGGCTCCAGCCGCCACGATCGCTGCGATAGGTCAGCGATGCATCGGACTTGATGCTTGCCTGCTGGCGCCCGCCTGGCGTGTGGCGGAAATCGGCGAAGAAGGAATCCTCGTAACGGGACCCGGCCAGCACACGCAGGTGCCCGCGGGCGAGCGCGAAGTCGTGGGAGGCGTGCAGCGTGATCGTCCAGTCCGGTGCGTATTGGAGTTGCAATCCGTCGAAGTTGGCCGTGCCGTCGGGCAACTCGAAGCGCACGTTGCGCGCATGCAGGTAGCCCAGGCCGGCATCGAACCGGTCGGCCGCCGCGGGCTTGAACTGCACGTCGAGCTGGTCCCCCGCGATGCGTACCAGCTGCGCATTGAAGGTCTGGTTCGAGTTCAGGACGGTGTTGTAGGAGGAGGCGAACAAGCCGTGGTAATCGTCGTAGAAGACCTCGTCGTTGATCTGCAGGCGATCGCCCATTGCGCGGGACTTGAAGCCGGCCGTGTAGGCAGTCAACCGTGCCGGGTCGATGGCATTGCTCGACGCCGCCGAACTGGCATACGCATTGAACGTTCCCGGCTGGTAGCCGGTCTGCGTGGCGAGGTACAGCAAGGTGGCGGGCGCCAGGTCGTATTCGACTCCCAGCTTGTAGTCGGCGTGCCGGAAGCTGCGCGCGTAGTTGAACGGCGCGAGGCCGGTTCCGTCCGCATAGCGCCCCTGGCCGATCCGGTCGTCCAGGCTCAAGCGCCCGCCGATCACCGTTCGCAGGCGTTTGGTCGCCGCCAGCGTCGCCTGGCCGAACAGCGCCTCGCCCTCGATGCGATTGCGGTCGACGATGCTCACCGGAAAGCCGGTCTCGGGCGTGAATCCGCCAAAGGTGAAGCTGCCGTTGCTGTCCAGGTGATAGGCGTACAGGCCGCCTATCCAGTCGACCCCGGGGCCGGCACCGGCGGCGCGCAGTTCGTTGGTGAACTGGCGGTAGTTGTTGGTCTCGTTGCCGGGAAAGGCGCCCAGCCAGTAGTCCGGCGAACTGGCCAGGTCGAGGTACGACGGAATCCAGGTCACTGTCGTGCCACCGGAAAGACGCATATCCGCCTGGCCGCCCAGCATGACATTCGAATAGCTTTGGTGTTCGGCGCGCGGTTGGCCGAAGGGCAGCGCGCTGCCGTAAGGCGGCGGGATCGCATCGTTCCACGCCGAACTGTTCAGGTAGGCATCCGGATCGAGCTTTCCGGAGGCGGGATTCACGCCCTTGACGACGAGATTGGGCGGGTGCCCGTCCTTGGATACCATGGAACCCCAGGCATACACGTCCACGTTCGCGGCCGGCTCGAGGCGCGCCGAGAGTCGGGCCGCCAGGTCGTGCTGCGCGTCGGCGCCCGATGCCTGGTAGCCCTCGTGCGCCTGGTAGTCGACCGCGGCGCGCAACGCCGCCGCGTCGGCCAAGGGCAGGTTCTGCACCACGCTTACGTGCGTAAGCCCGTAGTTGCCGGCCTCGAACATGGCATGGCTCTCGGTCTCGTGCGACGGGCGGCGGAAATTGACGTTGACCGCGCCCCCCAGCGTGCTACGTCCGTACAGCGTACCCTGCGGTCCCGGCAGCACTTCGAGGGTGTCGATGTCGTAAAGCGGCACGCTGGTCGCCTCGCGCGGAATGGTGACGCCATTGACGTTGAAACTGGTGGGCGATTCGATCTGCGGGAAATCGAGAGTGCTGCCCACGCCGCGGATGTATATCTCCGTGGCCAGGTTCTGCTGCTGAAAGCGCACCAATGGCAGCAGTTCCTGGACGGCGCGGATATCGGTCGCGCCGGCCGCCACCAGGGCTTCGCCGCTGAAGGCTGTCACGGCGCCGGATATGCTCTGCTCGGACTGCGCCTGCTTGTTGGCCGTGACGATGACGAGCGGCAATGTGGCGTCGCCGGGCGTCGGCAGGGCCGCCGCCGGGTCGGCGCTCGTCGATGCGCCGGCCGCGCTATCGGGCGGCGGCGCGGCAGCGACCGCAGCGCCGGCACACAGCAAGCCGAGCAGGCAGGCCAGCGCGGCCGGCCCGCCGGCATGACCGCCGACGTGACTGCCGACAGCGTCCGGGCGCAGGCTCACTGCACGCGCACGCTTATCAGTTCCTCGCCGTCCGGGTCGATCACATGCACGGCACAGGCCAGGCACGGATCGAAGCTATGGATCGTGCGCAGGATCTCCAGCGGCTGCTTGGGATCGTGCAGCGTGTGGCCTTCGAGGGCCGCTTCGTAGGGGCCCGCGACGCCTGCCGCATCGCGCGGGCCGGCATTCCAGGTGGTAGGTACCACCGCCTGGTAATTCTCGATCAGGCCACCCTGGATGATGATCCAGTGCGCCAGCGCGCCGCGCGGCGCCTCGACGAAGCCGACGCCCTGCGCGCGATCGGGCCAGCCGGCGGGATCCCACCCGGTCTCGTTGAAGGTCCGCACGTCGCCACGCGCGATGTTGGCCATCAGGGCGTCGTACCAGCCGCGCATCGCGCCGGCCAGGATCCGGCATTCGAGCGCACGCGCGGCGGTGCGGCCCATCGTGGAATACAGTCCACCGAGAGGCAACTGCAACTGGGCGAGCGAGCGGTCGACCAGTTCGACGGCCTCGGCATTGCGGGCCGCATACATCATGAGAACGCGTGCCAACGGTCCCGTCTCCATCGCATGTCCTTGCCAGCGCGGCGACTTGATCCACGAATAGCTTGCCGACGTGTCCAGGTGCTCATACGGCGGCGCAGGACCGGAGTAATGGAGCCGCGTCTCCCCTTGCCAGGGGTGCAGGCCCAGGTTCTTGCCCCCGGCGTAGTCGTACCAGGAGTGGGCGACGAACTCCTGGATCTCGCGCTCCGCCTTGAGGTCGACTTCATGGACATGCGACAGGTCGCGACCCAGGATGGCGCCACGCGGCACGAGAAACGTGGCCGGATCCTGGCCGCCCAGCGCCGGGAAATCGCCGTAGGTCAGGAAATTGCCGGTACCCTCGCCATAGCCCGGCTTGAACCAGTCCTTGTAGAACGATGCGATGGCCAGGGTATCGGGTACGTAGACCTCCTCGACAAAGCTGCGCATCTGCGCGATGACCTGCGCGACCTTCTGCAGCCCCACCTCGTTGACCGCTGTCGAACCGGTGCCGTCGCCCGCGTGCACGCTGATTGCCGATGGCATGCCGCCCACGATGACGTTGGGATGGGGATTCTTCCCGCCGAAGATGGTCTGCAACTGGACGATCTCGCGCTGCCATGCCAGCGCGTCCAGGTAATGGGCAACGGCCATCAGGTTGGCCTCCGGCGGCAGGCGATAGCCCGGGTGGCCCCAGTAGGCGTTGGCGAAGATGCCCAGCTGGCCGGATTCGACCAGGGCGCGGATGCGCGCCTGTGCATCGGCGAAATACCCCGGAGACGACCGTGCATACGTCGAGATCGACTGCGCCAGCGTCGAGGTGGCCCGGGTGTCGGCCTTGAGCGCCGAAACCACGTCCACCCAATCGAGTGCGTGCAGGTGGTAGAAATGCATGACGTGGTCGTGGATGAACTGCGTGCCCAGCATCAGGTTGCGGATCAGCTGCGCATTGGCGGGTATGGGGTAATGCAGCGCGTCCTCCACGGCCCGAACCGACGCGAGGCCATGGACCAGGGTGCAGACGCCGCAGATGCGCTGGGCGAACGCCCAGGCGTCACGCGGGTCCCGATTGCGCAGGATGATCTCGATGCCGCGCACCATGGTGCCGGAACTCGATGCCTGCGTGATCACCGAGCCGTCGAACTGCGCTTCTATGCGCAGATGGCCCTCGATGCGCGTGACGGGGTCGACGACGATGGTCTGGGCCGCGCCCGGCGCCGCCGCAGCGGGTATCAGGGGCTCGCCCGACGCGCCCGGTGCACTGACGGCGCCGCTCATGGCCGTGCCGCAACGGTGACGAGATTGGCCGCGACGAGCTCGAGCAGGCTGCCCGGTGACTTGTCCCAGTCGAAATGGACCCGTGCGTCGTCGAAGGTGCGACGGCAATCCGAGCAACTGGTAAGCAGCGTCCGGGCGCCGGTGTCGTCGATTTCCCGCAGTTTGATCTCCATCGCGCGGTAGCGCAGCGGCGCGGCCCGCGGCATGTCGATGACGCCGCCGCCACCACCGCAACAAAAGGCGAAGTCGCCGTGATTGAGCAACTCGTTCATGGTGACGCCCAGTGCCTTGAGGATCGCGCGCGGAGCACTGCGCACGCCGCCCTTGCGCACCAGCTCGCACGGATCGTGGAAGGTGACGGAACCGGTCTCCTCGCCGGCGTTGCGCAGGTGCAAGGTGCCGCCGCGCAGCGCATCGGCCAGGTATTCCGTCACATGCCGCACCACGAAAGGCAGCGGCTTGCCATAGAGATCGGCAGCCTCCCAGCGCAGGGCGCTGTAGGCGTGGCCGCACTCGGGAACCAGCAGCGTGCCGGCTCCGCAGGCTATGGCCTCGTCGATGAGGCGCCGGCTGATCTGGCGTTGCAGGTCCTTGCCCCCCGCAAGGTAGCCATAGTTCTCGGCGACCAGGGCGTCGCTGCGGAAGGTGCAGGACACGCCGAGGTGGCCCATCACGCGCGCCAGCGCGGCAACGGCGGCTGGGTATCGCTCGATATCCGTGCGCGCGACGCAGAGCATGACGTCGACCTTGGCCACGTCCAGGGGAATGGCCACGCCGAACTTCCGGCCTATCGCCAGCAGCTGGTCGCGGTACGGTTCGCTGCTGGATTCGGGTTGCCCGGTACGGGCCTGGTGAGCGGCCTTCTCGTACAGCTCCGAAGGTGCCAGGCCGGCATCGAACATCGCATGGCGCGCCTGCTCTATCAGCGAGGCGATATCGATGCCCATCGGGCAGATCAGGCTGCAGCGTCCGCACAGGTTACAGCTGTCGAACAGCAGGTGCTGCCACTCCTGCAGCTGCGTCGCCGTGACCGCGCGCTTGAGGCCCAGCGCGCGCATCACCGGCGCGAAGCTGCTCGATTCGCGCTTGTACGCCTGCTTGAAGGGTTCGATCTTCCAGATGGGCGTATAGCGGGGATCTTCGGTGGCGATGTAGTAGTGGCAGCTTTCCGCGCAAATGCCGCAATGGATGCACGATTCCATTCGAAAGGCGCTCAAGGCGCCGATCTCGGCGGCAAAACCCCGCATGGCCGCTGCCACGCGCGCCGCCGGCGTCGGGTCGGGTGCAACCGGCAACGGCGCGGGCGCCGCATCCGGGATGAGCGCGAGCGCGGTGCTCACGAGGCCGCACCCTTGCGCGACAGCAGGCCGCCATTGAGCGCGCGCGAGGGGAAGATGTAGAAGGCGTGCATCAGCTTGCCGAAGGGGAACCACAGCAGCAGCGCATCGACGCTCAGGACATGCACCGCCAGCAGCGTCTCGTAGCGGGCGCCGATGTGCGCGGTCGCCGCAATCCCGGTTGCCATCACCAGCATGGTGATGCACCAGCTGAAGTAGTCGTCGAAATTCGACAGCATGCGGATCACCGGATTGGTGACGCGGCGAAACAGAACCGCCAGGAACAGGCCCACGGTGAGCACCGATATCACCGTTATCAGGCTGCTGGGCAGACCAGGCCAGCGCAGGCCGACCAGCCCACCCAGGAACGCGATATGCGGCGTGAAGAGCAACACCACGGCGAACAGTCCCAGGTGGTAGCTGTACCCCAGCGCCTCGCCGGCACCGGTGCGCCCGATGAATTCGCGATGCGGATACGAGCGCGTGGCCGTGGCCAGCACGCCACCGGCCACGGAACGCGCAAGCCCCGCGCGGGGCCGGTTCCAGTCGTGGCGGATCCGCAGCAGCGCGAACGAGACGATGCGCCAGACGACCCCGGCGCAAAAGACTGCAAATGCACCCCAGAAGCCCGGTCCACGTGCAAAGCCCAGCAGATCCATGCCCCTAGCCTCCCTTGATGTCGTCATTGCCGGGAGCGGCCCGCTCCCCGGCCGCGCTGCGGCGCTGCCACGCACGACCCATGCCCGCCGATGCGACGCCCAGGGCGGCGCCCAGCGCAACGGCGCCCGCGCCCACCTCGACGACCGACCGCAACCCGGCTTCGCCGGCGCGACCCCAGACAGCGCCCGATTGCGGCGTGTAGAAGCTGCCTTTGTCCCAGAAGCCCGGCTCGGCGCAGCCGATGCAACCGTGTCCCGATTCGATGGGAAAACTCGTACCGCCGTTCCACTTGACGGTGGCGCAGGCGTTGTACGTGGTCGGCCCCTTGCAACCGAGTTCGAACAGGCACCAGCCGTTGCGCGCGCCTTCATCGTCGAAGGTCTTGGCGAACTTGCCCTCGTCATAGAAGGGACGGCGGTAGCAGCGGTCGTGGATGGTGTTGCCGTAGAAGACCTTGGGGCGCCGTTGCTCGTCGAGGTCCGGAACCTTGCCGGTGGTGACGAACTGCAGCAGGGTTCCCGTGATGACTTCCGGCACCGGCGGGCAACCCGGCACGTTGATGATGGGACGGTCGCCGACGATGGCCGATACTGGCCACGCTTCGGTGGGGTTGGGGTGGGCAAAGGGTATGCCCCCATAGGCGGAGCAGGTGCCCACGCAAACGATCGCGCAAGCCCCGCGCGCCGCGTCGCGCAGGGTATCGATCGCGCTGCGCCCGCCGATCGCGCAGTAGGCTCCGCCGGCGCCCGTGGGTACCGATCCATCGACCACCAGCACGTACTTGCCGAAGTTGTCCTTCATGGCCTTGGCCATCGCGGCCTCGGCATGCGAGCCGGCAGCCGCCATGAGCGTGTCGTCGTAGTCCAGGGAAATGACGTTGAAGATCAGTTGCTCTATCGTCGGCGCGAAGGAACGGGTGAATGATTCCAGGCAGCCCGTGCATTCCTGGAAGGAAAGGTAGATCACGCACGGACGCTGGGCGCCGTGCAGCTGCTCGGCCATCGCCACGCCCATCCAGGGGGGCAACGCCATGGCCGAAGCCGTGGCCGTGCAGAACTTGAGGAAACCGCGGCGGCTGATCCCGTGGCGGCGCAGCATCTCGCCGACCGCCAGGCCCTCAGCGGTGGAGTCCATGGCCAATTGCCTTGGGCAGCACTCCGGCCATCGCCTGCACGCGAGCCTGCAGAACGCCTGCCGCCACGGCGATCTCGTCCGGTGCACTGCACAGGATTTCAGGAACCGAAGCCACTTCGATGAGTTCGGCGATCAGGTCGCCATTGCGATCGCGATGCTCGACCCACCAGACGCCGGCGATGCCGGTCTCGCAAATGCGCGAGATGCCTTCCGCGTGAAAACTCGCCTGCACTTCCCCCTCGCCGAGTACCTCGCGCAGCTGGGTGCGGTCCGCCTCGCTCATGGGCAGGCTGCGCAGGTCGATCACCCCCGGTTTGTGTTCCTGCGTGAGGCCATTGAGCAGCCCGGTCAGCTCGGTGACGATCGCGTAGACGCCGCTGCCTAGCCCCGCAGCATGCTCGCCACCCGGTTGCGCACAGGAGCCGGCCGGGCTACCGTCGCCCGAGTTGCCGGGCGAGGCATCCGCTGCGATGACGCGAACGGGAATCTCCCAGAGCCGCATCACGCGCACGTCCAGCGCTCGAGCACTTCCTTGGCCGCCAGTGCCGCGACCGGCAGTGCCTGCGCGACCGGGAGCGTGATCACCTCGCCCCAGTCGATGCGGCCGGGCTGGATGCAAAGCAAGGCGCGACGGATCGGGAGGCAACCCCGGAGGCGCGCCATGTCCATGAGGTCGATGATGCCCACTTCATGCACTGAACGCCGCCGGGTACTCTTCAGGAACGCGTCCATCTCCAGGTCCTCGAAAAGCCGCACCGTTCCGGGCGGGCCGGCAAGGTCGGCGGCATCGATGACGAGCAGCGCTTCGCACGCCTCGATGTAAGGCAGGAGACTGAAACTCATGGTTCCACCATCGACGAAATCGACGTCTCCGGAGCCCAAGTCGCGTTGCAATTGAGCGGTCAGTTGCACGCCTGCGCCATCGTCGCGCAGCAGTACGTTGCCGAAGCCCAGCACCAGCGGTCGGCACCTGGCCTTGCGCGGTGGCGCGTCGAGGATCATCCGCAGGTCAGCGCCGCATTCGTCCGTCCCCCGCTGGATTGGAACTTGCGCGTACGTGGACTCGGACCAATGCATGGGAATGACCTTCGCTGTTGACTGGATGGGACCATCGACGCCGGCGAGCGTCTGTGCGTTGCCGTACGCAAAAAGCCGGTCGTGCGAATCGACGGTATTTCCCGGAATCGATGACGATATTTCCTGCGCTACCGGTGCCTGGCGGCGTACGATCCAACGCAGGTTCGCACGCGCCGGTATCGTCCCGTGCGTGCGCCGTGTTCGTCCTCATGGGGAATTACTTGCACGAACTCTCGATCTGCAGCGCCCTGCTGGACCAGGTCACCGCCCTGGCCGCCTTGCGCGGCGCCGACGCCGTCAACCGCGTCACGATCGAAGTCGGGCCGCTGTGCGGCGTCGACCCGGCGCTGCTTTGCGCTGCCTTCGCGGTACTGCGGACGGGCAGTTGCGCGGCGCAGGCGGACCTGTCCATCGATACGATGGATGTACGCGTACGGTGCAATACCTGCGACGCGACCTCGGCGGCTCTGCCCAATCGCCTGGCCTGCCCGCTGTGCGGCAGTTTCCGGACGCGGATCCTCCAGGGCGACGAATTGCGCCTGCGCCGCGTCGAGCTGTCCATGCCCCCTGCACCGATGGCGGCGCTTGCCTGCGCGCCCTCCCCCATGCCTTGACCGCGAAGGACCTTCCATGTGCATCGATTGCGGCTGCGCCGTTCCAGCGCGCACCTCTACGGCAACTCCCCAGCGCGCTGGCACGATCACCGCAGTGAACCTGCTGCAGGACCTGCTCGCGCGCAACGACGCGATGGCCGCGCACAACCGCGACCACTTCAACGAGCACGGTGTCCTGGTCGTCAATGTGATGTCTTCGCCGGGTGCCGGCAAGACGGCGCTGCTCGAGGCCACGATAGTGGCACTGCGCGATCGCCTGCGCATCGCCGTGATCGAAGGAGACCTGGAGACCGACAACGACGCAGCACGGATTCGCGCGCATGGCGTCCCGGCGATACAGATAACCACGGGCACGGCCTGCCACCTCGATGCCGCGCTCGTCCACCAGGCGCTCGACGAATTGCCATTGGCGGGCCTGGACCTGCTCTTCATCGAGAACGTCGGCAATCTCGTGTGCCCAGCCGGCTTCGACCTGGGACAGCACCGCAATGTCACGCTGCTCAGCACGACCGAGGGCGACGACAAGCCGGCCAAGTATCCGGTGATCTTCCGCGCCTCCGACCTGGTCGTCCTGAGCAAGGCCGACTTGCTGGACGTCATGGACGATTTCAATCCGCTGCGTGCCCTGGCGGCAGTGCGCGCGCTGGGGTGCGATATTCCGCTGGTGCACACGGCGGTACGCCGGGCCCCATCCATCGGCGCCTGGCTGGCGTGGCTGGAAAGCGAGGTCGAAGCGCTGCGCTGCCGGCTGGACCGGGGCAGCCGGGCGGGCGCCAGGCCACCCTCTGCGGGAACGCGTGCGGTCCCGTTCACGCCCGCGGCAGGCTGAACGATGTGCCTTGCCGTGCCGCTGCGCGTTCTTGCACTGCTCGACGGACAATGGGCGGAGGCCGAGATCGGCGGCATCCGCAGCCGGATATCGACGGCACTGATCGACGACGTCGTTCCCGGCGACTACCTCATCGTGCACGCGGGATTCGCGATTGCCCGTCTCGATGTCCGGGAGGCGGAATTGACGCTGGCGCTGTTCGCGCAGATAGCCACCGAGTTGGGCGGCCGGTCCGGCGACCGCACCGGGGACCTCGTCGATGCGCTACCTGAACGGCTTTCGTGAAGGGGGCGCTGCCGCGGCGCTGGCGCGGCGGATAGCCGCCGCGGCGCTGCCGGGCCGCCGCTATCACCTGATGGAGTTTTGCGGGGGCCACACGCACGCCGTATTCCGCTACGGAATTCAGGATCTGCTGCCGGCCAACGTCGAACTGGTGCACGGACCCGGTTGCCCGGTGTGTGTGCTGGCCGTGCCGCGGCTGGATGCGGCCATCGCGCTGGCTGGCCGGCCCGACCTCACGCTGGTGAGCTATGGGGACATGCTGCGCGTGCCGGCCTCCCGCCGGCGCAGCCTGCTCAAGGCTCGTGCACAAGGCGCCGATGTCCGCATGGTCGTCTCTGCACTCGAGACCCTGGAAGTCGCGGCGGCGCATCCGGCGCGCGAAGTGGTCTTCTTTGCCATCGGATTCGAGACCACCACGCCGGCGACGGCGCACCTGATCCGCGAGGCCAGTAGACGGCAACTGTCGAATCTCAGCGTCTATTGCAATCACGTGGTCACGCCAGCGGCCATTCAGGCCATCCTCGACGCACCCCAGGTCCGCGAATGGGGTCAGGTCCGCGTCGACGGTTTCATCGGCCCGTCGCACGTGAGCACGATCATCGGCAGCCAGCCGTACGAGTTCTTCGCCGAGGAATACCAGCGCCCCGTCGTGATCGCCGGATTCGAACCGCTGGACGTCCTGCAGTCCATCCTGATGCTGGTGGAGCAGATCAACGAAGGGCGCGCCTGCGTCGAGAACCAGTTCACGCGCGGCGTGACGCGGGCCGGCAATCGCAAGGCCCAGGCGCTGGTAGCGGATGTCTTCGAGCTGCGGCCGCACTTTTCCTGGCGTGGACTGGGCCAGTTGCCCTACAGCGGCCTGCGCATCAAGGCCGCGTACGCTGCGCACGACGCGGAGCGACGCTTCGCGATCACCACCTTGCCCGTCGCGGAGAACGCGGCTTGCCAATGCCCCGCGATCATCCGCGGCGTGAAGAAGCCTACCGACTGTGCCATTTTCGGAACCGTCTGCACGCCCCGCGATCCGATAGGCGCCTGCATGGTCTCGAGCGAAGGCGCCTGCGCCGCGCAGTTCAAGTACCGGCGCATCGCGGTCGCGGCGGCAGCCTGATGCGCATCCTGCTGTTGACGCACGCCTTCAATAGCCTGGCGCAACGCATCCATGTCGAGCTGCGCCGCGACGGACATGAGTTGTCGGTCGAGCTCGATATCCATGACCGGGTGAGCATCGAGGCGGTCGCGCTCTTCGCGCCGCAGCTCGTCATAGCGCCGTTCCTCAAGCGCGCCATTCCGGCCGCTATCTGGCAGCACCAGACCTGCTTCATCGTGCACCCCGGACCACCGGGAGATCGCGGGCCGGCCGCATTGGACTGGGCGATACTGCGCGGCCTGCCCCACTGGGGCGTGACCGTGCTGCAGGCGCAAGCCGGCCTGGACGAGGGCCCGGTATGGGCGTACGCGGATTTTCCCATGCGTGCTGTCCGCAAGAGCAGCCTGTATCGCCGCGAAGTGGCCGACGCCGCCGCGGCCGCGGTGCGCGCGGCGATCGGCCGCTTTGTCGCCGGACGGGGTCCACTGCCTCCGGCGCAGTGCCTATCGCTGGCGGGCGCGGCGCAGGGCTGGCAGGCGCCGCTGACCCAGGCGCAGCGGGCCATAGCCTGGTCGGCGGACGACAGCGCGGCAGTCGCGCGCAAGATCCGCGCATCCGATGGGTTTCCCGGCGTCGAACACACGATATTGGGGCGACGCTTCCGCATGTTCGACGCCCGGATTGCCGATATGCGGGCGACGCGCGGGTTCGCCGGCATATCGCGGACGCAGCAGCCCGGATCGGTGCTCGGTCGCGGTGGCAGCGACGTCGACCCCGCGGCGGTCTGCCTTGCCACCCGGGACGGCGCTGTGTGGATCGGCCAGTTGCAGGCCGTCGGCGCGGACTCGCCCGGCTTCAAGCAGCCGGCGCTGCTGGCGCTGGGACCGCTGGCCGATGGCCTGGAGCGCTACGCCGGCAACGCTCCCGCGGCCTTGGGCGCGCAAGGCGATATCCAATACACGGAATGCGGTCCGGTCGGCTACCTGCGATTCGACTTCTACAACGGGGCACTGGGCATTGACCAGTGCGAACGCCTGCGCGCCGCTTACGCGCACGCGCGCGCACGGCCGACCCGAGTCATCGTCCTGGCGGGCGGCGCGGACTTCTGGTGCAACGGCATGCACCTGCATGCCATCGAAGCGGCGGCCAGCGCGGGTTGCGCGTCGTGGGAGAACATCAACGGCATCGACGACCTGGCGCTGGACATAATCACCACGGAATCGCACCTGACCGTGGCGGCGCTGGGCGGCAACGCGGCCGCCGGCGGTGTCTTTCTCGCGCTTGCCGCGGACCACGTGTTGGCGCTCGACGGCGTCTTGATCAATGCGCACTACCGCAACATGGGCAACCTGTTCGGCTCCGAATACTGGACGTACCTGCTGCCGCGCCGCGTAGGCGACCAACGCGCCCAGCAGATCATTGCGCAGCGCTTGCCGATGGGCGCCGCCGAGGCCCTGGAAATCGGCCTGATCGACGAAATCGCCGGGCCCGGCGTCGAGGCATTTGCCGAACGGGTCGCGCATCGTTCCCTGGCCATGGCGGGAGCCGCGACTTTCGCGGCCGCACTGGCCGCCAAGCGCGCGCGGCGCGCGCAGGACGAACGGATACGCGCACTGGCCGCGTATCGTGCCGAGGAACTCGAGCGCATGCGCCTGAACTTCTTCGGCTTCGATCCGAGCTACCACGTCGCACGCCATCGCTTCGTGACCCGCGCCCCCGCCGCCTGGACGCCCTTGCACCTGGCCCGCCACCGCCGCATCGGATTCCAGAACGCCTCGGCCGGATCGTCGGACTGATCGGACCACGATGGCCGCATTGGCAACCGCGCCAAGCCTCACCCCGGCGACGACCGATCGCGCGCACGCGCGCGTCTGGCGCGTCGTCGGCCGCGTCCAAGGGGTCGGCTTCCGTCCGTTCGTCTACCGGCTGGCGCATCACCATGGCCTGTGCGGCTGGGTGCGCAATGAGGGAGGCGATGTCCTCGTCCACGCCCAGGGAGCCCCGGCGGCACTGCACGCTTTCGGCAGCGCATTGGCAGGCAGTGCGCCGCCCGCCGCGCTCGTGCACAGCCTCAGCACGCGCCAGGTCCCCGCGCAGTCGATTCGCGGGTTCCAGATCCGGCCAAGCACATACGGCGCCGATTCGAGCGCCCGCATCCCCACGGACCTTTTCGCGTGCGACGAATGCCTGGAGGAAATGGGCGACCCGGCGGCAAGACGCTATCGGTATCCGTTCATCAACTGCACGCAATGCGGACCCCGCTATACGGTGATTCGAAGCCTTCCCTACGACCGTGCCAACACGACCATGGACGGCTTCGCGCTGTGCATCGACTGCGCCCGGGAATTTGCCGATCCCCTGGACCGGCGTTTTCATGCACAGCCACTGGCCTGCGCGCGCTGCGGTCCGGAACTGCGATGGCAGCAAGACGGCCTGGTCCTGCGTGGCAACGAAGCGGCAATGGCGGCAGCCGTGACGGCGCTGCGAGCCGGCCGGATCATCGCGCTGCGCGGGGTGGGCGGCTACCACCTGATGTGCGATGCCACACAGCCCGCAGCCGTCGACCGCCTGCGGCTACGCAAGCATCGACCGGCCAAGCCGTTGGCGGTGCTGGTTCCGTGGCGCGGGTCCGATGGACTGGACTATGCGCGCACGCTTGCGCATCTGCATCCGGACCAGGTCGCGGCCCTGACGGACGCGGCACGGCCCCTGGTTCTTGCGCAGCGCCGCGCCACGGCCCTTGTCGGTTCCGCCATCGCCCCGGGACTCGATGAAATCGCTCTGATGCTCCCTTACAGTCCGCTGCTGCACCTGCTGCTCGAGGACTTCGGTGCCGCCGTGGTCGCTACGTCGGGCAATCGCAGCGGCGAGTCGGTGATGATCGATCCGGCACAGGTCGAGGAACGCCTGGGCGGTGTTGCCGACGGCTTCCTGCACCATGACCGCGACATCGCCCGCCCTGCCGACGACCCCGTCCTGCGACGGATCGCCGGTGCGGTACGTCCGCTGCGGCTGGGACGGGGCACGGCGCCTCTGGAATTGCGCCTGCCGGTAGCTATCGGTATTCCCACGCTCGCGGTTGGCGCGTTCGGCAAGAATACCGTCGCACTGGCCTGGGGCGACCGCGCCGTCGTTTCGCCGCACATCGGCGACCTGGGGAGCCTGCGCAGTCAGACGGTATTCGCGCAGGTGGCGACCCAGCTGCAGGAACTCCACGGCGTGACCGCGCAACAGGTGGTGCACGATGCGCATCCGGGGTTTCCCAATACACGGTGGGCCCGTGCACTGGGAATGCCGTCGCGCGCCGTTTGGCATCACATGGCGCACGCCTCGGCACTGGCCGGGGAATTTGCCGTCGACACACCGCTGCTGTGTTTCACCTGGGACGGCGTGGGCCTGGGCCCGGATCGGACGTTGTGGGGCGGCGAGGCCCTGCTGGGGCTTCCCGGCCACTGGCAGCGTGTGGCGAGCTTCAGGCCGTTCTGTCTGCCGGGTGGCGACCGCGTTGCCGGCCAGCCGTGGCGTGCGGCACTGGCCCTGAGCTGGGAGTGCGCACTGGCATGGGACGGTGCCGGCGCCGGCGCGATCGCGGCCCTGGATCTGGCCGGGCTGCGCTACGCGTCCGTGGCGGGCCTGAACGCACCGCTCACGAGCGCGGCGGGGCGCCTGTTTGACGCGGCGGCCGCTCTGCTCGGGATCTGCACCCACGCCAGCTACGAGGGAGAAGCGCCCATGCGCCTCGAAGCGCGGGCCGCGTTCGCCGGCCTGCCCCCGAAAGCGCCCGCCTTGCCGTTGGAGCGCGATGCGCAAGGTGTGTGGCGGGCCGACTGGCGGCCACTGGTCGGACAGCTGCTCGACCCGGGCCAGACGACCTCCGTGCGCGCGGCGCTGTTTCACGCGCGCCTGGCGAGCACCGTGTGCGAACAGGCATTGCGTGTGCGCGAGCGGGCGCGCGTCGACCGCATTGGCCTGTGCGGCGGCGTTTTCCAGAATGCGCTGCTCGCGCGGCGCGCGACCGAGCTGTTGACGCAGGCCGGCTTCGAGGTCCTGATGCCGCGCATCCTGCCGGTGAACGATGCGGCGATCAGCTACGGCCAGCTCGTCGAGGCCGCCGCGCTGGGCAGTACCGGCCTCGGGCCGTCGCGCGCTGGACGGGCAGTTGCGGGCGCAGGCCGCGGATGAACGCGACGCGCCCGTCGCGCGACACCCATGTGCGCCTCGCGCACGGGAATGGCGGTCGGCTGATGCGCGAGCTGGTCGATGGCCTGTTCGTCGCCGCGCTGGCCAATCCCAACCTCGACGCCCGTGTCGATGCGGTTGCCCTGCCGCTGCCGGCCGGCCAGGATCTTGTCGTGACGACCGACGGATTCACCGTGCAGCCGCTGGAATTTCCGGGCGGCAACATCGGCTCGCTGGCGGTACATGGCACGGTCAACGATCTCGCCGTCAGCGGATCCACCCCGCACTTTCTCACGCTGGGCGTAATCCTCGAGGAAGGGCTGGAGATCGCGCGGCTCGAACGCGTCGTCGCCGCATTGGCGCTGGCGGCACGCACCTGCGGGGTCGCCGTCGTCGCCGGCGATACCAAGGTGGTGGGGCGCGGCGAATGCGACGGCATCTATCTCACGGTTACCGGCATCGGTTTTCGTCCGCCAGGAGTGTCGCTCGCGCTCGCCTCCATCCAGGCAGGCGACCGCGTGCTCGTGAGCGGCCCCGTGGGCGACCATGGCGCGGCCGTCTTGCTGGCCCGCGAGGCATATGGCCTGCGCGGGAACCTGCATTCGGATGCCGCCAGCGTCCTGCCCCAGGCGCGGGCACTCATGGCCGTTCCCGGGCTGCGATTCATGCGCGATCCGACGCGCGGCGGCCTGGCAACCGTCGCCCACGAAATCGCGCGCGCTACGGGACTGGGTCTGTACCTCGCGGAATCGCACATACCGGTGCGCGCGTCGGTGCAGTCCTTCTGCGAACTGCTCGGATTCGATCCGCTGTATTTGGCCTGCGAAGGCAGGGTGGTGGCCGTGGTCGCGCCGCAGGACGCGGACGCCGCGCTGCGTGCGCTGCGTGCGGTCTCGCCCGACGCGGCGCTGATCGGCGACCTGCGACCCGGCCCCCCCATCGTCGTCCTCGATACCGCGTTCGGCGGGCAACGGGTCCTCGACGAGCTCGACGACGATCCGCTGCCGCGCATCTGCTGACGGCGGCCACTTCCCCCGGCCCCGATCGGCGGCACGCGGACTCGGTTCGCTGGCGAACAGACCTCGGCGTCCACCGATGGTGAGATGCGGAACCGGTCGACGGGCGCACTTTCGCGCCCGCCCGGCGCCGCGGCAGGGCCGCAAATCCCGATTGGAGCACGCCACGTGAATCGCACCTGCAAGTACGCCACGGTCATCGCCGCCGTATTGGTCTGCATCGGCGCCTCCAACCGCGCCGGCGCCGCCGACGGGGCTGCGGGCAAGAAGACCTTCACCGCCATCTGCGCGGCATGCCACAAGGTGCAGGACTACAACGCAAAGTCGGCCGCGGTCCTGCAGACGACGATCAAGGGGATAGTCGCCGGCACGGTCAAGCACGAGAAGAAGCTCGCTCTCAGCGACACCGAGATCGACAACCTGGTCGCCTATCTCAAGGCGCCGGTTGCCAAATAGCATGCGAGGGCCTTCGCAGTCCGCAGCGTGCCGGCACCCGTCCGCGCGCTTAGGGCCGAGTGGAATCCACGCGGCCCGCCCGGGCATTTTCCTGTCCACCGCCAGGCCGTAGGTGGACGCGCTGCCACAGGAGTGGTCGGCGCTGTGCGCGATCATCTTCGTGCTGGGGCTCAAGCATGGCTTCGATGCCGACCACCTTGCAACGATCGACGGCCTCACGCGCTGGAACCTGCGCCGCAATCCGGGCCTTGCCCGCTATTGCGGCGCCCTGTTCTCCCTGGGACACGGCGCGGTCGTCATCGCGATCGCCCTGATCGTAAGCACGCTGGCGAACCGCTGGCAGGTGCCGCTTTGGCTGGCGGACTTCGGTGCCTGGACGACCATCGTCTTTCTTGTCACGCTTGGCTGGGTGAATATCCGCGCCGTACTGGCCGCCGACCCGGCCCAGGTGCATCGTCCGGTCGGAATCAAGGGGCGCTTTCTCGGCAGGCTCGCGCAGGCCAGCAGCCCTGGCCTGGTGGCCCTGGTTGGCGCCCTCTTCGCGATCTCCTTCGACACCGTAAGCCAGACAGCGCTCTTTGCCGTCACCGCGTCGCAGGACGGCGGTTGGCAGCACGCGCTTGCACTGGGCTGCCTCTTCATGATCGGCATGCTCGTGACGGACGGCGCCAATGGCATCTGGATATCGCGACTGCTGGTACGCGCCGATCAACTGGCTCGCGTGGCCTCGCGCATCATGAGCCTGGTAGTGGGCGGCGTGAGCCTGCTGGTTGCGGCACTTGCCATCATCCGCCTCGCCCTGCCCGCGATCGAGACATGGAGCGCTGGACGCGAATGGGTGTACGGTGCCGCGTTGATCGGCATCATCGCGGCCAGCTTCCTCGGCGCCGTCCAGTTGACACGCGCTGCGCCGGCGCCGCGCTAGGTGGATCGACGCGAACCTGCGTCCCGGACAGCGCCAGGAACGACCCGTCAAATCGCCAATTGATCCGGCAGGAGCCGGTCGTATTCCTTCTTCACGACCGCATAGCACTCGCAGGTCCGCTTTTCCAATCCCGGCCGATCGATCACCCAGATGCGGCCGCGCGAATAGCGGATCAGGCCCAGGCGTTGCAGATTGAGTGCCGCTTCGGTGACGCCCTCGCGCCGCACGCCGAGCATATTGGCGATCAACTCCTGCGTCATCGCCAATTCGGGTCGTTCCAGCCGGTCCAGGCTGAGCAGCAGCCAGCGGCACAATTGCTGGTCCAGGGAATGATGCCGATTGCACGCCGCCGTCTGCGTCATCTGCGTGATCAGGGCCTGCGTATAGCGCAGCAGCAGGTGCATCACCGGCCCGGACCGGTTGAATTCCTCCTTGATGATCCGCGCCGCGAGACGAAAGCCGTGGCCCGCGCTTTGCACGGTGGCGCGGCTGGGCGTGGTCTCACCGCCCATGAAAAGCGCGATGCCGACGACGCCTTCCTTGCCCACCACGGCGATCTCCGCCGATGCGCCGTTCTCCATCACGTAGAGGAGCGAGACGATGGCGTCTACGGGAAAAATGACATGGCGCAGGGTGCCGCCGGATTCATAGAGCACCGCTCCAAGCGGCAGTTCGACCGGCTCCACGTGTGGCACCAGTCGCTGCCATTCCGTCTCCGGCATTGCCGCCAGGAGAAGATTTCTCTTTGCATCCTTCCATTCGCGCATTCCAGGTCCTGATCCCAACGCACATCCTGTTGATTGGTCGTCTTGCATGAGTGCCGCAAGGGGCATAGGTCGACTCCGGCACAGTCCATCGGTTCTGCACCGCACCATTAAAACACGGTGGGGTGCGTCATTCAATGGATCGCCGGATTGCACCGTGACGCAAGTCAAGAGCACCGATCCGGACTGCCCAGGGTACAGCCCGCATTGCGCCGAGGACGGTTCGGTGCCGAACAGTCCTCTTTCGGGTGCGCGTCACCGCACCGACGTGTACGCCGCGGCGGCCTATCGTCGGCTTCTCCGGGATAGGCCGCATTATTGCGGCGCAAACGACGAGAATCATGAAAACCGCATGGGTGGTCTGGATCGTGGGCGCGGCCATTTCCTGGCCGACGTCCGTGCTCCGCGCGGACATGGATGCCGTGCCGGATCAACTGCCCGCCGCCGCAACGCGTTCGCTGGGCGCCATGACGCAGATCGCACCGACCTACTATCGACCCGCGATCTATCGGCCCGCTGTCGTCCCGTCCAGGGCAAAGGGCCTGTGGGGCTGAAGCTTGCGCCGGATCAGGACATCGCGGGCTTCAATCGCCGTGGACGACGATCGGCCGCAGGAAGCAGTCCCTCATAGGTATCGCGGTCGGCCTGGTAGCAACTGCACGCGGCCAGCTGCATACCGAGGCGGTCCAGCACGGTGACGGCGCCGCGATGGTACTGGATCAGGTGGCGCTTTTGCAGCGCCGTCGCCGCCTTGGTGACCCCGACCCGGCGCACCCCCAGCATGTAGGCGAGGAATTCGTGCGTGACGTGAAACTCGTCCTGATGTGCGCGATCCTGGGTCATCAGGAGCCAGCGCGCAAGGCGCTGCTCGACCATGTGGAAGCGCGTGCAGGCGGCCGACTGCGCCAACTGGCAGATGCATACCTGCATGTAGCGCATCAGCTTGCGCTTGAGGCGTGGATGGTGCTCGAGCTCGATGCCGAACGTCTCGGCCTCCATGCGCCAGGCGTGGCCGCGGCCCTGGACCAGTGCGCGCAAGGAACTGGCGTCGACGCCCAGCAGCAGCGGCAGTCCCAGCATGCCCTCGTCGCCGATCAAGCCGACTTCCAGGACGCTGCCTTCGTCGACCGGAATCATCACCGATATGAAGCTCGACGTGGGGAAATAGACGTACTCGATGAAGGCACCGGCCTGGTGCAGCACCGCTCCGCTTTCAAGGTCGATGCTGTCGCACGCCGCCATGAAGCGCTGCCGCCCGCCGACGGCCAGCGCTTCGAGCAGGCGGTTCGGCAGCACGCGAACAGGCGGCGGTGCCGGTGTTGCGCGGGTCTTCACCATGCTTCAACGCCCGCCTGAATCCAGGCTGCGCCCGCATTCGAAGAGGAACCAGACGCGCCGCTCCGTCTCGTCGATCCACGTCTCGATGAGGCTGGTGCTGGCCCAGTCGCGGTGCCCGTCGCACAGCTCATGAGTCTCGCGCAGGCGGCTCGCCAGTGCGAGGTTGTCGTCGCGCAGCTCGGCCAGCATGTCGGACGGTTCGACATAGTCGGCATCGTTGTCGGGAATCCGCTGCAGGCGTGCGATCTGGCCGATCGAGCGCAGCGTCGCAGCGCCGATCTTGCGCACCCGCTCGGCGGCGGGATCGGCCATCGCCAGGATCTGCGCTCCTTGTTCATCGAGCATGACGTGGTACGCATTGAAGTGCGGGCCGCTCATGTGCCAGTGGAAGTTCTTGGTCTTGAGATAGAGCGCGTAGACGTCGGCGAGGAGGCTGTTCATGGCCGCGGCGATATCGGTGCCGCTCGCCTTCCCGAGGTCCGTTGGCGTGTGCAGGGGTTGCGCGCGCAGGTTCCTCGCGTGCGCCGTCCGTTCAACCGCGGTTTGATCCATGCTTCAATTCCCCTTCGTAACGGTTCGGCAGCCGGCCGACACGCGTGATCGGATACGACGGCCGGTGCCGCCGCTGCACGACCAAGGGATCAGGGCTTGACGGGGTCGGCCGGCACCACGATCACCGCGCTGGCTCCGGGAGCCCCGGGTGCTCCGGGCGCGCCACGCGCGCCCGTTGCGCCGGTCGCTCCCGTACTGCCCACATCGCCGGTCGTGCCCGCCGGGCCTGCCGGTCCCGGCGGTCCGGCAACGGGTGCCACGACCGGAGGCGTTGCCGGCACGGCGGCCGGTTTATCGCAGGCACCCAGGAGCAGCGCAAGGAACAGGGCGGAACCGATCTTCAATGGCGTCATGGCAGATCCTTCGAATGACAGCTGTTGCAGGGAGTCGCATGCGCATGCGCTGCTTGCGACTCGGGGCGGCTGGCGCGACGGCTCCCAGCGGAACCGTACCGGCCAATCGGCCAAGCTACCTGCCTTTCGCGGATACTTCCGTTCGCTGACGTACCCATGCGCGGATATCCCGGCCGCAGCGCGAGCGGAGTGCACAGCGTCGCGGCGCCGAGGCCGAAGGTGGGACGGCGCGCCCGATCGTCAGCGGGACGCGAGGATCGGGGCGCAGCGGTCAGCCGCCGCGAACCGGATAGCACACCTGGTTGCGGCCGTTCTCCTTGGCCGCGTACAGCGCGTTGTCGGCCGCCTGCAGCAGCGCGCGGGCATCGTCGCCGTCGTCGGGGAACACCGCCGCCCCCACGCTCAACCCCACATGGGCCGGAAGGCCGTCCAGGACGAATGCCTCGCCGATCGCCTCTATCAGCTTGCGCCCGACGATGCCCGCATCCTCGCGCGAGGCCAGCTCGGCGATCAGCACGACGAACTCGTCGCCGCCGAAGCGGGCCACCAGGTCGCCATCGCGCAGCACGGCGCGCAGGCGCTGCGCGACCAGCTTGAGCAGCTGGTCGCCGGCCGCGTGGCCGCGCTGGTCGTTGATCTGCTTGAAATGGTCCAGGTCGACGAACAGCACGCCCAGCCGGCGGCCGGCGGCACGCGCCGCCTCCAGTTGCCAGTCGGCGACCTCGCGCCAGTGGCGCCGGTTGGCCAGCCCCGTGAGCGCGTCGGTGCGTGCCAGGGCCGAGAGGCGCTGCTCGGCTTCCTTGCGCGAGCGCATGTCGTGGGCCTGGTAGATGAAGCACACCGGACTGCCGTTGCGCCGCAATACCGCGGCGCTCACCAGCGACCAGACCGCCTCGCCGTTGGCGGCGAAAAAGCGCTTCTCGTACTCGACGAACGGCGCCTCGTTGCGCAGCAGCCGCGCCAGCTGCGCATCCTCCAGGGCGCGGTCGTCCGGATGGGTGATGGCATCGCGGTGCAGCCCTGCCAGCGGACCGACGGGCCGCTGCAGCAGCTCGCACATCGCCGGATTGGCCTGGAGGAATTGCAGGTCGGTCGACATCAGCGCGATGCCGATCGGCGCGAAATTGAAGGCCGCGCGGAACCGCTCCTCGCTCTGGCGCAGCGCCTCGTACTCGGCGACGTGGCGCCCGGCCAGGTTCATCGCCACGAGCGCGCCGATCTGCCGGCCGGTTTCGT
>Ga0181525_10000562_pt1 | contig 32114 bp, 25 predicted proteins | sample PEATcosm2014_Bin_48_FD_121100 | JGI IMG/M metagenome (GOLD analysis project Ga0181525, IMG submission 121100) | Peatland microbial communities from MTU Mesocosm Facility, Houghton, MI, USA - PEATcosm2014_Bin06_10_metaG | ecosystem: Environmental > Terrestrial > Soil > Wetlands > Peat | place... | reverse complement strand
TCCAAAATGCGCAGGAGATCGGTGGACGAGACAGCGGAAGCTCGACAATCTCTATTCTGGGCCAGAGCCGTAGCGAGCAGGTCACTGCTCATAGAGTCACGATCAACGATCAGAACTCGGAATCCAGGGGCATCATACTTCGACCTCACTCCACTCAAACCCCGATCAGTCTGCGGCAACACTACAGGGACAGTCTCGCGGCGCCGCGAGGAAGACGTTGATGACTGTAATTGCACCTTAAGACCCCCAATTCTATCTACAAAGAGACATCCGGCGATTTCCGTCCGCGCCCGTGCGCCTGCGGACTCTGGCCTTTGGTTCCACAATCGAGGCGGGGGGGAGCCACCAGAGATTGGGATCAAGCCGCTCTTCTGTAGAAACGAAATCGGCCCCCGTTTCCCTTCAGGGTGTTCAGTATTTCCCAGCTATCTCGTTGCTGTTAGGCGCGACAGGGCACCTTAGGAGAGTCGATCACGAAATCCGGGCAACTACTTGCGTAGTCGCTGCGTGCCTGATGCGACAACTGTACCGCATTTCAAGTGTCGCAACAGTTATTTTTGTTCACAACACACTTTCTTCTCTACGACGGTCCAGGACATTCACTCAGGAAGGCCGGACGATTGTGAGAGTTCCGCACCATCTTGCCCAGGGACAGAGGCATTCCTGCGATCCCACCTGCGACTCATACATGTCCCTAACGTTCACCATCTTGTGACGCCTTGGAAATTTGCTTATGCTGGCCACTCCCATGCCCCCAGGACCCGTCCTTGAGCGTCGATCTGCCATGAGATACAGGTTACGATTGCCAGTCATTTTTCACTGGAACGACGGGACGGAGCAGACCGGGGGCGGCTTCACAACCGATGTCGCGCTGGACGGTGCGCTCATTCTGAGCAGCAGGTGTCCACCGGTTGGAGCTGATGTTCGAATTGAGGTTTTGATCCCTTCGCCAGACCAGAGGGCCGAGGAAATTCGGATCGAGTGTATGGGAAAGGTAACCCGGGTGGCCGAACAACCGGGTTCTGGCTATTTCGGGGTTCGCGGCATTTTCAGTGACGACCAACTAACCCGTCATGTCTTGATGTAAGAGCAGTTAAACAGCAGGCGAACCGTTGGCTCGCACGGCGGTAACGATGATCGGGATCTGGAACGTAACGAACGGGTGTTACCGGAATGAGCTTCGATTCCGATTGGGCCAAAGTCACCTGGAAGCGTCGGAGATCTCGGGAGGGAAAGCTCCTGGGACTCACAGGGCGAAGCTATGCGCGACCCGGTTCAATAGGGCTAGAAAACGCATCGTCACTCTTGTCTGACAAACGACCGCGACAACCCGAACTCGCCTTTCTGTTGCTAAAGACCTTTCTCGGCTCAAAGCCAAACCCGCGTTCCGAACCAGTAATCGCTCGCTCGAGAGTGGAGGGAGAAATCGTGACTGACAATAGGCATCGTCTTCTGCTCGGTCTTCTCAATCTGCTTAAAATCATCGATCTCCTGGCGGTAATAGCATCCTTTGGTCTCAGCACGGTACTCATCGTTCACGCGCAAAAGAGCGTGTCCCTTGCGGCATTCCTTTCGATGAGGACAAAGATATCGAACTTCCTCATATTTCTATCGCTTATCTATATTTGTCATCTCATATTTCAAGCATTTGGCCTCTACAAATCCAGGAGATTGTCGACGCGACGGGCGGAGCTCGTGGACATCCTGAAAGCGACCACTCTTTCCTCCGCGTTCTTCGTGCTGATTAGTGTGATTCTCACCATCCGAATGGTCACTCTGCCATTCGTACTAATCTTCTGGATGGCCACGACACTGGTGTTGTGTGGTTCACGCGTCGCATTTAGAATTTCGCTCTTCCACCTTCGAGCCCACGGCAGAAATCTACGTCATCTGTTGATATTTGGAACCAATCCGCGAGCCGTTGCCTTCGCGAAGAGGATTGCGTCAAACCCAGAACGCGGCTATCGAATCCTGGGATTCGTCGACGACGAGTGGTCCGGAAGCGCAAACTTTCGAGCCAGTGGATTTGAGGTGATCTGTGACTATCCCCACTTGGCGGAGTTTCTCCGGCAGAACGTCGTCGACGAAGTCGTCATCTACCTGCCGTTCGCTTCGTTCTATCGCTACTGGGCGGATGTCGCTGGTCTCTGTGCGCACCACGGAATCATCGTACGGCTTAATTCGGACACATTTGGCCTCACGAACGCACGCTGGCTCACTGAGGAGATCGGAGGCGGCCACTATATTGCGACCCATACGGGCGCTGGCGAGGGGTGGCCATTGGCGGTGAAGCGTGCGCTGGATATCGCGATTTCCTCCCTTTTGCTGCTGATCTTTGCTCCCCTAATCGTCAGTGTCGCCATTGCCATTAAACTGACGTCTCCGGGACCCGTACTCTTCCTTCAGGAACGCATCGGCCTGAATAAACGCCGTTTCAGGATCTACAAATTCCGGACTATGGTTTCCAATGCCGAGCAGCTCATGTCAAGCCTCGAGAGCAGGAATGAAGTCTCCGGGCCGGTATTCAAGATCAGGAATGATCCTCGGATTACTCCAATAGGAAAATTGCTCCGAAGAAGCAGCATTGACGAACTACCCCAGCTGTTGAATGTCCTCAAGGGAGACATGAGCCTGGTCGGCCCGCGCCCGCTCCCAGTTCGAGACTACGAAGGATTCAATGAAGACTGGCAGAGGCGCCGCTTCAGTGTTAAGCCGGGGGTTACATGTCTCTGGCAGGTCAACGGACGCAGCGGTATTTCCTTCGATCAGTGGATGCTACTGGATTTGAAATATATGGACGAATGGTCTTTGTGGTTAGACCTAAAGATCCTGGCAAAAACCGTTCCTGCGGTCATGCGGGGATCAGGAGCAGCCTAAGAGATCGGTGGATAAACATTTATTCCCATCGAAGGGTGTGACGGAGTCAAGGGAAAGCGCCAGGAGCAAAGGCTTGTCCGGTGTTTACGAAACTTCAACAGGGCCGAAAGGGGATATCGTGAAACGAGTTCTGGTAGCAGGAGCGGGCGGTTTCATCGGAAGTCACCTGGTCACCCGACTTAAAAGTGAAGGACTGTGGGTTCGCGGCGTGGATCTCAAGTACCCGGAGTTCAGCTCAACCGACGCGGACGAGTTCGTGATTGGTGACCTTCGCGACCCTGTGACCACAGCAGACGTGGTCAGGGAGATTGACCAGGTGTATCAACTCGCAGCGGATATGGGAGGCGCCGGCTACATCTTCACGGGAGAACACGATGCCGCAGTCATGCATAACTCGGCGACCATCAATCTGAACATGCTGCACGAAGGTGTAAAGGCCGGCGTCTACAAATACTTCTACTCATCCTCGGCCTGCATCTATCCAGAATATAACCAGAAGATTGCCGAGAGTCCGATCTGCAGTGAAGAATCGGCTTACCCGGCTGCTCCCGACAGCGAGTATGGCTGGGAAAAGCTGTTCAGCGAGCGCCTCTACTTCGCCTTTGCGCGCAATCACGGCGTTCAGGTTCGCGTTGCTCGCTTCCACAACATCTTCGGTCCCCAGGGGACCTGGCGCGGAGGGCGAGAAAAGGCACCCGCCGCAATCTGTCGCAAAGTTTCAGAGGTCGAGGACGATGGCGAGATCGAGATCTGGGGTGATGGCAGTCAGACGCGCTCGTTTCTATATATCGACGAATGTGTAGAAGGTGTGCGACTCCTGATGGAATCCGACTTTTCTGGCCCAGTGAATATCGGATCGGATGAGATGGTCACCCTTAATCAACTTGCAGCGATGGTAATGGACGCGGCTGGCAAACGGCTCCACATTCGGCATATACCGGGGCCGTTAGGTGTACGGGGAAGAAACTCCGACAACCGATTGATTCGGGAGAAGCTGGATTGGGCGCCGTCTGCGCCATTGCAGGAGGGTCTGGAAAAGATATACGGTTGGATCAACGCTCAAGTGCAGGCATCGCGGAAAGTCCCAGAATTGATCGCACGATAGCGTGACCGGAATGGGTTCCCGCCTAGGTTACGCTGCATCGCTCTTTTCCTTTGGAGAGTTTTATGTCGTCTCTTCCCAACACCGATTTAACCGAGCATCCCCGATGCAATGTGCTCGGAGTGCATATCAGCGCCGTTGGGATGGAAGAAGCCGTGCGTCTTGCCGATGACCATATCCTGCAAGGAAAGAAGGGTTACGTATGCGTAACTGGGGTTCATGGAGTAATGGAGGCTCAGTCTGACCCCGGTTTTCGTCACATTCTGAATACGGCGACCGTCACCGTCCCGGACGGAATGCCAACCGTTTGGGTTGGCGCGATGCAAGGACATAGCGGTATGCGTCGTGTATACGGCCCCGACTATATGCTCGAGCTATGCCGGTTATCTGTCTCCCGAGGTTATACCCAGTTTTTTTATGGCGGAAACCCCGGCGTGGCCGACCAGCTCGCCGCTGTTTTAATGAAGCGCCTACCAGGGCTCCAAGTAGTTGGGACTTTTACTCCACCCTTTAGGCCGTTTAATCCAGGAGAAGAGGCCGAACTGATCCGTCAGGTCGAAGCCCTGAAGCCTGACATTATCTGGGTCGGTCTGAGTACTCCAAAGCAGGAGAAGTTCATGGCCCTATATCTGGCGAAGCTCGATACCCGTCTCATGATCGGAGTCGGCGCAGCGTTCGATATTCACACCGGCAAGATTGCAGACGCTCCGCGCTGGATCAAAGCAGTCGGGCTACAGTGGCTCCATCGCCTTTTCCAGGAGCCGAAGCGATTGTGGAGACGATATCTAATTAACAATCCCACATTCATCTGGAACATAAGCTTGCAATTCCTTCGCATTCGGACATTCGACTGAGGCATCTCTATATGCGTTCCTCTTCATTGCATACCTCCCTGAATCCACCGCACAACCCTCTGCTCCTTCCGAGCACGCCGGCTTCGGACGTCATTTTCTTGCCGAGCGCGTCGGAGTATGAGACGTTGCCCGGCCTACTGCGCGTTCTTCGTCGCCGCTGGAAGACGGTTGGGTTTCTGGGGATTGCGATTATCGCGTTGGGGGCTACTGCGTGCTTCTTGATGACGCCCAAGTATTCGGCAACTGCCACTATCGAGGTGCAACAGGAGAATCAGATAGAGGGAGCGAGCGTTTCGTCGAACGCCAATCAGCCGACATCGGACGAACTCAAGAGCGAGATTCAGACCGATATCGGGATTTTGCAGAGCGAAGGTCTGGCGATGCAAGTAATCAAGCAGCTGAATCTGCAGCAAAGGCGCCCTTTCGACCGGGTCAACGATCCCAGAGAAAGAGGCCGGCCTCTCGAAGATGCGCCGCGTACAAGAGAGCGCATGTTTAAACTCTTCGAGCGCAGCCTCAAGGTGGCATCGCCGGAGGATACGCGACTCATCAACGTCACGTATCAAAATCCTGACCCCGTACTGGCTGCAAACATCGCAAACGCTCTCACAGACCTTTTCATCGAGAATGCGATGGAACGCCATCAGCGGCTGACGGCACAAGCATCTTACTGGCTACAGCAGGAGTTGGGCGATCTGAAGAAACAGGTTGAAACCTCAGAACAGAATCTGGCAGACTATGAGCGCCAAACCGGGCTCGCAGGGATTGAGCTGTCGGGAGCCTCGACGGGGGACGGCACAAGCAGCGTCGCGGTTTCTCCGCACAACACCATAACGGAACGTCTCTTCGCTCTCAATCAGGAACTTACGCAGGCGGAAGCGAGCCGAATCTCGACGGAAATGGTGTATCGCTTAGTTCAGACCCAGGATCCAGAGGTCGTCTTGGGCCTTGGAACGATGAATGGCGCCAGCGCCATCGGTGGTGGAACCGGCACACTGACTTCCGACAGCGGCATCGAATTGGTTCGATCTTTGCGAGCCCAGGAGGCGGCATTATCACGCCAGTATGCCGGTTATGCAGTGACCTATGGACCAAATGATTCAAAGATGATTCAGTTGCAGCAACAGATGGATGCCGTTAAGCAACAGATGCAGGCGGAATTAGAACGCATTAGACTGCGGGCCGCCAATGCGTATCTATATGCCAAGCGTAACGAAGGTACTATTCGGCAACAGTTCACTGAGCAGCAATCTGCCGCCGATGCGATGGCGGATAAAACGGTCAAGCTCCAGGTACTGGCGCAGGAAGCCTACTCAAACAGGGCTTTATATGAGAGCTTGTTCTCAAAACTGCAAACAGCAAGCCTAGCGTCTGGAGTTCGCGCTGCGCGTATCGACGTCGTAGACCAAGCGCGTGCGGCCGGATCACCCAGCAGCCCTGAATACGTTAAGTATATGGCTCTGATTACGGGATTTGGACTCTTTGCCGGAATCACCGCGGCGTTTCTGCGCGAGAGTATGGACCAAACCGTACGTAGCCCACGTCATCTCAGGGAAGTATTCAACCTGCCGATGCTGGGGTATGTCCCGAACATCCACAATGGAAAACTGCTCGGGGCCGGAGACGGAGGAAGCCAGCTTATCTCTGCGCCTCAGTCTCCTTATTCAGAATCCTTCCGCGCCATTCGAACAGCAATTCTGCTGGGAATGCCTGCGACTAAATCGCGCTCCATTCTTGTAACAAGCGCGATCGAGGGCGAAGGTAAGACAGCGATTGTCTACAACCTTGGCGTTGCTTTCGCGCAGCAGGGTGCGCGAGTCCTGTTGGTCGACGCCGACCTCCGTAACCCGGAGTTACACAGACATTTTGGCGCGGAACTCTCACCCGGGCTGAGCGATTGCGCCGGAGAGGCAACTACGCACGATGTCTCTCACGTCGTTCGTCACGCAACGCTGCCAACCCTCTACATGCTGGCAGCCGGAAAACAGCCGGAGTTGCCAACCGAACTCTTCGGCTTGGCTGCGTTTGAAACCCTGTTAAGAACATCTGAAGCTCGGTACGACTATGTTCTGATCGACAGCCCTCCGATTCTCCCGGTCGCGGATGCATCCGTGATAGCTACAAAAGTCGGCGGCATTATCGCGGTGGTGCGATCTGGGCGGACGACGCGTTCTCTCTTTTCGGCTCTTGTACAGTCGCTTGATCGGACCCAAACGCCCATGCTCGGAATCGTGCTGAACGACGTGCGTCCAAAATTTCTAGAGGAGGCTTATGGTTACAGCTACTCGCGCCCAAGGAAAGGCCACGCTTCCGTGACCCCGAGCAAGACCACCCCTGTCGCTGGTCGTGTACTCTTTCCGATATTGTTGGGACTTGTTCTTGTGGGAAACTGCCCATTGCATGCTCAGGGCGCACCCCCGCGAGTGGGTGGCGACAGCACGTTGGACAATCCTCCTGATATTTCCGGGAACGACGCGGCGCCCACGCGACACCGGTTGAATCCAGTGACAGTAATACCTGAAGATTTTTCGACTCTGCAGTTAGCGCCGGGCTTCTTACTGACTCTGGATGTTTTCGATGCACCAGAGTTTTCCTCGGACCTGCGCGTGGACGATCATGGCGATGTCTTTGTTGATTCGGTCGGAGCGGTGCATGTAGCTGGCGAGACGCCGGCCCAAGCGGCAGCAGCGATTGCGAAGCGGTTTGAGGATGCAAAGGTTCTGAATCATCCCCAGATTAACCTGAATGTCGTGCAATACGCCGGACAGAACGTGACGGTGTTAGGCGAGGTGCACAACCCCGGAAGAATCGAGTTGCTGGCTCCCCATACTCTTGCAGATGTAATCGCGATGTCAGGCGGTGCGACGGCATACGCCGGAAATGTAATCGAGATCCGACGGCGGACAAAAGACGGCATGCAGACAGAGTCAGTCCATTTCTCCCGTTCCGCCGAGGACGCGACGCTCGAAGACACGCAGGTGTACCCCGGCGATACCGTTACACTGCGTCGCGCTGGTATCGTTTACGTTTTGGGCGGCGTGTCCCGTCCTGGAGGATACATCATGCAGGAGGGGGGCGAACTCACCTTGACGCAGGCTTTGGCGCTCGCCTATGGAACGAACATGGACGCCGCAGTCGGCTCGATCCGTATCGTTCGAAAATTACCCGATGGCAAGGTCGAGGAAATTCCAGTCGCATATCGCGCCATTATGAAGGGCAAGGAGCCCCCACCCCGGCTCCAGGCAGAGGACGTTGTGTACGTTCCAATCAGTAAGACGAAGACCGTTTTGGGTGCAGGATTGGTTTCAGCAACGGCTCAGGCGGCCATCTATACACGCTGAAGTATCACAAACTTGCCTTTAACACACATTTGTGGTTGTCACGTGCCGGCTCTCCTATTGGCATATGCATTTGTGCGATGAGACTCCCTCCCGTTCCTGCCAAAGCTGTGCCTCGAGACACGGTACTGAGTCTCCCGACCGTGGCCTCATCCGCAGTTCTAGAGCCCACAGCAACTTGGCTGGAGAAAGCAACCATGATAGGTGAGGATGAGGATACTAACGGTTCACAATAAATATCAAATACGCGGTGGCGAGGATGAATCGCGTGAGGCCGAGGACCGACTTCTCAGGAGTTGCGGGCACGAGATCAAGGAGGTTCTGTTTGACAACAGCGTGATTTCGAACCAGCGCAAGTGGGGAGTCGGTATTCGTGCATCTTGGAACAACGCTAGCTATCGTACGCTCGAAAGGGAGTTGGAGGGATGGCGACCGCATGTCGTCGACATCCACAATTTTTTCCCTCTCGCTTCCCCCGCTGTTCACTGGGCAGCACGCAAGCACGGTATTCCTGTAGTGCAAACCTTGCACAATTACAGGCTTCTGTGTCCGGCGGCTACCTTTTATCGCGATGGGCGAACCTGCGAAGATTGTTGCCAGTGGAAATTCCCTATGCCCAGTGTCATTCACGGGTGTTATCGCGACAGCAAGATCCAAACAGCGGCCGTTGCTCTTATGGTCGGTACTCACAGGCTAGCGGGGACCTGGCAGAAGAAAGTATCCGTGTTTGTCGCTGTTTCAGAATTTGCAAAGCGGAAGTTTATCGATGGCGGCTTTCCGGAATCCAGAATTGCAGTTAAGCCGAACTTCGTTGACTCGCCCGGCCCCCCCGGCAATGGAGGCCCCAATTTCTTTTGCGCCTCCCGGTTGACCGTAGAGAAAGGCATCAGGACCCTTCTCCGCGCAATGGATCTCACAGGCGCGCAGGTAAAGCTCGACATTGCCGGGCAAGGACCTCTTGAGTCTGAGGTTCGAGAGGCTGCCGCCCGAAATCCTCGAATCCGCTTTCTGGGCGTATTGCCACATCGAGAGTTACTGGAGTTAATGGGATCCGCGAAGTGCTTCATCTTTCCCTCAGAGTGGTATGAGACCTTCGGTAGGGTAGTTGTCGAAGCATATTCGCGAGGAACCCCTGTCATCGCCGCCCAATTGGGGGCGATAGCGGAAGTCGTAGATGATGGACGGACAGGATTCTACTTCCAAGCAGGTGATGCTCACGACCTTGCGCGTGCAATAAACTGCGCAGAAGCAGCTCCGGGACAGCTATCGTCAATGCGAGCCGAAGTTCGACTCGAATACGAGCGGAAATATACGCCCCAGCGAAATTACGAAATAATGATGTCGATATATAGGCGCGCCATCGCCAACCCGTGATCCTCCATAGTGACAATGCAGGCCGCGCCAGGATCCATGGGGCTGATCCGCAGGCTGTCCGAGGAGATGCCGATCCCTTACAAGGACATCGAGAAGGGCAAGGTCGCTCCGCCCGCGGCTCGATGCTGAGGATGTCATCTAAGTTCCCATCAGCAAGACGAAGACCGTGCTCGGCGCACGTCTCCTTGCGACGGCGGCGCAGGCCGCGATTTACGTTCAGTAGGAATTGGGCTGCAGAGAAATCGAAGAGGAGTCTGGCAATTGAAAGTTCTGCTCTCGGCATATGCACGCATACCGAACCGCGGCACGGAGCCCGGACACGGCTGGGGTCTGGCTGTCCATCTCGCCGGCCGCGGCATCGACGTGCATGTCCTGACAACCACCGCAAATCGTGAATTGATCCAGCAGCAACTCCGAATCGGCCCCATTGCAGGACTCTACTTTCACTACGTGGACCATCCCAGGAGGTTCCGGTCGGAGGAGATGCGATACCTCTTATGGCAGTTCGCAGCGGTCAGGCGCGCGCGCGATCTCCATGTTTCCGAGAACTTCGATATCGTCCATCACATTACCTTCGGCAGTGTTCATGTTCCGTCGCAGCTCTGGCGAATCGGCGTGCCGGTGGTCTTCGGCCCCGTCGGCGGCGGCCAGACCCCTCCGGAAAGCATGATTGAATACTTTGGTTCGGACAAGAGGAAGGAACGGGCCCGGACTCTGCTGACACGCGCGATCAAATACTCCCCATTTCATCGATATTGGCTCAGTAAGATGAGCTCCGTCCTGGTCACGAATCGCGACACGTACGACCTGGTGCGCTTCCTGGGAAGGAAGGACGCCAAAATGATGTTCGATGTCATGATTGCGGACGACTTCGTGGCTCCAGGCCCGCGCCGGTTTGAGGACAACCCTCGCCCTTTGAAAATACTCTGGGTTGGGACCATGCGCCCGCGCAAAGGCCTGGCCCTCTCTCTTGACATCCTTGCCAGGGTCAGGACTCCCGCGACCCTCACCATACTCGGCAATGGCTTTAAAGAGGATGTTGTTCGTGCGATGATCGCCACGCGCAAGTTGACCGATCGGGTGATCTGGGAGGACAGAAGGCTCACGCTGTCTGAGGTGAGGGAAGGCTATTTGTCTCACGACGTCATGCTATTCAATAGCTTGCGAGATAGCTGTGCTGAACAACTGGTAGAGTCGATGGCTCTGGGCCTGCCGGTAGTAGCCCTCAATATACACGGTGCGTCCGAACTTGTACCGGAGAGCGCGGGCTTGAAGATTGATGTACAAAATCCGGAGCAGGTCATTCACGACGCCGCCGCGGCTCTCGATCGCTTTGCAGGTCTTTCCGGGGATGAGCGCTCCCGGATGTCTCACGCGGGGTGGTCGTTCGCCCAAGGCCTGACCTTTAACAATAAAACTAAGCAGATGGAAGCCATCTACGAAAGCGTAGTGGCCAAGAGGCAGCCAGCACTATTCACGGCTAATGCTTCAACAAGGACTCGTTATGGCACCGGTGAATAAAGGCAGCTCGGTGCAGCGCACCCACCCTCTGCTCTACTGGATGACGATTGCTTATATCGTCGGCCTGCCAAATTTTCTTCAATTCGACATCACAGGCCGCACGCACGAATTTGGTCTATTCAATGTCTCATCGATCGGTAGAATTGCTCTCACTCTGCTAACCGCCTATGTGCTCGTCATTAACCTGACCCTGGGGCGTGGGCCAATCTTTCCGCGCAAGGTAAAAACTTCGAGTGGACCATGGATATCCCTGCTAGCCTGGTGCACCCTCGCAACGATCCTGCAGCCAGCTAGCCGTCTGAGTCCGTCTCTGCCTACCGACCTACCCCTCGGTCTCTTCCGTCTTGGAGAGTGGGTGCTGGCCTTCGTGCTCTTTCTCGTCCTCTACACGCGAGAGCCTGCTGAAGATGCAACGGCACTTGTTGTCGAGTTGATCGGCCGGTGCAGCTGGATCATCATTTTTATGGTTTGGCTCGCGTTGCCGTTTTTCCCCCATCTGGCCTACGGTTCTGATGAAAATGGATCTCCTGCCATCCTTGGTGGAGTGCTTCTGGGGGCGGGGATCCTGCCTTTCGAGTCGTGCATTGCCTTCTTCTATTCTCTATTCTTCGCTCGGTCGGTTCACCTCCGCTGGTCCGGCTGCTTGCTTGCTCTCATCACGCTGGGGATGGCCAGGAGCCGCACCTGCATAATAAGCCTCGCCGTAACCTTTCTCTGCTATGCGGTATTTTTGCCTCGGCGGCCTGCGCACAGATGGCCCGCGATCGGTTCGTTCTTTGCGCTTGGCGCTCTCGCGTTGGCATTCAGCGGCGGCGTTGCGGCCTACTTTGCCAGGGGCCAGTCGGTGGCCGATCTTGCGTCGCTCGACGGAAGAACCTATGTTTGGCAGGCTAGCATGGCTGCAGTCCGGTCTCGACCCTTACTCGGATATGGCTTTTTGCTTGGCGCGAAGAAGGCCATCAAGGATCACTGGATTTATACACACTGGCTCCCCCCAAATGCCCATAGCGAATTTGTCGAGTCGCTCCTTGTCGGCGGGATACCTGCATGCGGAATAGTCCTCTATATCTATTTCTCCATACTCTGGAGATCGGTAAAAACCGCCTGCCGGGGCCCGCTCCAGGCTTTTTTGACGTTGGCATTGCTTCAAGTGGTCATCCATTCGCTGTTTGCTGGCGAGGATCTGATGACGTCCTTTACTTCGGAGGGGGCCGTCTTCTTGCTTTGTTGGATAGCCTTCTCAGATTCCGTTCAGCCCCTATCTGAAGCAGCGAACCTGCGCTGGAGATCGCTACGAGCCCCTGCGCTCGAAGCTGCGTAACAAGTGGATTGAGGTCACGACTATGACATCCATCGCCGTCTTGATGACAAATACACAATCGTCGCCGAGGAGACTTTCGATGGTTTCGGATGAGACAGCAGCCCAAGCATACCCACAGATTACTCTGGTGACCTGCTCTTACAATCAGGGACAGTTTCTCGAGGAGACGATCCAAAGCGTACTCAATCAGGGCTACCCAAATTTGGAGTACATCGTGATCGATGGTGGCTCCAGGGACAACAGTGTTGAAATCATCCGGCGTTACGAAAAACAGCTGGCGTATTGGGTCAGTGAGCCCGATGGTGGCCAGTCCGATGCACTCTGCAAAGGTTTCGATCGTGGAACCGGCGAGATCTTTGGCTGGCTTTGCTCGGATGATCTTCTGGAGCCTGGCGCTCTGCTCGAAGTCGGCCAGCTCTTTGCGGACAACCCAGAAATGGATGTCGTTTTTGGCGATACAATTTTCATCGACGCGAAGAGCAATGTAACACGTCGTTATAAGGTGTTTCCTTTTCACCGCTGGCTTCTGCTGAACACCGCCAACTATATCCCCCAACCGTCAACCTTTTGGCGTGCAAAGCTATACAGGGCAGTCGGGGGTTTGGATCGGTCCCGTCAAGTGTGTATGGACCCTGAAATGTTTTTACGCTTTTCTGAGGTTACGCGGCTGCATCATGTTCGAAGGTATTGGTCGCGGATAAGGATCTATCCTGAGATCAAAAGCGTGCGGCTTAGAAAGGATGGGTGGGTCGAACATAAGAAGTGGGAAAGAAAATATCTGGGCGACCGGTCGCCAATTCATCGATTCGTATCGAGATCTACTGCCAAGGTGATACGAATCGGCTATAAAGTCGGCTTGGGGTGCTATTGGCCGTAGGCAACAATACTGCGATTTCTGTCCCATGCTTCCGTTCGCAGTCACTCACTCTACGCCTCATCCGTTCGCCCCTCAGCGACTTCGTTGTAACGAGATGCCCGCGATTTAGGGTTTCGACGTCGGCGTCGACCTCCAAGATCGGAAAATACAGTACTACGAGGAAGGGACCCGATGTTAATCGATACGGTGCGGCGACGTCGTGGGACTTTATATGAACCCTCCAGAGCGCGCGCTGGTGGCGTGCATGGATGAGAGAGAGCTAGATTTAGGCGCTGAACCCGGTACGGTACCGCTGCTGCCCATGAGGCCGGGGCGGATCGAGGATGGCAACGCTGGACAGAGCGCCGGAGGGAAGCGAGGAACCGAAGTAAGCGACCATGGATATAATGCATACTCCTGTGCTTGGGGGGACAGCCCCCCGAAATGCCTCAAGAACCGCCAGAAAGCTCGCCGGTTTTGCCTCCCGCCACATTAGTCCTTCGGCGCACTGGCAGGAGCGGAGATACCTGGATGTGGGTTGCGGGAACGGCTTTGTGACGGAACTCGTTGGCGCGGAGTGCGACGAGGTCGTAGCTATTGACGTGGAACCTGCGCGGCTGGAGGATTTCCGCGATCACGCTGAGGGGAGCGCCCGCATCAGCATATTGCTCATGTCCGCGGCAAGTATCAAGTTCCCACGCGATTATTTCTCTTTAATAACTTGCTTCGAGGTTCTCGAGCATGTACCAGACCTGAGCTCCAGCGTGCGAGAGATTTGTCGAGTGTGCAAACCGGGCGGTGCGGTCGTAATCTCCGTCCCACAGGTATGGTTTCCCTTCGAGAATCATGGAATGCGCATTGGTCGGAGGACATATTCGTGCAAAATACCACTCCTGCCATACGTCCGACCACTGCATAGGAAGTGGTCGAATGCACGGGTGTTTTCATCGGCGGAGATGGATCGCCTTTTCCTTCCCAACGGCATGGAGCTTTTGGAGACGAGTTATGCGTCGCCTCAATTCGAAAGAGCCGCGGCATCGGTAGGTTCGTGGGAGAGTGAGTTTACGTTTCTGAGAGGTTTCCTCGACCAATGCGAGAAAATCCCTATTCTCAGAGTCCTGACAGGCGTCTCCATGCTGAAAGCATACCGAAAACACCCCTAGTAGCCCGCCGGTCGAGTTCGGAATTTATGGACCACACATTCTCCAAGGTGCGAATCGCCGCGGGCCACGTTGCTTGCGTGATACCTTATGCAGGCGCCGCCAAGTACCTCGAAGAGACCGTCGGTTCAGCGGTATCGCAACACTTTGGAGAAATCGTCATTGTCAACGACGGATTTCCCCCTGCCGAACTGGACGTGATAGCGAACCTGCCCTCTGTTCGGATCATTCACCTTGATAATTCTGTTGGTTGTGCGGCAGCTCGCAATCTCGGTATCAAAGCTTGCACCATGCCGTACGTCGTCTTGTTGGATCATGATGATGTCCTTTGTAAGGGTTACCTGGACGCAATCACCGAATGGGTAGCCATCCACAACCTACGGTGTGCCGCTGCGAAGTTTAGATACATTGGGGAAAGCTCCAAACGTATCGGCGTTGCAGTCAGTCGAGATCCACACTTTGTTCTTCCCTCGGGATTTCTGTCAGAGGCCAGCCTGATCTCGGAGGTTGGGTACTTCCCCATTTCTTATTCCGATGATGTGTTGTTCTTTCGCGCAGTAAGAAGGGTCGCCGAACTGACCGCATGCCCCAATGCTCAGGTTCTGTACCGGATCCATCCCCAGTCCGAGAGTTCCAGAAATGCGAAGGCGTGGTGGGCCTTCAACCAGTTACTTCCACTGCACGATGAGGGCAGATTGTCGCTGGAACAGGTAAATTCCATGGTCCGCGCGTTCACTCATACGGGAGTGTGTCCCGCTGGAATGGAGTCGCGCTTAAGCGGTGGATCTCATGTCAACACGCGGTTTCTGGCTCGTAGCGCCTACGCGTGCTGGTTAAATCGGGAGTATACAGGGCTTTTATATTACGCTGTCCGTCTGTTTGCCTACTTACCGCAACTTGCACGCCTGGCACGAGGCAAGTGGGGTTTCTTTGCGACGAAGCCAGCAACGTCAATCATCAGCGAGACAGACGGATAGTCAATCAAACGAACACATCTTCCTATGCTGATCGGGATCGCCTAATCAACGCCCGCGCCAGGGTGCCTTGTAAGATCAGCGATGTGGCGATCGTCCCAATCATGACGCCTTGCAGCCCGAGCTTTCTTGTCAGAGGTATGCCGACCAGTAGCGCGAACGCGGTCGCGCCTGCCTGAGCCCAAAGAAATGGGGCTGTGTACTCCAAAGCCTGGAGTCCAGCTCGAATCGGGCCCGCGATAAAGACGATGAGATAAAGAAAGCAGTACATGCGCAAGACCGCGCCGTAGCCGGCGAATTGCGCTCCATAGAGAAGCCGTAGCCAGAACTGAGGCGCGATGCCGATCACGAGAGCGAAGGCGGCCGTGAGTCCACCCCACCGCAGGGTCATGCTGCGAAGATATCGCGACATAGCCGCGATTCCACCCTGATGGAAGCGGTGGGCGGCCTCGGCAGGCAGGACGTTATCCAATCCGAGAATCCAGATGTGCGTGACAGCGACGATATTCATCGAGGCCCGCAGCGCCCCTGTGGCTGCGGGGCCATAGAAAACCGGCGCCAACAAGGCAATAAAGTTCGTGGACATCCACCCCAGCAACCATGAGGGCGCAATCCACCGCGAGAACCGCCAATGACGAGCTGCGGTAGCCTGAATGTAGCTGAGCGCAAATCCCACGGGTTCCAGCCAGTAGACGCCGAGTCCCACACCTGCCAGGGACGTCGCCGCGAAGATCCAGAGCACTCCAGGGAGCCCAATCCGGTGCAGGTGAAGGAAGAAGAAGATAAGGGGCAGCTGGGGAAGGCAGCTGACCGCATCATTCAGGAAGGCTCGGCGGGTTTGTCTCGTCGTGAATAAATAACGGCGGACGAAGTCCTGCAACAGATAGGCGACCGTGGCAAGACAGAGAGGATAGGTCAGTTGCTTGAGGCCAGGTCGATGCGTCAGGATCGCAACCAGGTGTAGTCCAACAAAAATAAGACCCGCACAGGCCAACGCGAAGAGCAGATCCTGCACGATCACAGCACCCCAATAGGACCTGCGATCCGCAGGGGGCGTCTTCGGGCCAAGGCTCATCATCGGGGCGGAGATCAGGGCCATTTGCAGGCTATAAAGGAACAGCATGGCCGTCCATGCCAGGGCGAAGATCCCAAACTGCGCGATGCCCAGCGAGCGGGCCACGATGACATTTGTGAGGAAGTTGGTGCCGCTGACGAGAGCCTGGTCGGAGATCGCCCAGACCTCCCTGCCGTTGGTAACTTTCCTCAGGAAAGCGATTGCTCCACGGGCGGGTGAGGGGGCCAATGCCCGGCCGAGCGGTTCCTCTCTGTTTGGCCTTTCTTCCAGGTCAATCATGCGGGACCTGCGGCTTTGCGCCCGCAATAAAACGTTGGGCCCGGAGCACAGGCTGCTCCGTGACCCGACCGTAGCTGGACGCAACCAAATTCACGCTAGGGATCGACCTCAACCATTTATCTTCAAGTCTAAAATGCATGAAAATCCTTTGTATAGCAATCATAGTTCGAGGGCAACATCTCATCGAAGAACTTCTTCCGACTTCTGCCGGAATTCCCTAACGAATTCATGATTGCGGCTTGGTAAATCTTGATGACGACCAGAGGAAGCCTCGCTTTATACCAAATGGACGGCATTTTAAGAAGACGCGCGCGCAGATACTCGATTCTCTGGCCGTGGCCAACGATCGCCTCCCCAATTTTCAAACTTGCAGTGGCGATCAACCTTGCTGTCAACCCAGGTATTGTGTCCCTCGCCATTGTGCACACACAGACGCCTCCTGCCACTGTCGCGATCCCCTCGGAATCAGCACTAGCCCCGCCCGCGACGCCAGATCTGGGACGCACCTCTGCCTCCGGCCTCTTCATCGCCCCTGCCTCGATTAATCGCCCGCAATCAGTGATGGCCGCAGCTACGAGTTTCGTGAACTCGACGGAGCCCTCGACCGCGAATATCGCACCGCCCACTCCTCGAGTAGACGCTGCAGTACTCTCGCTCTCCGCACCGCCTCTCCTAAACTTCTCCGCATCACAAGGCAGCAGCACGAATCAAACCCGAGCCGTCACTATCCGCAATGCTGGATCTGCAAGCACGGCGTTGACTTGGTCAATAACTTCGACTGAGCCTTGGTTAAACTTCCATCCTGCCTCAGGTTTTGTGGCAGGAGGTCACGGTCAATCCGTCACATTAGTAATAAATCCGACGGGGTTAAATATCGGCATATACAGCACCGTGGTGACCATCTCAGATCGCGATGCCGCGAACTCATCGCAACAACTCCCAGTTACCCTGACAGTAAAGTCCATTATCGCTGACTACCCAGTCTCGAGCGTGGAACGTACGTTCCCGAGCGACACCGGAATGATCGATATTCGAGCTAGGTACGGCGCCAAAGGAGACGGGGTCACGGACGATACACGCGCAATACAGGCAGCAATTTCCGCAAACATACATAGCACAAATGGAGCTATCCTCTATTTTCCCGCTGGCATTTACTTAGTAAGTAGCCCATTATTTTACAAAAACACTGCGCAGGCCTGGTCGTCGGCGCTCACCCTTCAAGGGGAAAACCAAGAGAACACAATCATCAAGCTCGCCGATGACGATCAGCTCTACCAGAAGGCGAGTGCCACCGAAGATGTACTTGACACGGGCTCACAAAATACATTTGGCAATGGAGCGGGTAATTCTGCGTTCGACAACTATATATTCGACATGACAATCGACGTTGGAAAGGGCAACAAAGGTGCAGTTGCCCTTGATTTCATGGGTAACAATTATTGCGGTCTGAGAAACGTCACGCTGAAATCAAGCGATCCTAACCATGCGGGTGCGATAGGCCTGAGCATGCTTCGTTATGCTACGGGTCCATGCCTCATGAAAAATGTCGTCATAGACGGATTCAACTATGGTATTAAGGCCGCGAATACCGAATATAGTGCGACCTTCGAAGGGCTAACCCTTCGTAATCAAGGCCTCTATGGCATCTACAATTCGAACAACGTGCTCTCTATTCGCGGCCTGGTCTCAACGAACCGCGCGCCCGCAATATGCAACGACAGTTCACTCGGCCTGATTACGCTGCTCCAGGCGCTCCTTCAGGGTGGATCACCGTCAGTTGCGGCCATTGAAAACAATGGCACGCTGTATGCGAGGAGCGTTACCTCGGCAGGGTATGCTTCGGTCCTAACACGCAACAAGAGCACTGTCTTAGGTTCAAGCCTTATAGAATATGATTCCGGGCCGGTCCAGAGCCTATTCCCAAGCACTGCCTCTTCGTTAAATCTCCCTATCCAGGAGACCCCACAGTTCGAGGATGCCAACCTGGCTCATTGGGCAAACGTCGTTTCCTTTGGCGCTGATCCCAGGGGATACTCGGATAGCTCCACTGCGATCCAAGCCGCTATCGACTCAGGAGCAACGACCGTCTACTTTCCCACGGGAAAGTATAAAGTCACTCGAACGATTTTCGTTCGAGGTAGCGTACGGAGGATTAACGGGTTCGATTCGTATATCACTCCACCGCGCAGCGCATTCCACAGTGCCAACAGTCCGTCGCCCCTGTTCCAAATCGATGCTGGAACATCGGAAGTAACGTTGAGTCATTTTCAACTGGGCAATTGGGGGGATTTTCCATATTCCGGCATCGTGTTTGTCGAACAGAACTCGGCTCGGCCCGTTGTTCTGCTTGATTCGGCGTATTTAAGTATTGAAACGGCCGGGGCTATGACTGTGGGCTATCAGAATACCGCTTTGGGTACTGGAGCCCTGTTTGTTGAAGACGTGAGCGCTGGTCCCTGGGAGATATTGACCCCCCAGAATGTGTTCGCGAGACAAATCGATCCTGAAGTGCATGAAACAAAGATATTAAACAATGGCGGTCACTTATGGATCCTGGGATTGAAGACAGAAGGGGGGGGAGCGAACATCGAGACGGATAATGGGGGTTACACTGAACTGCTGGGTGGACTCTTGTATCCCGCTCAGAGTGTGTCGTCAGATCAGTCAGCATTTGTTATCAACGACTCTCAAACGTCGATTATCTATGTGGTGAGTAATTATTCGGTACCTAGCAACGCCGCCTATTCGAACTTTCAGACGCAGGTTACTGAAACACAGAACGGACTGACCAGCACTCTCTCGACGAGGTCAGTTCCTTCACGGGGCTACGGCATTGTGATGCCTCTCTATACTGACAGGATGCCAACCGGCGAAGCTCGGAAGAGCCATACCCGGCCTCTGCATGGCTCTAAATGACCGCTTCACGCTCGGTCAGAGGCGGTCTCCGTTTGTATCGCCCTCACCAGCGCTGCAGCGGATCAGCTCAGGAGCTACAGCAGCCGCGTGACAGATAAGTCAAGCCAATTCTCCGGCCAACGCGAGTCAGCCACAGTCGGAGGAGCGTCATCCGAGGTACAGGATTCAGTGTTAAGACGTACTTTCAGTTGTAAATCCGCTCTTGCCGGCTGGAAAGTCGCCCGCATAGTATCTGATCTTATGACACAGTAGCACTGCGTTGTAGTGGATTCAACCACCTGCAGGACAGTGCAGTGCCGCTTGTCTGTGGTCGGCGGACCCACTCAGCCATTACAGACTTGTTCGGTGCTTACGTGAACAGTGCCGGGGTGTTAGTCGCAGTGGAAATGAGTGCCTTTCCTTCTGCGCAAGTGACTCCACCAGGTGGTGAATCGATCCTGGGTACGAAGCTAGATAAACACTAGCGAACGGCGATAGCCGAAAGGGAAGCGACCATGGATATAGTGCGAACTCCAGTGCTTGGAGGGACAGCCCCCCGACATGCCTCAAGGCCCCCGGAAGGTTCGCCGGCTTTGCCTCCCGCCACATCCATGCTTCGGCACCCTCGCAAGCACGGAGATACCTGGATGTGGGGTGCGGAAACGGCTTTGTGACGGAACTTGTCGGCGCGGAATGCGATGAGGTCGTGGGTATTGACCTGGAACCCGCGCGGCTGGAGGATTTCCGCGATCACGCGGAGGGAGACGCCCGCACCACGGTATTGCTCATGTCGGCAGCGAGTATCGATTTCCCAAGCGGCTATTTCTCTCTGATAACCTGCTTCGAGGTTCTTGAGCATGTACCGAATCTGCGCTCCAGCGTGCGAGAGATTTGCCGGGTACGCAAACCGGGTGGTGCGGTCGTGATCTCGGTGCCGCAAGTGTGGTTTCCCTTCGAGAATCATGGAATGCGGATTGGGGTGAGGACATTTTCGGGCAAGATTCCATTGTTGCCATACATCCGTCCGCTGCACAGGAAGTTGTCCAATGCACGGGTATTCTCATCAGGTGAGATCGATCGTCTCTTCCTTCCCAACGGCATGGAGCTTTTGGAGACAAGTTACGCGTCGCCTCAGTTCGAAAGAGCCGCGGCATTGGCAGGTACCTGGGAGAGCCGGTTTACGTTTCTGAGGGATTTCCTCGACCACTGCGAGAAAATCCCTATTCTAAGGGTCCTCACAGGAGTTTCCATGCTGAAGGCATACCGGAAGAGCCCATAGTCTGTCCGCCTGACGAGACCTGGCAGTATATTAATGATGCTTCGCGGTTTCGCTGGAAAGACAAAATGTGACTCGAAGGTGTTCGAAAACGCTTTCGAGGGGTATTGAGCGGGGTCGTGATATCGGAGGGTGTTCGGCGAAGCGCGGGTCTTAGAACGGGCATTTCGAACATTCGGAGGATTGGGCACTCGGGCGGGCAGTCAGGAGAGGGAACAGGTAATTTCGGACAAATAGAAACGCCCCACGGCATAGGGAGCCGTGGGGCGTTTGCTGTTTTTGAGTCTTTCAAACTAATTCGCACGGACGATTCGTGTATTGGTTTTATGCAAGAGCAACAGAGCACGGGAAACCTGAATCTGCTTTCGCTTCGTCACCGGTCAGATCACTCCGTTGTGGAGCGCATGTTTGAGGTGGGCAAGCCGCGCGGAAGTGCCAAACAGTCTCGCCGAGTTAGTCAAAGCGCCGCATGATTCTTCGCAACTGTTTTCTGTCGGGTCTTAATCGGTACGGTGCACAGTGGGCTTAAGAGGGTCAATGCAGTGCGGTGTAATCGAGGTGTGACTGCCATTTTTCATGGGGGTACCGTAAAAAACTACAAATGTTATCAACTTCATTGTCAATAACTTCGAGGGACTGGGGGGCAGCCAACTGCACGATCAGGAACGACACGCCTTTTGAGAGGTGATCGGGAGCGCCCGCACGACTGGCAAAAGGAGCCCGCTCGTCAGGTGGCCAGACGAAGCAGAGCGGTCAAATGAGTGCATTGGCCATTGTGCACTCATTGAGATCTCCTGCGGTCGAAGCTAATTGGTATGGTCCGCCGCTTCTTGCCCCTACGGGGACTATAAGAAGTGAGCACAGGAGGCGGTCCATGGAAATCGACACAATCGGCATCGTGCGCGTCAGACGACGGCGGTCGTAGCTTCCATCGGCAGCGGCGCTGAGTTCCGCAAAGGGCGCTCGTTTGCAGCCTGGCTGGGGCTGGTGCCGAAGCAGGAGTCAACCGGCGGGAAGCAGACTCTCCATCCAGCTTCCGCCGGGCATCCACAAGGGCGAACAATACAACATCGCCGTGCGCCAGTTCGAGAATGTCTCTGCCGTCGTTCCCATTCCGCCGCCTCCGCCCCCCGTGCCGCAGATCAGCATCGCGCTGCGGTCTGCTGCCGCGAGCCCAGCCGCGATCGCCGTTTCGGATCTCAACTGGCGGCAGCTCCTCAACTGGCGGCAGCTCCTCGGCGCATTCCAGTACACCATCACTATCAGCACCAGGGACCAGCTCCTTTATCCGGAGCAGCGTTTGCTCGCATGGCTGAAGTGGCGCCTGTCGGTCATGCCCTACTTCAACCGAGTTCCCCCGAGGAGGTTGTCCATGCTAATGCTGCGGTTTTCGCCTAACGGACTGAAACGAACTGCAATTATCAAGTCGGTCTTCGTCGCAATTACAGCAGGATATTGTCGAACGCCGCACCGGCTCAAACGACCTTTACCTCACTGTCCGCATGGCAAGCGGCCGTTGCAGACAGTTGGCAGTTCACCACAAGTTTCCAAAACTTCACGCAGGATACGTATTTCGAAACTGCGGCGGTGAATGTCGGTCCGTTTTCACTCCAGCAGGTTGGTCTGGATCCCGTCAACGGGCTCTTCCAAAATTTCATCGACGTACCGCCCTTCCAGTTCGCTGACCATGACGGAAACACGAACGCGGCCATCTTCACAAAGTACGGCGTCATGACGGTAAACCTGACTCGCCTCACAGGTTTACTCCGGTGTGTTTAACCGATGCCCGGAAAGGATTGGCTGTTTAAGTCGCGTCGGCCCGTTTTATCTGCGCTGCTTTGCGCCGAAGGAAGGTCCATGAACACCGTCTTCGATGATCCAGCGCGAGAGATTGCCATGGGGATATCCAGGCGGGATGCACTCAAACGCATGGGTGGCGGCCTTGCTGGCCTGCTGCTGGCGTCTCTCGGCATAAAGAAGGCGTACGCGGCTGTGAGCTGCGGTACTTGTCAGGGGTGCGATCCTGATACGAGTACCTGCGCATCCTGCAACCCAGCTGCCTCGCAAACACTCTGCAGCACCGTTAATGGCGACGGTTCCTATTTGAGACTAGTTAGCTAATCCAATCCGGCAGCAGCAGAGACGTGCGACCCGGATTTGCCGCGACCGCATGCGTTGCGCAGCGGAGATGGGTTCAGACCGCCTGCCTGTGAATGACCTCCGCGGCTTTCTCGCCAATCATGAAGACCGAACTCAGGATAAAGAGCCCGGGGATGCGAGGAAAGACGGATGCATCGACCACTCGCAGCCCTTCGGTTCCATGCACCTTAAAATCGGTGGTCAGAACGCCGCCCTGTTCTCTGGGTCCGATCGGGCAGGTGCAGGAGGCATGATGTCCCCACGCGTTGTCGCGCACGAATTCTCGAATTTCTTCGTCCGTGCCGACATTCTTTCCCGGGATCTCTTCCTCGGCGATGATTCCCCTCTCAATCAGCGGGCGGGTCATGCTGCGGACGAACTGAACACCGTGCACCACTGCATCCAGATCCTCGTTCTTGGAGTCTGTGCCTTCCTGAAAATAGTGGAAGTTCACATGGGGCATATCGAGGGGATCCTTTGAGCGCAGAGTTACTTCGCCTCCGCGATTGACCGTGTGCCCCTTGAGCACTGCCCAGGTAAGGAAGTTGAGTTTCTGAGCGAATTCAGCCGAGTAACCTGGCCAGTATCCTTTGAAGTATCCCAGCAGAGCAAAGCAAAGCAGGTCGGGAAGCGTCCGAGCTTTACTCGATTTCCGGATTACTCCGAGGACTGCGCCGTTGGTGGTGTAGACTCCGCTTCGGGTGCTCTGCCATTCCTTGTATTGCGGGTCGTCCTTCGTGAATTTGGCGCCCTTGAGCACCTCCCAATCCTCGTTCACGCGATTGACGACGCCAACTTCATAACGGTCCTGCAAATTTTTTCCCACACCTTCGAGTGGGACGCGGACTGGAATGTCCTTCTCCCTCAGGTGGGCCTCGGGACCTATTCCGGAAAGCATGAGCAGCTGCGGCGTATTAAATGCGCCTCCGGCCAGGATGACTTCGCGCGACGCATACAGCTCTCGTGGCTCGCCGGCCCGGGATGAAGGTGGATCGAATGCCCGGTAGAGCCGCGAGCCTTTCAGATACTTCACGCCTGCTGCCCGCCAGACGCCATTGCCAGCATCCTCCAAAATAACCCCGGTGGCCAGGGCATCGGTTTCAATGCGCAGCGGATACAGGCTGCTTGTTTCCAGCACCCGCTCGCGGGTACCGGCGCGCTGATGCTGGCGCGTCATCAGTGGTGTGTATCGGATTCCCTGAGCGTTCCTCTTTACCACCCGCCAGTCATCCGGATCGAACTCGCTCTCGATAAGATCGCGGGACTGATCCAGTACATCGCCGCACTCCTCGAAAGCTTTAAAGGCCGAATCGACCAGTGTGTCCAGCAGTTCCCCGTCTCCGAAAGCCTGGCGAGGGATAGCCTTCTCGGTGTGCAGCCAGCCCTTCCAGCCATGGCGCGAAGGATTGAAGAAGGGAAACCATTTCGCAACTTTGCGCTCCAGAGGGCGATGCTGGCAGTTCTCGAGCAGTTCGAAATACCTGCGCATTTTCTTCGCGCGCCAGGATCGGTCGTTCGTCAGCCGGGCGATGTAGTCCCAGTTCTCGTTTGCCGGGTATACCATGATTTGCGCGTTATGCGCCGTGCATCCTCCCAAAGTACCCGCGCGAGGATAGAACACACCGTCTTTTGCCGGAACGAATTTGCTGTCCCTCTTCTGCTGATCCAGATCGGAGTAGTGGCGGACGAAAAACTCCCAGCTCAGCGCCTTGTTTTCAGTCGAGAGTCCATGGAATACCGGGACGTCATAGTCCTGGGGCAGGCAATTGGTCTCCGGCGAGTTAGGGTCCCCTCCCTGAAGTGTTCGCGGATCTCCTCCCGCTTCGAGCAGAATCACACTGTGGCCGGCCTCCGCCAGCCTTGCCGCGACCGTTCCACCCCCGGCACCCGATCCCACGACAATGTATTCGCAATCGGCCTGCCGTTGATTGGCCATTTAACTTTCTCCCCTTGCAAATCGTGAGTGTCATCCAGGTCGAGAGCGGAGTTTAACGCCGGCTCCCTGCTCAGAACGTCTTCAAAAACTCAATCAGCGCTTCTTTATCCGAATCGCTTAATCCTGGCTCTTGCTGAATGCCGGAGTCCTTCAGAGCCGGTTGCTGCAAGAGCATGTTGAACATATCCGTTCCGAAATAATGCCCCTTGTTCACGACATAGTCCGGACATTTACTGTAGGAATAAAGCTTTGGCTGAATCTTGTCGAAGGCGGCTTCGATCTGTTCGTCCGGGGCATCCTGCGGCAGGCCCCCGACGGAGTGCTGATATTTCAGCAACAGGTAAATTACGGATGCATCGCGCTTGAAGCGATCCCATCCGCTGTCGCTGTCGCCAAGCAAGTCAATGTTAGCCATCAGGTCAACGGGAGTTCCGGCAGGGAAAGGCCCGAACCGAGCGCCATCTTTGTCGAATAACCATGGCAGCAATGCCTTGTCCAGACCTCTCGTTGCGGAGACCGGCCACGGCAGGTAACCGTAGGCCACATTGAGATAACTCCGCTGATCCATCCGATCGACAAAGTTGGGGGCCTGACCGCTCAAGTAATGCACGGCCTTTGGAAGTGTGTCTCGTTGATCGCTGTCATTGGCTCGTGTCTCGGGCCAAAGCAGCTGATGAATAGAATCCGTGAAGCTCTTCATTCGGGCATCCACGGACGGACTTGACTCGAAGTGTCCCACTGAATTGTTGAGGAGCAGCGGAGCCGTTGACCAGATGCTGATGAGACTTGCCGGACGCGTATAACCGCGGCCTCCGGCGGGCATCTGGTACTCCCTGGTTTCGTCGGTATACGGATCGCGTACCAGGATGGTCCCCACCGACGGCAGCTCCTTATAGCTCTGTGAGGAAAAGTTATCCCAGATGTTGTTTGCGAGGGCGTTGGTTGCCAGCGGACTGCAGGCATTTGTGCCGAGAAGGGTCACCGGGATACGCGCGTCGGTAGAGAGAAAATTCTCCTTCAGAAAGTCATCGGCAAGAACTTTCGCGCGCATCTTTGCCTTGAAGTCCTCGGTTTGAGTCAGCTTGAAGTAGTTAATGAAGCACGGCAGATAATCTTTGCCCGCGCAATTGGCCAAACCCTGTCCGGGAGCAAGATCGGGCGGCTTGCTGGAGTGGCATCGCGCACAACGTTCTGCGAAAACGATCTTGCCGCGAGTTAACTGGGCGGTGTTCTTAGTGAGGTACGCTTTGCCGTTAGGGGCGTCGGCTAAATGGTGCGGACTGGTACTCACCAGCATAAAGCGGGCGAGATCCATCGTCTGCGCTTCGGTTGCCTTCCAGTAGACTGAGTTCTTCTCAGCAGTCTTAATCGGAATCGGCGTCACTTGTGTGCCGCCAATGAGCGCGTTGAAATGCAGCAGCCACTCTTCGCTGAAAAGTCCGATATTCAGATAGACCCGGTTGAGAGCTCCGAGTGCACCCACCGAGTCCGATCCATCTTTCAGGACATGCGGGGTATTGACGGAGTCAGGCGGCGTATAAAATTTCGCGAGGGGATCACCGGGCGGAACGTAATCGTTGAACTGTTTGTTGTCATGCTGGCCATCCGCGAGCTTCTCCTGACCCCACAGCAGGGCCATGCCCAGCCGGTCCTTCAGATCATAGACCGCATTCATGGTCCGCGGATTATTGATGTTGTCTGTGGAGACGAGCGACGTATCGAGCGACCCAGGACGCGCAGTATGAAAGAGCTGATAGAAATACAGTTTGGTATCGCCGCTCCAGGAGAAGATACGATCGACCCAGAAATACTGGGCGCCGACCATGGAGCTCAGGTTCCTCCATTCCGGGTTGTTGGGATCTGAAGGAGGATTGAGCGGATTGGGCCCAACATGGCAAAAGCCGCAGGACATGCCGACGCGGTACGGCTTAATCAGCTTCGCATCGTTGTAATAGCCTGGGTCGGTGTAATACCTCTTCGCGTCCCAATGCTTCTTTGCCTTCTCGTCGAATGCTGGGTTCGGAAACAGGCGGAGGCCAACGATACCGGTACCGTAGCCGTAATAGGATCCGAGTTCGACGGTCTTGCCGCGCGCTCCAATCCTAACGCCGGGGTATTTCGTCTCGTCCTCAAATGGGTCCGGACCGCATTCAGGCTTCTGACTCCGATGGTCGAGCCAGAGTCCCTGTCGCTTAGGGTCCGGCCCTGTTGCCGTTTCGTAGCATGGTTCGTTGACCAGACCCAGAAAATCCCATCGATTGGCGCGAGTCGCCGGCAGCGTCGGATAGTCGGAGACGGTCTTGAGGAGATCGAGAATTCCCGCGCTCTTCACGGAGATGACATCCCAGAAGCGATCATTCCCACCGGTCCAGACAATCCAGTTGTCGCGGCCGATTACCTGGTCCCGGGTCAACGGGATGCCGTTATCCATGTCGTGGAAATAGTCGATGTCGGAGCCCTGGAGATTGTCGACCGTACGTCCTGCGAGCATTGCTTCGTCTTTGATTTTGCAGGCTTGCGAAAGTGGGAAAATGACGAGGATCGCTATGAGCACGCTGACCCCAACTACCAGCACGGCGGCGATGACGACGAGCCAGCGGACGACTCGATATACAATTCCGTGCGCTTTGGGACCGTGCGGCTGAGGCTTCGTGGGCATGAGATCCTTCCTTCCCCTTTTGGTCTGCACAGTTTGCACTGCGAGAAATGCGTTTCATCCACCAGCCGAAAGGTGCTCGATTCGCAGGACAGGTGCGCATCCTGTTCTGCGTTTCCTCCATGTGGTGCAAGCTGTGGATACTCCACTCCAGCCATTAAGCGTCTGCTCACATGAGCGGCTTAGGGCAGCGGATGCACTGACATCTGGTAACGGAACCCGGGAACAACGCAATGCCCGCATGCGCACGAGATCCATGGGGCCCTTTCAATACCAATCGGGCGTATTGACGTACGCAGAGTCTGGTTGCCCGCGAAGCCATGGTCGACTGGCCTATACACAGGCAATGGGGTAATGACTGCAGTGGCGAAGGATGGTGCTGAACTGCTGTCTTTTAAAATAACCGGAGCTTAGAGCATAAAAGCGGAAGCTGTCAAGAATACGAATGGGCGATGGCTGTCGAACCTGCTTTCCGGAGCTCGGAATGGCGATCATTCGAGAGACTGACGACAAACAGCGATTCGAAGGAAAAGCGAACCGCGCTGCAAGATTTCCGAATGCTTCTATATTCTCGACTTGACATGAGCCACCAGTTATGGTTTCTTGAGTCGAGTTGCAAAACCCCGATAGCCTCATAGATTCAAGGTAAGTTAGCTGGTCAGGGCCCTGCCTGTTCCGCTGCGAGGAAAGTTGTTGGAGCGGCGGACTTTATTCCTCGATCTGTAGAAACACAAAGCTCCTTCGGTCAAGAAGGCTGTGTTCCCTTTGTGCGTCGTCGTTGAGGCATCCTGCCTGATGGACAACGGCATGGAATGGAAGAGAGCAGAGAGCGTATGGCAGATCACAACGATCCCAATGCTGTTAACCACATATTTTCCGACATCGACTACTCTCCCGCCGATCTGTACGATCTTTTCGGGTGGCCAGTCGAAGACGGAAAAAAGGTGGTTCTTGCTCTTACCTTTGCCTCTGCGCCGTCGGCTGGCGCCCTCGATCCCGACCTGCTGTACCGGCTGCTTCTGACTTCCCATCCTCGTATGGCGTGGCCCCAGAATGGCGACGTCAGTCTGGAATCTGTTCTCGCCTACTTCGACGCCGTGAAGGAGAAGTATCTTGGCGAACTAAAAACGGCCGAAATTCGGGTAACGGTCAGATCGTCCGGCAGTGCGCTGGTCAAGTTCATTGGGTTTCCCGGCGGAGATTTGTCCTCGGAACTGGACGTTAACAAGGTTACGTCAATTACGGCCCGCGACGGCCAGACTATCCAGGCATTCATCGGCGGACGAGACGATGCCTTTTTTAATGACCTGACAGGCTTTTTCCGGTCGATTAATTACGCCCCGCAGTTTTATCACGTCCCCCACACTATGACCGAGGCGCGTGAACTGCCTGTTCCCAAGACCTTGCTCGAACTTGAAGGCAACGACATGTTCAATTATCGCGAGGACATGCCGAACTGGGGTTACACGCAGCCCGATGGCACGACTCCGAAACTGGATTTGCCTCCGGGTCCCTGGACATGGAACGGAGATCGCTTCAAAAAGGACGCGCAAGGCAATTTCCGGTTTGTCTATAGCGGTCGGGACTGCCGCGCCGGGCAGAACTGCAACGCGATTGTCTTCGAGATACCGCATTCGTTTATTACCCCGGATACGCAGCACAACCGGCTGGTCAATGCCTGGGGAGAGAGCTGGGTTCTTAAGGCTGCGAAGAAGGTGGAGAGTATTCCCGATGAGCCGTTGTGGCTCAAGGATCCGGCGAAGGCCATCCTGGAAAAAGATGTGGACCCGGAGCTTCAGAAATATAAGCTGGTCGACACGGATGGACAACCGTTTGCCGACGCCGCGCTGAGTGAGCGCGAGGATGACCGCCAGGCAGGCGCGAATAACTTCTGGCTCGGGCCCCACTTCATCAAACGGCTTGCTCATTTGGGGTGGGGGTTCGGTCCTTCGATCAGTGCGCTGGGCCTGCAGTGCTCGTTCGACCATGGTAACTCGCCCGTTTCCGTGTACAGAACCTACGACCACGTGATCGCCGCATTCCCAAAAGTTGCCAGGACCCTGTTTCAGAAACTGAACATGCCGGATAACTCCTGGAATCCGAAGGGGCTGAATATTCCTCTGCGCCGTCCGTTCGAAATCTTTGTTCCCAATGTCTGCGCCGTGGACATGGATACGAACGGCACCTGGCCCTTCGGCCGCCGCCTGGAAGATCAGGTTGCCACGCGCTTCCTGTCCCTGTTCCTCGATATGGAAGCGGAATGGAAAGGCGGGAAATACCACGTCGATCTGCTCGGAGATCCGGCGCTGTGGGAGAGTGCGCCGATCCTTCCGAAAACTCCGCCAAATCCCCTGAAGAATGATAAGGAATTTCTCGATAGCTTTCCCTATCTGGCGGAGCCATGGCCGCAAGCATGGTAGCCACATCGTCGAATCCAGTCGTGTCGCCGCGGCTTGCAGGACCAGGCTTCGAAGAGGAGCGGAAGCGCGCCGAGAACGACATCGGCCGCCTGACTTTCCGGCTCGCCGCTCAACCCCGCGATTTATCGGATCGTGTGCGCCTGCTCTACCGCATGTTCCACAGGGCGTCGCTTACCGGAAGAATGGCGCAGCTTGAAGAAGTGGAGAAGGAACTCGACACCGCGCTGCGTGAGTTTGGACCGAAAGAAGATCTGTGTCTTCTCCAGGCCAATCTGGATTTCCGCTTCCACCGTTTGCACGAGGTCCGCCGCCATCTTGCCTCGGCGCCCATGCTCTCAAGTCGAGTTGAAGGCCGGGTCCTGCTAGCGGACCTTGATATGCAAGAAGGGCGCTATGAGCTGGCTCGGGCTGGGTTTGAGGAGTTGATTGCACAACACGCAACGTGGGATCATCTCGCCCGTTTGGCGCATTGGCACAGCAAGCTTGGGGATTTCTCTGAGGCGGACAGGCTGTACGCCGAGGCTGAAGACGACCTTACAGCGAAGCAGATGCTTTCGTATGCCTGGCTTGAGGTGCAGCGTGGACTTCTGGCTTTCAATCGCGGCAATTACACCGGCGCATGGTCGCACTATCTGCGAGCCGAAAGCGCTTATCCCGGCCACTGGTACACGGCGGAACACATTGCTGAATTGCTTGCCGCCGAAGAACGCTTTGATGAGGCTCTGGAGATGTTGCGCGAGGTCGTCGAAAGGACAGAGAAGCCGGAGCTGCAGCAGGCCCTCGGCGAAATGTATATCTGTGCGGGACGGGAGAACCTGGCGCAAGTGTGGCTGGAAAGCGCTTTGACGTCATATCTGGAATCTGTACGGCGCGGAGACGTGCATTACTTCCATCACCTGGCGGATTATTACGCGGGCCCTGGTGCAGAACCCGCGGAGGCGCTGCAGTGGGCCCGGCGAGACATTGAGCTGCGATCGAACTTTTCAACCCAAACAACCCTTGCGTGGGCTCTGTTTCTCACTCACCAAACTGAGGAGGCGCTGGAACAAATGCGCCTTGCGCTTTCCTCGGGTGTGCGCGATGCCATTGTTTTTTCCACCGCAGCCGATCTCTTCGAAGCCGCGGGAGATTCGTCCAGCAGCCGGCGCTATGCCTCGGTTGCTCTGGAGATTAACCCTATGCACAGGCGTTTCCGCATGCATCACTGAGGCCGGGTCTCCTTTCTTTCGGAAATAGAGTGTGACTGTGGTTATAAGTGCGCGCGCATAAGCTACCACCGACTTGTATCTCCTGCGACGAGGAAGCTTCAGGATCATGCCATCAGTCTTGACAACGCAACATCCCCGGAGCAAGATAGATTCCCACAAATCCAGATGCTCGTTCTCCCATGGTCGTCCGCACATCAGCGTCTGTTCCACTCAACGCCGTGAACCGGAGGTATCAGCATGAAGTGCCGCCCGGATCGTCGCTCTTTGTTGTGGGTTGCCGCGGTTTCAGTCTTGTGTATCGGCGGCTGCAGCCAGCAGCCCCGGCCGGGCACGGTGCAGGATGAGGCGCTTCGCGCGCATCGCGATGCCGCGTCTTTCCCGGCCGCGGATGATGACTATTTCCACGATATGGACGGCGGCATCTCGCTTAGTCCCGAAGAGGTAAAGGGCCGGAATATGTGGATCGTCTGGACCGGAGGCAACGATCGCTTCTGGGACAGTCTTGTAACTTCGAGTTTCGGCGCCCTGGACTTTCTTAAGACACTGTCGTCCTATCCCGGCCTGAAGTTTTCCCGGGACAATCGCTGGGCTTACCTTGGACTGGTCAACGAACCATGCTTCATCAAGGCCACCGGTCCCGACCCCCAGCGATATGGGTTATGGCTGGACAAGCGCGATCCAAACTGCTCTCCCGATCCCTTTGAGAACGAGGTAAAGTACCCGGGCGTAAAAATCGGGGCGCGTGGAACTACCGTGCCTGTGGCTTCCTATTATGGCTGGGCCTCCGGCATCGCCGGACTGCGGGTGTTTCCCAATCCCGCATTCGATGCCGTTGCGGCGAAGAAGTGGGATC
>Ga0181525_10000561_pt1 | contig 32136 bp, 27 predicted proteins | sample PEATcosm2014_Bin_48_FD_121100 | JGI IMG/M metagenome (GOLD analysis project Ga0181525, IMG submission 121100) | Peatland microbial communities from MTU Mesocosm Facility, Houghton, MI, USA - PEATcosm2014_Bin06_10_metaG | ecosystem: Environmental > Terrestrial > Soil > Wetlands > Peat | place... | reverse complement strand
GGCCTGGGCCAAAGCGACTTTCATGATCTCCTCGGTAATGCCGGCGATCTTGATATCCATTTGCAGCGAGGTGACGCCGCCTTCGGTGCCGGCGACCTTGAAATCCATGTCGCCGAGATGGTCCTCGTCGCCGAGAATGTCGGACAGCACGGTATAGCGCTTGTCTTCGAGAATGAGGCCCATGGCGATGCCGGCGGTCGGCCGCTTGAGTGGCACGCCGGCGTCCATCAGCGCCAGCGAAGAGCCGCACACCGTCGCCATCGACGACGACCCGTTCGACTCGGTGATCTCCGAGACGACGCGGATCGTGTAGGGGAACTCTTCTTTCGGGGGCAGCATTGGATGGATCGCCCGCCAGGCGAGCTTGCCGTGGCCGATTTCGCGCCGGCCGGGCGCACCGGTGCGGCCGGTCTCGCCCACTGAATAGTGGGGAAAGTTGTAGTGCAGCAGGAACGTCTCTTTATACGTTCCCTGCAGCGCGTCGATGAACTGCTCGTCTTCAGAGGTGCCGAGCGTCGCGACCACCAAAGCCTGGGTCTCGCCGCGGGTGAACAGCGCCGAGCCGTGCGTGCGGGGCAGCACCCCGACTTCCGCCACGATCTGCCGAACGGTTTTTACATCGCGGCCATCGATGCGCTTGCCGGTGTCGAGGATGTTCCAGCGCACGATCTTGGCTTCGAGCTCCTTGAACACGCCGGTAACCGCGGCCTTGTCGTGCTTCGGTTCGGCGCCTTCCGGGAGGAAGTGCCCCATCACGCGGTCTTTGGCGGCTTCGACGGCCTTGTGGCGCGCCATCTTGTCGGGAATGGCATAGGCGGCGCGCAATTCCTTCTCGACGAGGCCGAGCATCTCTTTTTCTAGCGCGGCATTGTTGGGCGCCGTCAACTCGCGCGGTTCCTTGGCGGCTTTTTCCGCAAGCTTGATGATCGCCTCGATGACCGGCTGGAAGTGGCGATGCCCGAACATCACGGCGCCGAGCATGATTTCTTCGGACAGCTCTTTGGCTTCCGATTCCACCATCATGACGGCGTCCTGGGTGCCGGCGACGACAAGGTCGAGCTGGCTTTCCTTCATCTCGTCGAGCGTCGGATTGAGCACGTACTCGTTGTTGATGAAACCGACACGGGCGCCGCCGATCGGGCCCATGAACGGCGCGCCCGAAAGCGTGAGCGCGGCCGAGGCCGCAACCATCGCGACGATATCGGGATCGTTCTCCTGATCGTGTGAGAGCACGGTGATGGTCACTTGCGTGTCGCAGCGCCAGCCGTCGGCGAACAACGGACGGATCGGGCGATCGATCAGGCGCGACGTCAGCGTGTCCTTTTCGGTCGGACCGCGCTCGCGTTTGAAGTAGCCGCCGGGAATCCGGCCGGCCGCGTAGTATTTCTCAGTGTAGTTGACGGTGAGCGGAAGGAAATCGATGCCTTCCTTCGGCTCCTTGGCGGCAACGACAGCGGCAAGCACACTGGTTTCGCCATAAGTGGCGAGCACGGCTCCGTCGGCTTGACGCGCTATTCTGCCGGTTTCCAGCGTTAGATTACGGCCACCCCAGTCAAGTTGAACACGATGAATATTGAACATTGCGATTGTCTCTCATGGTTTTCGCGAAAGTGCGAAAGCCATAAGCAAGACGGCGAGACGCTGTTGGTGCAGCAGCGCTGCAATGCCTCAACAGCGACTGGCGATCCTGCCATGGCCTTCGAACCTTCCTTGATGTCGACGAACCCTCGGTTCGCCATCCAAATCGGCAGCATTGCTGCCGTACATATAAGCGGACGCACCAAGCGCCGCCACGAAGCGCGCGGGACTTGCCCGCGCGAAAGCATTCAACGGCGAATACCCAGCCGTTCAATCAACCCCTGATAACGTCCCTGGTCCGTGCGCCGCAGAAAATCGAGAATCTGGCGCCGCTGCGACACGAGCTTAAGCAGCCCGCGACGCGAATGGTTGTCTTTGATGTGGGTCTTGAAGTGCTCGGTCAGATTATTGATCCGCTCCGAAAGGAGCGCGACCTGAACCTCGGGCGAACCCGTATCACCGGACTTCTTCGCATAAGTCTTAATGACTTCCGCTTTGCGCGCGGTCGTAATCGACATCGTCATCAACCTCTTTGTCTGCCGGCGCGTCCTGTCACGCCGGTCAAGTTGAAAACGCGCTTGGGGACGATCTCGCCGCGGTCGACCTCGGCAATTGCCACGAGCTGTCCGCCCGCAGCGACCTGGACCGTGCCGCGAATTACGGCAGCGTCCCGTCCACGCATCAAAACGGCTTGACCCCGGTGGAGCCTTGCCGCGTCTGCCGGGCTGACGGCCAGTGCCGGGATGTCGTCCAGCGCGGTCTCAATCGGCAGCAGAATGTCGGCGAGATTTCCCTCGCCGGCGGCCGCTCTATGGCACAAAGACTCGAGGCGTTCCAGCGAAATCATGTCGCCTTCGGCAAACGGGCCAACCCGGCTGCGGCGGAGCGCGCTGACGTGGCCGAGTGCGCCGAGCGCGCGGCCGAGGTCGCGGGCGAGCGAGCGTACATAGGTACCTTTGCCGCATTCGGCGGTCAGCACGGCGTGATGCGGATCGGGAATTTCGACCAGATCAAGGCAGTGGACGGTCACAGCGCGGGCGGCGATCTCGACCTTTTCGCCCTCGCGGGCGAGATCGTAGGCCCGCTCGCCGTCAATCTTGACGGCGGAAAACCGCGGCGGGACTTGCTCGATTGTGCCGACAAAGCGCGCCAGCGAGGCTGCGATCGCCGCCCGGTCAGGGCGATTGGCACTGACCTCGACGACGCGGCCTTCGGCGTCGTCGGTGTCGCGCTCCTCGCCCCAGCGCACCGTGAACACATACGTCTTGCGCCCGTCGACCACAAACGGAACCGTCTTGGTGGCTTCACCGAGCGCAACCGGCAGGCATCCGGTGGCGAGCGGATCGAGCGTGCCGGCATGACCGGCGCGCTTGGCGGCGAACAAATGCTTGATGACCGCAACCGCATGGGTGGACGTCATGCCGGCCGGCTTATCGAGCACGACCCAGCCGTGCACGTCGCGCTTGTGCTTTTTCTGCTTTGCCGCCGGCGCCGGCGGCTCCTCTCCTTCTTGCCGGAGAGGGTTAGGCAGGGCGGTAAATATTTGTCCTGACATCAATCGTCTTTCAGGTCGCGCGCGACTGCGGGCGCGCGCAGGAGCTTCTCGATCCGTTCCGCTTCGTTGAAACGCTCATCGATGCGGAAGCGTATGTCCGGGGCAAATTTCAAATTGACGCGGCGGGCGATCTCGCCGCGCATATAGCGCTTGTTGTTTTCCAGCGCATCAAGAACTTCCTGCGCGTCGCGACCGCCGAGCGGCATGATGTAGATCGTCGCGAGCCGCAGGTCGGGGCTCATGCGCACTTCGGGAACCGTGATCATATGCGCTTCGATCACCGGATCATGGACGTCGCCGCGCGAGAACATCTCGGCCAGCGCATGGCGAACGAGTTCGCCGACGCGCAACCGGCGCGGCGACGCACCGGCGGACTGATCGCGATGATGATGACGGGCCATTTTCCGCTTTTGTTATGTCAGACGCCGGGTTCGAACCGGGAATGACGAAGGAGACGCGAACGCTCGAGGCTTGAGCTCAGAGCGTCCGCTGCACGCTCTCCACGCGATAGCACTCGATAACGTCGCCGACTTTCATGTCTTGGTAGTTCTCGAAGGCCATGCCGCATTCCTGGCCGGCCACCACCTCGCGCGCGTCGTCCTTGAAGCGCTTGAGCTGCGATAGTTTACCCTGATGCACCACGACGCTGTCGCGGATCAGCCGTACATTGGCGCCGCGCTCGACGGTGCCGTCGGTGACCCGGCAGCCGGCGATGTTGCCGACCTTCGACACCTTGAAGATCTCGAGAATGACCGCGTTGCCGAGCATGGTCTCGCGCAAAGTCGGCGCGAGCAATCCCGACATCGCCTTCTTCACGTCGTCGACCAGGTTGTAGATGATGTCATAATAGCGGATTTCGATGCCGGCCTGTTCGGCAGCTTCGCGCGCTTCCTTGTTGGCCCGGATATTAAAGCCGATCACTGCCGCGCCCGAAGCTTGCGCCAGCGTGATATCGGATTCGGTGATGCCGCCCGCGCCCGCGAAGATCACGCGGGCGGCGACTTCGTCGGTCGAAAGCTTTTCCAGCGCGCCGACGATCGCCTCGACCGAGCCTTGCACGTCGCCCTTGATCACCAGCGGAAACTCTTTGAGACCGCTAGTCTTGAGCTGACTCATCATCTGCTCGAGCGAGCCGCGCATGCCGGTCTGCCGCGCTGCCATTTTGTCGCGTTTCTGCCGCGCGCGGTAATCCGCGATCTCGCGGGCGCGCGCTTCGGTCTCGACCGCGGCCAGCCGGTCGCTCGCATCCGGGGTACCGTTGAAGCCCAAAACTTCGACCGGCATCGACGGGCCGGCGGCGACCACTGAGTGTCCGGTGTCCGACATGAGCGCGCGCACGCGGCCCCATTCGGAGCCGGCCACGACGATATCGCCGGGCTTGAGTGTGCCGCGTTGGACCAGGACGGTCGCGACCGGACCGCGGCCGCGATCAAGCCGCGCCTCGATCACGGTGCCCTCGGCAGGGCGGTTCGGATTGGCCTTGAGCTCCAGCACCTCGGCTTGCAGCGCGATCATGTCGAGCAGCTTGTCGAGATTGGTTTTTTGCTTCGCCGATACTTCAATTTCGAGCGTATCGCCGCCCAGCGATTCGACCTGGATCTCGTGCTGGAGCAATTCCGTGCGCACGCGCTCGGGCTTGGCGTCGCCTTTGTCGATCTTGTTGATGGCGACGATGATCGGCACCTTGGCCGCCTTGGCGTGATGGATCGCTTCCACCGTCTGCGGCATGACGCCGTCGTCGGCGGCGACCACCAGCACCACGATGTCCGTGATCTTGGCGCCGCGCGCCCGCATCGCTGTGAAAGCGGCGTGGCCGGGCGTATCGATGAAGGTGATGCGGCCGCCGGAAGGCGACGTCACCTGGTAGGCGCCGATATGTTGGGTGATGCCGCCCGCCTCGCCGGCGGCGACCTCGGTCGAGCGGATGGCATCGAGCAGCGACGTCTTGCCGTGATCGACGTGGCCCATGATGGTGACGACGGGAGCGCGCGGCAGCAAGCTCGCCGGATCGTCAGGCGCGTCGAACATGCCTTCTTCGACGTCGGACTCGGCGACCCGCCGAACGGTGTGGCCGAGTTCCTCGGCGATGAGCTGGGCGGTGTCGGCGTCGATCGTATCGGTGATCTTGGCCATGTGACCCTGCTGCATCAGCACGCGGATCACGTCGACGCCGCGCTCGGCCATACGGTTGGCCAGTTCCTGAATCGTGATCGTCTCCGGAACGGTCACTTCGCGTGCGATCTTTTCCTTCGGCTCGTTGTCGCGGTGGCCGGTGATACGCTGCACGCGCCGGCGGAATGAGGCGACCGAGCGCTCGCGGATCTCATCGGCGGAAAGCGCGGTAACGACGGTGAGGCGGCCGCGGCGCTTTTCGGCGCTGACGCGGGGCGTTTTGGGAGCGGGAGCCGGCCGCGCCGGTGCGCCACCACGGCGGGGACGCGGCGCTTCGTCGTCCTCGACTTCGACCACCTGACGGCCGCCGGATTTGGTCGTCGTCGTGTCGGCGCCGAAGCGTTTCTTGGCGACTTCGTCGGCTTTGCGCTTGGTTTCCTCGTCGTGCTTGCGGCGGACTTCTTCGTTGAGCTTGCGCGCTTCCGCCGCGGCGCGTTCGGCGCGGTCGACTTCTTCGCGGGTGTGACGGATTTTGGCTTCTTCCTCCGCGATCTTGCGCTCTTCGGCTTCGCGCAGGCGCGCGTCGGCGAGCGCATGCGCCCGGGCGCTTCGCTCTTCTTCGGTGAGCGTCCGCAGGACGACTCCGGAAGATTTCGGCGCGGCGGGGGCGGCGGCGGGGGACGGTGCGGCAGCCGGCGCGGCGGGGGCAGCCCCCTTGGCGGTGGTCGCCGGAGCGGCGCGTTTCGGTGCCGGGCGTTCGGCCGGAATTGCCGGCTCCGGCTTGGCGTCACCAGGCGCGCGGCGCTTAACCTTTTCGACCACGACGGCCTTGCTGCGACCATGGCTGAAGCTCTGGCGCACCACGCCCTGCTCGACGCCGCTGCGCTTTAAGGTCAGCGTCTTGGCGCCTACGCTCAGCTTTTCGCCGGTATTTTTGGTCGTCTCAGCCATTCGCTTCCATTTCCGTTCGGCACGCGCTCATTGTCCCTGCCGGCCCAAATTCGGCACTGCCGCGACGGCCAAATTGTGCTGATCGCCGGATCGAAACCGCTCCAGGCGCCTACAACGGGCCAAAAGGGTTTCGCTGGCAGGGCCGGCGAGCAGGGCTGCATGTACCACATTTGGGCGGTTCAATGCCAAATCCAATTGGGCCGAGGTCAGGAATCCAATCACAACCGGCGGTCCGGCCGGCCGGCGACGGCGCCATGCCGCATCGAGCTTGCGGGTCCCCTCCACAGAACCATCGGCCGCATGGATAAGGGCGAGAACGTCGCCTTTCTCCAAAGCGGCCTCGGCACGGGTAAAACCGGCGGCGACCAGTCCGGCCTTGCCGGCGATGGCGAGCGCGTCGAGGGCCGCCCGTTCGAGCAGCTTTTCAGTGCGCTCTACGAAGTCCGGCGCGAGGCGAATATCGCGCTTGAAACCGCGCGCGAACACCTTGCGCTTGACCGCCTCGCCCAGCGCATCGCGGGTTGCGGTCACCCAGATGCCGCGCCCGGGCAGCTTGCTTTTGACGTCGGCGACCGCCTCGCCATTCGGCCCGACGACGAACCGGATCAACTCCGATACCGGCTGGACCGTGCGGGTGGCTGCGCACAGCCGCTGGCGTTCGCGTCCATGCGGTCCGCGGTCAGTCTCCTCCGCCGGCCTCGTGTCTGTTCGGGCGATCATGCGTTCGCGGCGTAGCCGTTAGGCTTGCGCCTCGGGGAGCGCCGCTTCGGCAGCGGCTTCCTCGACCGGCGGCGGCGCGAGATCGGCCTCGTTGACCCAGCCCGCTTTCACTCGCGCCTGCATGACCAACGCTTCGGCCTCCTCGCGGGCGATATCGAAACCGTCGAGGATGCCGGCTTCACGCACGGTCTCATTGTCCTTGCGCTCGGTCCAGCCGGCGAGGTCGTCGGTTGCGCAGCCGGCCAGGTCTTCGACCGTCTTGATGCTGTGCTCGCCGAAACGGACCAGCATGGCCGTGGTGACGCCCGGCACTTCCCTGAGCTCATCGGCGACGCCGAGTTCCTTGCGCTTGGCGTCGAGCTCCGCCTCGATCTTGGCCAGGTATTCGCGCGCGCGGGTTTGCAATTCGGCTGCGGTGTCTTCATCGAAGCCTTCGATGCCGGCGAGCTCCTTGGTCTCGACCATGGCGAGTTCCTCGACCGAGGTGAAGCCTTCCGAGGCGAGCAATTGGCCGATCACCTCGTCAACGTTGAGCGCGTCGATGAACATCCGCGTACGATTCTCGAATTCGGCCTGGCGGCGTTCCGACTCCTCCTGCTCGGTGAGAATGTCGATGTCCCAGCCGGTGAGCTGCGAAGCGAGCCGCACATTCTGGCCGCGCCGCCCGATGGCGAGCGAAAGCTGCTGATCGGGTACTACCACTTCGATTCGCTCGCGTTCCTCGTCCAGCACCACCTTGGCGACTTCGGCGGGTGCAAGCGCATTGACGACGAAGGTGGCGATGTCTTGCGACCACGGGATAATGTCGATCTTTTCGCCCTGCAGCTCGTTCACCACCGCCTGCACGCGCGAGCCGCGCATGCCGACACAGGCGCCGACCGGATCGACCGAGGAATCGCGCGAAACCACCGCGATCTTGGCGCGGGAGCCGGGATCGCGCGCCACCGCCTTGACCTCGACGATGCCGTCGTAGATTTCCGGCACTTCCTGAGCGAACAGCTTCGACATGAATTGCGGATGCGTGCGCGAGAGGAAGATCTGCGGGCCGCGCTGCTCGCGGCGAACGTCGTATATGTAGGCGCGGATGCGGTCGCCGTTGCGGAAAACCTCGCGCGGCAGCATTTCATCCCGCCGCACGATGGCTTCGCCGCGGCCGAGATCGACCACCACGTTGCCGTACTCCACGCGCTTGACGATGCCGTTGACGATGTCGCCGATGCGGTCCTTGTATTCTTCATACTGACGGTCGCGCTCGGCCTCGCGCACTTTCTGCACGATCACCTGTTTGGCCGATTGCGCGGCGATGCGGCCGTATTCGAGCGGCGGCAGCGGGTCGGCGATGGTGTCGCCGATCTGGGCGGCGGGATGCCGGCGGCGCGCGTCGTCGAGGCTGATCTGGGAGGCGGGATTTTCCACCGTGTCCACCACCAGCATGTGGCGGGACAGGTGAAGCTCGCCGCTCTTCGGATCGATCTCGGCGCGCACTTCGGTTTCGCTGCCGTAGCGCGAGCGGGCGGCTTTGGCGATGGCGTCCTCCATCGCGCCGAGCACGATCTTGCGGTCGATCGCCTTTTCCCGGGCGACCGCGTCCGCGATCTGCAAAAGTTCGAGTTTATTGGCGCTTACGGTCGCCATCGTTAGTCTCCCTTAGCTTGGTGCCCGCGCCGGTCTTGTTCCGGCCGGGCGTTCATTGGTTGTCCATGCGGCGTCTGCGGCAAGCCCTGCTTGCTCCGCCGCAGCGATTGCGAAATCAGTTCATCGGTGAGGACGAGCTTCGCCTCCATGATGTCGTCGATCCGCAGCGATATTTCAGCGGGCGGCGTCTCGTCCGATCGAAGGCGAACACATTCGCCCTCGGCGCCGAGCAGTTCGCCGCGAAAACGCCGGCGGCCATCGACCGCAACAAGCGTTTCGACTTTGGCGACATGGCCGGCATAGCGATTGAAATCCGAGCGCCGCACCAGCGGCCGGTCGATGCCGGGCGAAGAGATTTCCAGCCGATAGGAACTCTCGATCGGATCGGCGGCGTCGAGCACCGGCGAGAGCGCGCGCGAGGCCGCTTCGCAGTCCTCGATCGCCATGGCGCCATCCGGCCGCTCGGCCATGATCTGAACGGTGCAGCCTGCGTAGGCGGAAACGCGAGCGCGCACCAGCCGATAGCCGAGCTGCACCAGCACCGGCTCGGCGATGGCGGCGACACGCGCCGCCCGCCCCGGCTCGGTGACGATCCGCGGCTCCTCGGCAAAGGCTGTCGTCCTGTCGTCCATGCTGTTCGCGAACATCCTGGCACTGCGCGTCCGGCACAGGAAACCGTCGGGCCTTAGGTAATAAAAAAGAGCGGGCCCCGGGGGGGAACCCACTCTCAAAACCGTTCGGATAATCCGACCGTTATGAGGTATCCATGACGGACCGCCAGAATATAGCGGTTCTCCAGCGCCTTGCAAGGGCGGTCCGGGAAGTTCAGCTATCAGTAAGAAGTTCAGCAATCAGTAATCAGTAACCGGTAATCAAATCTGCAGGGACTCCTGAATTACCGAAGACCGATAACTCTATGGGTGCCACTCCTCTTTCGCTGATCCCCGAGCTGGAAGAGGTCGTTCAGCACGGCTCGCGCCAAAAGCGCGTCGAAACGCTGCAGCGCATCACGGCGCTATTCCTCAACGGTGCCAGCCATTACAGCGACGAGCACGTCGATCTTTTCGATGACGTGTTCAGTTTGCTCATCGAAGAGATCGAGACCAAGGCACGGGCCGAACTATCAAACCACCTCGCGCCGGTTCACAATGCGCCGGTCAAAGTGCTGCGCAAGCTGGCCAACGACGACGACATCGCCGTGGCCGGTCCGGTGCTTAAGCTGGCGGCGCGGCTGCCGGAAACCGACATCATCGACGTCGCCAACACCAAGGGACAGGCGCACCTGCACGCTATCTCGGCGCGGCCGGCGATCGGCGAAGCGGTCACCGATGTGCTGGTGCGGCGCGGCAATCGCGACGTCGCGCGCCGCGTGGCTGACAACCGCAGCGCGCGCATCTCGGAGAAGAGCTTTCATCGTCTCGTCAAACGTGCGGAAGAGGACGGGATATTGGCGGAAAAGGTCGGGTTGCGGCCCGACATTCCGGCGCCGATGTTCCGCGATTTGCTGACCAAGGCGACCGCGGTCGTGCATCGGCGGCTGATCGCCTCGGCGACGCCCGAAGTCAGGTCCGCGATATGCGACGTGCTGGCGAAGGTCTCGAAGGAAGTCGGCGAACGGGTAGGGCCCCGCGACTATCGCGCGGCGCAGCGCGTCGTGCTCGGTCTCGATCGCGCGGGCCGGCTCGACGAAACGGCGCTAGCGGTGTTCTGCAGCGAAGGCAAATACGAGGAGGCGGTGGTGGCGCTCGCTACGCTTGCCAAGGTGCCGGTCAAGATCGTCGACCGGCTAATGGGCGGCGACCGTCCCGACCCGGTGCTGATCTTGTGCAAGGCGGCCTCCTTTAAATGGCCGACGGTGAAAGCGGTCATCATGGTGCGTCCGGACGGCGCCGGCACGTCGACGCAAGGGCTGGAAACGGCGTTCGCCAATTATGACCGGCTCTCGGCCTCAACCGCGCAGCGCGTGGTCCGTTTCTGGCAAGTGCGGCAAGGCGAATAGCCGCCTCGGCGGGCGATCAGATGCGCCGGAAAATTAAAAAGCACGGCGGACGTTGTTCGCGCGCGGCCTTGGCGTGATAGCGCGTGCCGGCGAAATCCGGCCACGGCTTGCGCCAGTCGTCGGCCCGTTGCGCGGTCCACTCGAAATCGGCGGATCGGATCAGGCGCGCTAGCGTCCAGGCGGCGTAGTCGGCGACGTCCGTTACAAAGCGCAATTCCGCGCCGCGCCGCAGAATACGGGCGAACTCGGCGATCGTCGCGTCCTGCACAAAGCGGCGCTTCCAATGGCGGCGTTTCGGCCACGGATCGGGATGGATCAAATCGACCCGTGTCACCGAGGCGCGCGGCAGCCACGCCAACAGGCTGGTCGCGTCATCGAAGTGCAGGCGAACGTTCTGCAGGCCCAAATCCTCGATCGCGGCGAGCGCCTTCGCCATGCCGTTGACGAAGGGTTCGACGCCGATGAAACCGGTGCGCGGAGACGCCGCGGCCTGCACGACCATGTTCTCGCCGCCGCCGAAGCCGATTTCGACGGCGACTGGGGCGACCGGGACCGGAAACAGCGCGCTTAGCTCGGCCGGAGCGGGGCGGGACAGGTCGACCACAAGGCGCGGCAACAAGGTGTCGATGAGCGCTGCCTGCCGCTTGCGCAGCTTGTGGCCCTTGCGCCGGCCGAAAAAGGCGCGCGGCTTGGGCGTTGAACTGATGCTCATTTTCGTTATGCCCGGCGGTATGCCGGGCATCCACGTCTTGGCGTTTCACTATCTAAAGACATGGATGGCCGGAACATCTAAAGACATGGATGGCCGGAACAAGCCCGGGCATGACGCGACGACTTAACTTCAGCGCAGGCTGCGCCTGAGTTCGTCGGCGAGGTCGATCCGTTCCCAGGAGAAGCCGCCGTCCTTTTCCGGGGCGCGGCCGAAATGACCGTAAGCCGCGGTGCGCCGGTAGATCGGTCGGTTGAGTTTGAGCGTTCGCCGGATATTCGTCGGCGTGAGCCGGAACAGCTGCGGCAGGATTTTTTCGAGCTTTTGTTCCTCGACCTTGCCGGTGCCGTGGGTATCGACCAGAACCGACATCGGATCGGCGACGCCGATCGCATAGGCGACCTGAATCGTGCAGCGTTCGGCGAGACCGGCGGCGACCACGTTCTTGGCCAGATAGCGGGCGGCGTAGGCGGCCGAGCGGTCAACCTTAGTCGGGTCCTTGCCGGAGAAGGCGCCGCCGCCATGCGGCGCATAGCCGCCATAGGTATCGACGATGATTTTGCGCCCGGTGAGGCCGCAGTCGCCGTCGGGACCGCCGACCACGAAGTTTCCGGTCGGATTGACCAGGAAGTCGCTCGGCTTCTTCGGCATCCAGCCTTTCGGCAGAGCCGACTCCACCGCGGCGGCGATCATGTCCTTGACCATGCCGGGCGTGTATTTCTTGGCGTTGCGATTTTTCTCGTTGTGTTGCGTGGAGACGACGACTTTGGTGCAGCCGATCGGCTTGCCGTTGACGTAGCGAACCGTGACCTGGCTTTTGGCATCCGGCTGGAGATCGAACAACTGGCCGGTGCGGCGCTTCTCCGACAGCACTTTCAGGATTTTGTGGGCGAAATAGATCGGTGCCGGCATGAACGAGTTTTTCTCGTAGACCTCGCTTTCGGTGCAGGCAAAGCCGAACATCATGCCCTGGTCGCCGGCGCCTTCTTCCTCGCCGCTCTTTTTCTTTTTCGCGTCGACGCCCATGGCGATGTCGGGCGACTGGCCGTGCAACAGCACCTCGACGTCTGCGCCGTGATAGGAGAATCCGTCCTGGTCATAGCCGATGTCCTTGACGACATCGCGGGCGATCTGGGTGATGGCTTCGCGATCGACCACCGCCTTGCCGCCGATTTTGCGGAACAGCTGGCCGCGGCCTTCGCCGGCAATGACGATCTTGTTCGTGGTGCAAAGCGTTTCGCAGCCGAGCCGGGTATTCACCAGGCTTTCATCGGCGATGCCAAGCTTGACGTCCTGCTCGATGAACGCGTCGAGAATAGCGTCGGAAATCTGGTCGCAGACTTTGTCGGGATGTCCTTCCGACACGGACTCGCTCGTGAACAGATAATTGGCATGCGCCACAGCGAAACACTCCCTCGTAAAGCCGGCCCGATCCGTCGAGCCTTCCTTATTGGCCGGCTCACCCCATCAGCGCCGGCGAATTCCAGCGCCGATCTACCGGGGCAGGTTGTTGCAGCGTCCCCTTACGCGGTCAAGATGTGGGCTGAAGATGGGCGATCGTGGGCAATTGCAACGATCACTCCGCGTTTAATGTTTGTCGCTGAACGCGATTTGCTCGACGAGATCGACGATGCGCCGGCGCAGTTTGGAGTCACTGATGCGCATGAAGGCCTTGGTGAGGGCGAGGCCGTCGGAGGTGGCGAGAAAATCCGAAACGTAGGCCGGCGACGGCGCTTCGCCCACGCCGTCCACGCGCACAGCGCCCGCCACTGCGGGCGCGCCCTCGAAAAAAAAAGCTACCGGCACCTGCAAGATGTGCGAAATCTGCTGCAGGCGGCTCGCGCCGATACGGTTGGTGCCCTTTTCGTATTTCTGCACCTGCTGAAACGTTAGGCCGAGGCTGTTGCCGAGCTTCTCCTGACTCATCCCAAGCATCATGCGGCGCATGCGTACGCGGCTGCCGACGTGCTTGTCAGTCGGGTTCGGCGCCTTCTTGGCGATCATAAAACCGGTCTCCTGTGTCTCGCCTATTTACCGTAACGGCTTCGGATATCAAATCAGGCGCTGTGAAATACTGGGCAGACCCTCGTTTTACGCATGATCTTCCGACACTAGACGGTTCGCCGCTCGATTAACCGAAATATTGGCTAGTATCGCTTCCTACGCGGGATAGTTGAGCGTGCGCGGTATTGCACACCCAACGGTCGGTACCACACGCTTGGTAGCATGTCCGCCGCACCGCTTTACCGATCCATATTAGGATAAACTTTCGCTGTTCAACGACGCTAAAGTTTCACGATATCCGGCCGCAGCCGGCGGCGAATGATCGCCAGCAATGTCAGCGCGACGATCATCGCCGCGGGCACGTCGCCGACGCGGTCATAAAACGTCGCGCCGATCGGCCGCGGCAATAGTGAATCGATCACGCCATCGACGCCGAGCGGCAACGCATTGATGATTCTGCCGGCCGGATCGACGACGGCGGAGATGCCGGTGTTGGCGGCGCGAACGAGCGGCAGGCCCTCTTCGATGGCGCGCACGCGTGCTTGCTGGAAATGCTGATACGGCCCGCTGGAAATTCCGAACCAGCCGTCGTTGGTGACATTGACGATCCAGCTCGGCCGGCGCCCGGCCGGCAACACCTCGCCAGGAAAAATAATCTCGTAGCAGATCAGCGGCAGCGCGGGCGGCACGCCGGGGACGGTCAGCAGCCTGCGGCGATCGCCGGCGATAAAGCCGCCGCGCTGTTTGGTGAGCTGCTGGAAGCCGAGACTTTCGAGGAAGCGCTGAAACGGCAGGTACTCGCCGAACGGCACCAGGTGCACCTTGTCGTAGAGCGAAACAATCGAACCGTCGTGATCGATGACATAGATGGAATTGTAAGCGGCCGGATCGGCGGGATTGACCGGCTCGGCGAGCCGCACCGCGCCGGTAATCAGCACGGTGCCGTTTTGCAAAAGCCGCATGATCTGGGCGAGCGCGTCCGGCTCGCGCGTCAGGAAGAACGGAAACGCCGATTCAGGCCAGATCAAAAGTGTCGCGTCGCGCGCGCCGAGCGACTGTGGACCGGACGCGCGGTTCGACAGCGCGACGTAGCGGTCGAGCACCTGTTGCTTGGCGGCGTAATTAAAACGCACGTCCTGCTGCAAGTTCGGCTGCATGATGCGCAGATGAACGCCCTCGGCAAATCGCGTCGGCGTGCGGGCAAGCCGCAGCGCGCCGAAGCCCCCGAGGCCGGCGAGAACGATTATGCCGAGTGCGACCGGTAGCCACGGCCAGCGCGTTTCTGCACGGTCGTCGGTGAACGTGGCGGGGCTCGCAAATACCGCAACCGCGATGAAGGTCAGGCCCCAGACACCGATGAGCGAGGCGCTTTGCGCGAGCGCGAGCGGCGCGGTCAGCGCATAGCCGAAGGCATTCCAGGGAAAGCCGGTGAGCACGTGGCCGCGTAGCCATTCGGTTGCGGTCAGCGCGGCCGCCAGGGCAAGCACGCGCATGGCGCCACGCACCCAGAGAAAGCGGGCGAGCGCCGCGCCGAGCGCGGTGAAGATCGCCAGTCCGGCCGACAGGCCGATCACCGCGATCGGCAGCAGCCAGCCGAAAGTCGGCGCGTCGACCAGGAATGCAAAGCCGATCCAGTAAAGTCCGGCGAGAAAATAGCCGAAGCCGAACCACCAGCCGATACTTGCCGCCCCGGTCAGGGCACGCCAACGGCCGGCACCGGCGCTGTCGATCAGCCAGACCAGCGCCGGCAAAGTCAGGAACAACACCGGCCAGAAGCTGACCGGCGCCATCGCCAATGCCGACAATGCGCCGGCGGTGAGGGCAATCAGCCGCCGCCGCCATCCAAAGGACAATACGATTGCGCGAACCAGCGCCGTCGGCCTCACGGTTGCGGCGGTGAGTTTGGACTAGGCCGCGGCGCGTCGTCGCGTGGCGGCGAGGGGCGGGAAACCGCCGGACGCAGCAAGGTCGGCATCTCGCGCGCCGCGCCGGGACGGCGGTCCTTGCTACGGTAGATCCTAACGCGCTTGACGCGCCGCGGATCGGCGTCGAGCACTTCGGCCTCGAACAGGCCCGGTCCGGGCACCAGCTCGCCGCGCACCGGGACGTGGCCCGCGCGCATCACCAGATAACCGCCCAGCGTGTCAACGTCCTGCGCGGCATCGCCGACGTCGAACTCCCCGCCGATCACGGCGCGCACGTCGTCGAGACTCGCGCGGCCGATGGCGACGAACGAGCCGTCGTTCTGGCGCGTCACCGCCGCTGTCTCGGCTTCGTCGTGCTCATCGGCGATATCGCCGACGATCAACTCGACCAGATCCTCGATCGAAACCAGACCGTCGCTGCCGCCATATTCGTCGATGATGAGCGCAAGGTGGATGCGCGTCGCCTGCATTTTTGCAAGCAGATCGAGCGCCGGCATCGACGGCGGCGCGTAGAGTATTTCGCGCACGATGTTGGCCGCGGTCAGCGGCATGGAAAGATCGATCCTGGCAAGATCGAGATCGGCGGCCGGCAATTTCCTTTCGCTCATGGATGCGGGATCGATTGCCGCGCGCGCCGCCATGAAAGCAAGCAAATCGCGGATATGCACCATGCCGGCCGGATCGTCGAGCGTGTCGTTATAGACCACGAGGCGCGAATGGCCGGCGCCCGCGAACACCATAACGAGCTCGCCGAGCGTGATGTCCTGTTGCACGGCGACGATATCGGTGCGCGGCACCATGACGCCTTCGATCCGGCATTCGCGCAGGTTGAGGATGTTCTTGAGCATTGCCGCCTCGGCCGGCGAGAAGCCCGACTCCGGCTGCTCGGCGGTGAGGACGAGTTCAAGATCGGCGCGCGTGGCGGCGGCCCGCCAGCCGAACAGGATGCGCATGACGCGCGCGAACCAGCCCTCATTCAGCTCGCCGGCTTGCGGCACGACCATGGGAAGGCCGCGGCGTTCGGCATGGTCCGGTTCGTTGCGCTGGGGAGATTGGGTCATGACTCTTCAGGGTCGATCAGGACCGGTAAGGATCGGGAACACCCAGGCGCCGCAGGATGTCACGCTCGAGCTTTTCCATCGCCTCGGCATCCTTCTTGCGCGCGTGGTCGTAGCCCAAGAGATGTAGAAAACCGTGCACCGCAAGATGGGCGACATGATGGGCGAACGGCTTTGCTTCGGCGCGCGCCTCGCGGTCAATCGTTTCGTACGCCATAACGATGTCGCCGATAAGCGCAGGCCCGCCGCCGATGCGCGGCGCCGGGAACGACAACACGTTGGTCGCCGCATCGACGCCGCGCCAGGCGCGGTTGAGCACGCGGATGGCCGAATCATCGGTCAATACGATAGCAAGCTCCGCGCGCGGTGTGGACAGCATGGCGGCGGCCTCCGCGACCGCGCGGCGCACGACCGGTCCGGCTTCTTCGGCCCCGCTCCAGAGACCGGATTCGAGCAGCACGTCGATCTTGAGCGACGCCCGCGCCTTGCGCATCGCCTGCGCCATTTATCGCTCGCGCTTGGCCGCAGCCGCCTTGTCGTAAGCCTCGACGATGCGCGCGACTAGCTCGTGGCGGATCACATCGGCGGCGCTGAACGTGACATGCTCGATGCCGTCGACGCCCTGGAGGAGCCGCACCGCCTCGGCGAGGCCGGAAGTCTGGCCCGGCGGCAGGTCCACCTGGCTCGGATCGCCGGTCACCACCATGCGGCTGTTCTCGCCCAATCGCGTCAGCAACATCTTCATCTGCATTGCGGTCGTGTTCTGCGCTTCGTCGAGAATGACCGCGGCGTTCGATAACGTCCGGCCGCGCATGAAGGCGAGTGGGGCGATTTCGATTTCAGTGGTCTGTAGCGCGCGCTCGACGATGCGCGCGTCCATCAGATCGTACAGCGCGTCGTAGATCGGCCGCAGATACGGATCGACCTTCTCTCGCATGTCGCCCGGCAGAAAGCCAAGGCGCTCCCCGGCTTCGACCGCCGGGCGCGAGAGAATGATGCGATCGACCTCCTTGCGCTCAAACAATTGCACGGCGTGGGCGACCGCGAGCCAGGTCTTGCCGGTACCGGCCGGGCCGGTCGAGAAAACCAGCGCGTGGCGCTTGAGCGCGCGGATATAGGCATCTTGCCCCGGCGTTCGCGCTCGCACGCGGCGCTTGCGCAGATTGATCTCTTCGAAATCCTCGCGGGCGGCCGCCGGATCGAAATCGAACAGCGAGCCCTGCGAGATGGCGAGCCGGATCGTTCCATCAACGTCGCCCTGCACCAGCTCGTCTCCGCGCCTTAAACGTTCGTACAGGCTTTCGAGCACGCGCCTCGCTTGCTCGCAGGCGGCGCGCGAGCCTTCGAGCGTGACGTGATTGCCGCGCGAGGTCGCCACGACGCCGAGCCGCCGTTCGATCAAGGCGAGGTTCTGGCCGTATTGCCCGAACAGCACGGATGCGAGGCGATTATCGTCGAAGGTCAGAACGAACTGCACGTTGTCGTTCGGGGCGATGATCGATCCCGCATCTGGTGTGCGCATTCAAGCTCCTGCGCCGGCAAGCGCCGGCTGTTCGGTGGCGTCTCGCGCCAGCGCGCCGAACAGGCTGTTGCTGGCGGCTTCGGTGATGGTGACGGTGGCAATCTCGCCGATCAGCGAATGCGGCGCGTCGACTTGCACCGGCTGCAAATAGGGCGAGCGGCCGACGATCTGGCCGCCATGCCGGCCCGGCCGTTCAAACAGCACCGGGAAGGTACGGCCGACGCAGCCGCAGTTGAACGCCGCCTGGCCGCCGTCGATTGCCTGTTGCAGTCGTAAAAGGCGCTCCGATTTTGCCGTATCGGCAACCTGAGCGTCCATGCCGGCGCCCGGCGTGCCGGGCCGCGACGAGTATTTGAACGAGAACGCGCCGGCATAGCCGATCTCGCCGACCAGGCTGAGCGTCGCGGCGAAATCGTCTTCCGTTTCGCCGGGGAAGCCGACGATGAAATCGGACGTGAGCGCGAGGTCGGGCCGCGCTGCACGCAATCGGCCGACGACGTCGAGATAGTCGGCGCGGGTGTGGCGACGGTTCATGGCGGCGAGGATGCGGTCGGAGCCGGATTGCACCGGCAGGTGCAATTGTGGCATCAGCGCCGGCAAATTGCGGTGCGCGCCGATCAGATCGTCGGCCATGTCGAGCGGATGGCTGGTGGTGTAGCGAAGCCGCTCGATGCCGGGAAGCTCCGACAAATGTTCGAGCAATTGCGCCAGCGACCACGGCCGCCCATCCGGTCCGGCGCCGTGATAGGCGTTGACGTTCTGGCCGATGAGGGTAATTTCGCGCACGCCGGCTTCCGCCAGGCGCGCGACCTCGGCGACGATCTTATCGGCCGGACGCGAAATCTCGGCGCCGCGCGTATACGGCACCACGCAGAACGCGCAAAACTTATCGCAGCCTTCCTGCACCGTGACGAAGGCGGTGACGCCGCGGGCGCGGGTGGCGGCTCGGCTCGGCGCGGCGAGATGGTCGAACTTGTCGTCCACCGGGAATTCGGTATCGACGATTTTGCCGCCGCGGGCGGCGCGGGCGACGAGATCCGGCAGGCGGTGGTAGTTTTGCGATCCGACCACGAGGTCGACCGCCGGCGCGCGGCGGACGATTTCATTGCCTTCGGCCTGGGCGACGCAGCCGGCGACGGCGATCAGGAGATCGCGGCCGTCGGCGGCCGCCGCCTCTTTCAGGCGGCGCAGGCGGCCGAGCTCGGAATAAACTTTCTCCGCCGCCTTCTCGCGGATGTGGCAGGTGTTGAGGATGATGAGATCGGCGTCGTCGGCAGCGACGGTTTCGACATAGCCTTCCGGCGCCAAGGTGTCCGCCATACGCTGCGAATCGTAGACGTTCATCTGGCAGCCGAAGGACTTCACGTACAGCTTGCGCGAACCTGTCATTCCGGTCGAATCTGGCCTTTCTCGAGCGTAGCCAATCATACCTTCTTTACGTCCGGGCGTCAGCCAAGGTCGCGGCGCAATGTCAGCGCCGTCGCACCGCCGTCATAATAACCCTGCCGCCGTCCGACCTCGCGAAATCCGGCACGCCGGTAAAGCCGCATTGCCGGCGTGTTGTGCTCGGCGACTTCCAGAAACACCGCGCGCGCACCGAGCCCGGCCAGGCGGCGCAGATGCAGATCGAGCAGCGGCCGCGCCAAGCCGCGTCCGCGCCAGGCCTGCGCAACGGCGACCGACAGGATCTCCGCTTCGCCGGCGGTGACGCGAGACAAGATGAAACCGGCCAACATCCGGCCCGCAACGGCGCGATGGGTGACCACCGAACGGTCGGCGATGAGCCGGCGGAACTCATCCTCGCCCCAGCCGCGCCGGAACGATGCGGCGTGCACGGCGGCGATGCTGGCAGCGTCGTGCTCCCGCGCCTCGGTGATGGCCGGCGCGCCGCTGGACATTAGGCGCGTGACAAAGTTCATCATCGGCGTGGAAGCTGCGCGGCGTTTTGCGGCTGAGCGTCCGGCGCGCGCAGATAGAGCGGCTTGGGCAGCGACCGGCTCTCGGGCACGACCGCGCCCATGCGCGCTACCCAGGCAATGTCGGGCGCCGGGCGGGCGTCGACGATCGCCGGCGGCGCGTCGGCGTCCGATAGACCGGCGGCGACGGATTGCGCGGCCGAGCCGACGATGCAGGAAGGTTCCTGCGCCGCCGCGGCTATTGCTTCGCGCAGCGGCGCGAGCCGTGCCGCCGAGAAGCTGCGGCCGCCCGGGCTGAAGACTTGCAGATAGACATGCGCGTGCCGCGCATCGATCGCGGCGACGACGGGAAAGCGCTCGTCGGCGGCCATGTGCGGCGCCGCGTAGGCCGACAACGTCGAGAGGCCGACGATCGGCTTGCCGGCGGCGAGCGCGATGCCGCGCGCCGCCGCGATACCGACGCGCAAGCCGGTGAAGCTGCCCGGCCCGGTAGTCACCGCGACCCGGTCGATGTCGGTAAATGTCAGATCGGCTTCCTGCATGACCCGCTTCAACAGCGGCATCAGCGCTTCGGCATGGCCGCGCGTCATCGGCAGGCTTTCGCTCGCAACGACGCCGCCATAAACGGTATCGAGCACCGCCGCCGAGCACGCTGCCAGCGTGGTGTCGATCGCGATCACGCGCATGAGTGGTCGAAGGGCGTCCGGCGCAAGCGCCGCATTTACATCGGCCGGACTTCGGTCACGTCCGGCACGAAATGGCGCAGCAGATTCTGGATGCCGTGCCGCAACGTCGCCGTCGACGACGGACAGCCCGAGCACGCGCCTTTCATGTTGAGATAGACGACGCCATCCTTGAAACCGCGAAAAGTGATGTCGCCGCCGTCATTAGCGACGGCCGGCCGCACCCGCGTCTCGATCAATTCCTTGATGGTGGCGACGGTGTCGGCGTCGGCCGCCTCAAAAAATTCGTCGGCATCGCGCTGCTCGGTCCCGCCGGCCGCGAGCAGCGGCGTCCCCGACATGAAATATTCCATGATGGCGCCGAGGATCATCGGCTTGAGCTGCTGCCACTCGCCGTCACTTTTGGTCACCGCTATGAAGTCGGAGCCGAAGAATACGCCGCTGACGCCGTTGATGTCGAACAGCCGCTCGGCAAGCGGCGATTGCGCCGCCTGGTCGCGGTCGCGCAAATCGAGTGTGCCGGTTTCGAGCACGGCCCGGCCGGGCAGAAATTTCAGGGTGGCCGGGTTCGGCGTCGCTTCGGTCTGGATGAACATGGCTGCCTCGGGCGTGGTTCGCGGGCTTGCGAAACTATACTAATAAGTGGCGAATTCCGCTGGAAGTTCAAGTGCCGGCAAAGCGGAGGCACCCGCGGAATCCCTACGATAACGCGTCGATTTCCTCGTCCGTGAGGTGTCCTGGAACGATTGCCACCGGGATCGGGTAGTCGCCGGCGGTGCGGCCGATGGTGGCCACCAGCGGGCCCGGTCCCTCCGAACCGGTGCCGGCGGCGAGGACAAGAATGAATATGTCCTCGTCCTCGTCGATGACCTTGAGGATTTCCTCCGCCTTGTCGCCATCGCGCACCGCCAGTTCCGGCGTGATGCCGGCGATGCGCTTGGCACGGGCGGCGTATTTTTTGAGTTCCGCGTCCGCTTCCTCGTGCGCTTCCGCGCGCATGATGTCGGCAACGCCGAGCCATTGCTGGCTCTCGCCCTCCATTTCGTTTACCCGCAGCATAACGACGTTGCCGCCGATACGCGCCGCGCGCCGGCTGGCGAAATAGACGGCGCGGTCGCATTCCTCGGTTTCGTCAATGACGACCAGAAGCTTCGGCTTATGACCGGCTTCGTAGCTACGGCGCCTGCGCGACATGGAAATGCTCCGGCAGCTGCAAGGCTGCCACGCCGGCGCGTGGTCCGACAAGCCGGTGATGCGGGCGCTGCCACGCGCTAAGCGTGCACGAAGCCGACGATATCCTTGACTGCCTTCATGGTTTCGCCGGCGATCTTTTGCGCCCGCGCGGAGCCGTCGGCGAGGATAGCGTCGATCGCCGTCGGATTGCTTTGCAGGCGGCGCATTTCGGCCGCGATCGGGCTCAATTTCTCCACCGCCAGCTCGGTCAGCGCCGTCTTGAAGGTCGAGAACTGCGCATTGCCGAAATCCCTGAGCACGCCGGCGCGCGTCGTCCCGGCCAGCGCGGCAAAAATGCCGACGAGGTTGTCGGCTTCCGGCCGCGTCGCCAGACCTTTTTCCTCGCTTGGCAACGGTTCCGGATCGGTCTTGGCGCGCTTGATTTTCTGCGCAATGGCGTCGGTGTCGTCGGTGAGGTTGATGCGCGACTGGTCGGAGGCGTCCGACTTCGACATTTTTTTGGTGCCGTCGCGTAGCGACATGACGCGGGTCGCTTCGCCGGTGATCAGCGGTTCTGGCTGTGGAAAAAACGCAGCGCCAAAGCCGTGCGTACGGATGGAATCGCCGAAGTCGTTGTTGAACTTTTGCGCGATGTCACGCGAAAGCTCCAGATGCTGCTTCTGGTCCTCGCCGACCGGCACATGGGTGGCGCGATAGACCAGAATGTCGGCCGCCATCAGGGTCGGATAGGCATAGAGGCCGACCGAAGCGTTCTCACGGTCCTTGCCGGCCTTCTCCTTGAATTGCGTCATGCGGTTGAGCCAGCCGAGCCTGGCGACGCAGTTGAACACCCAGGCGAGCTCGGCGTGCTCGGCCACCTGGCTCTGGTTGAAGACGATATGTTTTTTCGGATCGATGCCGCAGGCGATGAAGGCGGCGGTGACTTCGCGGATCGCCTTGGGCAATTCGGTGGGTTCCTGCCACACGGTGATCGCGTGCAGATCGACCACGCAATAGATGCAGTCGTAGCGTTCCTGCAGCTCGACGAAGCGCTTGATAGCGCCGAGATAGTTGCCGAGATGCAGGTTGCCGGTGGGCTGCACGCCGGAAAAAACCAGTTCCTTAAACGCCATGTGCTTCCTTAAACGAGATTTGCGGCCTCCGCGGGCGAGAACGCGTCCCATCGCCTGAGCGCCGCTCGCGGCGTCCCCATGCCACGACGCCGCTTGCGGCGTCCAGTGCCATCGCGCCGTTTGCGGCGTCCAGCGCCAGTCCTCGCCTTGCCCTGCAAGGGCCGGCCGCTATAGTGCGGCTCCCGCCGCGCGCGTTTTCAAGAGTTCGCTCATGCCTGTCACGCGTTACGACGTCCTCGGCATCGGCAATGCGATTGTCGACGTCATTGCCCGCACCGACGAAAAGTTTTTGCTCCAGCAAGGCATGAACAAGGGCGGCATGGCGCTGATCGACGAGCAGCGCGCCGAAGCGATCTACAACGCCATGGGGCCGGCGGTGGAGATGTCGGGCGGCTCGGCCGCCAATACCATCGTCGGCGTCTCGTCGCTGGGTTCGCGCTCAGCCTTCATCGGCAAGGTCAAAGACGACACGCTTGGCCGCGCGTTCAGCCACGACATTCGCGCCGCCGGCGTCGCCTTCAGCACGCCGCCGGCATCGGGCGGCGTATCGACCGGGCGCTGTTACGTGCTGGTGACGCCGGAGGGCGAGCGCACCATGAACACTTATCTCGGCGCCGCGCAGAATCTGCATCCGGCCGACATCGACGCCGACCTGGTGGCCGGCAGCGCCATCCTTTATCTCGAAGGCTATTTGTGGGATCCGAAGGACGCCAAGGACGCGTTTCTCAAGGCGGCCAGGGTCGCGCACGAAGCCGAACGTGTTGTGGCGCTCAGCCTGTCGGATGCGTTCTGTGTCGACCGTTGGCGCGGCGAATTCCTGCATTTGATGCGCTCGAACACCGTCGATCTCATCTTCGCCAACGAAGCCGAGTTGCGCAGTCTGTACGAAACCGCGGACTTCGACACCGCGCTTGCGGCGCTGCGCAAGGATGTCGGCGCTGCGGTGATCACGCGCAGCGAAAAGGGTTGCGTGGTGATCGGCCCGGACGGGACGGAAGCCGTGCCGGCCTTTCCGGTCGAACGCGTGGTCGATACCACCGGTGCCGGCGATCTGTTCGCCGCCGGATTCCTCGCGGGGCTGGCGCGCGGCGCCGACGACCGCACCTGCGGCCGGCTCGGCGCGCTCGCCGCCGGCGAGGTGATCGGCCATCTCGGCGCGCGCCCGGAGACGTCGCTGCAGGACCTCGCGCGCGAGAACGGTTTGGCGGACTGAGTTCTGTTCCTCTCCGTGCGACGGGGAGCGGCGACGGCGCCGCGATCAACAATTGATTCACCCTGACCGCGCATTACGCATTTGTGCGGATGAACGAAACCGGCACCGCCAAGTTATGGCTTCGGGCCGAAGCCGGCCGATGACGCTGCGCGCCGGCTGCCGCCCGAACCGGAGGATGCCGTGAAATCGCAAACAAGCAAGATCGTATCGAAGCTCTTCGCCATGGGCGCAGTGCTCGGCCTTGTGGTTGCGCCGCCGGCGCAGGCCTGTACCGGGATCGAGCTCATTGCCGTCGACGGGACGATCGTTCACGCCCGGACTTTGGAGTTCGGTATCGACCTCAAATCTGATGTCATCATGGTGCCGCGGGGCTATTCGCGCACGGCAACGACCCCCGACGGTAAACCCGGCAAGACGTGGATTTCCAAATACGCATCCCTTGGTGCCAACGCTTTGGGCATGCCGGTCCTTATCGATGGGCTGAACGAACGGGGCTTGGCGATCGGGCTGTTCTATTTCCCGACGTCGGCAAAATATCAGACTTACTCGCCGACCGACGCCGACACGACCATCGCGCCATGGGAGCTCGGCTCGTACATGCTCGAGAACTTTGCAACCGTTGACGAAGTGCGGGCAAACCTTCCGAACATTGTCGTGCCCGGTGTGGTTCTTGCGGCGTGGAAATTCTCTCCGCCGGCGCACTATGTCGTGCACGATGCCACCGGCAAGAGCATTGCCATCGAATACACGGACGGCAGACTCAACATTTACGACAATCCGTTGGGCGTCATGACCAACTCCCCGGCCTTCGATTGGCAAATGACCAATCTGCGGAATTATGTGAACTTCTCTCTGACCGACTTGCCGCCGGTCAAGCTGGGCAGCGTCACGCTCGCGCCCTTCGGCCAGGGCACCGGGATGCTCGGACTGCCGGGAGACTTCACGCCACCGTCACGGTTCGTGCGCGCCGTCGCTTTCAGTCAGTCGGTATTGCCGTCGCAGACCGGATACGAAGCAATCCTGCAGGCATTTCACATCCTCAACAACTTCGACATCCCGAAAGGCGCTTCGCGCGGGCGCGACAAAGACGAACACGGCAACGTAGTTGCCGATTATACGATCTGGACGAGCGCCAGCGACTTAAAGGCCAAGCGGTTCTATTTCCGCTCATATGAAGACAGCCAAATCCGCATGATCGATCTCACCAAGCAAAAGCTGGACGGCAAGGACGTCGTCACGTGGTCGATGAAGGGCGGTGAGGTGGTGCGAGAATTGACACAATGACATAGCGACGCCGGGCAGTGTCTCCGCCTGCGCCCGACCACGCTAATACCGCTCCCCGTTTAACAAAGTAGCGGCTGCTTTGCTCAATAGATGCTTCGCAACTGAATACTCTCAACCCACTCCGCTAACCATTTGCTAACCAAAACCGGGATACCGACGGATCATCCGCAATCCGGAGATCCGCACATGGCCGATTCGGAAGAGGCCAAGCCAAACACACCGCAATTGCCGATGGTGGTATCGCCGAAGCTCGATGGCTCGGACGAAGACGCCGCATCGGCTTTCGCCGCCGCTGCCGATGTACACGCGGCGCCGGCCGACGATGCCGACCCTTCGCTGTCGCGGTGGCTGCGTTTCGCGCTGCTGGCGGTCTCGGTTGCGGCGGCGGCCGCGCTTGGCTCGTTCGTCGGCGCGCTGTCGGCGTCGGGCGTCAATCATCTCTGGTCCGCCGCGGCAAGCCCGAACACGACGATCGCGAGTACGCTGCAAGCCGCCAAAGCGCAGCTGGCCGAGCTCGCGGCACTGAAGGCCAACCTCGACGGCGCCACCCGCGGCGCCAACGGCCAGTTCGCCAAGCTCGCCGACCGGCTCGACCGCGTCGAGCGGGTGCAGATCGAGGCGGCAACCAAGGTCGCGCACATCGCCGATGCCGTGGACCGGCTGGAAAAGAAGAGCGTGACCGCTTCCATTGTGCCGCCCGCGGCCGAGATCACCGGCTCGATCCCATCGCCGCCGCCGGCGGAGGCAAAACCGGCCGACAAGGTCCTGCCGGACTGGATCGTACAGGACGTGCGCGCCGGCCATGCGCTGGTCGAGAACAGCCGTGGCGGCGTGTTCAATGTCGCGGCCGGCGGTTTCCTGCCCGGCCTCGGCCGGGTCGAGACCATCAAGCGGCAGGACGGCCAATGGATCGTCGTCACCGCCCGCGGCCTGATCACCGAGCATAACAACTGAGCGGCCGGCGCCGGTAGTCCGGCGCCTCATTCCGTGCCAATCTGCCGTTGGGTGTGCCGGGGCGCAGACTGCACGGAGTTGGCCAATTGACCCCCCTGCCCTTGGGCCGCTTTCCCGGCTTCGCGCGCCTGCTGATGAGCGCGTTCGCCTGCGCGGTATCGCCGGCCATCGCGCTCGCGCAATCGCCCGCGCCGCCGCCGTCTCCGCCCCAAATGCAGGAAAACTGTCCGGGGCTGGTCGCCGCCGATCGGCCGCGTGTCACGCCCGCCGCGCTTCGGCTCGCCGCACTCAACGAGGACCAGGTGCGGCTGACATTCATCGGCCACGCCACGTTCCTGATCGAAAGCCCGGACCGTGTGCGCATCGCTACCGACTACAACGACTATGTGAAGCCGCCGGTCACCCCCGACATCGCCACCATGAATCATGCGCACGACACCCACTTCAGCGACCACCCCGATCCAGCGATCAAATACGTCCTGCGCGGCTGGGGCGAGACGCCGGAAAAGCCGGCGGTCTGGGACCTGAAATACCGCGACGTGCGCGTTCGCAACGTGCCGACCAATATCCGCGAGTGGAGCGGCGGCACCGAGCGTTACGGCAATTCGATCTTCATCTTCGAGGTCGCGAATTTATGCATCGCGCATCTCGGGCATCTGCACCACACGCTGACGCAGCAGCAGCTCAACGACATCGGCCGCGTCGACGTGGTGATGGCGCCGGTCGACGGCAATTACACGCTCGATCTCGACGGCATGACGGAGGTGCTGACCGCGCTCAAGGCGCAGCTCATCATCCCGATGCATTTTTTCGGCTGGTACACGCTCGACCGGTTTGTCGAGCGCGCTACCAAGCAATGGCCGGTCGAGAAAGCCGAGGTCCCGTCTGTGGTGGTATCGAAAGCGACGCTGCCGAAAAGCCCCAAAGTGCTGGTGCTGCCGGGCTTCTGAAGAAGCCTCGCCTTCCTGTCGTTTGGCGATCATCGTATAAAACAGCGACAGGCTAGGAATTCGCCCATGCTCAGCGCGGAACACAACGATCTCATCACCCGCACGTCGCCCGGCACCGCCGCCGGCAATCTGATGCGGCGCTATTGGCAGCCGGCGGCGCTGATCGACGAGCTTGCCGGCAACCGCCCGGTCAAGCCGGTGCGGCTCCTCGGTGAGGATCTGGTCGCCTTCAAGGACGACAAGGGCCGCTACGGGCTGATCGGGCGGCATTGCCCGCATCGCGGCACCGACCTCGCTTACGGGCGGCTTGAGGACGGCGGCTTGCGCTGCGCCTTTCACGGCTGGCTGTTCGACGTCAACGGCAGATGCCTGCAGACACCGGCCGAGCCCGACACCAGCAATCTCTGCGCCAACATCAACCAAAAGTCCTATCCGGTGGTCGAGAAGAGCGGGATTTTGTTTGCCTATCTCGGATCGGGCGAACCGCCGGCATTTCCGCATTTCGACTGCTTCGTCGCGCCGTCGACGCACACATTCGCGTTCAAGGGGATGATCGATTGCAACTGGCTGCAGTCGCTCGAAGTCGGCATCGACCCGGTGCACACCTCGTTCCTGCATCGCTTCTTCGAGGACGAAGACCCGGACAAGGGCTACGGCAAGATGTTCCGGGACACTTCGAAAGACTCCGACATGCCGATGACCAAAATCATGCGCGAATTCTCACGCCCGCGCATCGAGGTCGAGCCGACGGACTATGGCTTCCGGCTGGTCACCCTCCGGCAGATCTCCGACGCGAAGGCGCACGTGCGGGTGACCAATCTGATCTTCCCGAATGCCTTCATCATCCCGATGAGCCGCGAGATGACGATCTCGCAGTGGCACGTGCCGATCGACGACGTGAAGCATTACTGGTACGCGATCTTCACGTCCTTCGGCGCGCCGGTGAACAAGGACGAGATGCGCCGCCAGCGGCTCGAACTTTACGAATTGCCGGATTACGTGCCGCGCAAGAACAAGCACAACGATTACGGCTTCGACCCGCACGAGCAGGAGCACGCGACCTATACCGGCATGGGCACCGACATCAACGTGCACGACCAATGGGCCTGCGAGTCGATGGGTGCCATCCAGGACCGCACGGCCGAGCACCTCGGCACCTCGGACAAGGCGATCAGCGCCTATCGGCGGCTCCTGCGCACCGCGCTCGACCAGTCCGGCAAGGGCGAGCGGCCGATGATGGTGCTCGATCCCGCGGCGGCGGGAAAAATCACCGGCCCGGCCTGTGTCGACGGCATCGGCCCGGTTGGCGACTGGCGGCGTTATTGGCAGCGCACCAGCAAAGACCGGCAGCAGACGAAAAGCTGGACCAACGGGCACTGAGCTGAATGCCCCGACGCTCTGCCGGTTTAAGTTTTGTCGAGCGTCACGGCCTGTGGACGGATGCGCAGGCGCGCGCCGCGCGCGCAGTCACGCAGGCGATCAAGACGCGCAAGCTCGAACTCGTCCGCTTCTCGTTCGCCGACCAGCACGGCGTGCTGCGCGGCAAAGCCGTCGTCGCCGCTGACGCGCCCGCAATGCTGCGAAGCGGCGTCACCATGACGACGACGTTGTTGGCGAAGGACACTTCCCACAAGACCGTCTATCCGGTGTTCGCCGCCGGCGGCGGCTTCGCCATGGCGGAGATGCAGGGCGGTGGCGATTTCGTCATGGTCGCTGACCCGGCGACATTCCAGGTACTGCCGTGGGCGCCGAATACCGGCTGGCTGTTGTGCGACATCTATTTCAGCAGCGGCAAGAAAGTGCCGTTCTCCACGCGCCAGGTGTTACGTGATGCGCTCGACAAGCTTGGCGCGGCAGGGTTCGATTTCCTCGCCGGGCTCGAAGTCGAATTCCATTTGTTCAAGCTGGAGAATCCGCGGCTGATGCCAGAAGACGCGACCTGGCCGCCGCTGGCGCCGGAGGTGAGCCTGCTCAACCAGGGCTATCAATATCTGACTGAGAGCCGCTTCGATCAGATCGCGGCGGCACTGGAGCCGCTCCGGCGCGGCGTCATGGCGCTCGGCCTGCCGCTCCGCTCGCTGGAAGTCGAGCTCGGCCCGAGCCAGTGCGAGTTCACCTTTCGCCCGCAATCCGCGCTTGCCGCCGCCGATGCGATGATCTTGTTCCGCGCGGCGGTAAAGCAGATCGCGCGACGCCACGGTCTGCTCGCTAGCTTCATGTGCCGCCCGGCGTTGCCCAATCTTTTTTCCAGCGGCTGGCATCTGCACCAGTCGCTGGTCGCGCGCAAAGGCGGCCGCAACGCATTTGCGGGTACCGACCATGACGGGCTCTCTGCGACGGGCTTTCATTATCTCGGCGGTTTGCTGACGCACGCGCATGCCGCCGCCGCGTTCACGACGCCGACCGTCAACGGCTACAAACGCTATCGCGCCTATACGCTGGCGCCCGACCGCGCCATCTGGGCGCGCGACAATCGCGGCGCGATGCTGCGAGTCATTGGCCAACCGGGCGATCCGTCCACGCATCTGGAAAACCGCGTCGGCGAGCCCGCCGCCAATCCCTATCTTTACATCGCGTCGCAGATTTACGCCGGTCTCGACGGCATTGCGCACAAGCGCGATCCCGGACCGTCAGCGGACGCACCCTACGAGACCAAAGCGCAGGCGCTGCCGAAGACCCTCGGCGAGGCGCTCGCGGCCTTGCGGGACAGCGCGGTCTTTCGCAAGGGCTTCGGCGACGCCTTCGTGGACTATTTCGCCCACATCAAGGAGGCGGAATTTGCGCGCTTTGCGGCTGAAAGCATCGAGCACGCCGAGGTGACGGCGTGGGAGCAGAACGAGTATTTCGATTTATTTTGACGGAGCGACTAAACGTCTACGCTGGCGGCGAGCGCGTGCGCTTCGATGAACAGTCGGCGCGCCTCGACCTTGTCGCCCATCAATTCGTCGAAGATGGTGTTGGCCTCGTCGATCTCCTTGACGCTGACGCAGAGGAGCGAGCGGGCGTTGGTATCGAGCGTGGTTTCCCAGAGCTGGCTCGGGTTCATCTCGCCGAGGCCCTTGTACCGCTGCAGCGCCACGCCCTTCCTCCCGGCCGCGGTCACCGCATCGAACAGGCTGACCGGGCCGTGGATCGCCGTCTCCTCGTCCTTGCGGCGCAGCATCGCAGGCGGGGTCGGCCGCGGGAAAATCTGCTGCAAGGACGGTGCGAATTCGTCGAGCTTGCGCGCATCGACCGAGCCGAGCAGCGCCTGATCGAGCACCGCCACTTCCTTGACGCCGCGCACCGTGCGCTCGAACCGGAAGCCTTCGCCTTCGGTGAATTGACCCTGCCAGCCGCGCTCGGTTTCCTCCGCCAACGCGTCGAGGCGGCGCGCGATATAGGGTACCGCAGCCCTGGCTTTCTCCGGATCGCCGACGATCTCGGCGTTGAGCACGCTCAAGATGGCGGCCTGCTCGACGACCTGCCGGTTATAGCGGCTGTGCAGACCGCGCAGGATGTTGCGGATGACGCGCGCATCCTCGACCAGCCGGCGCAAATCGGCGCCGGTGCGCACCTCGCCGGACGACAGCCGCAACGATGCATCCTCGAGACCGGTATCGATCAGGTAATCCTCGAGCGCCCGCTCGTCCTTGAGGTATTGCTCGGATTTGCCGCGGGTGACTTTGTAGAGCGGCGGTTGCGCGATGTAGAGATACCCGCCGTCGATGACCTCGCGCATCTGCCGGTAGAAGAAGGTCAGCAGCAGAGTGCGGATATGGGCGCCGTCGACATCGGCGTCCGTCATGATGATGATCTTGTGGTAGCGCAGCTTGTCGATGGCGAATTCATCGGTGCCGATGCCGGTGCCGAGCGCGGTGATCAGCGTGCCGATCTGCTCGGATGACAGCATCTTGTCCATTCGCGCGCGCTCGACGTTCAAAATCTTGCCGCGCAACGGCAGCACCGCCTGGAATTCGCGGTTGCGGCCCTGCTTGGCGGAGCCGCCGGCGGAATCGCCCTCGACGATGAACAATTCGGATTTGGCCGGGTCGCGCTCCTGGCAATCAGCGAGCTTGCCGGGCAACGAGGTGATGCCGAGCGCGCTTTTGCGCGTCATCTCGCGCGCCTTGCGTGCGGCTTCGCGGGCGGCGGCGGCCTGAATCACCTTGCCGACGATGACTTTGGCTTCGCTCGGGTGCTCCTCGAACCAGGCCTTGAGCATGTCGTTGATCACGCCCTCGACCACCGGACGAACCTCGGAGGAGACGAGCTTGTCCTTGGTCTGCGAGGAGAATTTGGGGTCCGGCACCTTGACCGACAGCACCGCGGTCAGGCCTTCGCGGCAATCGTCGCCGGTGAGCGCGACCTTCTCCTTGCGCGCGGCGCCGCCGGACTCCGCGTAGCCGGTAACCTGGCGGGTCAAGGCGCCGCGGAAACCGGCGAGATGGGTGCCGCCGTCGCGTTGCGGAATGTTGTTGGTGAAGCACAGCACCGACTCGTGATAGCCGTCGTTCCACCAGAGCGCGCATTCGACGCCGGTGCCGTCGCGCTCGGCCTTGATCACGATCGGCTGCGGGACCAGCGGCGTCTTGTTGCGATCGAGATATTTGACGAAGGCCTCGACGCCGCCCTCGTAGCGCATCTCCTCGCGCTTCTCGACCGCATGGCGCTTGTCGGAGAGGATGATGGTGACGCCGGAATTGAGGAAGGCGAGCTCGCGCAGCCGGTGCTCCAGCGTGGCGAAGTCGAACTCCGTCATCGTGAAGGTCTTCTTCGAGGGCAGGAACGTCACCTCGGTGCCGCGCCGGTCGTTGGCGGCGCCGACGACGGCCAGCGAGGCCACCGCCTCGCCGTCGCGGAATTCCATGAAATGCTGCTTGTCGTCGCGCCAGATCGTGAGCTTGAGCGAACTCGACAGCGCGTTGACCACCGAAACGCCGACGCCATGCAGGCCGCCGGAAACCTTGTAGGCATTCTGGTCGAATTTTCCGCCGGCGTGCAGCTGCGTCATGATCACTTCGGCCGCCGACACGCCTTCGCCCTTGTGGATGTCGGTTGGAATGCCGCGGCCGTCGTCGCG